>Ga0210040_10010079_pt1 | contig 10891 bp, 10 predicted proteins | sample CryGeyCG12114_NA_FD_185462 | JGI IMG/M metagenome (GOLD analysis project Ga0210040, IMG submission 185462) | Groundwater microbial communities from aquifer - Crystal Geyser CG19_WC_8/21/14_NA (SPAdes) (version 2) | ecosystem: Environmental > Aquatic > Deep subsurface > Groundwater | place: USA... | reverse complement strand
ACCGTGCGCGCCACGGTCGGCCTCGCCGACGTCGCCGGCGCGCAGACCGCCACGGTCGTGCTCAGCACGCCCGAGTGGGTGCGACCCGCCGCCGGCGGCCGGCTCGCCTCGGTGGTCCGCCCGGGACGCTCGGACGCCGTGGACGTCGAGGTGCAGCTGCTCGCCCGCCGCTGGGGCCGCTCGACCGTCGGCCCGGCGACGGTGACCCTGTCGGCGTGCGGTGGACTGCTCCGTGCAGGCCCGGAGACCCTGGCCGCCGCTCGGCTGCAGGTGCTGCCGCTGTCGGCCCGCTACACCGGCGTCGACCTGCTGCCCCGCACCCGGGCGGCGGTCGGGCTGCACCGCTCACCCCGCGCCGGTGAGGGCAGCGAGCTGACCGGGATCCGCCCGTTCGGCCCCGGCGACCGGATCCGCCGGATCAACTGGCGTACCTCCCTGCGCACCGACCAGCTGCAGGTCAACGCCACCACCACCGAACGCGACGCCGGTGTCCACCTGCTGCTCGACGCCCGCTACGACGGCGGCACCAGCGGCGGTGTCGGCGGAGCGTCCAGCGGCATCGACATCGCCGTCCGGGCCACCGCCGCGTTGACCGCCTGCTACCTCGGGCTCGGCGACCGGGTGGCCCTGACCACCACCACCGGCACGATGCGCACCGTGCCGGCCCGCTCCGGCCGGGGCCAGCTCGAGCGGGTCCTGGCCGCCCTGCTGGACACCTCCGCCCCGCGGGCCGGAGGCCCCGAGCCGCAGCTCCCGGTGCCGCCGGACCTCGACCCGCGGGCGCTGGTCCTGGTGGTCAGCCCGCTGGTGGGCCGGTACGTGTTCGAGCAGGCCGCGACCGTCGCCCGCAGCGGGCACCCCGTCGTGGTGGTCGACACACTGCCGCCCGACGCGGCCCTCCCCGACGACGACCGGTGGGCCGCGCCGGTGACGGCGCTGTGGCGGCTGGAGCGGAGCACCCGCATCGGGCAGCTGACCGACCTCGGCGTCCCGGTCGTCGGCTGGCAGGGCGCCGGCACCCTGGACACGGTGCTGCGCGAGCTCACCCGTGCCGCGGCCCGCGCCGGTGGTCGGCGGTGATCCCCCGCGGAGCCCTGGCGGTGGCCGGGCTGCTCGCACTGGCCGCCCCGCTGCCCGCGCCGACCATCCTCGGGCTCACGGTGACCGGCGCCGGGCTGGTGGCGCTCTGGTACTCGGTCGACAGCCCGGGATCCGGTGGACCGGCCGTGCTCATCGCGCTGGCGGCGGTGTCCTGGCTGGCCACCTCCGCCGACCACCACCACACCCTGCGGCTGGTCACGCTGGCGCTCGCCGTCGCCGTCGTCCACTCCAGCGCCGCGCTGGCCGCGGTCGTCCCGGTCCGCGCCGCCCTGCCCGCGGCGCTGCTGCTGCGCTGGGCCGGCTGGACGGTCCTGGCTCCCGCGCTGGGTGCCGGCGCCCTGGCCGCCGCGTCGCTGCTGACGGCGCCGGACGTCGGCGCGCCGGTCACCGTCGCGACCGCGACGGCCGTGCTCGCCCTCGGCGCCCTCGGCGCCGGGGCGGCCCGGCTCGGGCTGCGCCGGTTCCCTCCTGCCGACGCGGAGGCCGACCGGTCACCCGTCGGCTGACTCCAGCTCGGCCAGCCGGGCGGCGGAGCGGTCCCGGATCGCGGCGGCGGTCGCCGACCGGCGGACGGCGGCGTCGCGGCGCTTCTCCGCCTCGTGCACCGCACCGACGGCCTCCTTCGCCTGACGCTCGACCCGGCGCAGCTCCCGCTCCAACTGCTCGGCCTGCTGCTGCAGCTCCTCACGCCGCTCGGCTGCCGCGGTGAGCTGCTGCTCCGCTGCATCGGCGGCCGCGGCTGCGTCGCGAGCCACGCCGCCGGCCTCCTCGGCGTCGCTGCGGGCCTGCGCCAGCTCCTGGCGTCGGCGTTCCGCGGCCTCCTGCCGCCGGGTCTCCGCCGCGTCCGGGCCGGTCGGCGCCGGCGTCTCCCGTGGCGCCGTCCTCCCCGACCGCACCGGCGTGGCGATGGCACCGCTGAGGTCGACCGGGCCCAGCCCGCTGTAGGACAGCGCCGTGGTGAGCCGGCCGGCCGAGAGCGCCGCACCGGCGTCCGGGTCGACGACCGCCGCCCGCAGCGTGCTCTCCACCTGCTCGGCGACCGCGCTGCTGACGTCCTGGCCCGCCGCGTGCGCCAGCCCGCGGGCCTGCCGGGCCAGCGCGGCCACCACCTGGTTGCGCTGTTGTCCGAGCTGACGCAGCTCGGCACCGGACAGGGTGGCCTGTGCCCGGCGCAGCAGCTCGCCGACCTCGCGCAGCTGGGCGACCTCGTCGGGCTGCCGCCGGACGAGCAGGTTGCACACCCAGGCCGCGGTCGTCGGCCTGGGCAGCGCGGCGACGGCCTTGGCCAGCTCCTTGTCGGTCGCCTTCACCCGGTCCCGGGCCGCCGTCCGGGCCGCCACGAAGTCCTGCGGGAGCACGCCGTAGAGCTCCTCGGCGATCTCGTCCAGCGCGTCGTCGTCCACGGGCTCATCGTGCCGTGCGGTCAGGGACCTGCCTGCACGGCGGCGGCGACCTCGGCCAGCGCAGCCAGGCTGTGCCCGCTGACGAACGCGTCGCAGAAGGGCAGCGCCGCCGCCATGCCGCCGACCCTGGGGGCGAAGCCCGGCCCGGCGGCCCGCGGGTTCACCCAGACGATCCGGTGCGCCAACCGGCGCAGCCGGGCCATCGCCGCAGCGACCTCCTCCGGCGAGTCGGTCGCCCAGCCGTCGGACAGCACGACGACCACGGCACCCCGGGCCATCCCCCGCCGGCCGAAGACGGTGAGGAACTCCTCGATGCACGCGGCCAGCCGGGTGCCGCCCGACCAGCCGGTCGTCACCGCGGCCGCCCGGGCCAGCGCCGCGTCGGCGTCCCGCCCGGCCAGCTGCCGGGTCAGCCGGGTCACCCCGGTCGCGAACACGAACGCCTCCGCCGACGCCTCGGCCACGGCGCCTTGCAGCAGGGTCAGGAACACCCGGCTGTAGGGCTCCATCGAGCCCGAGACGTCGCACAGCAACACCAACCGCCGGGCCTTCGGACGGCGCTCGGAGAACACCAGCCGCTCGACGTCGCCGCCCCCACGCTGAGCTGCGGCGACCGTGCGGCGCACGTCGAGCCGGTCGCCCCGGCCGGGCCGGGACCGCCGGCTCAAGCGCTCGGGGGTGGCCAGCACCAGGCGCCGCACGAGGCTGCGCACCTCGGCCAGCTCCTCGGGCGCCAGGTCGGCGAAGGCGGTCGTCCCGAGCCGCTCCTGCGCCGAGACGACCGCCGACACGGTCTCGCGCTCCGGACCGTCGTCCCCGCCCGGGCCGGGCGCCCCGGCGCGCGGCGTGTCGCCCGCCGGAGCCGGGGAGCCGGGCCGGCGGTCCGGGGGCGTCGGGCGGGTACGGGGCTCCGCGCCGACGCTGGGCGGCGCGGTCGGATCGCCCCGGGAGTCGGCGGGGTCCAGCCGGCCGTCGAACACCGCGGAGAAGACGGCGTCGAACACCGGCAGCTGCGCCCGGGCCGAGACCAGCGTCACCCGGCAGGCCCAGTACAGGCTGTCCCGGTCGGCCGGCGGCACCAGCCGCAGGGCGCGGGCCAGCCGGGCGGCCCGGTCCACGGTCACCGGCAGCCCGGCCCGCTGCAGCGCTGCCGACAGTCCGACCGCCAGCGGACCCGGCCGCAGCGGCAGCTCAGGCACGCCCGGCCCCGGCCAGCCAGTCCGCGCCCCGGGCCATGACCAGGTCCAGGTCGTCGCGGTTCTTCAGCACCGCGCCCCAGGTGGCAGCCACCGCAGCGGCGTCCAGCCGCGGGACGCCGAGCAGGGCCAGCGCGGCGACCCAGTCGATGGCCTCGGCGATGCCCGGTGGCTTGACCAGGTCCAGCGCCCGCAGCCGGCTGACCGCGGCGGCCGCATCGAAGGCCAGCGGCTCGTCACTGCCCGGCACCCGGCGGCGGACGATCTCCGCGACCCGCTCCGGCGAGGGGTGGTCGATCCAGTGGTACAGGCACCGGCGGGTCAGCGCGTCGTGCAGGTCCCTCGTCCGGTTCGAGGTCAGGACGACGACCGGCGGCGCGGTGGCGTGCACGGTGCCCAGCTCCGGGATGCTCACCGCTGCCTCGGCCAGCACCTGGAAGGTGAACGCCTCGAACTCCGGGTCCGCCCGGTCGATCTCGTCCAGCAGCAGCACCGCGGGGCGGGGACCGGGGTGTTCGACGGCCTGCAGGAGCGGTCTGCGCAGCAGGTACTCCGGCCGGTACAGGTCGGCCTCGGCCACCTCGGCGTGCCGGGCCTCGGCCAGCCGGATGGCGAGCAGCTGCCGGGGGTGGTCCCACTCGTAGAGCGCCTCCGCCGCGTCGATGCCCTCGTAGCACTGCAGCCGGAACAGCGGGGTGTCCAGCAGCGTCGCCAGCGCTTGGGCAGCCGCGGTCTTGCCGACGCCGGGCTCGCCCTCCAGCAACAGCGGCTGGCGGAGCCGGACGGCGAGGAACAGCGCGGTCGCCAGGCCCAGGTCGGTCAGGTAGTCCCCGGCGTCCAGGGCCCGGGCGAGCGCGGCGACGTCCGGCAGCCGTGCCGCCAGCTCGTCGTCAGGCGGCGGGGGCATACCGAGCGGGGTCGGCGGCGTAGCTGTCCCGGCAGCCCGCGCAGCAGAAGTAGACGACGCCGGCGTCGGTCTGCACGTGCACCGACGCCGGGACCGCGGCCACGGTCATGCCGCAGACCGGGTCGACCGCCGTCGCCGGTCCCGGCGGCGCGAGGGCGGCCCGGGCAGCCGCACGCCGCTCCCCCACCAGTTCGGCCAGGATCGACAGCGCGATCTCTGCCGCCGTTCCGCCGCCCAGGTCCAGCCCGGCCGGGTTGTGGACCCGGGCCCGCAGCTCGTCGGGCAGGTCGAGGGAGGCGAGCACGGCCGCGCCCCGGGTCCGGCTGGCGACCAGTGCCACGTACGGGACGCCGGCCTGCAGCGCGGCGATGAGCGCCGGCTCCTCGTCGCGGCCGTGCGAGGCGACCACCAGCGCGGCGTCGTCCGGCTGCGGGTCACCGGCCAGCGAGACCTCGAAGCCCACCGGGCTCCCGAGCGCCACCAGCGCGTGCGCGATGGGGGTGTCGCCCACGACGGCGATCCGCGGTGCCGGCAGCCGGGGTTCGAGGAAGATCTCCATCGACCCGCCGGACAGGCACGGGTTGGCCACCGTGACCGCACCCGGCTCGGTGCTCCCCGACCCGTCGGGCACGATCCGCAGCAGCAGCGGGGTGCCCTCGCGCAGCGCCTGGAGCCCGTACTCCCGCACGGACGACTCCGCGCAGGTGCCGCCCACGAACCCCTCGATGCTGCCGTCCGCGCGCACCAGCGCGGTGTCGCCGGCGTGCGAGCTCGTCGGGTGCTGAGCGCGCACCACCGTCGCCCGCACGAAGGGCACCCGGGCCTGCACGAGTTCCTCGAGCGTGGTCATCAGACCGGCGGGGTCGCGCGGCCCTGCATGGCCGCCCAGACCCGGGCCGGGGTGCACGGCATGTCCATGTGCCGCACACCGTAGGGCTCCAGCGCGTCGATCACCGCGTTGACCACCGCCGGCGGCGAGCCGACCGTCGCGGACTCCCCGATGCCCTTGGCGCCGATCGGATGGTGCGGGCTGGGGGTGACGGTGTGCCCGGTCTCCCAGTCCGGCACCTCCATCGCGGTGGGGATCAGGTAGTCCATGAACGACCCGCCCAGGCAGTTGCCGTCCTCGTCGAAGTCGATCAGCTCCATCAGGGCCATCCCGACGCCGTCGGCCAGCCCGCCGTGCACCTGGCCCTCGATGATCATCGGGTTGATCCGGGTGCCGCAGTCGTCGACGGCGATGAACCGGCGGACGTGCACGTACCCGGTGCCCGGGTCGACGTCCACGACGCAGATGTAGGCGCCGAAGGGGAAGGTCAGGTTCGGCGGGTCGTAGGTGACCTCGGCGTCCAGGTTGCCGTCGACGCCCTCCGGCAGCTCGACGGTGCCGTGCGCGGCCATCGAGATCTCCGGCATGGTCCTGCCCTGGCTCGGGTCGCCGGTGACGAACCAGCGGCCCTTCTCCCACTCCAGGTCCTCCGGCCGCGCCTCCAGCATCGCCGCGGCGATGAGCTTGGCCTTCTCCCGCACCTTGCGGGCGGCCAGCGCCACCGCCCCGCCGCTGACCGGGGTGGACCGGCTGCCGTACGTGCCCAGCCCGAACGGGGTGTTGTCGGTGTCGCCGTGCACGACGTCGATGTCCTCCGGCGGGATGCCGAGCTCCTCGGCGACGATCTGCGCGAACGTCGTCTCGTGGCCCTGGCCCTGGCTCTGCACCGACAGCCGGACGACGGCCTTGCCGGTCGGGTGCACCCGCACCTCGGCGCCGTCGGCCATGCCCAGCCCGACGATGTCCATGTGCTTGCGCGGGCCGGCGCCGACCGTCTCGGTGAAGAACGAGATGCCGATGCCCATCAGCTCGCCCCGGGCCCGCTTCTCGGCCTGCTCCCGGCGCAGCTCGTCGTAGCCGGCCATCTCCATGGCCAGCCGCATGGTCGGCTCGTAGTCGCCGGAGTCGTACTCCCAGCCGGTCTTGTTGGGGTACGGGAACTGCTCGGGCCGGATGAAGTTCCGCAGCCTCAGCTCGGCCGGGTCCATGGCGAGCTCGTCGGCGAGCACGTCGACCATCCGCTCGATCAGGTACACCGCCTCGGTGACCCGGAACGAGCAGGCGTAGGCCACCCCGCCGGGTGCCTTGTTCGTGTAGACGCCGGTGACCTTGCAGTGCGCGGCCTGCAGGTCGTAGCTGCCGGTGAAGATGTGGAAGAAGCCGGCCGGGTACTTCGTCGGCTGCGCGGTCGCGTTGAACGCGCCGTGGTCGGCGAGCACGGTGGTGCGGACGGCGAGGATCTTCCCCTCGCGGGTCGCCGCGATCTCCCCGGTCATGATGTAGTCGCGGGCGAACGAGGTGCTCATCAGGTTCTCCGAGCGGTCCTCCACCCACTTCACCGGCTTGCCGGTCACGATCGACCCGACGACGGCGAGGATGTAGCCGGGGTAGATCCCGACCTTGTTGCCGAAGCCGCCGCCGATGTCCGGGCTGACCACCCGGATCTTGTGCTCGGGGATGCCGGCCACGATGGCGAACAGGGTGCGGTGCGCGTGCGGGGCCTGCGTCGTCTCGTAGAGCGTGAGCTTCCCGTCGACCGCGTCGTAGTCGGCCACCGCGCCGCAGGTCTCCATCGGCGCGGGGTGCACCCGCGGGTAGACGACCTCCTGCGTCACCACCACGTCGGCCCGGGCGAACACCGCGTCGGTCTCGGCCGCGTCCCCGGCCTCCCAGTCGAAGACGTGGTTGTCGGTGCGCCCCGCCATCTCGTCCCGGACGACGGGCGCGCCCGGGTCGAGGGCCTTCCGCGCGTCGATCATCGGCGCCAGCTGCTCGTACTCGACGTCGATGAGCTCGAGGGCGTCGCGGGCGGCGTAGCGGTCCTCGGCGACGACGAAGGCGACCTCCTGGCCCTGGAAGCGGACCTTGTCGGTCGCCAGCACGGCCTGCACGTCGGCCGACAGCGTCGGCGCCCAGGCCAGGTTCAGCGCCTCGAGGTCCTTGCCGGTGACGACGGCGTGCACCTTCGGGTGGGCGAGGGCCTCGGTCGTGTCGATGCTGATGATCCGGCCGTGCGCCATCGGCGAGCGCAGGATGGCGCCGTGCAGCATCCCGGGCAGCACGATGTCGTCGAGGTAGTTGCCCTTGCCGCGGACGAACCTCGGGTCCTCCTTGCGCTGGATCCGGCCGAAGCCGATCGGCCGGTCCGTGGCGGTGGCCGCGGGGTTCGCCTCGCGGGCGGGTCGGTCCTCGACGGCGGTCATGCCTGCGCTCCGGTGGGCTCGGTGCGGACGGCGGGGTGGTCGGCGGCCCACTGGATCGACCGGACGATGGTGGCGTAGCCGGTACAGCGGCAGATCTGGCCGGAGATCGCCTCGCGGATCTGCTGCTCGTCCGGGTGCGGGGTGCGGTCCAGCAGCGCCCGGGCGGTGAGCATCATCCCCGGGGTGCAGAAGCCGCACTGCAGGCCGTGCTCGGCCATGAACCCCTGCTGCACCGGGTCGAGGGTGGCCCCGTCGGCCAGCCCCTCGACCGTGGTCACCTCGTGCCCGTCGACCATCGCGGCGAGCACCGTGCAGGACTTCACCGGCTGACCGTCCAGCAGCACCACACAGGTGCCGCAGTTGCTGGTGTCGCAGCCCCAGTGGGTGCCGGTGAGGCCCAGCTCCTCGCGCAGGTGGTGCACCAGCAGCACCCGGGGTTCGACGTCCCGGGTCACCTCGGTGCCGTTGACGGTGGCGGTGATCTGCATGTCAGCTCCCGGTGGAGGCGCGCTGGACGGCCCGGCGGAGGACCCGGCGGGTGAGCTCGTCGGCGAGGTGCCGCTTGTAGTCGACCGGGCCGCGCTGGTCCTCGGTCGGGTCGCTGGCCGCGGCGGCGAGTCGGCCGGCCTCGGCGAACACCGCCTCGCTGGGCAGCTGCCCGTGCAGGGACGCCGCGGCCTCGGTCGCCACCCCCTCCAGCCCGAGGGCGGTGAGACCGATCGAGGCGTCGGCGATGGTGCCGTCCTCGGCGAGGGTGACGGCGGCACCGACGGCGGCGACCGCCCAGTCCCCGACCCGCCGCTCCACCTTCTCGTAGGCGCTGGACGAGCGGGCCGCGATCGGGAAGCGGATCTCGGTGACCAGCTCGGACTGGTCGCAGGCGCTCTCGTAGGGCCCGCGGTGGAACTCGGCCATGGGCACCGACCGCTCGCCCGCCGGTCCGGTGATCACCACCTCGGCCCGCAGCACGTCGCAGACCGTCGACAGGTCCTCGGCCGGGTCGGCCTGGCACAGCGACCCGCCGATCGTGCCCCGGTTCCGGACGACGGGATCGGCGATCACCCGCTCGGCGTCGTGCACGATCGGGAAGAGCCGACCGACGAGCGCCGACTCCAGCAGCGTGGTGTGCCGGGTGAGCGCGCCGACCCGCAGCCGGCCGGGCTCCTCGACCACGAAGTCCAGCTCGGCCAGGCCGTTGATGTCGATCAGGCAGTCCGGCCGGGCCAGCCGGAGCTTCATCATCGGCAACAGGCTGTGCCCGCCGGCGACGATCCGGGACTCGGGCCCGTGCCGTTCCAGCAGGTCCAGCACGTCGCCGACGCTGCCGGCGCGGACGTAGTCGAAGGCGGCTGGGATCTGCACGCGGAGCCCCCTGCTGGCGGGGCCGTCGGCTCTGGCGACCCAGGTGAGCGGACCTTGTCGCCGGGCGGATGGGGTGTCAACCTCCTCATAACCACTCGGTTATGAGGTCGTATGACGCTCACCCAGCTGCGCACGTTCGCGCTCGTGGCCCGACTCGGCTCGCTGCGCGCCGCGGCCGCCGAGCTCGGCGTGAGCGAGCCCGCCGTCTCCGCCGCGCTCGGCGCCCTGCGCACCGACCTGGGCGACCCGCTCTTCGTCCGGGCCGGTGGCGGGATCGAGCTGACCCCCGGTGGGCGGGCCCTGGCCGCGCACGCCCGGGAGATCGTCGGGCTCGCCGACCGGGCCCGCCGGGCGGTCTCCGCCGCCGGCTCCAGCAGCGGCGGCCGGCTGCGGGTGCTGGCCAGCGCCGCGTGCGAGGAGCAGGCGGCCGGCGCGCTGCTGGACGCGTTCACCGCCCGGGTGCCCGGCGCCGCCGTCGACGTCGTCCGCGGGGACGCCGCCGCCATGGCCACCGCGCTGGCCGAGGACGGCTGCGACCTGACCCTCGGCGTCCGCCCGCTGCCGGTCGCCGGGGCGGAGACGATGCCCTTCCTGCGCTACCAGCGGCTGCTGGTCGCCGGCTGCCGGCACCGGCTGGCGGGGGTCCGGCCGGTGCCGCTGAGCGAGGTGCTGACCGAGCCGTGGTCGACCGGTCCGGCCGGGCTCGAGCAGGGCAGCGCCGAGCACCGCTGGGCGGCCGGGCTGCCCGCGCCGCCGCTGCTGGAACGGCACGACAGCGAGGCTGACGCACTGGCCGCGGTCCGCGGCGGGCGCGGGGTGCTGCTGGCGCTGGGGCACGCGGTGCGCGAGGAGCTCCGGCGCGGCACGGTCGTGGCCCTGCGGGTCGACGGCACGCCGGTCCACGACCTGTGGTGGGTGGGCCTGCCGGGCGGGGACCGCGGCACGGCGGCGGCCCGGGCGCTGGGCCGGTTCCTGACCACGCCGGACGCCACGACCGCACTGATGTCCGGCAGTGCCCGGACCCGGCGGCGCCCGACCGTCCGGGTGTCGCTCTGGAGCTGAGCGGCGCGCTCAGTAGGCGGGGCTGTCCGGCAACGGTTCGTCCGCCGAGACGCGGTCCGACGCCCGGGCGCCGATGATCGACTGCGCGCCACCCGAGCCGGCGGCGGCGGGGTCGGGGTTGCCGCGAACCGGTGCGGGATCCGCACCGAGCACGACCTGGCCCTCGGTCATCTCCGGGTCATCGCGCACCTGCTCCACCGGCGCGGTGCCCGGAGCTCCGGGCAGGTCGTGCAGCTCCTGGATGCCGGTGCCCTCCTCGGCCACGTGCACGGCGGCGATGACGTCGTCCCCACTGCGGGCGTGGTCGGCGGGGTCGTCCTCGGGATGGGTCATCGGATGCCTCCGCGCACGTCGGGCCGGGCCGACTGGAGTGTGGGCTCCCCGGGTCGCCGGGACAAGGGCCGGCGGTCTGCCGTAGTCCCTCGGACCAGCCGGCGGCGGGTTCGTTCGTCGGCGCGCACGAAGCCGTTCCCGACCCCGCCCAGCAGGCTGCCCGGCATGGGACGCCCGCTGGACCTCGAGGACATCAGCTCCCTGCAGCTGCCGAGCGAGCCGACGATCGCCCCGGACGGGCGCCAGGTCGTCTACGTCCTGCGCACCACGGACAC
>Ga0210040_10010078_pt1 | contig 10895 bp, 2 predicted proteins | sample CryGeyCG12114_NA_FD_185462 | JGI IMG/M metagenome (GOLD analysis project Ga0210040, IMG submission 185462) | Groundwater microbial communities from aquifer - Crystal Geyser CG19_WC_8/21/14_NA (SPAdes) (version 2) | ecosystem: Environmental > Aquatic > Deep subsurface > Groundwater | place: USA... | reverse complement strand
AATAAACCTATGGTGCGTAAAATGAGATGAGTTGGTAAGACGATGCACGTTTGTTCATTGTTTGAAAACATGTTTTAATGGCATTAAAGCTGTGAGTGTGTATCTTAAGACAACAATCTTGTAAATTGGGCTTTGTCGTGTTCAAAATTCTAAAATGCTTTGCACACACGTTTGTCTTACATTCTAAAACAAGGAGTACATTCAACAATATCATCATCTGGGTCTCTCAAAAATGCACAGTTAAAAAGAGAGATGAAAAATTATAAGTACACGTTCTTAACCAACTAACTAGTAACAATCAGAATAATTCTTACAGCAGTAGTAAGTAAAGTAATAATAATACGTTCACAATCTAAATATACGAATATGTACGAGAGTTAACTTTTAAAGCGATTGATCTACCAAAGATTCACATTCTTATGTACAAGTGCTGTCGGGATTACAAACTGCCATTATATTATACTAAGCTTTTCAGTTTTCTATAAATCACCGTACTTGTGTTCATCCACTGTGAAAATCCTTTCATTAGATCGGTTTCGGCTTTGTAGATTGTTAAGAGTGGTTTTGAAGGTTCCAAATGTGGAAGGATTCAATTAGCTAACTTTATATGTGAGTAACTAACTAACAAACTTATTTACTTTGGGTGTAGCATTCTGGTGATGGTCAACAGACAATAACAATGATGAGACAACAATCTAAGACCACAGCTCCTTACCAACGAACAAGCAGCAAAACTAATAATGCAACAAACAAGGTTGAACAGTTGAGGAGAAAGTTTATATATACCACCACAAAACATCTTTGGAAATTTTCTTTCTATTGTTTGGTAACTCTCGGGTAAGTTGCAAAACTTGAACTTATATTGTTGATTAACCTGAAAGTTTTACTTTTGTTTCACACGGCTTTCTTCATCTCACGTTCTGGATAGTGTATGTGTAGTGTGTATAGCACTAGCTCATTAAAAATGAATTTTGTATATGCATAATTCATAGTGGCGTTCATGGCGAAGAAATGTGTGTGCTACTGGTGAAAGCACAAATTGTAAACACTCCTGAACAAAAGTCGTTTTACTGAAGGAAAAGTAAGTTAGTGATTCAAAAATCAGTTATTGAAGCCACTGAGGCTTAAAATAGTTGATTGAACTTAATTAATGCATGACAGCAGGCGTGAACAATTATAAAGTCAGCTAGATCGGTTTGTATAAGCATCACATAAAGTTCCGACATGGATTGTTTTAAAGGTCGTTATAAACCCGAATTTTTAATTACGAACTAAGCCAACTATTTAGATAGCTAATTAGTAACTTAATTACACTACCGACCGGGCTTTGTTTATGTATCTTGGTCTAACTGAATTTTGATTAAAAGTGGCTGTTCAATGTTCAGGACCTTAAGTTCTGACAACAAATTGTGTTATGCTTCAACACGGTAGTTGGTTATTGATTTCTGTGCTATGTAACTGAAATGTTTGCCGCTTAGTTGCAAAATTAGGTCCCGACAGATTACAGCAATGAATTTCAGGCTTGAGTAAAATTACTTTCTCCACAGGTGAAATACTGACTAACTTATACTACCGCACTGTTAGTGTAATGGTACTTTCAACTAAATACTCAATGCGACTCAAAAAGGGTTGCAATTCATACTAGCTACCTACAGATTTGTGTTTGGTAAAATCTAAAGTATGTACATATTTTCATTGTGAATACCCGACTAAAAGCGGACGTAAGATATTTAAATCCGTTTACTTAGAATTAATTCACAAGTTTAAAATTACGAGATTACTGACAAGTTGTGTGAATAGACGGCATGTTAATTAAGAAGCAATCCAAATCAGTAAGAAAAGTAATAACCCAACTTTCACTCACTTTTGATAATTCATAATTACATTACAAATATTTACGTAGTAAGTTACCATTTCTAATCATGCGTTTGTAAACTTAATTAGCGCTTAAAGTTTAATTCCCTTCTAAAACAAGCCACCGCTGAGATTTTGGTAAAAGTTCCTCCACTCCGCACATAAAAACCCTGCATTTTCGGACTGGTCCCAACTTTCCAGTCCAATAACTAATTACAACATGACTAATTAATACCAACTTTCACTTCAACTTTACTTATTCACAGTTACATTTCAAAAATCCTCATCCACCATCATCCAACTTGGCTACAAACCTCACAAATACAAAATAAAGGTACGTATAATTAAAACCCGCTCAAATCTAGCATACACACAACCATTTAAAAAATCCAACATCAATATCATCATTTAAATGTACAAAATCCTTAGCAAACATAAATATCCACCAACTTCAAGACTGATCATCATCTATTTTTACTACTTACTACGCAAACTGCTGTAACTACCAACCTACCTATAGCACTATCCATTGTCTATGGACGTGGTAGTCGAATCGATTTTGGGCAAAATCTTTGAAACTCTCTTGCCCAAGTTGGGACTCATAGTGGAGCTACTGACCAACTTGTTCTTGCCACTACCACTGCCCGATTTTTTACCTTCCCTACCCATTTGATTAGTAGACAAAATGCCACCAGCACCTGTAGGTAACCCAATACCTAATTGGATATCATTAGTACTTGAATCCGGCGTAGGATTCTGCCTCGTATCATCCACACTGCCATCAGTCTTCACCGGCTCCAATTTCATGCCCCCAGTGGGCATACTTGAATTAAACAAAGGATTGTTATTCCCTTGCTCAGTCTGCTGTTGGAAGTCGAAAGGAGATCCCAACTTCATGGGTTGCATCTGTGCCCCATTATTGCCCCCAATTGGCGTCGGTGGCTGGATGAAAAGCGTCCCGTCCATTGGATTGAGAATCAGATTGGGCAAAGTCAAAATAGTAGGCGCCTGAATGAAATTCATCGGCTGCAAACTTATCCCCTGGGTGAACGCGTTTGGCAAAATGGTCAAAGGCATTGTGGCTTGCTGTTGTTGATACAGCTGTTGTAACAACAATTGCTGTTGTAACTGCATTTGGGCTTGCTGCTGTTGTTGTTTTTTGCTCAACCGTTTCTTTTTCTTCTTCCCACCAGGTGGACCTCCAATATTCCCCAGGGTGGCGAAATTCGGTGGGAACCCACCACATGTGGTCGGGTCCAGCAACATGGTAGTAGTAGTCGGCTGGGAGAACAAAGTAGTCGTGCCCCCATCTTGAGAATGTACCATTTGGGGCTGCTCAAAGAACAGGGACTGATTGAGCCCATCACTATTGGGTTGGGGTGAGGACAAGATGAGCGGTGCTCCACCGTGATTCCCTGAGTTCAACATGATAGGCTGAGGTTGAATGGTTTGGAAGAAGGCGGGATATCGTAAAGGCTGGTTCGGATCACTAGCTGTACTCATCAACGTGGTAGTCGTGCTCGTACTAACCCCAAGGGGATCATTCATGGATTGCACGACCAGTGGTGCACTCTGTAAAGGCTGTTGCAATGTTGAATGCTGGCTTTGTATGAAATGTGTTCCTAATTCTGTGGACGACGTGGGCACAAGTAATAACGACGGTGGCTTCACGTCTTTCCCATCAGAATCCACTCCCGCTACTTTATGATCCTTTGTATCCAAAGTACAGCTTTCACCTGCTTTTGCTGTGTTCCTCTCAGTCTCTTGTTTTGTACTACTCTCCACATTGTGATCTGGATTCCCGCCAGACTCTGTTTTCACAGTAGTAGGGTTCGCCTTGCCTTTCCTATCTAATTTATTAGCATCGTTCGTTGCCAATTTCTCTGTCTCGGCTTTTACGGCAGATAATGGTTCCTTACTGTCATCTATCGTACCAATGTTACTCACTGGTATGGTGGTACAAGAAGTATCCGTTGAGGACGTGGTCACTACATTGTTGTTGATAGCCGTAGCCGGTTTTTGCTCTACGAGAGATATCGTGATAGAATTCTGTAGCGCTGGTGGAATCAATGAGGTCGGGTCGTTCAGAAACAATGGAGCCGGATTGGATACAGGGTTTAGAACAAAGTTACTACTCGTGGGTTGCCTAAGAGTAGCAGTAGTGGTAGTAGTGGTAGCAAATGGCAATGGAAGAATTGAGAAGCCTGCATTGCTGCAAAATATTTGATTTGTGGAAAAGAAGTTGTTTAAAGTAGGTGGCTGACTAGTAGCACCAAAGAGTTGACATGAGTTTAAATTGATACTCGTGTTTACAGTGACTGGTTGTTTTGGTGGAGGCAAATTTTGCTCCAGGGGGATTTGACGAACGTCAATATTTGGACAAGGTGAAGCTATCCGTTTAATATTTGTGCTACTACTTGAAGTAGACACTTTGTTTTTGGGATCGGAACTACTGTTACTGTTAGGGCTTTCGCTTGTATGGCTGTTACTGCTCACAACTGGTTCACTGGATGACACCGGTAGGATCGTTTTGAAGGATGTGGGTGTGCTGTAAATACTTGTTATGGGTGTAAGACTACGTGGTGAAGCTTGGGATGTTGAGAGCAACGTTTTTGATGATTTACCCGAACTGGTTGGGGTTGGTGTGGAATTCGCTGACCTGTTGTAACTACTGTTACTGTTCCCACTGTTGTACATGAAGCCGTAAGAAGACGAGTGCTCTGAGGAAATTGAAGATGCGGGGGACATTTCCGTCTAAAAAGTAGAACATGGCAATGATTCAGTAGAGGAATGGAAGTCAATAGTTTGTTTGGTGGTCAGTATATCATAAGTGTGAGCTTCAGTATGTTTTTTACCTGTGGAGTTTGTGTTGTAGTATCCGGAGATTGCTGAAGTGACGGCACGGGCACTTGTGTACTACTTACGGTTGTTAAAGGCAACTTGACTGTCTCATTTAGAGATTCACATTTGCTCTTTTTCCTCTCAGAGCAGTCTCCTATGAAAATAAGTTTATTCTTATGCATCATATTGCCATAATATGTATGCACCAGAGAAAAAAACAGTAATTACCTAAATCATCTCGTGTAGACGATATCTGCGGAGAGTTCTCACTCGTGGGAATCGTTCTTTTATGTTTACACATGGATCTGGGTTCATCACTCATCTCTTTTTTGATCGTTTGAGACTCTGTTTCCCATGAGTTGTTTACCTGTGTATCAGAGCAAATGTTTATGATAAAAATTTCTGGTTATACTTTCCTCTGAAGAAAGCATGAAAGCAAGAAAAAAACCTTACCTTTGGGTCAAAGCTGAACTGCTTTTTGAGCAGTAGTGGACAACCCAGACCACATTTGCATGTGCCATCGGACGTAATGTAATTCTTCACATCCTCAATATTCTTGAGAGTTGTGCCGCTTGGCCTGAAATGAAAAAAAAACTTTAAACCAAAGGCTTCATTGTATAAATTATGACAATCTATTATTAGTTTTGTGACTACATACGATAAATAAATGACTACAGTCTTCTTCTCAGTCGGTTTTTCAGGCGACACTTTCCTCTTCCATCCTTGAGGCACCGCAATAGTCTCCCCTTCATCTAAGCCACCTACCTCGCCACATTTACTTTCCCCTTTAGTATTCACACAAGTGTCAAAACTTGGTATGACTGTAGTATTCACAACCTGCTCTTTGTCCGTCTCACTAAACGATCTCTTGGTGATCTTCTGTGGACAAATACTTTTGGTCACACTACTCACCCAGTTCTCACTGTCACTGAAGATGACTTCACAGTCATCACCATTCTTCCTTTTCCCACTAGTACTCATGTTGTCGAAAATGGAGTCGTCTATGCTATCGGTGCTTAGCAAACCAACACTATTATCATCGCGAATTTGTACTGTGTCAGTATTACTGCTTCGACTTCTGTCCATGCTGTTCCCCGCACTACTACTGTGACAATGGTCACTGCCGTTGCTACTACTATGAGAACTAGAAGTGTCCCCTCCACCGTTGATGGATGAATTTCTAGATTCACATCGACTATCTGGCTCATCAATTTCCACAGTAGTAGTGCTGATAACATTGACACCCGATTTGGTTTCATGTGAGGATAATGATGATGCTGACCTTTTTTCGGTATCCAGGCAAGAATCGTTTTCCTTCTTCAGATCCATATTCCCATTTTCACCTCCAAAGGTATCCTTAGCATTGCTACTACTTTCTTCATCACATGATGGTAGACTTGGGATCACAGACAATTCTGTTAGAGATTGAGGTGAGGATTGAAACCCTACACAAGTGGTAGAATTCGCTGTGGCAACTTCCACACAGCTTCCCGGTTTGTTTTCTGTCTTGATAATCCCTGTTTCCACCTTTGGTTCTACACTCTTTGGATTGCTATTATTTTCACTGGTGTGTTTCGTCATGGCACAACTACTACTATTATCCATTTTGGTTTCTCTTAAACCATTACTAATACTAATGCTACTACCACTATTACTACTTTCACTCATTTCTTGTTTAACTTGATTAACAACCATGGAGTTGGTGAAACAACTAAGATTCTTATTGTTACTACTATCATCACTTGTGCTAACATTATCATTACTACTACTACAATTTATTCCAGGTACAGGTGTTGTAATTTTTCTCTCCATCAGAGGCTGGGAGAAAGGTGAAACTTTGGTATAGTCATTGTTACTCACACAATGGTAATTACTACTATTACTACTATGTTGTGATGATGGGTGAACTTCAGATCCAATTTGTTGGTGGCCCACATTGCTAGGGGCATAGGTTGGGGGGACCGGATGATGCGCAGTTAAAGAAAGACTCCGATGCTTAATCTGCCTGGGTTGACTTCGCTGGAAACAAGTAGTAGATTGAGGTGGCTGAAGAGTTCCTTCCATATTAGCATGATTTTGGTGCTGCCTTTGTTGTTGCTGCTGTTGAATTGCACAACTATAGTTAGAATTGAAACTAGCTGTGCTGCTATTCGTATCCGCTTCCGGGATGTTGCAATAACTAGACACAGGATTGCTAGTATAACATTGTTGTTGTTGTTGCTGCTGAGAATTGAAGGTATTATTACTATTGTTATGAGGAGTTCTAGAGAAATCACACGAGGGCCACTTGTTTGCATCATTAGCTCCATACGGATCTTGGTTGCTGCTGACATTGCTATTACCATCGTGAAATCTGCGATCATACTGTTTAGAAGGGTCTGGGATCTGTTGTTGCTGGAGATTGCTGCTACTATGATTGGTTGCCGGGTAGTACCTAGAGTTGTTATGCATTCCAAACCCTCCAGGTTCCGGGCACAGAGATTCAATAGAGTTTCGACGGAAAGAAGATGTTGATTGTTGCTGATGATGGTACATAATGTTGGTAGCATTGTCCACACGTTTCACATCCAGGGAAGAAGACTCACTATAGCTACCATAGTGGACATAATTGCTATTGGTGCCTGACGGTGGATTCATCTTTTGGCAATCGTACATTTGTTGCTGTGCACTATAGCCCATGGCTGTGTTATTATCGGACATGCCGAGGAAAGAGTCCTGACATTCTTTAGGATTATTAGAGGCAGATCTTCTGTAGTAGCCATACATAGATGGACTTGAGTTGGTAAACTCATTGCCTACAATATCACATGAGGGGTGATGATGCTGTTTTATCATTTGATCATTGCTACCAATGGGCGTGTTGTACGCACAGCTGCTAGGTTGTTGTTGCTGGAATTGACAAGATGAGGGGTCCATCAGATTAGTATTGGCATAGTCTGTATTCCAATAAGAACCGTCGGAGGGCCCGCAACGCATTTCCATCCCTTTGTTCTGTGGTGTGGATGGATAGAAATGGCCAGTTTGTTGCGCGGGAAATGGAGAAGGAGCACCGTAGTATGGGTTCGGAGCTTGTCCGTAGTTGTCCACGAGACCTCCTTGTGAGGGGGGCATTGGACTGCTCATGCAGTCCATGGGATTCACGCTAGCGTCCATTACAGGATTTGGAATCTGTTGAGAGGGATGCTTCACCCAGCCGGATGGTGGCATTGGGCCACTCATCCCACCGCCGGGGTCGGGAACATCCATCGAGTTTTGGTATGGTTAGTTAGTATTTGGTGAAGAGTAAGGTTTACGAAGAGTTGTGCTCTCAGTGAGCAGTTTGGAAAAGTGACTGAGACGATGGTTGATCGCCATATTGGGTTGACACTTTTGGGTTTACGTAGTTTGGATTATAGTATCCTTGGAGTTAATGGAATTTTTAGCACCGTGTAGGTTTAATTTCTTGTGGTTTGGTTTGTAGTTAGTTGTTTGACATTAGTTTGTAGTACGAAAACTGCTTCCTACAATGTATTGTAGTCAGCAATTTGAGTTCCAACAGCCTCCGATTTGAAGACGGAAGATTCATAACTTCTTCTTTTTGTGTCCTGGAAAATAAAGTCACATTAGAACAGTTTAATTTGTAACAAATACTTTGGAGCATATTTTAATGGTTGGTTAATCAGTTAGTATTTGCAATATAATGTGCGCACTAAAAATTCATATACTTTTATAGTGTATAGTAGTAACTATGTATCAGTGCTAGTATTTTTTAAAGATGTGGAAAAATAATACATGTGCTATGGACAGTTAATTTGATTAAAGTATACATAAATTACACTCTGCGTAGGTGTTGTGTATAGATATTTTGTTACTCACATGTCAAAATAATTCAATCAAATCACAATAATTTATAAACTGACAAATTGAACACGTGAAAAAGTTAGTCCCACTGGTATGATTTGTCTAACCAAATTAATGCGTGCAATAAAAAACTGAAACTTACGAATTAACTGCCATGTAACTCCTTTGGTCTCAAATTTAGGTGGTAGGCAATAGACAGGAGACAAGCAGGCAAATTTTCCATTCATTTGACTATATGGATAAATATGCTCGCTTTTTATATTCCGTCACCCTATTAAAAGCTCCTTTTGTACCCACACACACTACATGCATAATAAAATTGTATAATATCCCCAAATGTAGCAGTTGTTGAAAGCTCATGTGTGTACATGCAAGATAGGTGCTTCTCCTATTCCTCAGGAATTGTTATTACTGAATTGCAACACTATATAAAAGTCTAATATGAAACCAGTTTGTTGATAAAAAAATTGACCCTATGCTATTCTTCTCTCATATCTGTCTTATTCTCACATATACCTACGTACATGTCGTATATGTCACTACTTACGTACTAGTTAGTACTTCCACTTTTCCATACCCCTTTCTTTACTAACGGTGAGTATGCTCCTGGCTCACACATTCTCATCTCTAAACCTCTGTTATATATGCCCTTTATCTTCAAGTATGCTTTTCAAGTTTACTTATATACTTATTATATGCGCCCAGGATAACACAACACATCTTATTTGGCTCTGTTCACTCTCGCAGCCATAGTGAGTCGCTACTACTACACTGTGAAACTGTGAACCAACTAACTATGGCTTTTCTTGAGGAGAAAATACGTGTATAGTAGTTGCTTGCAAAACCATCCGGATAAATACCGTAAATTCGGAGATTCATGCTCCGTTCCAATTTTTTAGATCCTATCCTAAACCTTATTTATTCAGTTTCACCATACCCACTGCAAAAAAATACTTTCACTACTTTGGAACTATTTTTCTCACATTGAAAGCATCTTAACTCTAGCATGAGACATGCTATAATTACATATTGGCAAATGAGACTAACTGAAAGTTAGTTAAAACTATACAATGTAATGAAGCCCTAATTTTATGACACCGTGTACACAGAGATAGTCAATCAAATAAACTATTAAAGTAAAAGCACTAACTAAATCCTTTCTTAGCGGTACCCATCATATACAAATACTTAGCACGCGTTCACATAGGTAAACTAAGTAAACTTATCCAAAAATGTACAACAAGCTCAAAATATGAGAGCTAACTAATAGCTACAAAGGGTTCCATACAAACTTCATGTACATACACAAAGTTGAATAGTCTCGACTTGCGCTCAAGAGTTAAGTGGCGAATAATATGATTTGAAAGGATTATTCTGTTGCGTCGTGCTTTAGAGTATATGCAGTCACTTATTCAATAGCCTTACTACTATATTACACGCATTCATTTTCCTTGTTGTCTCCCTCAATTTGTGGCCTGTCTTATTGCTTGTAAACACAATAACAAAAATTGTACCCCCAAAAAGTCCCAACTGACTTGCTACATTTGAAAACAACTTTATGAATACGTAAAATATATAGATTAGAATCACACCAGTAAACAGCTCATGCTTTAGCCATATGGATTGTAGACGGCCCTAATGTGATTATCCCTGGGTTGCATGCTGCTGTTGATACATTCCACGGACAATGGCAAATGCACACGTACATTTTATTCTCCATACCTTGCAATATGTTAGTTCTCTGCGTACTAAGTCTAGCAAGAAACAGTGAGAAGCGCAATCAGGGGCGCGTGCATGAGTGCGCATTATGTATGCATGCAGTTTAGGAAATGAATCAGAGGAAACACTGGAGAACAGGGCAACTCACTTTGTGAGGGAGAAAATTGCTAGGTGGGCACTAAAAAATTTTGTATCAACACTTTTTTCTACTACTACTGACTAGGGTCACCACGAACCTACCAATAATGGCGTTGAACAATGCTTTGTATTATTATTTTCAGTATGCTTATTGTCCAGCCCAGTCCAGATAAGATCGCCTTTTGTACTACGTATTAGTTATGTTGCACATGTTTCAAGCGTATAGTATTCATAATGAAAACGCATGATTCGTAATAATCCCATGCAAGACTTGGTTTGAGAAACTTATTTTATGTTGCATGGTGCTCACAAGTTGTAGAATAGAACGCAAGAAAGAGGAAACTTGATGCTATGGTTAGCATATGGCGATTGGAAGCAGGCTATGAATAAAATTGATAAGACTAGATAAAATACTGCATTTTCCTTTTTTTATTACAGTTGAATTCAAGTCCTAGAAAACAAACCATAGCTTAGTTCTAAAAAATTTCTCCATAGTCGTCATC
>Ga0210040_10010077_pt1 | contig 10896 bp, 3 predicted proteins | sample CryGeyCG12114_NA_FD_185462 | JGI IMG/M metagenome (GOLD analysis project Ga0210040, IMG submission 185462) | Groundwater microbial communities from aquifer - Crystal Geyser CG19_WC_8/21/14_NA (SPAdes) (version 2) | ecosystem: Environmental > Aquatic > Deep subsurface > Groundwater | place: USA... | reverse complement strand
ATCATACAGCTCGCTCGTACATTTCGTCCAGCTCGTATCGTACAGCCGATACACATCGATCAGCTAGTGGTGGCAGCGAGAGAGGGTTTGGGGATCACAGCGCCGGTCTACCGGGTCGTGGCCCATCCTGTGTCCCAGGCGATGATCCTGGCGATGATCCAAGTAGCGATGGTGACGACGACGGCAACAGCGACTACTCATCACAGAACGATGGGCAAATTTCTCCTGCGCTGTCACCTCCTACTCGTCCCACCCGCCTCACTAGCTTTCTTCTTCGGCCCATATTCTGGATCATCTCGATTCCACACATCGTCATCTTACACATCCTTCGCTTCGTAAACTCTTTTGTCGCCAACATTCCCCAATTTTACAGAGAGCTACTTATCGCGATCTGGCGCCCTTTCCATCCTGATCCACACCCTTTGAACAACTACCCCGTCTACCGGCAAAATTACGCTCCTTCTGTATATCCGGGCATGTGGATGCTCTCAACCCTGCTGTCAGTCAACAGCTTTGCGCTTCTTGCCTGTCAGCCTCAGAACGCAACTCAGCACCTCCTTTTACCAGTCACTTTCCTTCGATACCTGGGCCTCGCGCCCGTCTGGGACAGCCTTGCCACCTTCCTTTTTTATTTACTTGTCTTTATCGGATTCTACGATATTTATCGCGGCTTCCGACGCTTTCGCCTACACTGGAAAGTCGACGGCTTCCCCGACTTTGAAATCGTTTACGACCTGATCATCCAGCCCATTTTATTCCTTGCGTTGCCGACCTGGTATGCCAATGCACTTCCTTCAGCAGTACTGGTTGATGGTGGAGGTGCTGCGTATGCGTTCGTCGCGAGTTCAGCCTTACACCTGCTGTTCTGGGTTTATATAGCTGTGACGAGGACGTGGAGATCGCACAGACGGCCAAAATTCATCGTCGTGATGTCCTTTGCCTTCTGGCTGTGGCAAAGATATGGCGAACAAAGGCACCAGCATCAGGCCTCGGCACATAAATGATATCTCTCGGAATTGAGGAGGGCTTGGCAAGTGTAATCTGGCGAGCTGTGGCTTATAATACACTGCACTGAATAAATCACGAGCTATATACGACCACTGCCGTCTTCCTTTGCCATCGGAATGTAGTCGCTATGTAAGTATAAGCGGCGGAGTCCATGTAAGGCATCACGCACGAAGAGTTTGCAATCGATAAATTAAGGAGATTGACCCATGTCCGCAAGCTGGGCAAGCAAGAGGGGCTCATCACTTCTAGAGCGGGGTTGACTAGGTTTGGGTACGTCAATGGACAGTCACCAACACCATTCATACCTACCTAGGTAGTCATTCCTACGATCACTGCTTTGCACTCCATCTTCTTCGATCATTTTCTTGTTCTTCAAACTACTTTCTGTTCTTTGCTATAAGTCAAGTAATCACGATGGCCACTAACGGAACCACAAACAGTGAGTCGAAATACGAACTCCCTTTCGAACTCAAGAACCCGGATCTCCTCCACTCGGACTCTTATATTGACGGCAAATGGGTCAAGTCAAAGTCAGGAAAGACCTTCGAAGTCATTGATCCCGGCTCCGACAAAGCTTGGGCCTCGTGTCCTGACAACTCAGCCGAAGATGTCGACGCTGCCATAGAAAGCTCTTACAGAGCCTTCAAGGAGTACTCAATCCTGAACCCGCGAAAGCGCGCACAAAACCTTATGGCATGGCACACTCTCATCAGCGAGAACAAAGAAGACATTGCCAAAATCCTCACCTACGAGACCGGTAAGCCAATGGCCGAAGCGATGGGCGAGCTCGAATATTCACTGGGCTTCACGTGGTGGTTTGCTGGCGAAGCCGAGCGCATCCAAGGCAGCGTCTCAGTACCCTCTGCGCCCAACCGGCGTACCTTTGTAATCAAACAACCCATTGGCGTTGCCGTTGCGCTCGTGCCCTGGAACTTCCCCATCGCCATGATCCTGCGTAAAGCCGGCGCCGCCTTCGCTGCCGGTTGCACTATGGTCGTCAAGCCTTCCCCCGAGACCCCACTCACATGTCTCACGCTTGCCCATCTTGCCTCTCAAGCTGGCTTTGCGCCGGGCGTCTTCAACGTCCTAACCACCTCGCTCGAGAATACCCCTTCACTCTCTGAAGCCATGATCCTACACCCACACACCAAGAAAGTGACCTTCACCGGTAGCACTCGTGTCGGCAAGATCGTCGCCGGCCTCTGTGCGCGCAACCTCAAGAAATGCACACTCGAGCTCGGCGGCAACTGCCCCTTTATCGTCTTCGACGACGCAGACCTCGAGCAAGCCGCCACGCAGTTCATGCTGCTGAAGTGGCGCCATGCGGGCCAAGCATGCATCACGGCCAACCGCCTGTACGTCCAGGCAGGCGTGTATGACAAATTCGCAGACATCATCGTCGAGAAGACCAAGACGCTCAAGGTCGGGCACGGCGGCGAAAAGGGAACGACCATGGGTCCCGTGACCACACCGCGCGGGCTCGTCAAGGCGGAAGAACACGCCGCCGACGCGGTCAAGCAGGGTGCGAAGGTGGTCCTGGGCACGGGCAAGGCGCACAAAAACTCCAAGGAGGATGAAGGCGCCGGCCAGGGCAAGGGCGTAGGAGGGTACTTTATGGACCCGACGATTTTGACCGGCATGAAACACGAGATGATGATGTCGCGGGAAGAGACGTTCGGGCCCGTCGCCGGCCTGTACAAGTTCGACTCGGAGGAACAGGTGGTCAAGTGGGCGAACGACACTAGCATGGGCCTGGCGAGTTACGCCTTCACCAAGAACGTGGACCGCTTGTGGAGACTGTTGGAGAACCTCGAGGCTGGCATGATCGGTCTGGTGAGTTTCTTTTTTCTAAACAGCATGTATACTGGGGTGTGGACGCACGTGCTAACATCTCATTAGAACACCGGAAACGGCTCGGCGGCAGAGTCGCCGTTCGGTGGGATCAAGGAGAGTGGATACGGGAAGGAGAGTGGCAAGGATGTGGCTGTCAATGAATACCTGATCTCCAAGACCGGCACGTTCACCATTGCCGGGCAATATTGAGCTTGGCGAGATGCGAGTGAAGAGGCGGTAGAGACCTTCAGTGTAAGATGACATGTTTACGAAATGCAAGGTTGTATGCTGTCTTTAGTTGAAGAAGGATGGCCGCATGTGTAGGACTCGTAAGTATACCCAATGCGTGTAGTAAAGCCGCTTCCGCAGGTACTACCTTAGAACCCAACATCAACACGATCAACAACACGTCCCGTTCATGTCTACTCGGCTTCATCATATCGGTCAAGCCCATGCTGTTTGTTGGTCATTCATACATAGCATCCCATCATTCCCATTTCCAATCACACTCCCCAACCAATCTCCTCTGCTCATCTTCATCATCATGATCGTCGATTTCATCGTCATCCATAATCTGCATCAAAGTCATATCATAAAACCAAACATTGCCAACCTCCAAAACCCAAGTCTAAAAGCCCGAAAAACTTTTTTCCACTACACCCCGAAAGAAAATGCCCATTCGCTCCAAATCGCTAGACCACCCAATATCATCGTCGCTTCCACGTTTTTTCGATGGTTAGAGATACCCATCACCACCATGCGTCTATGCGGCACAGCCAAATATTCTCGCCATCCAGTTTCGAAGCCCACCAACATCGGCGCGGCCACTCTTGCTGCTGGTCGATTTCCCAGATGGGGCAAAGCTGAAGCGTTTGGATTTACGCTTACTCGCCGGGCTAGGTGGCTGCGAGACCTCGAGCGATTCGTTCCTTCTGGCGAACACGGTGGCCTTGGTCTTGGTCTTGGTCGACATGCTCCGCTTGGCGACCTTGATGCTCGGCTTCTTTGACAATTTGGTGGGGCTTCGTGCCCGTATGCTTGAGCGAGAGGGAGTGTCTCGACGGAGTTCCTCGGCAAACAGAACAGGTAGTTGCGGCAGTGCTTCAGTGCTGTGCCGCATACCATGCACCTTCTCTGAAGGTACAGCCGGGACATTCTCTGCGCTGTGGCGTTTATGCTTGGAGTTGGCTCTGACTCGTCCAGCATTGCGTAAGTCTGTAAAAGACTTCTTCATTCTTGCTAGGCGGGTAGTATCGTCGTCATCGTCCCAGTCGACGTACGATCGTTCTTGTGTAGTAGGCGGTGCTATCGGGGCAAGACGTCGAGGCTGGTACGTAGGGTCTACTGCACTCTCTGCGGTGGTTGGACGAGCAAGGTCAGGTCCGAATGGAGAAGGCTTGTAGATAAGACTCGGTACTGGTGGACTGACGTTGCGAGACCCAGTGTCGGTGCGGACGTGTCCTAGCCGAGGTCTCGTGGTATGTGTTATGCGATCCATCGACTGTGTCGCAGGGGTGCTGTAGATGGCGTTGAACGAGACTGTGCTGGATGGAGTATCTCCAAGTGTCGACGCGAAGGACAGAGAATGTGTCAAAGACGGTACAGGAGTTACAGGTCTTGCATCGACTAGACTTCTTATTATTGGCGTACTCGCAGTCTTATCGGAAGACTTAGCCAAATCCTCCAATTCTATGCACAACTTGTTCAGCTGTGTAGGTGTAGCACTGCGTTTGGATAGAGGACTGAGTTGCGGATCTTCTTCTCCGCTGGATGTCGACGATAGCCGACACTCCACTGCGCTCGCTCGTGGAGGCCGACGACCTATGACTGGTGCAGGCAAGAGAACACTTTGTGGACGTGGTGTCGATAAACCCGAAACCCAGTCTCCAAAGTCCACCAGTGTTGATGTCGAATCCTTGTGAACGTGTAACGCTTGAGTTGTGCGCTTTGATGACTCGAATTTCCTGGACCACAACTCAGACATTGCATCATCGAGGCACAATGAGGCAGAGGGGACTTCGTGTTCGAGTAACGACTCGTAGGACGCCGAGCTTGGGAGATCAAAGCAAAAAGGTGTTCGGGGCAATGGCTTCTGTGTAGCTCTTGTGGTAGGATACGAATGATTTTCTCTGACCGAGTTGCTTCTGTATGTCTTTGGCAAGAGATGATACTGCTGCATCTTCAATCACGAGTCCAATGATGGTGACAACACAACAATGATCCCGGTGGAGATTGCGAGGAATGAAATGGAAACAGACGTTGCAGTGAGTCCAACAACCTGCAGATTAGGAAGATGTGGAAATGAGATTAGCGAAAGAAGCTTACCATATACCATACTTCTCCAGTTGTAACAACAGTGGATCTGGGGAAAAGATAGTGGTCAGTGATCATCCCTTTACATGTGGTGGTGTGGGTGGCTGCAAGCCCGCGTTTTGATATGCACATCATTGGCTATCTAACAAGGGATGGCCTGTGTACTTCTGATCGTGGCTGTCGAACGTGTGGGGATACCCTGCCTAAGGGTTTTATGGAGGCGAGTAGCAGTGTGCTCCTGCTGCACAGACCTTCCTCCATGTATGTCGATACGCCCCTTCCTTGAGGCGCGACCTGGCAGCGATCAGCGCTCACGATTCCTGGAATTCAAGTCGCGATATAAGACGATTTTTCCGGTGGAAAAGGTCTTTGCACCATGTCCGCTGATTTCTTACGATCCAAATCTCGACTCTGGGGAGAAGCCATGATCGGGAGTGCAAGCCGGACTGTCTCAGCAGGGGTGCCAAAAGCGGTCGACCGAAATTCGGTTCGTCCGAGCGGCGTATATCCAGCAGACCACAAAGGGAACGGGGTGGGAAAGGCGCTGCAAGAGACGAGAGGTTGAGGGATATCTCGCACTGAAGCTGGCTTGTTTTTGCTGCACGCCAGCTGCAGGTCATAGACGATCATGGCTTGGTTCTCACACGAACAATGGGACAACCGACTCGGCAAGTGCTAGAGCTTGTTCCTGTGCATGACCGGGTGAGTTGAACACCAATCCGCGGCGAGGCTAATCACTTCTTGGGTACGCAGCTGTCCAGTCGAGGTAGATGGATTTGTGACTTGAAATCCTCGACATTCCACAGATAGAGGAGACTGCCGTGGCAACCATGAATGTGTGGTCTTCTTTTCAGGTGGGTATTTTTGATGTTGCCTCAAAGAGCTCTTTTCTCTGCAGTCTGGGGGTAGTCTTGAAGTGACTGCCAACGTAAGTACTCGCGGTACCTGGATTGGTAAGAGCTGCACAAGGTATTTCCCTGCTGACATATGCTCTTTCAAAGACATTGATGAATTCGAAACAATGGAAACCACGGAACAATGATGCAAGTGAGTGGGGAGACAACGCGGAGCTGACTTCTGACAGCTGCAGGTACTTTCTCAGACCAGGCCTGTAGAAAGTGTCAGCCACAGAAATCTCTGACATCAAACGTGAGGCCGGCTCAGGCAGATGTTGACAAGGATACTTCGAAATCGCCGAGAAAACCGATCGAAACGATCTGATGATGCACGAAACCAGAGATCTCAACCCGGGGAGCCATGTAACAAGAGCGCTTGCTGGCCAACCGAAAGGATCGTATCATATTTCACATGTAATTATTGTCGTTGACGCGCATTGCCAGGATGAGCCCCATAACTCCACTGGCATCGCCCCGTCACCGGCATCCGGGACGCGGCTGCGGATGGGTAGTGAGCCGCGCAGGCGTGTGCGAGATGCTGGCCAATGCGGTAAGAGAAGAGCTCCAAGTCCCCAAGACGAGGGACCAAGATAAGCTGTAGCGGTGCGGGTAATTTTGGGTTGTACCCGAGTAGACGTTTCGAGGCCGTTGGACGGTCCGTCCTCGTTATCCTCCGACACGAAGCTCATGGCCATAATGTTTGACAAGACGGATGGACAGAGAACGATAGACAAGTGAAGCAAACGACAACGCGATGCAGGGATGGTGTCCAAGGCGATGGCGATGGCGATGGCGCGAGTCTGACTTGTACAGCTCATCGTTCCGCTTCCCGCGTCCTTAGGCGTGTACAGCAGGCCAAGTTCCACTTCCTATGCCAGTTGCCAGCTTCCAGCCTCCTCGAATTTCGGTGCCCACAATCATCGCATCGCTTCGCTCACGAGTCACCAGTGCCCAGTTCACCGATCCAGAGTCTCCGAAACTGCTGCTGCTATGGACAATCTTCTGAGGATTCTTTTCAGCTGTTCCAGGTCTCTTGCAATGCCCTTACCTATGGCGCAGCTTCCTTGATCTTTTGCGATATGCGCCCTGACCGTACTCTCACACTTCCCTCTGCGCATCTGCATGCACGCGACTCCACCACTTTGCGCAGCTCGATGCAGTAGCGAGAACCAGATAGACGTCAAGGAAACAGCTTGGGACTGTATGGCGCCAATGATAAGCATCATATCGAGCTTTCAATTCACTCCGTCGCCCGTATCCTGCGCTTGGAGCGTTATCCCCACTGTTAGCATTAACTCTTTCGAGCTCCTCCTACCTCTGCCGTTCTGCGCACGGTACTCCGTGCGCAAGCATTGAGACCTTCCCGGGAAATACTCCGATAAGTGACACCCGGTTAGGAAAGTAGTCTTCCACATCTTGACGTTGCGGCGCAATTGTTGCGGTCAAGCTGGCACGAACCCAACCTCCACGATTTCGTGTGATACCGATATTGGACCAGCCACGCCAACACCAACCTCTTTTTTCGGCAAGGCCGTCCATGCCAGTTGTCCGGTAACTTGGATCAAGCTACCTACCTAGTGCTCACCTCAGAATACATGCTGGTCCTGCTGTCAAACTTGCCTGCTTCCTGCGAACGAGCCACTTCCCTTGCGCAGTCTGCGCAACTTTACTGCATTGTCTGAACACATCCTAAAACGTGGAAACATCGACGTCGAAGTGTCTCAACCGGACCTCCCCAACTTTGACGACCTTTACGAATATTACGACCCAGACCTTGAGCCCCTAGCACAACGCCAACAACAAGTTCCCACACCTCTCTCCCAACGACGGCCGCTGTCCAGTGCATCCAGTAGTGTTCCCTCTTTACGAAGAACACCTCGGCTACAGGCCAGAAACGTTGGCAACCGTCGTACTCCTCCGCATAGCCCACCAAGAGTACCTACTGCACAACAACGCTCACGAAAGCCAAAGGTTTCATCTCCACCAGCCTTGCCTGCTGTAGCTTCGCGCTCACCAAATCTTGAGCCGTCGTTCAACTCAGCTTCGACCACGCCCGAGACCTACCAACGTCTTGTTGAAGAAGAATCTTTCTGGCCTCGACGAAGCTCGCATATCTCCAAGCGGACACACGACGCCATCCTCTTTGCACTAGAAGCAATTCGGAAAGGACGGGGTGTGGATGCAAAACCTCTATCTGTAGACCTCCTTGAGGAGAAGGCTCGGATGTCAGATCTCATAAGAGGCAATGCGCCGGTCGGCACTGCTGCCTCTTCTCGATCTCAAAACGGCGGATCAAGAGCGGCACAAGGTAGTGGTCCAACACCGGCAGATCCACCACGATATAGGACACCTACGGATGTAATGCGAGATCGTCGAGCACGTGAAGCAAGGAAAGCACAAGAAGCAGCGGAAAGACAACGGAAGCAAGAGGAGGAAGACCGAAGAAAACAAGAGGAGGAGGTTGTTGGCGTTGATACCAGAAGACATACAAGGACAAGACCATCGTCACAAAATCCACAACAAGGCTATGATGTTGGTGGAAGTAGTGCTCAGCCAGGAATCAGCGTTGGCAGACGTTCAGAAAACGTACCCCTGGCATCAGCGCAGCCTGATACCAGGCGGTCCAGGACAGCTACCTTTGAGCAACGTCAAGCACAGCAAGAGCCAGCGGCACCTACAAACCCGACCGCTCGGCCCTCATCATCCACGCAAAGAAATCGCACTGAAGCTTACGAAGCGTTGAGTGCACCCACAGTCACAAAAGCACAAACACAGCCGCAAGCACCCTTGCCTCAGCAAAACACCAGTACTCAACAGTCTTCCAAAGCAGGGTTTCCCCATGCGTTCGAGAGGTGGGAGACACTATCCTCCCACTGGGAAGGACTGACTTCATACTGGATTCGGCGGTTGCAAGAGAATACCAACGAGCTGAGTGATAAGCCCATTGACCAACTATTGGCCAGGCAGAATACAGATCTATCAGCCGCTGGCGCAAATCTATTCCATGCTGTTGTTGAGCTTCAGCGACTTCGTGCATCGTCAGAGCGTAAGTTTCAGCGTTGGTTCTTCGAGACGAGGAACGAACAAGAGCAGGCACAAGAACGACAAGCAGAGCTTGAACGACAATTGCGAGAAGAGCGTACAGCACGTACTCAGAGCTCGACTTCCATCGAGGCGGCTAAAGCCGAAAAATCCAAGGCCGAGGAGCTCGTACGCGAAATGCGTCGCGAGCTGCAAATAAGTAAGGAGGAAGCGCGAAGAGCATGGGAAGAGCTGGGCAGAAGAGAACAAGAAGAACGCGACAGGACCATCGCTCTTCGGAGTGGTGAACCTACTGTCATTGGAGGTGTACAGGTAGTGCCCATGCAAGGAATGCCAAGTCGACAAGTCAGCACAGCACAGCGACCTGTGACACGAGATGGACCTTACCCTGGTGGTCCGGGCTCTTCTGTCATGGGTGGTCAGCTTTCCCAACCACAGCGGCCACCATCACGAAGTCAAACAACTACAACGTTGAACTCACCAGAAGATGAACAACGACAGTTCTCCTTCCGACCGAGCAATACCGCATCCCCTACCTCCACAGATCCCTTCACTGAAACAGGTCGCGCCAACGAGGCCCCACAGCTCCTCCGCCACGAACCAGATTCACAGTCCTACAGCGGTACACCACCGCGTTTAACCCAACCAGCCACCAGCGTGGCCGCCATATCACCATACACAGCGACATCTACACCCTCGCCCGCCCGATACAACCTTCCGACGACGAACGGTACATCCTATCGGGCTTACGCTCAAGGCAACGCCCCTACTGCTCTCTCTCCTGGTCCAGCCACCTCCTCGACAATCCACCCTCCGCCCCGTCCCAACACAGCAGGCACGGCAGGCACGGAGCGCTCGTACGTGCCGAGCATTGGTTCATCTCTAGGCGAGCAAGAATATCACATCAACCCTGATGGCTCCTACACACGGGATAGCCATGGCCAGCGCATCCCCTACGGTCAAGACACGAGCAATCCTGTGCAGCAGCGTGCCCATGCACCACCACAATCGTCACAATCTCACGAATTGTCCGACGAACACGACGACGATGATGACTACGACACCGCCGCCGACATTGAGCGCGAGCGGATGTACATGCAACGCTATGGCAGTGGCGTACAATCACAGCCACAAACCCAACACCAGCAAACCAACACACGTGGTTCCGGCGCTCCCCCCTCAATCCCACAAGGCCGCATGCTAGCGTACGAGCAAGTCACGGCCCCAGCTGACTCACCTGAACCCCAGCCCGACTACTCCGGCGCCGACTACGGTTCCGACGACCCCGCCGCCCCCAGTGCCGCGGGCCCTGTTCCCCAACCGCCAACGACGCAGGGATGGACTGGCATGACACCCCGTCACACACACCCCACACGCCTGAGCGACATTTTGGAAGAGCGAAGCGGGATGACCAGTCCAAGTCGGATGAGCTATACCAGTGGCGACAACGGCCACGGCCACGCACAGGTTTCAGGACCGGGTTCCGTTCACAGTCAGGCACCGTATGGAAGTCGTCGGTAGTCGATGGTCAGTAGTCGGTAGTCGACTGCAGCGTCGAGCGGCCACCAGCGAAGCCAAATCAAACAAGATTCGAACACTCGCCCGCAAAACCCTCGACTCTTGTTCACCACGTGCGTACGTCTTGGTCATAGCCTCACACAACCACGCACAACCACACACAGCATCAACATCAACATCAACATCAACATCAACATCAACATCAACATCAACATCAACATCAACATCAACATCAACATCAACATCAACATCAACATCAACATCAACATCAACATCAACATCAACA
>Ga0210040_10010076_pt1 | contig 10897 bp, 8 predicted proteins | sample CryGeyCG12114_NA_FD_185462 | JGI IMG/M metagenome (GOLD analysis project Ga0210040, IMG submission 185462) | Groundwater microbial communities from aquifer - Crystal Geyser CG19_WC_8/21/14_NA (SPAdes) (version 2) | ecosystem: Environmental > Aquatic > Deep subsurface > Groundwater | place: USA... | reverse complement strand
CGACACGGTGCCGCGGTGCACCACCAGCCCGGCCTCGTCGTCGAGGGACGGGATCCGGCAGAACGGGCACTGCTCCGACGACGCGTCGCCCGGCTTGTTCTCGCCCTTGATGTAGGCCATCCGGTGCGGGGTCCAGAGCCGCTCGAGGTCGTCGGGCTCGCCGACCCCGTCCTGGAAAATGCTTTCCACCGGGCTGTTCCCGGGGTCGCCGCTCACACCTGCACCCGACGACGTACGGCGTCCACGACCCGGTCGACGGCCTCGTCGACCGGCACGCCGTTGTCCTGCTCGCCGCTGCGGTAGCGGAACGACACCGCACCGTCCTCGACGTCGCGGTCGCCCGCGATGACCATGAACGGGACCTTCTGCAGCTGAGCGTTGCGGATCTTCTTCTGCATCCGGTCGTCGGAGTCGTCGACCTCCACCCGCACCCCCGCCGCGCGCAGCTTGGCGGCGACCTCGTGCAGGTAGTCGGAGTGCCGCTCGGCGATCGGGATCGCCTGCACCTGCACCGGCGCGAGCCAGGGCGGGAACGCGCCCGCGTAGTGCTCGACGAGCACCCCGATGAACCGCTCGATCGAGCCGAACTTCGCGGAGTGGATCATCACCGGCTGCTGGCGCGAGCCGTCGGCGGCCTGGTACTCCAGCTCGAAGCCGGCCGGCTGGTTGAAGTCGTACTGGATCGTCGACATCTGCCAGGTGCGCCCGATCGCGTCGCGCGCCTGCACCGAGATCTTGGGACCGTAGAACGCGGCCCCACCGGGGTCGGGGACCAGCGTGATGCCCGAGGCCGTCGCCACCTCCTCCAGCACGGCCGTGGCCACCTCCCACTGCTCGTCGGAGCCGACGAACTTGTCCGGCTTGGAGTCGTCGCGGGTGGACAGCTCGAGGTAGTAGTCGTCGAGCCCGAAGTCCTTGAGCAGGCCGGTGACGAAGTCGAGCAGGTGCTTGACCTCGGCGCCCGCACCCTCGGGGGTGACGTAGGAGTGGGAGTCGTCCTGGGTCATCCCCCGCACCCGGGTCAGACCGTGCACGACGCCCGACTTCTCGAAGCGGTACACCGACCCGAACTCGAACAGCCGCAGCGGCAGCTCGCGGTAGGACCGCCCGCGCGAGCGGAAGATCAGGTTGTGCATCGGGCAGTTCATCGCCTTGAGGTAGTAGTCGCTGCCCTCCATCTCCATGGGCGGGAACATCGTGTCCTTGTAGTAGGGCAGGTGCCCCGAGAGGTGGAACAGGCCCTCCTTGGAGATGTGCGGCGTCCCGACGTACTCGAAGCCCTCCTCGATGTGCCGGCGCCGGACGTAGTCCTCCATCTCCCGCTTCAGGACGCCACCCTTGGGGTGGAACACCGCCAGGCCGGAGCCGAGCTCGTCGGGGAAGGAGAACAGGTCCAGCTCGCGGCCGAGCTTGCGGTGGTCGCGCCGCTCGGCCTCCTCGATGCGGTGCAGGTGCGCCTCGAGCGCGTCCTTGGACTCCCACGCGGTGCCGTAGATGCGCTGGAGCTGCTTGTTCTTCTCATCTCCCCGCCAGTACGCCGCGGCGCTCCGCATCAGCTTGAACGCCGGGATCCGTTTCGTGGTGGGCAGGTGCGGGCCGCGGCAGAGGTCCTTCCACGCCAGCGAGCCGTCGCGACGCAGGTTGTCGTAGATGGTGAGCTCACCGGCCCCCACCTCGACGTCGGCGCCTTCCGCGGCGCCAGCCGCGTCGCCCCCGCCCTTGAGCCCGATCAGCTCGACCTTGTAGGGCTCGTCGGCCAGCTCGGAGAGGGCGTCGCCGTCGGAGACGGGCCGGCGCGAGAACTTCTGGCCCTCCTTGACGATCTTGCGCATCCGGGTCTCGATCTTCTCGAGGTCCTCCGGCACGAACGGCGTCGGCACGTCGAAGTCGTAGTAGAAGCCGTCGGTGATCGGCGGCCCGATGCCGAGCCTGGCCTCGGGGAACAGCTCCTGGACCGCCTGCGCCATCACGTGGGCGGTGGAGTGCCGCAGGATGTCGCGCCCGTCCGCGCTGACGATCTCGACCGCCTCGACCTCGTCGCCGTCGGCGAGCTCGTGGGCGAGGTCGCGCAGCACCCCGCCGACCCGCGCCGCAACGACCGTCGGCCGGTCCGTGAACAGCTCCCAGGCCCTCGTCCCCTCGGCGACGTCCCGGGTCTCCGCACGCTCCGCTGGCTCGGCGGGTCGGACGGTCACGCGGAGGTCGGGCACGGGAGGCTCCAGTCGGGTCGCAGGGCGGAGCCCCGATCGTATCGGCGCGGGGCGGCGGGACGCCGAGGCAGCCACCCGCGGCGGCCCCGCGCAGCGCGAGGCCGGTCCCCTCGAGGGGCCGGCCTGGTGGCGCGTGCGGAGGGGCTGGGGTGGGCGATACTGGGTTCGAACCAGTGACCTCTTCGGTGTGAACGAAGCGCGCTACCACTGCGCCAATCGCCCCGATGACGACCGCCGGTCGGTGACCCCGGTCGTGCCACGGACACGGTAGCGCACGCTCTGGCGGCACCGCGAGCCAGGCAACAAGTGGATGGCCTTACCCCTGTGCCGCACAGTCGTAGGAAAAAACTTTCTGCCCGTTGTGTGGATTCGGCGTCATGGGTCCAGCTCTGGTCCGTCTCCTTGGCACGTCCGATGGGGACGACCTGGGAGGAGCACCACTGATGGACCACACCACGAACACCACCGCGAACAGCACCGCCGAGACCGTCGCGAACGCCGCCACCGGCAAGGGGAACGCCGCGACGTCGACCTTGACGCAGGCGGTGGCCCTGGAGCTGATCGACACCACCGGCTCCGTGACGCCGCTCGAGGCCGAGCTCAGCTACGACGTCCGCGACCCCTACGCCGTGACCGCCCTGTTCATGACCGGCTCCAGCCGGGTCCGGTGGACCTTCGGTCGTGATCTGCTCAGCGGCGGCCTGTTCGAGCCGACCGGTGACGGCGACGTGCACGTGTGGCCGTGCCTGGACGCCGAGGGGCACGCGGTCGTCATCATCGAGCTGTGCTCTCCCGACGGCGAGGCGCTGGTCCAGGCCCGCACCGGCGAGCTGAGCACCTTCGTGGACCGGATGAACCAGGCCGTCGCCCCGGGCACCGAGTCCGCGCACCTCGACGTGGACGCGGCCCTCGCCGCGATCTTCACCGCGGACGCCTTCTGAGGCTCGGCTGATCTCAGGCCCGATCGTCAGGGGTCGACGTCGGCTGCTTCCCGCTCCGACCACATCGCGCGGCACTCCTCGGTGACCGGGCCCGGGGCTCGCAGCTCCCGGCCGTCGCACCGCTCGACCGCCTGCACGTCGCGCGTCGTCGAGACCAGGAACACCTCGTCCGCCTCCGCGAGCACCTGCACCGGGTCGGGGACCTCGCGGGCGCCGTACCACTCCAGCAGCAGGGCCCGGCTGATGCCGGCCAGGCAGCCGGTGCTCAGCGGCGGCGTGCGCAGCTGTCCGTCGACGACGTAGAACACGTTGGACCCGGTGCCCTCGCACACGTGACCCGCGATGTTCGCGAAGATCCCCTCCGTGGCCCCCAGCCCGTGGGCGTGGGCCAGCGCGACCACGTTCTCGGCGTACGACGTGGTCTTCAGGCCCGCCAGCGCTCCGCGCTCGTTGCGCGGCCATGGCACCGTCACCACCGACGTGGTGGGCGGGCTCGGCGGCAGCAGGTCGGCGACGACGACCAACGTGGGCGGGTTGTCGTCACGGCCGGAACCCAGCGGCGCGACCCCGCCCGTGTAGGTGATCCGCAGCCGGCCGAGCGCGAGGTGCCGGGCCCCGAGCACGTCGGCCACGCCACGGCGTACGACGTCCAGGTCGGGGTGCGGCAGCCCCAGGCCCGCCGCCGAGGCCTCGAGGCGGGCCAGGTGGCGCGTCAGCGCGAACGGGCGGCCCTCGACGACCTTGACCGCCTCGAACACCCCGTCACCGACGGTGAAGCCGTGGTCGCTCACCCGGACCGCCGGGGCGTCCGGGTCCTCCAGCAGCCGACCGTCCACCCATGCGCGCATGGGTGGACCCTAGGCCTCCAGGAGGGTGGGGACACGCACGCGGTGGACCCGGATTTGTCATTGCGGGGTTGTCCGATAAAGTTCCGTCTCGTGTCCAGCGGGTTCCCCCGCCGGTCGCGTGCGGACGTAGCTCAGTTGGTAGAGCGCAACCTTGCCAAGGTTGAGGTCGCGAGTTCGAGCCTCGTCGTCCGCTCGGAGAAGATGGTCGCAGCCTCCGCTGGTGGAGTGGCCGAGAGGCGAGGCAACGGACTGCAAATCCGTCTACACGGGTTCAAATCCCGTCTCCACCTCGATAGCTCGGACTCCGCACCTGGGGTCCCGGGTCATCACGGGCGATTGGCGCAGTGGTAGCGCGCTTCCTTGACACGGAAGAGGTCACTGGTTCAAACCCAGTATCGCCCACCAGCACGAAAAGGGCCTTTGACCAGCGGAAACGCTGACGAGGGGCCGTTCTGCTTTCCGTTCCATAGGCAATCACAGGCAGTCCCATGGGCGGTCATCAGTGGCCATACGCGACGACGACCACTGCCTGGGGTTGACCAAGCGCAGCCGTACGAAGCGCCCAACCGGCCTACGGGGGCCTGAGCCGGGCGCTTCGCGGGTTTGGCGTCAAGGGGCAGCGCTGGGGACGCGATGTCCTGTCGCGTCCAGGTCGGCGAGGCGCACCCGGATGCTGCGCGGGCCGAACCGATACGCCGGCAGTGTCGCGACCGAGATGCGCCGCCGGAGGGTCTTCACCGACTGCCCGAGGTACGCCGCTGCTTCCGGCAGGGTGAGGTACTGGTGGGGTGCGCGGTCGAGTCTCGACGTGGCCATGGTCAGCTCCTTCGGGTCAGGTTCGGCGTCAGATGCCGACGCCGCCCTTGCCGCCGACCCGGCGTTCGGGCTGACGGACGATCGCGGTGTGCAGTTCACCACGAGTGCGGGCCGCGCCGGGCGGTGCTGTCGCCGGCTCGGGCTGTGGGCGGAGCCGGTCGCGGACGAGCCCGACGATGGCGGCGTGGTCCGCTTCGGCCGGCGCGACGAAGCGTTCTTGGACTCGGGCGACGACGTGTCCGTTCTTGTTGGCCATGAATCCGGGGACCTTGACGCGGAGGAAGTATAGGAGTGACGTTGCAGCCTGATGACCGACCGCTGCCGGTCGTCTCAGGTAACTTTTGCGGGACCTCGACAAAGGTTTGCAGGAGGACGGGCTGCTCGAGCGGGCGTCAACCGGCACCGACCTCTCGCTCGACCCAAGACGCGAGCCACCCCTGACGCGTTCCGCGAAAAATCGAATGGTGGCCCTGGAGACGCCGCCACCCGCTGCCTGAGAAGCAGCGCCGCCTGTGGCCCTCAGCGTCTGGTGGTTCAAAGACACGCTCTCAAGCTCGAGGCGCGGTTGCGCTGGCCCGCACGATGAGCCGCGGTGGCACCGGCTCGAATGTCGCTACAGGGCCGGACTGGTCGCTCATCTGCTTGAGCAGCATTGCGACGGCGCCTTGAGCCACTGCGTCGAAGTCGGGCCGGACCGTCGTCAGCGCGGGATCGAGGTACGCCGCCTCAGGGATGTCGTCGAAGCCAACGATGCTGAGATCCTCGGGCACGCGGCGACCGGCGTCGCGCAACGCCTTGAGCATCCCGAGGGCGAGGTGGTCGTTGGCGGCGAAGACGGCCGTGGCCCCGGGAATGTGCGCGAGCACCTCACCCGCAGCCTGCCCGGCTTCGAGCGACCAGTCGGCTCTCATCATCGGCGGGACGGCGGCTCCCGCTGCCTCCAACGCTGTCCGCCATCCCCGGATTCGGTGTTCGCTGTCGAACCACTCGGGTGGGCCCGACACATGCCAGACGGTCCGATGGCCCAGGTCGAGGAGGTGCTGAGTCGCCAGGCGCGCTCCCAGCTCTTGGTCGACAGTGACGACCTGATGGGGACGGGCCGGGTCGCCGTCGACGGCTACCAGTGGAAGGTCGTCAGGCAGGTCGTCGATCGCCTCGTTGGCTGAGACCACCGGCGCCAGCAGCACGATCCCTCCCACGCGCTGATCGAGTAAGCGCGACACGGCTCCGGCGATGGAGCGCCGCTCGAGGGCCGCGACGCTCGCGATCCCGACAGCAAGGCCCTGCCGGTCGAGGGCGCGCTCGAGCGCGGAGAGCATGGACGCCGGTCCGTAGAGCGCCGTGTTCTGGGTGACGACGCCCACTAGCCGTGAGCGGCCGGTCACCAGGGCGCGTGCCGCACTGTTGGGGCGGTACCCGAGCTCGCTCATCGCGGCCCTCACCCGGGCGCGGGTGTCGCTACGGACGTTGGGGTGGTCGTTGATCACTCGCGAGACGGTCTGATGGGAGACGCCGGCGAGCCGCGCAACATCGGTCATCACGGGCGGGCGCGGAGAGTTGCGGGTCGGCGTCACGCCGCTCCTCTCCTCCACGGGGCCCAGTATGGTTCGGCGGACCTCCTGCGAGAGCCGAGCGTAGCGGTCTGGCGCTGTGTGGTGCGCACGGTCGGGGATCGCCTCACGTAGCGCTCACCTACCAGCCCATGCTCGTCTCGGCACCCCGGGCGTCAAGGAGATCAGGCCCTCACTGGGCCAGGGAGCCAGGACAAGGCCCGCGTACGCCGGCAATCCCACTTCGTACGGGTCCGGTGGCAGCAGGAGCGGCCGACCATGGAAGGCCGGGCGGCGCAGCGCGGCGCCCTCCCTGTCGACCTCTGCGCGGTAGCCGCCGCGCTGGAGGACGATCGGCCTGGGCCGGTCGGTGTGCCCGCTCATCGGACCGGCGGAGCGGAACATTGAGTGATCGTTGGACGCACGCGCGATCCTCTCTTGCGAAATGCTAGGGACCGAGCACCGCTCCCGAACAGGCGAGGCGATCTAGCCGGGTTTGAGGCACGGAAGACGAGCCACGGTGTTGGCAATTTCGACGCACTTCTGCTCACCGCCGAGAGGTCTACGGAGACATGACCATGCGGCGACCTCATACAAGAACCAGCAGCGCGAAGCTCGGCACAACAAGCGTTCGAGCGCGTGGCGGGCAGTGAGCCACGGGCTCCGAGTGTGTCGCGTCCTCAGCTTCCGCTGCGGTTGACGCGACGCTTGTTGAAGACGTCGAAGGCGACTGCGCCGAGAAGGACGAGTCCCTTGATGAACTGCTGCCACTCAGTGCCGACGCCGAGGATTGTCATGCCGTTATTCAGGATGCCGATGATCAGACCACCGACGATGGCGCCGCCCACCGTGCCGATGCCTCCGGTGACCGCCGCCCCGCCGATGAAGACGGCCGCGATCGCATCCAGCTCGAAGCCGTCGCCGGCACTGGGGCCGGCGAGGTTGAGCTGGGCGGTGAAGACCAGGCCGGCGAGCGCGGCGAGCACGCCCATGTTCACGAAAAGCAGGAAGCTCGTACGCCGGGCGTTGACACCACTCAGCTCGGCTGCGCGGAGGTTGCCGCCGATGGCGTAGATCTGGCGCCCGAAGACGGTGTTGGCCATCACCGCGGAGTACCCGATGACGAGGATGCCGAGGATGACCAGCACGATCGGCGTGCCGCGGTAGAGGGCCAGGCGCCAGGCGACGACCAGGATGAGCGCCGAGACGAAGACCGTCTTTCCAAGGAACCACACGAACGGCTCGACGCTCAGGCCGTTGCGGGAACGCCCGCGCCGGGCGGCGAAGCCCAGCACGACGAGCGCCACGACACAGATGATGGCCAGGATGATGGTGAGCGGCTCCATGTAGGACGTACCACCACCCAGGTCGGGCAGGAAGCCGGAGCCGATCTTGCGGAAGGTCTCGTCGAACGGCGAGATCTGCGTGTTGTGGAGCAGGATCTGCGCCAGGCCGCGGAAGGCGAGCATGCCGCCCAGGGTCACGATGAACGCCGGTATCTTGAAGTAGGCGATCCAGAAGCCCTGCCAGGCACCGATCAGAGCTCCGGCTGCAAGGCACAGGATGATGGTGGGCAGCCACGGCAGGCCCATCTTGTTGTTGAACACCCCGGCCAGGGCGCCGATCACCGCGACGACCGAGCCGACCGAGAGGTCGATGTGGCCGGCGATGATCACCATCACCATGCCGATCGCCAGGATCAGGATGTAGCTGTTCTGGATGACCAGGTTGGACACGTTCCGCGGGCTCATGGTCACCCCGCCGGTCCAGAACTGCATGACGATCACGATCGAGATCAGCGCAATGAAGAGTCCGAGCTGGCGCAGCTGTCCGGTCAGGTAGGCCAGCGTGGCCTGCAAAGCACCCTCGGGGGGTGTCGGGGCGCCCTGCTGCGACGCGGGGGCGCTCGTGGTCGCGCTCATAGGTGATCCTCTTCTCTAACCTTCGTCATGTACTGCATGAGCCGCTCGGGGGATGCCTCCGCCCGCGGCACGTCAGCGGTGATGACACCCTCCGACAGGGTGTAGATCCGGTCGCAGATGCCGAGCAGCTCCGGGAGCTCGGAGGAGATCACGATGATTCCCTTGCCCTGCTCGGCCAGTGCGTTGATGATCGTGTAGATCTCGTACTTGGCACCAACGTCGATGCCGCGCGTGGGCTCGTCGAGGATCAGCACATCGGGATCGGTGTACATCCACTTGGAGAGCACCACCTTCTGCTGATTGCCGCCGGAAAGCTTGCCGACGATGGCGGAGACCGACGGCGTCTTGATCCGCAGCTGCTGGCGGTACCGCTCGGCCACGACGTGCTCGCGGTTCTGGTCGACCCAGCCGCCACGGGAGAGCTTGCCGAGCCCGGCCGCGGAGATGTTGCGGGCGATGTCATCGATGAGGTTGAGGCCGTACTGCTTGCGGTCCTCGGTGGCGTAGGCCAGGCCATGGCGTACGGCTGCTTGAACCGTGCGGACATCGATCGGCTCGCCGCGCTTGTAGACCGTCCCTGAGATGTTGGTCCCCCAGCTGCGGCCGAACACGCTCATCGCGAGCTCCGTGCGACCGGCACCCATCAGGCCGGCGATGCCGACTACCTCACCGGCGTGGACCTTGACGTTCGCGTGGTCGACCACGACCCGGCTCCGGTGGAGCGGGTGGTGAACGGTCCAGTCCGCGATGCGGAGCAGCTCCTCGCCGACCTGCGCCGTACGGTCGGGAAATCGACTGGTGAGATCGCGCCCGACCATCCCGCGGATGATCCGATCCTCGGTGATCTCGGCGTGATCCAGCGTTTCGATGGTGCGCCCGTCGCGGATGATCGTGACCCGGTCGGCGACCTTCTTGATCTCGTTGAGCTTGTGTGAGATCAGGATGCACGTCACGCCCTCGTCCTTCAGGTCGAGGATCAGGTCGAGCAGGTGGGCCGAGTCGTCGTCGTTGAGCGCCGCCGTGGGCTCGTCGAGGATCAGCAGGCGTACGTCCTTCGCGAGCGCCTTGGCGATCTCGACCAGTTGCTGCTTGCCGACACCGACGTCGATGGCTGCGGTATCGGGGTTGTCGTGCAGCCCGACGCGGCGCAGGTGGGCGGCGGCCTCGTTCTCGGTGCGCGTCCAGCTGATCCAGCCGCTCTTGGCGCGCTCGTTGCCCAGGAAGATGTTCTCAGCCAGGGTGAGATACGGGCTGAGGGCCAGCTCCTGGTGGATGATCACGATGCCGGCGCGCTCGGAGTCGGAGATCTTGCCGAACGAGCAGACGTCGCCGTCGAAGACGATGTCGCCCTCGTAGCTGCCGTGCGGGTAGACCCCGGAAAGCACGTTCATCAAGGTCGACTTGCCGGCGCCGTTCTCGCCACAGATCGCGTGCACCTCCCCTCGTCGCACGACGAGGTCGACGCCCGAGAGTGCCTTGACGCCAGGGAACTCCTTGGTGATGCGACGCATCTCGAGAATGGCGTCGTCAGTCATCTGTACTCCTCGGGCCCTGGGTGCCGGCGGGATCGCCGGCGGCACCCAGGGCCAAGCGGGTTGGCTACTTCAGGTCGCTGGGGGTGTAGTAGCCGCCGTCGATGAGGACCTTCTGGTAGTTGTCCTTGGTGACGACGACCGGCTGCAGCAGGAAGGTCGGGACGACCTTCTTGCCGTTGTCGTAGCTCTTGGTGTCATTGACCTCGGGCTTCTCGCCCTTCAGGAGCGCCTCGGTCATCTTGACCGCCTCCTGGGCCAGCTTGCGCGTGTCCTTGAAGATCGTTGAGTACTGCGACCCGGCGATGATCTGCTTGACACTGGCGACCTCGGCGTCCTGGCCGGTGATCTTCGGCCAGTCGGCGGAGCTGGGCTTGTAGCCGCCGGACTCGAGTGCGGCGATGATGCCGTCGGAGAGGCCGTCGTACGGCGAGAGGACGCCGTCGAGCTTCGTCTTGTTGCTCGAGTAGCTCTTGGCCAGCAGGTCGTCCATCCGCTTCTTGGCGGTCGCGGGGTCCCAGCCCTGGATCGCAATCTGGTTGAACGCGGTCTGGCCGCTGGTGACGACCACGGTGCCGTCGGCGATGAGGGGCTTGAGCACGCTCATGGCGCCGTTGTAGAAGAAGGTGGCGTTGTTGTCGTCGGGGCTACCCGCGAAGAGCTCGACGTGCCACGGCCCCTTCTTGCCGGTCTTCTTGCCGTTCGCGTCGAGGTAGCCGAGGCCGGTAAGCAGGGAGTTGGCCTGCATCACGCCGACCTTGAAGTTGTCGAAGGTGGCGTAGTAGTCGACGTTCGCGTCACCGGTCAGAAGCCGGTCGTAGGCGATGACCTTGACGCCGGCCGCCTTCGCGTCGTCGAGCTGCTGGCCCAGGGCGCCGCCGTCGATCGAGGCGATGATGATGACCTTCGCGCCCTTGGTGATCATGGTCTCGATCTGCTGGGCCTGGGTCGGGATGTCGTTGTTGCCGTACTCGAGGTCGGTTTTGTAGCCGGCGGCCTGGAGATACTTGACGACGTTGTGCCCGTCCTGGATCCAGCGCTGGTCGACCTTGGTCGGCATCTCGATGCCGACCAGCGA
>Ga0210040_10010075_pt1 | contig 10898 bp, 11 predicted proteins | sample CryGeyCG12114_NA_FD_185462 | JGI IMG/M metagenome (GOLD analysis project Ga0210040, IMG submission 185462) | Groundwater microbial communities from aquifer - Crystal Geyser CG19_WC_8/21/14_NA (SPAdes) (version 2) | ecosystem: Environmental > Aquatic > Deep subsurface > Groundwater | place: USA... | reverse complement strand
CTGCGTCGATCAACGCTCGCGAGAATGTGAGATCCTCACAACTGGCCGCTTGCTCAGCCTCCTCGACCACCAAGTTACGCGGTCACTTTAGTCTCTAGCTTTCGAACACCAACACCAGGCATTTGGACACCTAGTATACTCTTTCGTCTACAGTAGTGCTGGAAGCGCAGTCTGCCTCATTGCAGTAGATTGGCTTGGCCCTGTTCCGAGTCCCGTCACAGCCTCACGCCGAGTCCACAGCCTCGAGATACGGGCCAGTCTGCAGTGACAGGCCAGAAAGACTGCGCCAGCACTAAATCTCATTTCCTTCGATATACGTACCGCTGCCTCTACCTCTGCCTATCCGGTGTTGCGTCCAGTACATTGTGGGGGACGGCAACTTTACGCTAGTATCATGGCTTACAAGAAAGCTTTCAACCCCGATGCCTTGCCTGCGTACGACCCTCTATACCAAGTTGAAGGATCCTACTAATACCTTATAGTCATGCAGAGCCAGAACAAGCGGCAGCGGCTTTAGCCGCTCTACAAATCGGTAACCGTACTTCATCGCCTCACACCAGGCCTGCTGCTCAATCACCGCTCAATTCTGCCAGGAACCAATCTGGGTTTCCTGGCGGTCGTCGGCCTTCACCAGCTGCGATTCCTCCTCAGCAGTCGTACCGTCCCCAATCCATACAGACTGATCAACAGCAATACCAAAACCAACAGAACCACAGCTATACCCAACAGAACCAGAACCTATACAATCAAGGCCAATACGGCCAAAATCAACAGAACCAAAACCAATATAACCAAGGCGAGTACAACCAAGGCTATCGGTTACACTCCCCTCCTCCACAGGACTATGGCTACGGCCCCAGACCCCAGGTACACCCGTCTGGCCAGCATCCTGGCTCTGGCCAATATCCGTCACGTCCCCCAGGGCCCACAGACCCTGATTCGACAGATCAGTACCAGCTGTTTCGTGCTGCGAACGTCTCAAATACTGGCAAATTGACCAAATCAGAGCTGGGCTCTGCTCTGGTCAATGCCGACTATACTCCGTTTGACCCCATGACAATCAGCTCCCTTATGCGTATGTTCTCTACGTCGCATCCTTCAGAGCCTCAAGGGCCCACGCTTACATGCGGTGAATTTGAGAACCTGTGGCTCTTTCTTGCCGCGTGGCGTGAGCTCTTTGAGCGCTTCGACGAGGACAGAAGTGGGCGCGTATCACTGACCGAATTTTCGAATGCTCTCGTAGCTTTCGGCTACAGGCTCTCACAACCTTTCGTAGGCGTCCTGTACAGTTCCTTTAACGATCGGCGCAGTGGGGGCGACAGACGAGGTAGCCGTAACAGCTCCCAAGGCATGAGTTTTGACCTCTTTGTGCAAGCCTGCGTGAGTTTAAAAAGGATGACAGACGTGTTCAAGAGCTTTGACGAAGATAGGGACGGCTTTGTTACACTAAGTTTCGAGGAATTCTTGACCGAGATAATACGATTACGAGAATGACACGCAAACCGGGCGGCTTTACCTATGTTGGGCGAAACGGTATCTTTTGGAGATCTGAAGGTGTTTGTGATACCCATGGCGACAAATATAAAGATGCTGTACAAAGTAGAATTGTCGTGATCCTCTGACTTTCAGTCCGACTGAATAATTACACCAAGTTCCCTGACCCATGACAAGTACATTTTGGGAGCACTCTCCGAGTCCTATACTGGGCGTTGGTCGAACTTCGTATGCCGCCTACCGCGGATAAATCGTTCGATGACCCAGATGCGCGTGCGATCCAGGCCTTGTCTAGACGTGAGATTTGCTCTGAAGCCACGTGCGGCAAGTCATCGCGAGCGGATATGCATGAAACCTACGCGACGCCGAGGCCCAATCTTGCTTATAGTGGTGAGGATGGAAGCATTCTGGACAGGGCAGATTTATAACTCAGCCTTTCATGAAGAAGAGGTTCGCCGAATCGCGGAATTCGTCGTGCGTCTTCTTAACAGTCTCCCTTTCTAGAGTACGAGGGCCAGTGCTGCCTAGGGAGTGAGGGACGGGCCCCAGTGGAAAAAGCTGGGTTAAGTTCCAACCAGAGGGCGCACTGCGCAAGGCCCTAAGAGGGGACGGGAAGCAACCCCTGTCTAGCCGCAATCCACGAGCGACCATGCGATGTTTGCGATGCGACTCGGACCACGGAGCTGCGTCGTGAATGGTTAATCCGAAGGGTTGGTGCCTTTTTCTGAGCTTGGTCGACGCCATCATGCAGGTGGTGCAGCACGGTGCATGATGCTCCCCGGCCAAGTGACTTGTGTACGCCTGTGTCAAGAGACCCAGAGATCGCTTAGCAGGCGTTAACGTTAGCTAACGTTAGCAGGCACATGGAGAAGAGGGCCTCGGGCCCCGACCTCACCAATGGGCTGCAGGCATACAGGCCTCGCTGGGCCAAACCGCGCTTCTTGGGAAGGCCGAACCATCTTCAAGTTCTGTGCTGTATGCAGGATGTGGCACCCCGCCACGGCTCTTGTTCGTCGTGCAATGGATTTCGAAGCTTAGGAAACGCTTCATTTCAGACACCACGAGACCATCGTTTGTGCTCAGTCAGAGTCAAAATTCCTTGTATCCTCTTGCGACCGCGACCTTGCTGGCCAAACGCTTCGGGCAGCTGCAGATGAAGCGCGCCAACCATGGCTACCTTGTTCGGCAGGTTCAAGAGCGCCAACACGGTTAGTAAGACACGTACATTCCACGGCAGCCACACTCGTCCTTCGACCTGCTCGCCGTTCAGTTCGACGATGGACCATGTTAATTGTTAGCCCGTACTGACTTATGGATCGTAGAGTGCCACAACTACCGTGGTTGGAGCGACGCCAACGAAGAAGGATCCCAATGCGCCGCTACCTACCCCTCTCGAGGTTATGCTCAAAAAAGCAGGTCCATTGAGACAAGATGGCAGTGACAAGTTCTTTGGCATGGAAAATGTATGTCTAAGCATCTTCTCGGTGATTCAATACTAATTGTGCTTTCGCAGTTTGGAAATACATGGTCAGTCGCCTTGATCGTGCATGAACGAATACGTTTCCTAACCCCAACGCAGTTATTGTAACTCAATATTACAGTGTTTATATTACTCTGTGCCCTTTCGAGAAAATATTCTTTCCTACCCCAAACGTTCGACTGAGGATGCCCTTGAAGCCGCTGCTAAGACTGCTACACCTCGGCCGCCGTTCGGTTCCCAAGCAAATGGGCCTGCAAAGAAAGGCCCAAACAGTACGCCTGTAAAAGGTGGACAACAACTCCAAAATGGCCAGCAGAAACCCGAAGATAAGGATTCACCCGAGTACAAGAAAAAGCAAGCCCTTATTGCCGGACCAATACTCAACATGAGCTATCAAAATGCTGCTGAATATGACATGTCTGAATCTCTGTTCACATCACTGAAGGACATCTTCGAAGCAATCGTCATAAATAGATCGCGAAGTGGAGTTATTAGCCCAAGCAAATTCATGGAGACATTGCGCAAAGAGAATGAGATGTTTCGCACCAATATGCACCAGGATGCGCACGAATTCCTTAATCTCCTGCTCAATACCATGGTGGATAATATTGATGCACACGAAAGGAGGCTTGCATCGGAGAAAGAAGAAGAGCAAGCAAATGCAAAGGAGAAGGAAGATGCACAAGAGTCGGAAGCAGACGAGACGCCGAGGGCAGACACGGGGACGGTTTCGTTTCCGTCCATGCTACCATTGCCTGCCACTAGCAAGCCGACGAAATGGCTTCACGAGCTTTTCGAGGGGACACTAACATCTGAGACTAGATGCTTGACATGCGAGAACACGTCACAGCGTGACGAACCGTTTTTGGATCTATCGGTGGACTTGGAGCAGCACTCATCCGTAACTTCCTGTCTACGGAGGTTCTCCGAAGAAGAAATGTTGTGTGAGAGGAACAAATTCCATTGCGATAATTGTGGTGGACTGCAAGAAGCCGAAAAGAGAATGAAGGTCAAGAAGCTACCACGAATACTGGCTTTGCACCTGAAGAGATTCAAGTACACCGAGGATATGCAGAGGCTGCAGAAGCTGTTCCACAAGGTCGTTTATCCTATGCATCTTAGACTGTTCAACACGACAGATGATGCCGAAAATCCGGACCGGCTCTACGAGCTGTACGCCGTGGTCGTGCATATTGGGGGCGGACCATACCATGGACATTATATTGCCATCATCAAGACTCAAGACAGGGGTTGGCTTCTGTTTGACGACGAAATGGTAGAGCCAGTGGATGAGGGATATGTGCGGAACTTCTTTGGTGACAGGCCAGGACTTGCAACTGCATACGTACTCTTCTACCAGGAAACAACAATGGAGGCAGTACAGAAAGAGCAAAGGATGAGAGGCAGGAGGCGAGCATCTCAAGATTTACCTACGGACAATGCGACCAAGGTCAAGGAGTCAGCTGAGCTGCATCGTGTACAAAGTGTCAGTCCACCAGTATCGCCTTTCACAGAAGACAAATTTGCTGGTCTGGACCATGCTATGACGGCTCCGCAACTCAAGCCAAACGGTCACGTTGACTATCCTAGGTCTCCGATTCTGACTGCTACAACACAATTAACACCTGTGCAGAGCAAGAAAGAGCGAGCGAAGGAGGAGAAGGAACGCAAAGCCGCCGAAAAGATCGCAAAGAAGGAACGCGAGGAAGCAGAAAGGCTGCGGAGGAAGGATCTTGACACCAAGCTCCGAGAGGCGCAGAAAAAACAACAGGACGATTTGAAAGCTGCGATGGAGGCGAGCAAAATCTCTGCGGCAGAGGACGAGAAGCGCCGGGGAGGCTCGCCTGTAGTGAGCAAGGAAAGCGCGGTGCCCAACGGAACAGCTACGACAACGAGTGCGACGCCGTTGTTCAAGAGGAGTAAAAGTCTGCGATTCAGCTCTCTAGGGAGAAAGGAGAAACCCACGATACCGTCGTCAAGTTCGGTGGAAGAATCGGCGGAACCAGATACTAGCACCAGCAGCACGGACAAAGCTAAAGAGAAGGAAAAGAAGAATAGGTTCAGCTTAAGGAAGAAATCGTTCAGCGCCTTGTCATCGTGAGGGGCAGACCGACGGAATGGTACAAAACGTGGTAACCGGCAAACGACAGAGCACATACAGGAACTTTTCAACATCACCGTACACCTTTGAACAGGGTTCTGCACATATGAATGATCGACGACGCCACGATGACCTCTTCTTCTGGGCATTGGGACTACTTTGGGGACAGGGAACCTTCTTCAATACCATCAGTCATGCATGGCGTTTCGTGGCGCTAGTCTTGGATCGATCACGGGCGTGGTGGCTTGTTCGAAACAGTAGAATGAGAAGAGGTAATGGCTTCGGGAGGACAAGTGGGTTGTGGTTGGGAAAGACAAAAAAACATGTTTCGCATGCAAAAGAAAGGAGAGGATGAGTAATCAACGTTTCTGTTCTTCTTTATATTTGGGCGCGCTGTAGAGCTGTGAGGTACGGATATGGCCTAGCCTTGGCCGCCTGCTGGCATTGCACAGAGTTGTAGGTGTATGTGTGTGTATGTGTGTCCGCTGTGCCGAATCAAACCCTCTGTACATAGAACGGTATTGTCTCGAGGATCGTGGTCTTGTGAGTAGTGCGCTTCCTGACTTGAACTTTGGCTATGGCGAAGTCTTGCGTGTGCAGACGAAGCGACAGATTCTCGCTTCCCCACGGCACCTGTGCCCGACGTGCTAACGATTTGAGCTAGGTCCCCTGGGTAAATTCGGTTGCGTTGCATAAATATCCATTGCTTTTCTTCCTCCTCCTTCGAGTGCCTGGCACAACCAAAGCCTCTCTAGCCATCCATCCATCTTTCTCCCTCCCATACAGAGTTGCGCGGCAAAGCTGTACGGGACGCGCCGAGGTCGACGCTCGTGTCATGGTATGAGCAAGGGGACCCGTTCCTTTCATCTCAGTGTATTGATTATATGTAGAGTATGCTTCTTCAGATTCGTGCGTGCCGACACTCGTCTCGTCATTCTCCGGCTTGTAGGGGGGTTTCCCATCTTTGTGGGGTTTTGTGGATTTTGTGCGATGTTGATTCGTTGTTGCCTTTTTATTTTTTTCATCCTAGGACGAGTAGGTACAAGATAATCACGACGTTGAAGAAGATCAGTGGGACTGCAGTAGATGGGTGTTGGTTAGCGTGGAGTGTTCGTCCATATTGGTCTTCAGGGACGTCAGGGGGGGTTTCTCGTGCTCTCGTTGTTGGTTTTATGTGCCCTTTTCGTCGGGCCCATTGTCCAAAGCCATATCCGATTTCGTTGAGACCCGACGGCTGGAGTGGGGGGAGAGGGGCCGACTTACACCGACACAAAGTCCTCACACTACTGATCAGATTGACGACCTTGTTCTTCACCGAGTCTGGGTCGTTGGTTGCGCCAAAGGCGTCTTGCGATGTCGCGGCGCTAGACGAGGCGCCCCAGCCGACGCGCGCCAGAAAGCGGTCTTCGGAGAGGACGGCGATGCCGTTGAGAAGGAGCACGGAGACTAAGGGACAGGGTGTTAGAGGATGTGGTTGTTTGTTGGGGAGTTACAGAGGGAAGCGGAGGGGAGGGTACGGACTGTAGATGAGGTTGCCGAAGCCGAGGAAGAAGAGAGCCATGTTGGAGGAGTGGTGGTGGTGGTGGTGATGTTTAGAAAGTAGAAGTCCGAGAAGCGAAGCTGGGTGGCAGGATATTAAGTCGGGGTATACCTAGAGGCAAAGTATGTATGGGAGGTGACATGTGCTGAGTTTGGAGTGAGGACCATTTCGCTGTGCTGATGCCAGATTGCGGGTGTATGTGACGCAGCCTTGTGGGGCTTAGCGTGGTTAAGGCGAGGCTGACAGAGGTATTCAGGGACTAGGTAGCTTCCAAGATACTGACATGATACGACTTTGACTACCTAGATCTATGCATCAAATTGTTGCGAGTCATGCAACGTACTTCGAACAAGTCTTCCTGATGTTTGGGATGCACCGACTGCGTCTTTGGTGGACTACGCTAAGGATTTTCCTGATATCCTTCGGGGTCCGCCGTATGCATCAATATGAACTGTTGGCTCGTGCCAAATAGCCCTCGAAAGCTTTGGCCGCTGGCTTTTTAGAATTTTTCAATTGTTCCTTTATAGAGCCCATTATTCGTAGTCATGCATTTGGGTATACCCCGCTCTCAGCTCTCTTCAACACAAATAATCTTGTCTCCAACCCCCAATGAAGCCACCATCCTCGCGTCCAGCTCTTTCCTCCTGTTCCCCACCCTTCTCTCAAAACATCATGTATTACCGCATATAGTCGACTAGCCAAGCTCCCATACATTGCCTCCGCCAAGCCCATCAGTCCGTCTCTCTCCCTCTCCTTCCCAAGTACAAGCCTGCCACGGCCCTCGTTTGGGTGGAGGAGACGAGGTTTGCCCAGCGAAGGGATGCGGTCTGCGACGTCCCAGGCGCCAATGGCGAGTTCAGGTGACTCAACGATCACGTAGTCAAACTGCGACCAGAAAGTTGGCGTGAGGAAAAGAGTCGAATTCGAGGTTTTATCGTAATGGATTTTGCCAGTTGAGGCTGATTGGAGGGTTGGACGGGTACCATCGGCGGACCCCGGGAATGTGATCAAGGGGCGACGTTGAAAAGGTGGCAGAGGCTCCAGAAAGCGGGTTACTCCTGTTTGGAGGGCGAGGTTCGTGAGATGGACGTGTAGGTGTGGTTGTGGTGGGTGAAGAAGAGTGGTGGTGTGAAAAGATAAGAGAGCACCCGCGCCAGGATATGTGAGCGAGGAGAGCGGAAGAAGTAAAGCATGAGAGAAAAATGTCGTTAGGAGCGTGACGGGAATGAATGTGTATAACAGGATATTAGTGAGAATGGAGCGTCGGTGGGTCGTGATGTAAGTTGCTGCTAGCGCGGATGCGAGGGTAAGGGATGGGACGATTGGATAGAGGAAGCGAGTTTCTTTGTGAGCGAGAAAGGAGTAGAGGATTGTGTACAGCAAGGATGGCAAGGCCAGGTCAATAATTGGTTGGCGTATAGCTGGGATAGCGAGGCCATATGGTATGGCGAGAAGAGCAACTGGGTTCACCAGCCGCGGTAGTGCTGATGTGAAATACCAGTGCCATGGAGAGGTTCCCCAGGCTGAAGCCCCAAGAGAGTCTTTCGAAGGAAAGACGTTAGACAGGAAAGCGGCAAGCTCAGGCCACAGTAGCCTACGAAATTGCCAGAAGAAGGTATCGATGGAGACGGAGATGAGAAGACCGGCTATAGCTCCTGCCGCGATAGCTGGCACAAGGGTGGTGCGGATCATTCGAATCCGGGCTCCCATAGATGGTGCTTTGGTGAGCAGGTGAAGGCAGGTCGAGGCAAGAAGCAAAGCCAGCTCAGATCGGAAGATCACAGTAGCAATTGTAAGAAGATACAGAGCTAGCCTGTGCCGTTTTATTCGCGACATGGACGACGTCGGATCAGGAAGGAGGAAACAGAGGGCGAGTGTGCCTGAGGAGGATCAGAAAGTGGAGAAGTGGATTGTGGAAAGAAGCATACTGATGCCAAATGCAAACGTGTTTGGAAGTGGTCTTGACGCATAGTATAGGATGTGGAATTGGCTAGCTTGAAGAAGTGTATACCACAGAGCTGCATTTCCGCCAAATGCTCTCCGTACCCCTCGGGCATAAACGGTCAGCGCAGCAGCGTTGAAGAGTCCCAGTACCGCACGGACTGGACCCTAATGTTAGTATGGGGTACACGAGGGGTTCTGTATGCTGTTCTAGCCTACCCAAAATTTGCTGTTGCTTGCCATCTAGGCTTTTCATCCAAAGCAAGGGTTTTGCAACGCCAGCAAGTACCAGGGCTCCGACAAAAGTCCGAGGCACAGCGCCTGGATATGTCATATGATCGTAGTTGGCTTTCAGCTTGAGATAGGCATTGTTTGTGGGAAAACCGTACGCTAGAATGTCGTGAGTGGCTTGGACGTTGAAGGACTCCTCAACTTTGGTATAGGGGGATTGGTAAAGGTGGACAAGGATGAGGGTGGGAAAGAGGACAATAGCCAGCCACCATAGCTCCATGTCTATTGCAAAGCTCCGACCTTGCTTGCGAACACGAGATATCGCAACTGAATATACAACCACAGCCTTGTATCTCACGAGTCAGAGGATGAAGTTGCCATGGACTACTAGTACGAGACAGAAAGCAGAAAGCAGAAAGCAGAAGCAGAAGCTGGTCTTCCCCAGAACTTCAACTGGAACTTGAAGGACAAGGCGCAATGCCAAGACCGCTCGGGCCATGCGGAGCTTCAAGTTCGTGTTGTTCAAATCTCGACCACGATCATCATCACGACTATCGATTCATTGTCCCATAACCACAACCCCTCGTATGATCTGTGCTCACCACTCGCGCTGCAGCTTACAAGTAGGCCGTCGTTGCAACCGCTCACGCCTAGCAACCTCGCCTGATGGCTCCAACTATACAAGCGCTCTCGGCGATTGCTCCGATGCCACTCGACGGGTATCGTATGGTGATTTCACACTGGAATTTCTTCTCTGGTGTGGCTTTTTGTGAAGATGACCTTCGTCTGAGCCGGTGTGTTATCCCAAGCACGACAGAAACGAAGCCTAATATCAGGAACAAACTATACTGGTACCATGCTGTAGACGGCTTTGTCCTATCATGTCATGCTCACGAGACTTCCAGTGTTTGGGCGGAGCAGTTAGAGAATATACGCGCTGACGGTCTAGAATTTCTCGAACCATGGTAGAGTTGCTCGTGAAATGTTGACTTTGTAACGCCGCTACCACAGACGAGGCGAAATCAGCACAGGCCATCAAGCTGCTCGAACCTACTACGATCTGCTAATTGGCCGACAGGAACCCATAGGACCGTGCAGTCTTCTCTACTGATCATGCTCAACGACTTGTCTTCCAGGACATAAAGTCTGGAACAATCCGCCAGACCATGAATGGTTCCGCGCTTTCCTGTGGACATCGTTTCCCTGTTGGCTGTGTTCTTCGACCAACATCACAATTTCGAACATGCTTTTTACAACATATCTGATCTGAGCCCTATAACATACACAAGATACAAACAGCTTAAGTAGACGACATGAACTTAGGAACGACGGCCGTCCTGGTCCTTGCGGTCCTGTTCGGCCTCTCATCCATCGTCGTTTTCATGCGTTGTATCGTGCGCTTCAGAATTGTCAAAAACCACGGCTGGGATGACTACCTCATCCTTGGTGCTTTTGTGTTCAACCTGGCACAATTAATATGTGTTAAGCTTGGTGTGCATCGTGTCACCCCTCAAAGGATGATTATACTAAGACGTTCCAGAGCACCAATACGGCCTTGGAAAGCCCATCGCAACCTTGGATTCACATACATCTCAAATGTATTACAAGGTAGTCGACCACCTTTGCTTTCCAACTCTTACACTGACTCTGCTCTAGCTAGTGCTTGCCGACATCCCCCTCTTCAACATTACCCTTGCCTGCACAAAGTGTTCGATACTCACGCAGTATCTTCGTTTCATGCATGAGCGTCGCTACAGAATAGGATGCTGGGGCGGTATAGGTGCTGTTTCTGCAGTCGCCTGCATCATGATCATTGTGCTTTACACTTCATGCACCCCTTTTAGCGCCTTCTGGACAGGGCTTTCACCGGTTTCTGACGGTCGATGTACCAATCCAGTTCCCGCCCTGTACGGCAATGCTGCATTTTCGATGGTGTCCGACATTTTCATCTGTATGCTGCCAATCCGCTTGGTCAGGTCTCTTCGACTACCACGGGTCCAGAAGCTGGCAATGATGCTCATTTTCACGATTGCGTCAATTGGTTGTATCGCCTCGGCACTCCGCATCGCTTTCCTCTACTGTACCTCGACGGCCAGCGATCCAACTCACTG
>Ga0210040_10010074_pt1 | contig 10900 bp, 7 predicted proteins | sample CryGeyCG12114_NA_FD_185462 | JGI IMG/M metagenome (GOLD analysis project Ga0210040, IMG submission 185462) | Groundwater microbial communities from aquifer - Crystal Geyser CG19_WC_8/21/14_NA (SPAdes) (version 2) | ecosystem: Environmental > Aquatic > Deep subsurface > Groundwater | place: USA... | reverse complement strand
AGTCAAAGAAGTGATTATGCTAATTCTCATGCCCAATCATTTAAACAGTATGGGTGAGCTGAGTGCAGCTGAAAGTCAAGGTTTTGTCCCTCCAAAGAGTGGCAAATCTCCATCTGACAAACATATTCATCATCATCCGACACAAATAGATGGACTAGTGGGTCAAGTTCGTCATGGACATGGTCAGGGTCATCTCAATCATAATAGTATTAGTATCAAGAAAGATGGTCGTCACAAGAAAAGTATTTCATCGCATTCACCAACGGTACCCCGATCTCCAGTCCAAACATCAGCAGAGATATCACAGGCGAGTCCACCGCAACCAGCACCACCGCCTCCCGTAACCAATGGGGACAAAACTGGGGACTCAAAGGACTCTGCAAGTAAATGTAGCCATGTGATGAGCAATGGTTGCTGGGATACGAGTGCAATCAAGGAGGAGGAGTATGAGGATTTGGCCGTATTTCAAGTTCCAGATGCAACCACAGCTGTTGGGGAAAGAAATCGGGCTGAGGCCTCTTTGCCAAGAAATCTTTGCCTCAAACCATCTGGTGTTCTCAATGATGTAAGTACAAGTTTTTTTTGTTGCTATGCTAAGCAATAAAAATGTGTTGCTATGATACCGGATATCGGTTTTGGTATTAGCAGGCTGTCAGTAATGTTTTGATGGTAGGTAGGTACAAGCTTAGGAATTTAGTAAGCCAGTTGGGTCTACTATGTTATGGTGTTTCGTCTATAGGTAATAGGAAGGAAGATTTTTTCAAGGTTTTTAAATGTTATCGTGTAAAAACTAATGAATGAACACACGTGTAAATTATTTGGTAACTTTGAGGTTGTTTTGATGTCATAGTTGAATGAATGGAAGTAAGCTTATAAGTTTGTTATATTGGTCAACTGGAAGAATAATTTTGAAATGATTATGTCTGGAGTTTTTGTACCTAATGAGATGAGCAAATGGAGTGAAATATAGTGTTGTGATGAAATAGAGGGGATATTTAGTAGTTAGAAAAAAGAAACTGCGACGTGTTTTATCTTGTCATTGACAACATTGGACTGGAGCTTTATATTTGCGAAATAGTGCCTCGTAATTAAATATATAGGTCAATGTCAAATATTATTGCACTGGCAAGCAAAAGTACAGCTATCAAGGAGGAGAAGATGAATGTCTGGTGAGCTCCAGACTCTAGTCAATAGAGAATTCCATAGCGGTCCTTTTTATATTAGGAAATGAATGAAAATGATGAAAACATGGTAGAATTCTCTCTGGACATGTCGTTTGCACACATTTGCCGTCCTTGCTGCATTAAAAGCCTTCTTTGTATTTTGGAAACGCTTAGTTATTTTTGTTGTTCATTTTGTCCAATTGTTGTAATTTTGAAATGGAATTAGTTTTAAAAATTGGTTGTCATTGAGGATTGTTAGTCTCTCAGTTTAGATTTTTTAAAATTTTATAGTTAGATTAAGTAAGAACTATAAATTCTTGCGTAAGAGGAGTTAATGTATCGTATAATTGGGAAATATATTTTACGGACAACGATGAGCTCGTCTTATCTCGTTATTAAAGACCTCTTTGAGTGAGTTGCTATTTGTCTTTCATGGCTATTGGACGCCTACGTTGTTAGTGAAAAGAACCAAGAGCAAACAACAAAAGTCGTTTGAGATCCGAGAATTTTCCTTTTGTTCTGTGCACTAAATATCTTAAGGAACCCGATAAGTGAACAAAGTAAACTTTTTTCTGCGGTGCTATTATTTGGAGATTTTTTTAATCATTAAAAGTAGACAGTTGATTGGGTGTCATATTATGATTTTATTCCTTTTTTATTTTTGAGCAGAAGGATTGTTACGCATTGAATTAGTTATGCAAGAATTTCTAAGTAACCGTGAATTTTTTATCAACTATAGGGTCTTGGTGTTTGGAGTCGGGACTATATTCCTGTGGGTACTCGATTTGGACCACTGTGTGGAGATCTGTACGGACCAAACGAAGTCCCCAAAGAAGCTTGTCGCAAATATTTTTGGCGGGTAAAAAATTTTTTCCTGGTTTTTGACGACATTTTAAGATTTTTATATGGGACTATGAACTAAAGTGCGTGAGAGTGATATCATGGTCAAAGCTCATGGTTTATTTTGTGAAATCGGGTTCAAAGCTCATGAAGACACGTATTTTTTTGCGGGTAAGGGCACGCATATTCTGGTGAGGAGCCAAAAGACGCAGAAGAATGCTAAAATAAGTTACATTCATGTAATGTAAACAAGAGCGTACTGTAGTTTGCAATGTCTGTTGGTAGGTTTACGGAATGTGAGTGAGTGAGTGAGTATGCATGGTCATGGACTTGTGAGGTTTCATAATGTCAAAGTGTTAAAAGACTCAGCGCCGATTTATTATTGGCTGAGTAGTAGTGAGTGCTAACTAACTATAGCTAACGTTTACACACATGGAAGTACATATTTTTATTTGTGTACTATGTGCCTTGCATATGCGCATTTTTTCATCAAGGTCGTCTCATCTTCATAGTACTCAGATGATACACTTATTGCTAAATGCTGTCCCGTTATCCATGAATTAAAAGTGGGATGTGAGTCCCACTTTTTAGGCGGATCTTAAATTTTGCATGCAAAATGAGTGTTTGGAGGAGGGCATAATTTAATATAGGTAACATTATGGTTAAGTTCCAATTGATATGAAGTTATCTTCGCTGCAATTTTATTTGGCTGAAAATTGTTTGCAGTAAAGAATTCAGAATTTGGCAAATGATAATTTAAATAAAACAGCAAACTGAGGGAAATCTAAATTTTTTTAAGTTTGTTAGTGGAAGAACAAAAAGACGGTATTAAATGAGCTTTGAGCTAAAAAGAGATGCTTTTACTTCATATTGCTCTCGCAGAGTACACATTTTGGCAGGGCACGTAAATGGAGCAAGTTTAACTCATTATGCATAGTCGAAGGTTGAGGTTATCCTGTGAGTTTCAGAAGCGTAGTAAAATGTTTTGTCTGGTTGTCTCTCATATGGTTTCAGATATGGGAATTATTTGTATGTATTTGGTGACTGAAGTGACTTGTGTTGGTTTGACATTGAAAATATTCGGGTTTTCAAACGCTCCAACGAAATAGGTAGGGAAATTGTTCTTTCTACTGACTGATCATACGAGAGTTTTGGAATTGTTTAGTTAGTTCGGTTTGATTTGAATGCCCATATCAGCGATGGGTCCGCAGAGTGATTCATGCGTTAATTTCATGGAACAGTTTTCAGATTTGAATGTATCCATAGACGTGTATGCAATTAGTTTTCATGTTGTTTGTCAAGCATTCTCATGCCTAAAATTATAAATAATAAACAGAGTGCAAATCTTGTTGACACTTCTCTTGACTGTTACAAGTTTTGCATGTCAAAAGTGAGCTAGTTAGTCCGCCTAAAGTTTGTAATAGTATTTTAAAGAATTATATTTTGTGTTTGTATAGGTATACAAAGACGGGGAGCTCTACTTTTATATAGACGGTTATGACGTATCCAAAGCTAGCTGGATGAGATATGTGAACCCAGCATACTCAACTGATGCTCAGAATCTCATCGCTTGTCAGTACAAAGTAAGTTGCCGTTATTTTGTTTGCACATAGTGTACAATAGAGGTCTTGATTGACAGAAGAAACTTGGATTTCGTATCTTGTCTTTCGTTACCTCTCATATAATGATGGAAGATGTTTTTGTTGGGACCACCGTTTGATGTTGTAATGAATGAAAGAGTTTTGGATTTCAACTTAGTATATAATTTTCCAACACCCACTCAATTTAAATATATCTTATGCATACCTGGTTCATTTGATTGATTGCAGATGCAAATATTCTTTTATACCGTGAAACCTATAATGCCTAATCAAGAGCTGCTCGTCTGGTACTGCCGAGAATTTGCGGAACGCCTCCAATACCCACTCACAGGAGAGATGATGCTCATGAAAATTCGGGAATCTGTCGCCTCAGAAACTCAGGGTGTTAGTGACAAATGTGCTGTTCCCGTGACAACCGTTGCTAACGTTACCACACCTGCTATTAGTATTGCTAGTGGCTCCAATGGGAGTAGTAGTAGTAACAGTAACGCGGGTCTCATGATGTCCCCTGGTAAAGATTATGAAGCAAGTCGAGGTCAGTTGACTCCCACCGATGGATCTGTTCGATCTGATGAAGGTTACCATAGTAACGGTTACCACGACGACCCTGTACTCACTCCACCAGGGGGAGACACATCTGATTCTGACTATGATAACAACTATGTGCTGGACTTTAGTAAGAAAAGTAGTGGTAGTAAAACCGCGAGTAGTCCTGCGGACCGCATGGATGGAGGCCGAAAAAGTAGCTCGGAAGCAGATAGCCCTAGTAGTAGCAGTAGTAGTATTGCTAGTAGCAAAAGTCATAATAATGAGTTCCGGAAGGTGAAAATTAAGATGCCCAAAGCGTACAGAGCACATCGGGAGGAGGTTAGTTGTGGAGATTCAGAACGGTTGTCCTCACTGAGTCCAACATCGCGTGAAACATCCTCTCCAGCTGCACAGCAGCTCAAATTGGATTCCCGTGGTAAAAGTCGAGTTCCCAGCAGTGGCTACAGTAGTCAAGTCTCACTTTCCCCCAAGTCAGTGGAAGAAGGACCAACGCTAACCAAAGTGGTCATCAAAGAGGAAATTACTGACAAAAGTCAATCTAATGACAATAGTACGGACCTTTCCGTGAACAAAAGCCCACCACCCCCACCAGCAAGCATTTTAGAAAGTATTTTGTTACGACGTCTTGGCGGTGGAGAAGCTTCGCAAAGTCCAGGTTCACCACCCAAAAGCACTGCTATTTCACATGGGATGACGGATCCATATTTTTATAAAAAATCCTATCGCTACTCTCAAGGGCATAATCAAAACCGTGTGAGCAGTCCTGTACTCAATGTATCCAAAAGCAGTGATGAGACCACATCGTCCCCTGATGTAGAAAAATGTGGCAAACCCAGTGAAACTAGCCCTCTGATTGTGAAAACGGAAAGTGCAACGGCTAAACGTAGTTTTTCTCCTGTTACTACTACCTCAGTATCTTCTGGTAGTATCATTCCACCAAAACCAGCGTTTAATCTCAATGGTCTCAGCCATCACCAATCTTTCTCACATCCCCCACCGACTGGATTGTATGGACCCACTGGTGGTCACCAGCATTCATCCTCTCACCTTTTGAGTGGGTTGCCGCCACCTCCACATTCCGTTGGGGTAGCTCACCATCCACCGACTGGAGCCCCTTTTGGCCTCTTTTACCATCCACATTCTCAGAGTGCAATGGCTGCGGCAGTGGCCGCGGCCTCTTCGGGTAGTCTTCCTCCAGCTTCCAGTGCGACGGGTCAGCAGCATAATAATTCCTCATCACCTGGAAGCAATAGTAGCAGTGTGACCGAAACAAAACCTGTTGTCTCTTATGCTCACGATAAATCGGTGTCTTCGTCCCCATCTTCGTCGTTGAGTCCAAATGGGAGTTTCTATCATGGACATATGGGCCCTTCAATGGGACATATGCATCATCATCATCATCCATATGGACCAATGGGAATGCATTTTTCTCCACATCATCATCATCATCATCACAATGGTGGGCCAGGGTTCCATGGGGACTTGAGAAGGGGTCCACCAGGGGGCGCTATGCTCAGTGCAGCCAGTCACTTTATGAAGGAATTAACTCCTTTAATAATTGCATCCCCTAGTGGAGGTGGCAGTGGAATTGGCAGTAGTGGAGGCAGCATAAATAGTGATGGCAGTAGGGACCATGATGAAGATATGGATGAAGACGGAATGAGTCCTGGTAGTAGAGGTTATAGGAGTTTACCATACCCGTTGAAAAAGAAGGATGGCAAGATGCACTATGAATGTAATATTTGCTACAAGACTTTTGGACAGTTGAGTAATTTAAAGGTAAAAATTGTTGTGGTTATTGAAATTCACATGTTTTGAATTTTTTTTGGAAAATCAGTTTTAACTTTTGTTTGATCGTTTGTAGGTGCATTTAAGAACACACTCAGGCGAAAGACCTTTCAAGTGCTCAGTGTGCACAAAAAGTTTCACCCAACTGGCGCATCTCCAGAAACACCATTTAGTACATACTGGTAAATGGTTTTTACTGCATTTATAGCTGAGGGCGGTGATTTAGGAAGAAGGAATGAATTTTAAATTGGTTTGCATTGTTTTAGGCGAGAAACCTCATCAGTGCGATATTTGTCAGAAGCGTTTCAGTAGTACGTCCAACCTGAAAACCCACATGCGCCTTCATTCTGGTCAGAAGCCGTATGCTTGTGATCTCTGTCCTGCCAAGTTCACACAATTCGTTCACCTGAAGCTTCACAAACGACTTCATAACAATGAGCGGCCTTACATCTGCAACAATTGTGGCAAAAAGTACATCTCTGCCAGTGGGTTGCGCACACACTGGAAAACAACGAGTTGTCGACCACGACCTGAGGATGAGATGAATTTGGAGCAACAGGCTTCACCTTCAGCCTCTCTACCATTGTCTTCCTATGAGTATCCACATTCTGACGCGAGTAACGAAGGTATAAATCATTTGGGTTGTAAAACTGACAATGGTCCAAAGTTTAATTACAAATGTTTGATTTGGTGAATACAGAAATGATCGATATTGAAAGCCATGATGAGCGTATGGACTCATCATCCTGTTCTCCCCCTGACTCCATGCTAAAACAAGCGGTAGACGTTTCTGTAGATTTAGGACCAATGGATCTAGGTTCCGGGAGCAATCGAAATTCTTCAGGATCCAATAATCCTAACAGATCACATCACCCTATCATCCAATGCAAGTGAACAAAAGATATATCTGTGTTTCGAAGCGGTATCTGTTAGTTAGTCTCTACTACATTGTTATGTGTGTGCCACTAGAATCTCGCACTATATAGTATAGTTTATTCAGTAAAGATATAATCTCGTCGCATATTATTTAATCAAAGTCCAAAAACAGGCCTATTTTTTGCCCTTGAATGAAAATGTTTTCAGAAACTTTTGGACTGATTTGATTGTAGATTGTAGAATGAAGAAAAATATTTTGAAGTGAGAATTTGTAAAGGAGACCATCATCAATGAACCAAATGATAATCATATTGTACTTAAGTTAACACGATTAATAGAGAGTTTGAGAAACAGAAGAGAGCATTGGAAATTGGAATGCTGTGTATGTACCTGCGGATTCTGGTTGTTGTGTACTATAAGAATAAAGAATGTATGATGTTATAAATGATTAGTAAAGGAAAGAATGAAAATCAAACAAAATACAATTGTGATATTTGAGAATGGGAATTTTAGGGTGACGTTGTATTATGTTTGTGAGATATCAAAAGATTGTGATGGGTATAAGATTTTTTATTTGGTATAGCTTGTTAGTTAGAAGTTGTGTATGTTTTGTTTAGGTATAGGATGATTTATACAGAGTTATAGTTAGAACTAGTACCAATAAAAATACCGCATCCCACCACAATTATAATATTCAAGAATCCTGTATGGATTTTTCATGTTAACCATTTTTATGTTTAGTTTGAAAGATATTCCTCCGTTTTTTTATCGCATAATCATGAAACCTCGTCATTACTTGAAAAAGGCAGCGCCTTTAATTCCTAATAGTTTGTATGTAAATGAGTTACGTGGATATTTTTAGACATTTAGAACTACTAAAGTCAATTCATTTTTACTTTACATAAAAAAATCGGAAGGGTTTTGTGTCCTTTTTAGTAAGAAGTGTACTTTTGGATTTTCTTGATCTTTTTTTTGTTCTGCGAAGAATAAAAATTGGATCACAAATTGTGTGGATTGTATTTTTGTAGGCAAGTACTGGGAATAAAATATTGAATATAAAATATGACTTGATAGACTGAAGAGAGTCGAATAACACTGTGAGATGATATACTGAAGAAATCTTTTGATCCCCTTGCGTCACATATTTTTCTCAGCCGTTATATTATGTTTCCTTTTTGACTGGGTACGAAAAACTAACAACGTGGCGTGCTATAGTTGTATTGTGTGTCTTTTGTGTGAGTTCAATCGCTATTGTTAACTCTAATTGTGTAAAGATTGTATATTTTACGGTGTGGGTTTTGTCTTTGTTTTGCTGCTTTACATTTGTACAAATGATTCCAGATAAACATACATGGGAAATATAATATTGTTAGCGGGTTTCGATTTCCTATTTGGGCTTTAAATGTGTACATAACGAGTCAAACTTGAATGGGTGTATTTATGTACTTTTGTTTTCAGATTAGTCTGTAAATATTTATTCCATCGTTTTGATCAACCACTCAATCATCAAAATGTTGAACAATCTCATTTAACGTACGCGCAATGGTGATAATCATTATCTTTTTGTATATGAAACTAAAGTGAGGTAAAAATCAAACAATAATACTTGATCTCGACTTGAAGTTGGAAAAATGAGAGGATTTACAAAGATCACAGCATTCACTTCATCATAAGTTCAATTAGTTTCTTGTGGCAAAAATGGGACCTTAAATTTTTCAATTATTAGTGTTTCCTATCTGACGCCTTCGTCATCCAAATTTGTCTATTCGCTCTGCCTTAAAAGTGATCCTTGGATCCTTCATTAATTCATATGTGAAAGTGCTGGGGACCCTCTACGTTTTTTATCCTATCACTGATGTGCACAATTTTGTACTACAGGCAGTTCAAAAATGTTATTCTTTTGTTGTTATTATCGTTTCTCATGAACGAATGTACCAAGGTATATAGATAACTTGTATAATCTCAATTTGCAAACTATTATTCTCATCCATCACTATGTAGCGTTGTGAAAAATAGGTAAACATTACTCCAACCTGTACTAACTAACTAATATAATCATAATAATCAGTTTGTTAACTACTACTTATAGTTTTTTGTTCAAGTTCGTTGTACTGTTATTTAATACCATCCATACATAATATGTATTATTCCTTTTGACGGCTTGTACTCCAAGTTAGTTAGATTATACTTGGCTTTTGCGCGCCATTATATATCGTTAATAAATACGAAAAGTCATGTTTATGAGAAAATAGTGTGCTGAGTTCGTGTATTGATTCCTGGCGGGCAATATTTCTTGAAAAACTGCATTCATTTCATTTGGCAAAAATTTTGACGCCAGTTTATTAAATGCAGGACAGTATCTCGAAAGTGAAATTTCCTACAGATTTAGTTTCATATTATTCACAACTGACTATAGAATGGACGAATTAAATTTAGTAAACTAAAGTTGTTTTCATTAAGGATATTATCATTAGTCTATAGTTTAAATGCCTATCATGTACCTAAGGAATAGATAAAGAACGAACGACGACGACGGTAGTATGTTTCTTTGAAGTTATCTTATTTATAATGAAGAAGATGGTACATGAAAGGTACTTGACTTATATAACAACAGTAATTAAATAATTTAAGATTTACCTACAAGTGTTGAATTGGATTAGGAGGATTTTATGTCGCTACTACTAGTACTACTAGAAATATTGAACTGAGAGAGTCGGGGACGAGCCCATTCCACAAAATCGTCAATTAGCACGGGCCATGCGCCTTCCTCATCGTAATTTGAAAGGTCGGGATGGATCGTTTGACAAAAGTCTAAGAGTAAAACCCAAGTATCACGGGGAATTGTTCGCTTATGATTCTCCTGTGGCAAAAAAATAGTGATTAGATCAGCTGGCTCGCAAATAAAATGACTGACGAGAATGTGCGTCTAGAATAATTATTATAGTTTACCTGCAGAAATTGAGACCATAAAGGAAGCAACTGAAATCTTCCATGAAGAAGAATATTCCAATAGGGTATGGCCATCTCCAGTTCTATTCCTTTTTGTGATGGGTTTTTCGCATAACCAAAGGAATAGATGTATAGATCGCGAAATTTTGCTGGGTCACGAATTGTTTCATTCTCAACCATAGGCAATTTCATTCTTAGTTTGTCTACAGAATCACATCTGAAGTGGGAGACAGCAAAACATTAAATTGCAACTGTGAATTAAATTGGCTTGAGGAAAAGGGTTAGTTTAGTGAATTGCATACCCCAATTCTAATAAACCATTTAGAAACTCGTCCCTTGAAAATTCACATTGTGTTGCAGCACGCATTTTCCACGCAAGAATTAGAACTAATCTGGAATCTGGGGCTAACATGAGGTCTTGTAGCAGCTTGAAAATTCCTTCTGCACTCATTTTGTCATTTTCGTTCGCATCTGTAAAAAAAGAAAACACTTTTGTTTATAGATTCTATGGCTGCGTGCATGAAAGAAATGTCTAACTTTCCACATACCTCTATATTTATTAAACAACTGATCTATTTTTCTGCGATCAACCATTGGAGCCGATTTGCCTACTCCTTCACGCCAATAAATATCCGGATTTTGGAAATATGCATCGGATGCCAACTCAAGCTTCCAATCGTGTTGTGATAAACAGTAAACGGCTGTTTGCTCACTAGTTTGGGTGAAGGAGACAAACCGCTTCACTTTGTCTCTCTGATTCGATTTTAATTTATGCTGCAAACACAAAAGAAATAAATTGAAACCTGCATCATGCACACTATGGCAATACCCAAATTTTTTCGAACTGACTATATCAATTTAAAACTGAAAATTTAAATAGTAAAATCTCCCTTTCGCATCGACATTGTCATCAACATAATAATCTCCAAACGAAGAAGTTAATATGTTCAAACGCAAGAGCATGGGATATCAGAATGGTATACCTTACCATTGTTATTAATTAACACACGGTTATAGCCAAATGACACAAAGGAACCAAAAATACAGCTGTTGCCACTATAAGTCAGTCAAGTGGTACCAGCAGTATCTGCAAAACACAAAAGAAGGATAGTAAGTAACTATTTTGTGCATCGA
>Ga0210040_10010073_pt1 | contig 10900 bp, 12 predicted proteins | sample CryGeyCG12114_NA_FD_185462 | JGI IMG/M metagenome (GOLD analysis project Ga0210040, IMG submission 185462) | Groundwater microbial communities from aquifer - Crystal Geyser CG19_WC_8/21/14_NA (SPAdes) (version 2) | ecosystem: Environmental > Aquatic > Deep subsurface > Groundwater | place: USA... | reverse complement strand
CCTGCCAATCACCCTGATTATTACGTTGGCGGCCTCCCTGCTGGTTGCGTTTATCATCAATCCGGTGTTTGCAGTGTCCTTCATGCGGAAGGAGCATGAGCAGCAGGTGTCGCCGAAAGCCCGCCGCGGGTTTGCTATTATAAACGCGGTGGCGCTGGTTGTGGCGGTGGTGTGCTATATCAGCGGCTGGTACGGCACGGCTAACCTGATCGTGCTGGGGGTGCTGTTGGTGGCGCTCAACAAGTTTGTGTTCACACGCATGATCAGCGGCTTCCAGAACAGCGTGCTGCCGCGCTTTATGCGTGGGTATGAGCGCCTGTTGAGCTGGATGCTGGTGGGCAAGCGCCCTGTCTGGGTATTCGGGGGCATATGGGCACTGCTAATCCTGTCCTTCGTCCTGATCGGCATACGCTCCCCGAAGGTGGTGTTCTTCCCGGAGTCTGACCCGAACTTTGTATATACCTATATCAACATGCCTGTTGGCACAGACCAGGCCGTGACAGACTCTGTGACAAAGGCGGTGGAGCGGCGCATCTACAGCGTGATCGGGAAGAACAACCCGGATGTGGAGTCTGTGATCTCCAACGTGGCCATTGGCGCCGGCGACCAGAACGAGCGGAGCGTGACGCCGCAGTCGCACAAGGGCAAGGTAACGGTGGCCTTTGTGGAGTTCATGGACCGTGTCGGCGAGACGACTTCTTCGGAATATCTCTCCCGGATACGCGAGACGGTGCAGGGTATACCGGGGGCAGACATTACCGTGGACAAAGAGCAGAACGGACCGCCCGTGGGCAAGCCTATCAGCATTGAGATTGCCGGTGAGGACTTTCCGCAGCTGATCACACTTTCGAAACAGGTGGAGGAGTATATTGAGCAGCAGGGCATCGGCGGGATTGAGGAATTGCGTACCGACCTGGAAGACAGCAAGCCGGAGATTACGATTGATGTGGACCGCGCCCGCGCAAACCGCGAGGGCATTACCACCGGCCAAATCGGTTCGGAGATACGGACTGCTATATTCGGCAGAGAGGCTTCCAAGTTTAAGCGCGACGAGGACGAGTACCCGATCCAGATCCGCTATGCCGAGCCTTACCGCGACAACATTGACGCGCTGCTGGACATGCGCATCACGTACCGCGACATGAACTCAGGGCAGGTGCGCCAGATTCCGCTGTCGTCTGTGGCGACCATCGATTACTCCACTTCTTATGGCGGCATCAAGCGGAAGAACCTGAAGCGCATGGTGACGCTGGAGTCGAACGTGCTGGCGGGCTATAACCCAAACGAGGTGGTGCAGCAGATAGAGCAGTCGCTGCAGAGCTTTCAGACGCCGGAGGGCTTCGAAGTGAAAATGGGCGGACAGCAGGAAGAGCAGCAGGAAACCATGCAGTTCCTCCTGATGGCGCTGGTGGCGGCGTTCTTCATCATTTTCCTGATCCTGGTAACGCAGTTTAACTCTGTCTCCAAACCGTTCATCATCCTCTCAGAAGTGCTGTTCAGCATTACGGGGGTGCTGTTGGGCTTCTCCATCTTTGGCATGGATGCCTCTATTGTTATGACGGGCGTGGGAATTGTGGCGCTGGCAGGTATCGTGGTAAAGAACGGTATATTAATTGTGGAGTTTACTGATATCCTCCTGAGCGAAGGCAAGGAATTGAAAGAAGCGATTGTAGAAGCGGGCAAAACCCGCCTGAACCCTGTGCTGCTGACGGCCACAGCGACCGTTCTCGGGCTGATTCCATTGGCGCTGGGCATCAACCTGAACTTCTATACCTTGTTTACAGAGTTTGAGCCGCATTTCTTCATGGGCGGCAACAGCGCTGCGTTCTGGGGGCCGCTGGCCTGGACGATTATCTTCGGGCTTAGCTTTGCCACAATTATTACGTTGCTGATCGTTCCGGTAATGTACCTGCTCAACCAAAAGGTGAAAGACAGGGTGCATGGTAAAAAAAGACAGGAAAAAGAACTGCTGCAGGAGCGGGAGGAGCCTTTCCGAAACAAAAAAGTAAGAGAATATACAGTTTAATGACCTATGCTAATTAAAGACAGAGCTATTGAGAAAGAGGTTATCCGTATCATTAGCAAAACCAAGGAAATCAGACCTGGCCGCTTACGAGCTAACAAGCGCCTGTTTCAGGATTTCGGCTTTGACACAGTAGACCTGGTAGACATTATCCTCGAACTGGAGAAAAACTTCAGCATCACCATCCCGGATGAAGTGCCCATCGATACTGTAGGCGACTTTATCGACTACGTGTCAACACATACTATCCCGAAGGCCGGGTAGTTCTTTACAGTAGCAGTATAAATGATAAATGAGAAGGGGGAGCATATCATATGCTCCCCCTTCTCATTTATATCCTATTCCAAGCACAGGAACAGACTCACTCCAGGGCCGCCGCCAGTGTATTCTGTGAGGTGAAGCTTAAAAAGGGGTGGTTTTGTAGAGTTTATTCGATAGCTTGGAATTTAATAAATGGAAATGCGGAACGCTTTCAGCTTTCTGTCCAAAATCCTAGAGTCGCCGCAAACACTGTCCAGGAGGTTCCAGAAGTGCGGCCCATGGTTTTTCTCTACCGTGTGCGCCAGCTCATGCAGGATCACGTAGTCGCAAAGCGCGTCCGGCAGGCGCATCAGGTGCAGGTTCAGGTTGATGTTGTTGTTGTAGGAACAGCTGCCCCAGCGCGACTTGGCGTTCTTGATGAACACGTTCTGGTACGCAAAGCCAAACTTCTCGGCAAAGAAGGCTACCCGCTGCGGCAGGTGCTGCTTCGCCTCTTTGCGGTAGGCCTCCTCAATCGACTTGCGGATAAACTTCTGCACATCCGGGTCGCGCACATCCTTAAAGGCGGGGAAAAACACATTGATGTAGCCATCCTCTACAAGGCAGCGCATGTCGTAGCGGGCGTGCGTGAGCAGGCGCAGGGTATGGTGCTTTGTCCTGAAGTCAGAGTCGTTGGTATACACCGTCACCTTTTCCTCCTGCTGTTGCATGCGGGTTTGGTGTTCCCGGATCCAGTCGGCTTTGGTGTAGATAAGCTGTTCAGCTTTCTCGAAACTGATATGTGGCGGCACGGCTACCCGCACTCCCTTCAGGGGGCGCACACTAATGCTCAGGCGTTTCGCTTTGTCGCTCCGCTCAAACAAAACTTTACCGATTCCATCAATGTGAAGGTTAACGGAAGAAAGACGAAGAAATGATGAAGACACTTTGGCTAAGAGTTAAAGTACAAAATCTCACGTCCAAATATATAGAATTATTTACTTAAAAAAAGCCTATCGCTAAATGATTTACATTAATTTAAATAAATTAATGTATTCGTATTGTACTATATGTTAATAATATGAATTATTTGTAAAGGCTTAATTATCTGGTGTTACGGCGAGCAAAGTGTACCAAAGAAGTACAAAAAAAGCGGCGGCAGGCCTAATGAAAGCCCGCCGCCGCCGTAATAATATAATTCCTATAGCTTACCGCACGTTGCCGCCTGTAGGCCCTTCGTCGTTGTCGTTCTTCGGTGCACGGCTGCTGTCGGTAGTGGCAGTGCGCAGGGTAGGCTCCCTGGTATTGGTGGCAGTGCCTTTGGCATCTGTCGTGTGGCCTTGGGAGGAATGGCTGTTTCGGGGGGCATTGGCCTGCTCTTCGCCGCCGGCCTCTCCCTGTGTCTCCCCGCCTGCATCGGCCTGGTCCTTCAGCTTAGGGTCAACCTTCAGCTTTTTCCAGCCTTCTTTTTCATTCGCTTCCATATCGTTCCGGTAATGGGCTTATATGTTGCTTCCGTTCTGTATTTCTGTCTCCACGTTGGCTCCTGTCCTGTCGCTGTACTTGGGAGTGCCCCACGAGGTGTCAGCGTTGTGCGGATCTGTAGCGTGCTGCGCTGCGACTGGCTCCACTTTGATAGGCCGGGTCATCTCCCACTCCTTGTACTTATCGAGCTCCACTTTAATGCTGGTCATAAACCAAGCCAGCAGCGTGGCATCGTCCAGCAAGCCAATAACCGGTATCATATCCGGGATAAGATCAATGGGCGTGATAAAGTAGATAAGCACGGCCACGCCACCTACCAGCGTGGAAGACGGAATGCCTTTGTATTCTCCGGCCATGGCCGCTTTCAGCATCCGTGTCAGCAGCTGCAGGTTCTCCCACACCTCTCCGGCCAGGGCGCCCACACCTTTGCTGGAAGAGGCTTTTTTCAGGCTGTCCGTAATAAGCTGAGCGATCTGTGACGGGTGCTTCAGGTAGGTCTCCGCTTTCTTTAGAATATTCTGGAAGAAAGGGCTCTGGAATATGTTTTTGCCATCTGTTCGTTGATTTTCCATGAGGTATCTGGGCTTATGCTTTCTATATAATTTGATGTGACTGCATGTTGTTTTGCATGCAATTTGCTCAAACAACTGTAACCTTTCTATACTTGCTGCCACTAATTTTGTTATGCCGGGGGCAAACAAAAAAGGCCCTGCAGTTTTGCTGCAGGGCCTACAGGCGCTCTATTGGCATTAATTTACGCGGCCGGCCGCGTAAAAATTCCTGCTGTAATAGGATTCTTTCAGAGAACTAACCATAACGCCGCCGCTTGTGGCCGAATGAATGAACTTGTTGTTCTTCAGGTAGATGCCCACATGGTAGATCGGGCCTTTGGCGCTGCGCCGGAAGAAGACAAGGTCGCCGGTGCGCATCTTGTCTTTCTTCACCCGCTTCACATCCTGAAACATAGAGCGGGAACTGCGGCTGAGGTCTATGCCATATACATCGTGGTAAATGCGCGTTACGAAGCCGGAGCAATCGGTGCCTTTCCTGGAACTGCTGCCGTAGCGGTAGGGGGTGCCGATCCAGGCAGACGCTGTTTCCACCAGGCGTTTGTAGTCAGGGTTCCTGAAGCGCAGGCCGAGCTTTCTAATATAGTATTCCTCCAGAACAGGCGTAGCGGCCACAGTGTCTTCCGGCGGGCTGAGTTCCAGCACCCGCACCATGTCCTCGGCTGAGTTTATGGCATAGGGGGTAACAGGCGGCGTTGCGGCGGCAACTGGTCCCGGGGCAGACGAGGGGGCCGGGGCAGCCTCGAAGAAGTAAGACAGCGCCAGCGAGAAAGCCGCCAGCACGCTTAGGATGATAGATTTTGTCATAGGGTTTGGCTTGTTTACAGCTGCCGGAGCAGCTTCACAGTTTCACCTTTTGGCGAACAAATCAGCGCTGATAAAAGTAAAATCAGTACCGGTTTGTGCTCCCGGAAACGACGCAGCATTTCTGGGAGCTGGCAAAAATAAGTACTACTATCCAAAGCGCCAAATTCAAAGCCCTGCTTATCCGCTTGTAAATGTGGTGCTTCTGCTGTCAGTAGCTGGCCGCTTGCCGTTAAAGTATAATTCGCTGCCTTCTCCAATAGGGGCAGGTGTCCAATTTTATGCGATTGAACAATGGATTTTAAAGTTGTAGAACGCTCGCCTTTCGCCAGAATTGCCCGCATGGTGCTCAAAAGCGGAAATGTGGCCATGGTGCTGGGCAGGAGCATACATTTGAGTGGTGTGACCCGCGAAACATTCCTGAAAGACGAAGGCTGGGTGGCCCACGAACTGTGCCATATCCGGCAGTTCCAGGAGCACGGCTACCTGCGGTTTCTGTGGCTCTACCTGCGGGAGTCGATGCGGGTAGGGTACTATAACAATAAATTTGAGGTGGAGGCCCGCGTAGAAGGAATGAAACACCAGAAACATATGAGTCCTGTTAAGCGGGCCGATCATACCATTGGCCCAAGTGGGTTGCCGCTACCCGCAGACAGCCAGCGGGAGGAGTAAGTGAAGTGGAGAGGGTGCAAGGAGTGCTCCGTAAGGCCCTGCTTTCGCATAGGTTTCCTTTTACCAGCCGACGCGCTTTTCTGTAGCTACTCCGGGAGCTATTCCTGCGCTTGCAGGCCCATTCCCAGGTGCCTTATATGGCCAGCTTGCTAAGCTCACCGCGTTAGCCCTGTTTTAACAATTCAGGCATGAACCCGTTATATAAATAGAGAACCAATTGTAAAACACGAAAACAAACGAAAGAATGGCTAATAAATTAGAAGGAAAAAAGATAGCAATACTGGTAGAAGAGGGATTTGAGCAGGTAGAGTTAACCAAGCCGATGCAGGCGCTGAAAGACGAAGGGGCTGAGACACATATCATCTCCCCGAACAAGAACAACGAGATCAAAGCATGGAACCACACCGAGTGGGGCGATAAGTTTACCGTTGATAAGAAACTAAGCGACGTGGATGCCGCAGATTACAATGCCCTGCTATTGCCGGGCGGCGTTATGAACCCGGATAACTTGCGCACCAACAAGGACGCGGTAAGCTTTGTGAACAGCTTCATGGAGAGCGGCAAACCAGTCGCTGCCATCTGCCACGCCCCCTGGACGCTGATCGAGACGGGCAAAGTGAGAGGCAGGAAAATGACTAGCTTCCATACGCTTAAAACTGACCTGAAGAATGCAGGCGCAGAGTGGGTAGACCAGGAGGTGGTAGTAGACAATGGCTTGGTTACCAGCCGTAACCCGGACGATATTCCTGCTTTCAACAAAAAGATGATTGAAGAGTTTGCCGAGGGGAAACACAACCGCTAAGCAAATCTAAGTTATACTCTGCTTAAAGGCCGCGCCGGATTTCCGGTGCGGCCTTTTTATGCGACGGCTATATACTATCAGGACAGGGAAAGAAGGCGAAACAGTTGGTCAGCGGACGACTCCAGCAGCACAACCAGCACCAGGTCCAGCAGGAACAGGAAGAGCCCTTGCAGCACCAGTGCCTGTCCCCAGCCCAGGTGCTGCTCCGTTTTCGCAGAGCTGTTCCTGGATCGCTCTTTCAGGTAAGCGCCCATTACGATATAGGCCACATCCAGGCCCACGTTCAGGTACAGGACCTTCTTATACCAGATATGCAGCTTCAGGCTTTGCAGCAATGATACGGTGGAAGGATCCCTGGAAAAGATGCTGTAGAGGGCGGCGGCGGCAATGATCAGGTTCAGGATGTTCCAGTACAGGTTCATCTGGAAGTAAAACTTACGGCTGCGTGTGGCCTTTGTCAGCTTAAAGCTCCCCACCAGTATGTTGAGGATGGCCCAGCCGGCCAGAACCAGCATGCCTGTTTTTAGTGTAGCTGCCTGCTGCTGGTTAAACGCCTGCAGCGTATTGCTTTGGGCGGTGGCGGTGAGGCCTAAGAACAGCAGTGGTAGCAGGCACCAAAATCTTTTCATATAAATGCTTATGTGTTTGAATAGAAACGCACAAAACTAGTGCTTCGCATAGAGAAAGCAAAACTGCTTGCCCATGTTCTCAGCAGGTTCTGTGTCGGGGTAAGGAGTAACTTGTTGGCTTTTAGTTGCCTGCAGGCTTCGCCACAAGGTTTATTCCAATGTTAACTTCAGGGTAAATAGTTTTGTCGCCCAGCGATTTGTCTGATCTGTAAACCAGGCCCCACTTGGTGCGGTCGATGTTAAAGTTTGCCTTTGCCCGGAGCAGTGTGTCCATGGTGACGCGCGCCGGGAAGGAGATGCTTTTCGTTTCGCCTTTGATGGTGAGGTTGCCTGTGATGCGGTGGGTAGGGTTTTTCACCCGCAACTGATCGCTTATTGAAGAAGTTTCTGTCTGAGTTGTTACTACCTGCTTGCTTGTGCTGTCGATGCGGGCAATGCCAGTGAGCTCGAATGCTGCGGTCGGGTACCTCTCCACGTCGAAAAAGTCGGCGGAGCGCAGGTGGGTTGTCAGTTTCTTGTTGCTCTCCGCGTCGATGGTCTTGTCGTCGGAAGCCGTGGTGGCCACATCCATCACAAACTCGCCTCCGGTCAGTAAGCCGTTGCTCATATATAGCATGCCGCTCTTAATCTTAAATACACCGTTGTGGCGCCCCGTCATCTTCGACCCGATCCAGGTAACCTCGCTTTTGGCGGTGTCTACTTCAAACGTGCGCGTTGGCGCTGTCACTTCTTTTTTTGCAACGGCATCTGAGATCACCGCTTCATCTGTGTCGATGGTGGTGTCGCAGGCAGTGGTCAGGAGAAGCATCAGGCCCAGTAAAAGTCCGGAAAGGGGGTGCAGGGGTAGTTTGCCCATTATGTTTCAGAAAGGTGGAACAACAGCTGACTTGAATATAATAGGAAAGATACGCTGTAAAAGGTGAAAATGATATAAAGCCACTGCGTAATTGTAGCAAGGCAGCGGCAGCTATAGCTCTCTTTGCAGGGCCGAACCTGCCCTGCAAAGAGAGCTATAGCTGCCGCTTTAGAAGCTTACGCCAACATATACCTGCACCACGCTGTTTTTGATATCCTGGTTCATGTGCTGGCCCGCCGCATCTTCTTTGCGCAGGTCCTCAAAGCTGTGCACATAGCGGGCACCGATCCTGAGGCGGCTGATGCGCCCCTCCAGCCCGGCGGCGGCCCCATATCCGAATGTGTTGTACGGCTCGAGCTTCTCTTCCTTCCCTTCCTGTTTGGCCGCTATCAGAATGCCAACCTGCGGCCCGAGGTGCACGCTAAAATTATCGGATATATTGAACACTGCCAGCACCGGCACATCAAAGTAGTTCAGGCGGAAGGTGGAGTCGTTGCGTTCGTAGCCTTTGCGGGAGTAGAGCACCTCGGGCTGAACTGAGAAAAAATTGCTCAGGGCAAACTGGGCAAACACGCCCGCATGAAAGTTGGTGTGGCCGCTCACGTCGCCAAGCAAGTCTTTGTCGCTGCCGTGCAGGCTGGCAAAGTTAACCCCCGCCTTGATGCCTATTCCCGCGTTTGGTCGGTCGAGGCCGCTTTGCAGGTTATGGTTCTGTTGTGCCGTAGTAGGGCCTTCTATCTGGGCAAACCCGGTAAAGCCGCAGCAGAGCAGCAGTGTCAGTAAGTAAATCTTTTTCATAGTCTTGAGGTATAGGTGGTTTATGTTGTAAATGCTATATATCCAAGCACCGTCTGCTGAGTCACAACAGATTACTTTTATATACTGTTATCGGGTGGTGTTATGTTACGCCACCAGGGAAGCACTCAGCTCCGCCAACCTGCTGTCAGGGTGCACTATAACAGGTGGTGCTTTACAGACAGGTACTGTCCTATTGGTATATAGGCATTGATTTACTAATTACCTGCTGGTGCGGAAGTGAAACTGCTTCTGCGGTTATTGGATTATTCTTGTAGAAGCCACTGTGTTTGCCAATGATACGGAGAGGTTAATAAACTTAGCCAAAAACTGATTTTGAGGGCAAACAATATGAAATTGTAAAGATAATTACCGGTCATTTACCTGTAGTTAACACGAAATGGTGGACAACTATAGGCTGTCAACAAAGTTTTCCACAATTATCCACAAGGAAAACGTGGAAAGTAGGAGCGTTTGCGGCGAATATCCACACTTATCCACCGCGTGATTTTTGCTGCTAAAGCACTTAGTTTTTGCACTCCTGGACTATTCTTTTCTTTAGTATTGAGCAGCAGAATTAAATGAATTATTAGAACATGTGGTAATCCTTTGCTGTTAGCTTTGTGATATGCTAAAAATCGCCTGGACTGAGATTTTCGCCCACAGCCTGCCGGAAGGCCACCGCTTCCCGATGGCCAAGTATGACCTACTGCCCGAACAGCTACTCTATGAAGGCACTATAACACAGGAGAACCTTTTTGCGCCGGAGCCGCTGCCGGAGCAGTATGTGCTAGATACCCATGACGCCACTTACTGGCGACGGCTCAGCCAGCTGCGGCTTACACCTTCAGAAATTAGGAAAACAGGGTTTCCGCTGTCGGAGCAGCTCATACAACGGGAAGTGGTGATTATGAATGGCACGCTGCAGGCCACCTTGTTTGCGCTGGAATTTGGCATCGGCATGAATATAGCCGGCGGCACCCATCACGCCTTCACCAACCGAGGGGAGGGCTTTTGCCTGCTCAACGACATCGCCATCGCTGCAAATTACCTGCTCAAGCACAAGGGCTTTAAAAAGATTCTGGTGGTGGACCTGGACGTGCACCAGGGGAATGGAACCGCGCAGATTTTCCAGGATGAACCGCGTGTCTTCACTTTCAGCATGCACTGCGGGCACAACTATCCTTTCCACAAAGAGAAGTCTGACCTGGATGTGCCGCTCGCCGAGGGCACCGACGACAAGGCTTACCTGCAGCAACTGCAGCACCACCTGCCGCGCCTGCTCGGGGAGGTGCAGCCGGAGTTCGTTTTTTTTCAGTCAGGGGTGGATGTGCTGGCCACAGATAAACTGGGCAAGCTGGGCATGAGCATCGCAGGCTGCAGAGAGCGTGACCGCCTGGTGCTAAGTTTGTGCCACCAAAACAGCCTGCCGGTCACGGTGAGCATGGGTGGCGGCTACTCCAAACAAATCGCCCATATAGTAGAGGCGCATGCCAATACGTTCCGGCTGGCGCAGCATATATACTTTTAACCTTGGGTGTGCCACAGGAGGAGAAAGGGTAGCCGGGGCTGATATAGCCTGGAACTTATCCAATACTGTAAAAACCGTTGGGCGTGCCGTGTTCTATATAGCTTGATCCGGAACTGTAAAACCAGCAGGCATGCGTTACGCCAGGCGCCTGTGAAAGGTCGCCGGCGAGGTGTTAGTGCCGCGTCGTCAGCTTATCAGAGTTGGCCTTTTTGTTGGGCAACAGGAGCTTCTTCAGGATCAGGAACACCACAGGAGCCAGGGCCAGCACCAGTATTATGGTCAGGATCAGCTTCATTGCCTTTACTAAAACAGCAATGATGACAACCGAAATGACAACAGAGGCGATAAGGATTAACCAGAGGTAGAGCGTTCTTTTCTTCATGATGTAGGTAGGTTTAAGGCAAAGCGAGCTACTTTGAAGGAGGATATATCGTTAGCGTTTGTACAAAAGCAACTGCCACCGGAAAGCCCACATCCAGCGCAGCTTATAGTGC
>Ga0210040_10010072_pt1 | contig 10901 bp, 8 predicted proteins | sample CryGeyCG12114_NA_FD_185462 | JGI IMG/M metagenome (GOLD analysis project Ga0210040, IMG submission 185462) | Groundwater microbial communities from aquifer - Crystal Geyser CG19_WC_8/21/14_NA (SPAdes) (version 2) | ecosystem: Environmental > Aquatic > Deep subsurface > Groundwater | place: USA... | reverse complement strand
TTTATTTTATAATATTTTAGACTCATGATTGGACGGTCGAAACATCCTCCTTAAATTTTGAATGGAAATTGGACCGATCCTCTGCGGACAGTGTTGAATTACTGGAGAAAAATAGAGGAGTTGTTGAAATACTTTTTTCTGAGACTCAATCAACCACTATTGAATTTCCAAGAGTCCGTATAACCTTGTCTATGTATGTGCCCTATTATTTAATTTTATTGAAATTTATTATGTGTTCATTCATGCTCAAATGCTCAATTAATTGATTTTTTTCATTGGTCACGTTAAACAGAAAATTCTTTTTATTTGCCGGTCGGTATCAATCTAAAAAGGTGTTTGTTGGCGCTGCAATCGAACAAAATGTCGTCAAACCAACACAACCTTCATTAAAATGGGTTGCTACTACAGATTTGACATTTGTTCGCAGTAACAGTCAACGGAAGGCAGCAGGTTATCCATATATATGATTGGTCCCTATGTGAGTAACTGTGTGCATGCATTGTACTTTCTAGTTTATTTTGCAGCAGAGACCGCTGGTACACCCGTATGATATGCGAACTTGTATTTTAAAAACTACATTATGATAGAAATTATGTTTCTGTTCAAATGATTTGGGAAAATTGACGGTTTCTGCTGTGTATAAGCGGTCTTTAAAACTTGAGACCATGTTCCTGTACTGGAACATTTGAAAACGATTGTTAATCTCAATATTTTCTGTTTATTATTATAGCTTCTATCACTTTAAATGAAGCTAATGCATTTTATTGTTCAGCCAATGGGAATTCTCTTGGGTATGGCTCAAGTGTGACAAACCTAAAATTCTTGCCAAATTGCAAAGGGTCAAACTGCTTCGTAAAGTTAGTTCCATCTGAAGTTTTCGATGATGATGATGTATTGCAGTTTACTCTGCGCTACGACTTCACATGTTGTGAGTTTTTTAATGTATTCCACTAAAAGAAACATATACGTATTTCGGGCCATATACAGTAGTTAATTTGTTGAATTAAAACTTTAAACTTTGGCACTCAGGGACTTCCAACATTTACGACTTGGACTCTGGGAGTGCTCTGGTGCATGCTGCTGGCGGCTGTCTTACTGATCCAAAACGGTCCGTGTCATTCGAGAAGCACTATCTTTGTCCAGACTTGTCCGATATCTCCATCCTTTGTGGGGATGAAATTTTTCCAGCCCATTCTCTAATCTTATGTGGTTTGTGACTAACTGAAATCTATAATGATTGATTCATTCGTAAAATAATATGCATTTTTGTCTACAAATGCTTAACAGACAGCCCAGTCCTCAAAACCATGTTATCCACGGACATGAAAGAAGGGTTGGAGAAAAAAATCAGGATGGATGTCGAGCCTCAGACTGTGAAACTCTTTTTGAGCTACATGTACAAAGGGACAGTGGACGCGGACGACTTCAATTCCTGTGCATTTGATCTTTTGCAACTGGGCAAGATGTACGAGATTGACACTTTGCATACCTTTTGTGAAAATTTCATTGCCAGTAATGTAACAAGCGATAGTGTGGCAGAGGTGTACAAAATTGCCAAGTTGATGGAATCAAAGAATTTGATGGACGCTTGCAAAGCGTATTTCAAACGGTATGCACATGTAAAAAAGAACGTTAGCTCTCACTATAAATGAATTTACTCGAATTCCTGTAATTTTTTTGCAGGCAAAAAAATGAGATCGCTAAATCAGCTGCATCATTGAAGAAATTCTGTGAAGACTTTCCGGAACTGGTTCCTTTCCTGTTTTCTATTCAATAAATAAGAGACTCAATATGTTTTTTTTTTTAATTGTACTTTTGTAGTTTTTTTTTCTCTTGATATTCTGAATGCCTATGAGTTTGCCTTCAAAATATGTGTATTTGCTATACAGGTGGACGAAATGAACTGATAAGTAAGCATAGTGATGCTTTATTCCATTTTTACTATCTTTTGCATAAGCAAATCGAATTTTCAAGTTAGAGCTCTCTTTGAATGATAAATGTACCAATGAATTCCTGAGCAGAATAAATGCTACTAATTTACTATATAGCCTATTGATTGATTTCATCAGTTACAGGAACCACTTGCATAATAATTTTTTACCCACACTACATAGTGTAGCTCTGCATACATGCCAGTGTATGCTAAGTGTATCCTGAAGCTTTATAATGCACTGGTAGATGTGAAACTAATGAAATTTTGGGAAATTTCCTATATGCAGAGCAAGGTTTATAGAATAGTATAGATGCAGAGTGGGAAATTTTGTATGGAAAATTCGATGGAGCTATACAGAATTGGGTGGTAGTGGGTGAAAAATTCATAAAAATATTGATACTAAACACAACTCATGTTCAACAGTAAAAGAACAATCATTTTCTTCTCATTACATTAAAACTATAGATGTGGCATGCTTGAAGCAGAGAGACACTAACTCCATGTCGAAATTTTAAAAAAAGCTTTATACAGTCAATATAAGTCACTCACGATCATTAAAGACGCTTCATTTAAGAAGATCATAGAGTCGTTTCATTCGTACAAATATCTGGCTCATTGAGTATTGAATAGCGTGAGAATTCACTCCTATCCTTCGTATCACCCCCAGCTCCCAAGACAAACAACTCTTTCAAGGTCTTGCGAAACTTTTTAGAAATTCCACAGTAAACAGCAAAGTTGATCGGATACGAGACGTTGATGAGGAAATAACTCATTAAAGAGAACGTGACCAACACATGGTAGCTCAAGAATTCTTCGTTGAACACAATGGAGATTATTTGAAGAATGATCAGCACGGAATAAGGGACGTGCACAACTAGGAATACAGTGATCACTACAAAGATCATTAGCGTTGTTGAATATGAGTCCATCAGTCTTCGACATTCTTCACTATCCTCCATATTATAATTGTCTTTGACGAGCTGCCGTCTCTTCCATCCAGCCTCCCACATCGCCCGGAGTAACATAATATTCAAAACGATGAGACTAACACAGGGACACAAATGAATGAAAAATACCCTGAATGCGAAGTAGCAGAAGTTATACAAATCGGGTTGCAGCCATAAGATCCAATAATCAGCTTGACATGCGGAATGCAATTCCCCTTCCCATGTGATCTCCACGGGACGAAAAAAGAAGCTCACGAACTCTGGAGATTGTTGGAGTGTGGCGCACACGAATATCCAACCCATTACCTTGACTGAGCACACGGGGCATAGTGCACCAAGTGAGCGCTGTGGTGGGATGGCAAACGTAGATATAGCGTTGCACGGCGAGTGCCACTGTCAGCCAAATTGAAACCGTGTGGAACAAGCTTGGAAGGTCTGCCCACATCCAAAAGAAGCAATAGCATGCGGTGGGAGAAAGGGGTTTGTAATGATTCCCAAATGTGTACATAGAGGAACCAAGGGGCGGGAAATAGCGCAGTGAGAATATTGCAGAGCGCGATGACTATGAAAACAGCATTCATGGGACAGCGCATGTGTCGTTTGGATAGAACTACCATCACTAGTGTGTTGGTCACTACTATGATGATAAAGAGCGCAGGGAATGCGTAGCCTAACAAAGGTATGGCATATTCTATGGGTGTGAAATTCGTAAGATTTAGGTGGAAACGTTGATGGGTCAGGTTCAGCGTGTAATCCCAATCCTCCTCATCGGAAGTGTAATTCCGGTTCACTGAGTGCCACCAAATGTCCTCATCAGCGTAGTCCAGGTCCATGTCAACTCTTGTAGCTAATTAATTCAATGATTTGCCTATTTTATTTCAATAGGGAGAGTTGTGCAGCACAACACAAAATGTTGGGTAGCTACAGTAAGGATCTTTTGATGATGGATTGATTTGCTGGGTTTGTCCAGCAGAAAATCTTGCATGTGTGGCTCCTGGCTTCACTGCAGTATTAAAATTGAATAAGTACAGACAGAGTTGGGATACTTGGCGCTCTGTTTGTCCACAGGGTATTAAGGTTCATCAATTTCAGCCATCTGCAAAGAGAAATAAAAAAGTGCGACTTAAATTATTGCCAAAGGGAGAGAAAACTGGCTCATTGTTTGCTTTATACTATGAGAGTTGACCAAAAAAAAATTATGAGAATAATGGACAGTGGGACAATATACAGTGCAAGGCCTTACTTTTCATATAAACTGTATGCTCCGCACTCGCAATCCAGCGTGCTTTTTTAGCAAATTTTAAAGTGCCTATCGAGATCAATTTAGCGAGCAAACAATAACTCCATATCCTTATGATGGGATTGCCCTATAGCCAGTGTTCAATGAAACTCAGTTTTTTGCAGTGGGTTCTATCTGTTAGAAAATTTTCAGTTCGAAATTTGGAAGGTGTAACTTCAAAATTTTGGCTGATTTGTCATGAATTTTTGATGCCGCTGTAACTGATTTTGCAATAACAATCGAAATACTTTTAGTTGGCATAGCATTTTTGGAATTTACGGTTCGATTTTGAGTATTTGGCCATTTAACCTGGGTCGCCAAATAACACAGGGCAACTGTTATTAATTCTGAAATGGACAGTATAGTAAAACATTTTCATAGCGTTAAATTAGTTATACAACGATATGACTGTATAACGCATACAAATCCATAAATATGATATTCGTGCTACTTATAGTTTCTTCTACTCCTTCACTGACTGTGATCATAATATTTTTAGTTAATGTTTAATAACATAGAAGCGTAACGACTGAATATGTATAACTTTACAGATTAGTAGTGTTGTAGAGCGCTATTCTCATATTTTCCATTTTGTAATAAATCATACAGTTAAGTTGCATGAATACTTTATTATTTATAACATACATCCGAAAATACAATGTTTTTTTTTGCAAAATTACTATCTTATCTTAATTTTTAATTGATCCAAAGCATGAAAAACAAAATCACTCAATTGTCATATTCCTCCTAAAAAATAAACGGGATCACAGCTTTCCTATTCTTTGGATACGCATTACCAAACGTCTTTCTTAGAATTTATGATGATGGTAAGCCCTCAGTCCCAAGGTTCACGGTCGCTACACCGAAAGACATGACACCGAACCCATTACACCGACACCGTTACACTGAATCCGTCACACCGAAACGGACATTACACCGAATGCCGTCACACCGAACACATGCATTACCCTATTACCCCAATGTTATCCTTTTACACTGTGTTACCCTATTACCCCAATGTTATCCTTTTACACTGTGTTACCCTATTACCCCAAAATTACCCTATTACCCCCATGTTATCCTTATACATAGTGTTACCCTATTACCCCCATGTTATCCTTATACATAGTGTTACCCTATTACCCCCATGTTATCCTTATACATAGTGTTACCCTATTACCCCCATGTTATCCTTATACATAGTGTTACCCTATTACCCCAATGTTATCCTTATACATAGTGTTACCCTATTACCCCAATGTTATCCTTATACATAGTGTTACCCTATTACCCCAATGTTACCCTATTACCCTCATGTTATGCTTATACATAGTGTTACCGTATTATCCCAATGTTATCCTTTTACATAGTGTTACCCTATTACCCCGTTTTGTTACCCAATTACCCCGTTTTGTTACCCTATTACCCCAATGTTATCCTTATACATTGTGAAAGGATAACATTGGGGTAATAGGGTAACATTGGGGTAATAGGGTAACATTGGGGTAATAGGGTAACATTGGGGTAATAGGGTAACACAATAGGGGTATTCACGAGCACCGGGGTAACGGGGTATAAGGGTATTAGGGTAACTTTTCTCCATTTAAATACATTACAAAAAGTTATCCTCATACCCTTACACCCCGTTACCCCGGTGCTCGTGAATACCCCTAATGTATAAGGATAACATGGGGGTAATAGGGTAACTTTGAGGTAATAGGGTAACACAGTGGGGTAGTAGGGTAACACAGTGTAAAAGGATAACATTGGGGTAATAGGGTAATGCATGTGTTCGGTGTGATGGCATTCGGTGTGATGTCCGTTTCGGTGTGACGGATTCGGTGTAACGGTGTAGGTGTAATGGGTTCGGTGTTATGTCTTTCGGTGTAGCGACCGGACACGAGTCCCAAAGAGGTGGCGGAAAACAATCCGAATACAATCTCTAACCAACACCAATCAAATCAGTCAATTCAACTAATTTAAAAACTAACTAATCTCAAATCCAACGGGTAAAAACCACCTGAGGATATTCCAATGTAATAAGTGCAAATGCGGTCCACTCAAGAATCTCTCCAAAGTAGTTAGCACAGGAAATGTAATTAAATAATCCGCCAGTAGGAATCAAATATCCGCCTTTGGAATCCCCTTTTACTTTAGATTTTTCTTTGAATGCTACCAGCAAACCATCGTGGTAGACATTTATCCACAATCCAAGTAAAAACAAAGGGACACCTGAAATTCAACCAATGTAGTCAGCTGCGCATGTGCACTCATCATAGCTGCGACTGACGCTATCAATCGTCAATGCACAATCACAGTTGTCATTGCGCGCATGTCACTGTATACGAATTACGAATACAGAATTTATAGTAAGTACTTGCTATAGTCAACTATGAGGCTTAATTTCAAACTTAATCAAGTAACTAGCCTAATCAATTCAAAATTAAGCTTATACCTTGTTCGGAAAAAGGAGGTAAATTTTTCCTGTCCTGTGTGTGATAAATTTGTGTAGTAGGATAGGATAAAATTTACCTCCTTTTTGCGCACAAGGTACACCAGCAATACGAACATAAAAAGGAATTTTCGAATCGTGTATATCAATGGAATTGACATTAGCAATGGAATGAGACTAAAGAACTCCATTGTATATACAAAATACAAGTGCACTAATGATGATTACAAAGGAAGCTGGTTTAGCTTGACTAGAAAATTGCAGTGGGTAAATGAACGATCTACAAGGACAATAATACAATTGGAATATATTTGTCTGTCTGGTAAGATACGACGTTTTTGCTAAGCAAAAAAGTATCAATTTTTTAAGTATAATCGGATTTGTAGCATATATACCTATTGAAATAGTGAATAGAAAACAATGCTAGGCAAACGGCATTCATTGGATTTGTCCACAATAATGTACACAGGGGGTTGAAATGACGATGAATAATGCCATGAGAAAACTTGGAGATTGTTAAATCTAAAGAAAATAATATTTTTTTAGCATTTGAAAAAAAATTGAATTAATATTGATGTTTAATAGTTAGTTAAATGTACCATCCATCCCAATTTTGCATTAAAGGTGGGCCCCAATACATATTTTGAGTAACGGCCATAAGTTGCAGGTTCAAAAATTAAGAACAATCATGTAAATGAGACCGACTGTGCTCATTTTTGTTATGAGATCTGTTTGCACATCGAATAGAGGGTAAACCCAATGAATGCATGTTGCCGACAATATTCCCATTTTCTTATTTGCATAAGAATATGAAGCCGAGTCAAACTGTGTCAGTTTAAGGAAGCAGGCAACAAAAAAACTATTATTATGACTGCAAGTAAATCGGTATTTTGAATACTGGAGAATTCATATTAGGTGAGCATAACTTGATGCATTCATTTTACTCCTGCATATTGGCTATATACATATCATCTGGAGGTCATCTTGTCCAGCTAATCGCAGTGCTACTTTGTTTTCCTATGCATGATAATCATACAGTATTTTACATACTGAGTTTATAATATAGAAGCATACGTTGTACCATTTATGCATACCCAAATACAGCTTCGTTTTGTTGCTTGCATTGTAATGCTTGTAAAAATAACCCAGATAATTGATATCATCAAGGAGGCATTTATTTTGGAGCAATTTTCTTCTGCTACTAATGATAATAAATTCATCTAGTGACGGCAAGAGGAATTAAATCAGCACTCGAGTTTCTAATTGAAAAAGCAACGTGATTTTTAGCAAAATCGTATTTCAATCTGTGTTATTTAACAACATGGAATTCTTTGTAAGTATATTCTAGCTGCCACAGTGTAACTAGAAAACCTGTAAATTGAAAATGTACATATAATCTATCCCTTGTACTTTATTCACTAACTACTAGACTTCGCATGGAATAAGAAAAAATGGAGAGAAAAAGAGAGAAAGACCAGACAGCCGACTTATCCAGAATAAACGATACAAAAGCGCAATGGAACTTAATCGTCGCCAAATTACTTTCCTATCCGATGATGAAGACAGTAATGTCAGCTTTGAGCCTGAGTGCCGAAGTATTGCCCACACGAATACGCGGTTCTCCCATTTACAAAAAAGTAAAAGTGTCCTCATTCTGCAACAATCTATGCGGAAAATTACTTGCTCTTCTAAAACTTTAGGACAACCCCTTCCTTCACCTGTGGTATTGCATTCAACCCCTTTGCCGTAAGTATATGACACACTTCCGCAGATGAGTCGTGTTGCAGGCAAATATTACAAAAATTGTGGCCATTTTCTAGTAGCAAAAGGTTGCTAAAATTTGGCAGTCCAGACAAAGAACCAAGAAGAAATCAACGAAGCATTCATGAGATGGAAAATGAACTAGTGATTCGGCTTACAACACACGGATTTCGCTGGCCTAAACCGTTGAACCGGGTAATAGAAAAAGTGGACAAGTTCTTTTTTACTGCTGTGCAGGTGAGTTAAGTCAAGTTGCAATAACTAAGACATTAAATATATTTTTGCAACATAAATATTTATGCATTCGTTCATAGCATGTCGGTGAACTATTGCTAGGGGCATTGTATTTCGAAAATGTTGAAAAAGCTGATCAGCCTGAACATACTTATGAACTTGCTCAACTGTTGCATTACCCGTATTCCTCAGAAATCAAAGTTAAATACTTGAAAACAGGTTTGTAAATTCCTATATAACCTCATAGTCATAATTTTTGCATACTCGCAGTCAAATGAGTTATTAGCTAACTTGCAGTATTTAAACATTTTAGCAACTGCTCCACATGTGTGGGGAAAGCACTGTAAATTCTTGCTCTGGTTGTGCCATCAAGCTGAATATACTCACTGGATTCGAGCCCAGACTACAAGTGTTGCCATACAAAGGGCAGTCAGGGATGCGTTCAAAAAAGCGCTACTCAACAATGAAGACAGCGTCCCTCAGGTGGTAGCAATTTTACAGTCTCAAATGTATATAGCTTTAGCTATTTAAACAATATTGATTGAAATTTTTCAGTCCTACTACTGTCAAGTCCTTGTATTTTAATTTTAATTACATTATATTTAATCTAAAGTGACTAAAATGGCGGATACGGAGATTAATAAAATGCAATACTTTTTTATACCATTTGCCCAGAAAAGTTGTGAATTGCCAGAAATTGGATTGACGAGACTGTTTGATAGAACCGTCCTACAAAGGGAGCAACGAGCAGAAGGAGAGAGTTTTTATCAATTTGCACGTAGATGTGCTAAAATTGCGGCAGGTATTTTAAAAGCATTTTTCATAATCCAGCCTGCATGAAAGACTGTAAATAAACTGTAAAAAAAGTGTGCATTTTTTTAACTTCCAGAGGAGCCACTAGAGTTATTCAAGGCAGAATTGAGTACAGTTGAATTTAGATTAGTTATTAAATTACTCATTACTAAACCCCAAAAAATTTAATAATAATGCACTATTTTATATTTTATTTTTATACTGCAGAAAACGAAGTGATTTTCCCCGAAAGGTCAGACGAAGATATACAGTCTGAACTCCTGGATAAACGGAATAGGCTCAAGGTCGAAAAAAAATTTACTTTAACACAGGGTTTGTGATGGTGCCAGGTTAATAAATATTTTAATCATTTCGTTTTCCCATTTGCATACGGTACAGAAATACTATGATACGATTGCAAAAGCTAATGCAATCAGAGAGGAACGTGTAGCACTGCAACTAAAAACAAGAAAACTTCGACATCAGCGAGAAAACGCTGGTTAGTTAGTAACAAACTAAACTTTTACCATTGTATTAACATGACTGATTCTAAATGATAATGCACCTATCTTCTGAAGCACACGAACTAAAAAAATCTATGGAGACTGCAGAAAATCAAGCAAAAGCAGTAAAAGAGCTTCAGCTGAAGTATGCCACAGACGCGTTAAACACAGATACTGATGCAATCGTCCGCGATATACAGCAAAAGATGCAAGCATTCGACGATCTAGAAATGCGAATGAAAAACTTGACGGAAAAAAGCAGAGAGCTTACAAAACTGCAAAAAGAAGAGAACAACAAGAAAATTGCAGAAACGGCAAAGCGATTCATGGTACGCAGACAGAGTTGAAGAAAAAAACATTAGTAATTTTACAATACATTCATACATTTTTGCAGACATCTTTTAGAAAGTTTTTGGCACTGCACAAGATTTATCCACCGAACTTCAATGAGGGGTAATAAACAAAGGTCGGGCCTGTTTTTTTTATCCGGAGCAGCAATAAATTGTAAACAGTCTAGTCTTGTCACATATTTAAAGAAACCTAATTAAAGAACTCAATGTTTTCAATGCATTTGTAATCAACAGTTTTGACTTCCACGTTTTTAAGATAGTATCTTTACTAATCAACACTTATTTTTTTTTGTAAAACACTTTTATATTAAGCTTTTAAAAACCGACTATAAATAAACTTTGCTTTATTAAATTGTAAAATAAATATCCAAAACTTTTAATCAAAACACAATAAATCGGAGATTACAGGTCTTCAACTTTCCATTTATAAGCTTCTGATTCTATCGCTTTCTTTGCATTGAGTCTCTCAAACCATCTCTTTTCATACCCGTTTGATCTATCTACTCCGTCCCGACGGTAGCCTGGAGGAATTTTAAATCTATTTGGAGCTGAATTACTAAAATAAATAACTAAAATGAAGCATATGTGTCTATGAGTGTGTTTTAATTTATTTTCACAAACCTTAGCTTGAATTCTAAGAACCAAACAAA
>Ga0210040_10010071_pt1 | contig 10901 bp, 10 predicted proteins | sample CryGeyCG12114_NA_FD_185462 | JGI IMG/M metagenome (GOLD analysis project Ga0210040, IMG submission 185462) | Groundwater microbial communities from aquifer - Crystal Geyser CG19_WC_8/21/14_NA (SPAdes) (version 2) | ecosystem: Environmental > Aquatic > Deep subsurface > Groundwater | place: USA... | reverse complement strand
AAATGTTGTGGCAACAATAATTCATTGCTCATTTTCTCAGTTTAAAAAAATTATTTGAAAAAATTATTTGTTTACATTTTGTTGACAACGAAACATCCAATGCCAAATAACCTACCGAAAAAAAAAATTCCATTTTTTTCTGAAATGAACTATAATTAACTAAATACGTTTTTGCATAAAAACATTTATCTTAATAACTTTAGATGAAACACCAAATACCTTTCATAAAACAAATACTATTTCTATAAACCTTGTATAAAGCCACGAATTTCAAGCCAATCGTTCGAAAAATATATGCTTTTAGAAGTTCATGAAAACAAAAGTAACCAAATTATTCGACCAAAGAAGACTATAGTTCCCTCTTATCATGTCTTGATACGTAGGGACACCAGATCCTTCAAATCTTCAATTGTTAAACATCCTTCTTCATCTCCAGAAACATCATACTTTTTAAGCATTTCCCGTAGTTGTTCTTCAATCGTATCTTTTACCTAATAAGGGGAAAATGGATCCATTAGCAATTGTTCTAGGTCAAAAATATTATGCACAATATATTTCATTACGTAAAAACGATGCACAAAAGTAGGTTTCGTTTGTCCAATTCTATGCACTCTGCCAATAGCTTGCAGCTCACTTGCAATATTCAATGTCGGTTCTACTAAAATCACATGAGATGCTTCTATGATGTTCAATCCCTTGGATCCAGAAGATACTGGTATCAATAAAACTTGCATGTCATCCCTCGTCTAGAATAATAATCCATTCATTATGTTAAGAAAGAAACTTCGCTGCATGCACTTATTGCATCTTGTTCTACGAAGTGGGAGTTGTAATATTACATTTACCTACCTTGAATTTCTCCAAAACAATGTGAAAAGACTGCTTGGGGTGATTCAGCGAGCAATGAGGAATACTGTTTTGCTCAAGAGCTCTTGAAATTAAATCCAAAACTCCACCCCACTGAATAGGAAAAACATAATATAATAATGAGGAAAAGTATTCTAAAATTTTAAGAACAACAAAGGATTAAAAAAGTACTACTTACAGATGAATACACTAAAACTTTTTCTCCAGGATGTGATCGCTGCAATTGCAACAAAATTCTAACAATCCCTTCAATTTTAGTTGAATGACTCCCTTTAACTTCAATGGAAGAATCATGGGCAAGTTTTGTGGTAACTCCAACAGAAGTATCAGCATTTTTGCTGTTCATTATCTTTTCATCATCATCTTTTTGGCTTTCTGTACTAGTAGTACCATCAGTTGAATTGACATGTGTATTTACACTCTGATCTTCCAATTCACACACTGATGTGTCCACAAATGAAACGTCCGCGTACCTCATAGATACTCGACACAAGGGACATAAAAAGTTTTGTGCTACTTGACTAGGACGCATATTTTTAATACAGTCTGAGCAAAAGGAATGGCCACACACTAAAACAGACCATTTGGTACCCAATTGATTCTGGCAAATAGGACATTCTTCAGCATTAACAGTTCCTTGTTTCCCGTAGCCAGTTTTTTTAAGAGATTCTAAATATACAACTTGGCCCAAATGAATACTCAATGCTCTTCTTCCTTCTGCTAAATCCCCTTCAGTTTGAGACAATTTAGAATCTAATTCAAACTCATGGAGCACATGGATGTTTTGGATTTTCTCAATTTTTTCCACAACTCCAGAGCTGAGGGCTTTTTTAGCACTTTTGGAGCTACCAGCCTCTTTCGTACTTTCATATGGTAGGGCAAGTCTCAACCTTGTAGTAGCCTGGCTTAACTCATCCAATGCAGAAACTTGATCAAAGAGTTTTCGCCACATGATTCGTAGGAATTTAAATTCTTTCCTAGTTTCTTCCAAGATTTTTAGATGACGATTCGCATCATCAAGTACTTCAGATGGCAATCCATTCTGCCGTGCAAAGGTATGGATAATTTTAAGGGCTTTCTCAGTCTCGGAATCGGCCCAAGAAATTGCACCCTGCGCCTTATTCATAAGATCTACATGGTCTGTTGTTTCTACTAATGCTTCCGCTTCTTGGAGCAAAGCCATTTGCTTTTCTTCTTCGGTCAAGTTATCAGAAATGGAGCCCATTAACTTCTTCTGTTGCCATACACGGCCCATTCGATTCATTTGTTTTTTAGCATCCGCGACAGAGAACAATAGACACTCATACTTTAAGAACTGATCATGATAGGTGCATAAACAACATTTTGTGGACCCTTTCTTCTTGTAATTTTTTACACGCAAATGACAGTACGTGGCACCATTAAGCAAATCGTTAAGATCTCGTTTTTTCAGGTCCTCCATAGAATTTAGAACTGATGCTCTAGATGATTCAATTTCCAATATATTTCCAACAAGTACATGTTGCAGACCCATAGCGTCTTCAAATCTACATTTAAAAAATCACAAAATTAGAAAGATTAGGAGCACTGAAAATAAATATATAGTATATAGTCACTTACTTGTTAACCAGAGAACTGGTTGGATTTTTCTTCGAGTAAGAATTCGGTACATCTTCTTTAAGTCGAAAAATCAGAAGGTCAATCTTATTGATCCTAGCTGCCTGGACCAAAGTTAAAACCCACCATGATTGGTTTGAGCATCTGACTGGAGTATTTTCTAGGTCATTAACTTTTTTGGTGACTGTTTCCACAGCCTTTTCTAGGGATTTGGCTTCACTGGAATACTTGTTCACATATTCTAGTTTTAACTCTCCGGATCGAGCTCTGAGACTGTCATCGCTAAGAGCATGCGGAACACTTTCATAATTGCAGTCCAACAAATCAGCCAAATTTTCCAGGCTGTGAAGTAACTATATTTAACAACAAACTTAAAAACAATACAAACCACGAGAGACAAGCCACATGTTTTTTTCAACTTACCTGAAGAGTGTCAGTCTTAAAATATTTTCTATATTTTTCTGAAATCTGTAGTACTTCACGATATTTTTCAGATGCTGCAGCGTAATCATTTTTTATCCAATGAATTCCAGCCATGCCTAACACACAAATAAATTAAGGCTGAGATAAAAGCAACATAAAATGATGAATAATTGAAATTACCATTTAAAGCTGCAACAATCAAACGATGATCTTCGGCACATTGTATTGTGGTTTTCTGAATGAGCTCAGTTAGCAATTCTTCCATTGTAAGAGTTCCTTTACTCAAAGAAATAAGTTGACCTTTCACCATTTGTGGATGACAGCAAGCTTGCCGTAAGTGGAGAAATGGATTCAACAACTGGAATAAATCAACTCAACATTTAAATCACATCGTACATGCAAATCTCAAATTCCATAATTGGTGGCACACTATCTCTTTTGACATTCACATTACCAGTTGAAGGGTTTTTCTATCCAATGAAGACAGCAGTGAGGATAGCGAGCAAGACGAGCTTCTAAGCAGGCGATTAATTTTGTCAATAATTTTTTGAGAACAAATATCAAACTGCCGTTTATAAAAGTGGGTCTCCACTGGAGAGAATTCCAGCCAGTGAATGATTTCAGTTTGCGGAGGTATGCCCAGCTAAAGATCAAAGTTCAAGTTCGGAATTATCCAGAGAAACCAAAGGAAACATTGACGCACATTTAAGGCTACACGTTAATTTACCTGTTCAAGAACATCAGTCTTCGCAGTTCGCCAAATAAATTGGCCAAAGAGGTTAAAAAGAAGAGAAGTCTCCTTCTTCTGAAAAGGCTCAACAACAAGCTTCTCCCAATAAAATTCATCCCGGATAATTGGGATACCAAAGAAAGAAAACAATCCATGAAGATCTATGTAGATGAGTGCGGTGAATAATTATGCAATCTCAACAGTCTTATGTAGTCCTTTTAAAAATTGAAAATATCAAATGATTTACCTTGTAAGCCCTTATTCATTGGCGTTCCAGTCACACACCAGCGATTTACTGCTCGTAACCGGGTTGCCATCAAAGCCATTTTTGTATTGATTCTGTAAATTCATTGAATAACTACAATTAAAATGATTGATTATGATTGAATTTTACATTAACTCATAGTAGTCAGTTTTAAAAATCAATATTAACCTACCCTTCAACCATTTGAGCTTCATCCAGACAAATCCTCCACCAATGAACACTAGTGAGAGGAGTTGGTGCTGTCAAGAATCTTTTCGGATTTCTGAATCTCCTACCCTCTTCACTATTTGTGTGGGGTAAATCAACATAATTGAGCTCAGCAGAGAGCACAGAATAGGTCGTAATGATAATATCAAACTGTGCAAGCTTGATTGGAGGAATATATCCATGTTTCGAAATCCCACTGCAAATAAAAGTATTCAGACATGCTTGACTTTAGCTAGTTAGGTTGCTTAGACTAATACAAATCACAGAATAGAAACTGAACAACTCACTGATAGAACAAAATGTCTAGTTTTTTGTTTTTCACGTGTTTTTGGATTTCCTTGATCCATTGCCGACTGATAGTCGTAGGGGTTACAATCAAGGTGGTTGGACATTTCAAAGGAGTTTGTTGAATTGCACAATCCGGACACAAATACCCTAAATGGGTTTGTTTTATTGCACGATATAAATCCAAGTCATAACCCACACATTCCGCATGCTGGGAACTGGAGCAAACAGCACAAGTAAGGACCTAAGAAAGTAAATTGGATCAATCATATATGTTTTTTTGTGAATACATCTCAGAAGCATAAAACTAAATCAACGATAGCTCAAATTTATCTTACCAGTCTACTATCATCATCGTTGTATTCCCCACAAGTACATTCAAAGAACGCTTTTCGTCCAACATTTGTGTCGAAAAAATGTCCCAAGAATTTTGGATTCGAATTGACAAACTTTGATGCTTTGTAATCATTCAAAGCGGTATCATACAAGATTTTAACTTGGTTGAATAAAGCCCCTGCCTTTTTCGGAGGTAAAGGAGAATCTTCAACATCAACTGAAGCTCTGGATTTTCTTTTTGTGGCTGATTTTATTCGTTGAGGTCTTTGTTGTACTGCAGATTTTTGGGGTGATGTTGTTGATGGAAGAGCTTCCTTGATTTCCTCTTGACTCAAAGATAAAATCTCTTTTTCCTTCGTCATAAGGTCAGGAAAAGTAGTATTTAACTCCATCTTTACTTCCACGTCTTTTTCTTCAGTGTCGCTCTGCACCGTAGCAAATTCGCAAGGAGAAGGGCATTTTTTGCTTCGACGAGACTCATTTAGACTTTTTCGCTCAGCTGTGGAAACTCGCCCCAGCTCAATTGAATCAGGGGGACATTGATGGGATAGTATTAAGGAGAGAACTTCTATGGTTTTTCCAAGTCCCATGGAATCACATAAAATTCCTCCACGGGGAATTTCAGATATTTCAGGCCGTTTCCAACAAAGTTCTCCAGTAAACCGGTTCATGAACGCTGTCTTAATTGCTGAGTTATCCGATTCAAAATCCTTCAATTCCACGGGAATGAATATATAAGATATAAAATCCTGTAGAATCCTTTTTTCCTCCGAGAAATCATTTTTTTCATATCCTTTGGAACAAACACCTTCCCTCCACATCATCCATTCAACAGCATTCTTTTGATAATCTCTAAGGTCTACCTTCAAAGAAGAGGACTGTTGGAAGGCACCTTTGACTTGTTTAGCGAGAAAATTGTTCAAATGATATCTTTTCACAAGTCCATATAACCAGTCAATGTCATCTGCCTTCTTTCCTTTCCGACTATCTTCTAAACCTGATGCACAAATGACAACAATTTTTCAGGACAATCATATAGATAAATGAAAGTAAAATCTCTGTAATCTCGGCCACCTTCTATGTTTTCAAGCTTAAAAAAATAAGCAAACACGTTCAACATTTCCTGTTTACGCAATGCTGAAATGGAATCGACGAATTGCACATCCTCAATAACATCCGAACGTAAATTAACGAGAAAAGTCAACTTTTTTTCACCGCTAGAATACTTGTCCAGTACTAGTTGGAAAATTTTTCGATTTAAAACTGAAAGAATAAAATAGTTCAAATAAAATATCAAATGGTCAGATTAGTCGGCTAAGTTTTATTTTAAAACGCAATTTGTTTCGCCTTTTTTGCATAACTTACCATGCAAAATTTGGGGAGGAACATTATGAAGGACAGAAAAATTACATCCATAATGTATATCTTGAATATAAATCAGTTCCCGGCATTGATCTTTTCTCTCAACTTTTGGTAAGCTTGATTTCGGCAAACATCCAACTTCTTCATTAGTCAAAATCTTCTCCCATTTCATGCTTAGTAAACTTCGAGTAGGGATTTCACTCCAATGGATATTAAATTGATGCTTACAGTGTTTGAATAGATTAAAAATCGAATCTGGAGAATTGTGATCCAATTCAACACCACGGTGCTCAGTCAGTTCAATTTCTATCTCTCCAATTGTAAACGCTGGCAACATATCCTCGTCCTTCAACATGAAACCACATTTGTATTTACAGTCGTTGATGTTGCACCTCAATTCTTCCTTTGATAACGTAATGAAGTGATCCAAATGGATCTTTTTAGGAGCCAAAGGCTTACAGATTTTTGTAACTCTAGTTTTATTCTTTGATTTCATGGGAGTCTGTTTCGGTACTTTCCTTTTTACAGGTCTGGATTTCTTTCTTCGTGAAGAGCCAACAGCAGCTGGAGTTGGACGAGGAGCTGTTTGGGTTCCACTACTGTCCCCACCCTCATCGGAACCGGCAAGAATTCTTCTATTTGCATTAGTGTAGCATCTTCGACGACGAGGAAATGAATCAGCCATATTCGAATCACTGTGAATAGCTACATTTTGCAACACAGTATCCTGGTCTACAGTGTAATCAGGATCGTCCACGGAATCCTCTTCAATAGAATTCGGATCCTCATCGGGAACCGTACGATTTAATAACAAAGAAAAAATATCGGTCGCCGTATCATCATCATAGTTTTCCATGCTAGTGTCCGTGTCACTATTAGATTCGGATCCTACTGTATCCATATTTAAGGAGTGTAGTGTAAAAGGGCACTGAATGGGAAGTCCTAGAGAAAAATTTTCGTCTGCTTTCTACCTAATAATCGAAATTTCCTTTTTTCAATTTAAGCAAAACGTTCAAATAAAACTATTTCATTATAGAAAACAATAAGCTTACCAACTTATCTTACCAATCATCCATATCTCTTAGATGGTAAGCAAACGCAAGACACGTTAGAACCCTTTTTTTTCATTGCCCGATAGAATAGACACTAAAACTCGATCTTATTACGATTCCCATATCACCCTAATTAGATTTAAAACTAAATATGAACAAGAAATGGAGAACAAAGTAAAGGCAGCAATAAAATACCAACGCTTAAATGATGTAAAGTAGTTTTCAACGTAATGAGGTACTTTATCTTCTGCCATGACGGCGTTTGTTGTTTGTTGAATACAGCTGTAGAGTCTGGCGGGAAAAGAGTGTGCATTTCATGCTCGTACATTGACAACCTTAAAGCAGCTACAGATTCCATTTTACTGATTTAAAATCCTTTACAACTGATAGTTTCTCATCTTCGATAACAGTATTAAGTTATGGAGGACGACACCACTGATTCAGTAATAAATGGGCTTCGAAGTGGGATGAATTCTGTCCAAAAGATGGTCAAAGAGAGTTATTTAATCTGTGCTTCAGGTAAGATATAGCTTGACGAACTTACGACTTTAAACAATCATCCAAACGTATATGGTGTCCCCCAATGGAAAACAATAACATCCCGATCCGCAAATCTATTTTGTTAATTTTCCTAAATACAGACGAAGACAGAGACATTATGTGCTCACGTATGGAAAAAGCACTTTTAAAACTCGTCAGAGCGGAAATTGTTTATTCTAAATCTACGGACATTGTGAATGAAGTGGCTGAAGAAATGCCTGATGATGAATCTGCTCCAAATGCTACTGCAAATATTGATGAGATCATACGATCTTGTGATCAAATCGCAGAGGTAAAAAATACTACATCTAATTAATCAATTGCAATGCAATATAATATAATTTATGGCGAGAAGATTACACAAGCTTAACAAGCATGGAAAGTTTGAAAAAATAATGCCTATTCTTTTTTTCTGTAGATAGCTAATGAGCGAATGAAAGACTATGAAGCTGAAATAGACGACGAAACACTACGCGAACATGCTGGCTTTGTGGCGTTTACCGACGTAGTGAAAAAACTAAAATTATCAGGTATTAACCCAACCCTTGATGTTATTTTTGTCCGGGATTCTTTTTCTTTCATTTATATATTTCATTAGGTCAAAGAAATGCTGCCAAGTCTGCATTTGCGGCTGCAACTACAGAGGAGGAATCAACCGAAGAAGTTGATTTGGATATTTCAAATTCACAACCGTCAAGAAACAAACGTTCACAAAAAATTATAATTCCAACTATCGACCCAATTACGAAACAACGATTGACAGATCCTGTGAGAAATCATATTTGCAACCACATTTATGGAAAGCAGGCAATCTTAGATCTCATTAGCAGCAATCCAAGAACCAGGTAACTAATAATTAACTGATATATTGCCTAACTATTATTACTGACTGAACTAAATTTTTTTGCACACTTTTTATTTAATTGTTATCATCATAACATAATTGACGCTATTCCGTGTGTGTGTCTGTCTGCACGGACGGAGCCTATCAGAATGGTGCGGCCGTTATGGTGCGGCCACTATGGTGTGTACAATTCGGTGTGGGGATTCTATGGTGCTGGTTTTTTATGGCGCGCGACAATATGGTGCAATGGTGCGAAGAATTTTTTTGCTCTTGGAATTTTCGGTGGCCCTTATAAGTGCTGTTTTTTAAATTGAGTGTTTCTAATGCTACAAATTACTATATCCATACAAAATCAATGTTGGCAACTATTCCTTACACATAGTCAATGACAGGCAACATGTACAATGTGGAGTGTAAAGATTGCTAAAAAAATGTATGCAGTATGGCGATTTGGTTATTAAGAAATTATATGAACTAATATGCACATAAGGTAAGAGTCAAATGCACTTTTTGTACACATATTGAAATTCTCAATGCATTGTATCAGCCACTGTATTTGTAAAGAAATATTTAAGCAAGCATCAGTTTTAAAATGAAGATCACTAAAAGCAGTAAGGGGAAATCTCGTTATCATTGACTATGAACCTATCATTGACTATGTGAAAGGAACAGTTTCCAACATTGATTTTGTATAGATAAACTAATTTAATTTGTAGCATTAGAAACACTCAATTTAAAAAACGGCCCCTATAAGGACCACCAAAAATTCCAAAGAGCAAAAAAATTCTTCGCACCATCGCACCTTATTGTCGCGCGCCATAAAAAACCTAGTCACTGCGCAACCATCGAGTTTCCCGCTTTAGAAGGCAGGCAGGAAGACGGTTGCTTACTTTATTAGCAATTTGTCCTTTTACATTGCTCTTATGGAAAATATACACACTGTGTGTATATTTTCCATAAGAGCAATGTAAAAGGACAAATTGCTAATAAAGTAAGCAACCGTCTTCCTGCCTGCCTTCTAAAGCGGGAAACTCGATGGTTGCGCAGTGACTAAAAAAACCAGCACCATAGAATCCCCACACCGAATTGTACTCACCATAGTGGCCGCACCATAATGGCCGCACCATACTGGTAGGTAGCCCTGCACGGAATTTCACTATTTTTATTCATACATATCGCTCTGTCTCAAATATTTAGATGTCCTACCATGGGATGTGACAATAAGCATTTTGTGAAGATCGAGCATTTAATTGATAACAATGACGGCGCAGCAGTAGTGGAAATTCCTGTCGAAGAAATAAGAACTGAAAGACAAACTAGGCTGCGTTCCCGGAGAGCAAAAACCTAACCTTTGTTATTTAGAATCGTTTTGAGCAAGACTACCCACATTTTTAAAATTTTTATCAATGCATTGTAAAAGACTTTACATGAATTATTTGCTAAAGATAAGCTTTTGGCTTTTACATTTTGTAAACTATAAGTTTTCATTCATTTTTCATTTCTTAGAATGGAAATTAGTATAGGAGTACATAGCTGGGTATTATGAATGCTATAATGCTAAAAGCTAAAGCATATTTTAATGAATTCATATTCACTTTCAAATGCATTTTAGCCTACTAAACTATTTCAAAACTTTTTATCTAACTTTATGCAAAAGCAAACCGAAACATAACTTTGAACTATTTAACTTTTGTTTTAATTTGAGAATTGTGATACGGTTACGGTGTTACGGATACGGAATTACGAGCGCAAACCAATACATTACCCATCTATCCAGGTAAAGTGCAGTATTGCAGTTAACATGGACTATAAGAACATCGCTCTGTGCATGAGTAATGCAGCAACGGAAACTGAACGAAATAATAAAAATAAAATAATGTTTGGTGTGGTATATACCTTGTTTATCACGCATACATGATGAGATGGCAGTTCGAAAACTGTCTGCCAGTCCCTTTTATTATTCATCATCATATTTCGGGCGTATGTTGATATACAGTTCTAAATGAACAAGGATCTTACTCAAAGTTGTCCGATGGTATGCGATTAAGTGTCAGCTTCTAATTCCTTTGAGACACATCCATCAAGTCCTTCTAATTTTTTAAGTATGGTCTACATTATACTGTATTGCATACTGTTCTTTTGGAATATAGGAGTGTATGTATCAACGTCATGCAACGTACAGATCTCGGGCCAATCGGACGTATTCCAATAACTAAATTCCACTGAGGTCGCAGAGGTGTCATCTCTCTAGCACACGCAAAACAAATTACACTCTGTCCGAAAAAAAAGTTTACACCTAGATTTTTGGGATATACAAATAACTAGGAGGGCAGAGATTGTAATTTTCATGTATTCTGTTACTATTAACAAGCAATGCATACATGTCAAGTTTCA
>Ga0210040_10010070_pt1 | contig 10902 bp, 4 predicted proteins | sample CryGeyCG12114_NA_FD_185462 | JGI IMG/M metagenome (GOLD analysis project Ga0210040, IMG submission 185462) | Groundwater microbial communities from aquifer - Crystal Geyser CG19_WC_8/21/14_NA (SPAdes) (version 2) | ecosystem: Environmental > Aquatic > Deep subsurface > Groundwater | place: USA... | reverse complement strand
GGCCCAATAAGAATCTTCGGCCAGATAATGGTGAATAGCCGCTACATCCAGCTGGGCCGGGTCGGTGCTAATTCGGAACTGGTCGGGGCGGTGCTGTTCGGTGTAGGGCATAGCAAGTGGTGGAAAGAAATTATTGAAACTGATCAGGAGGTTAAACCAGGAGAATCCGTCAACTCCTTGGGCTGAGTTCACCGAACCACAACGCCCTAAAGAACTACGCATGACTTGCGACTTGCAAGCCCAAGTTGCCGGCAACCACACCACAGCTGGATTCAGCTTCTTACCTCAGCCATTACCCGCGTTTTTTCGTTGACAATAGTGCCCTTGTATCTCGCTCACCTCTAAACTGTTCTACTATGAAACGTTTTGTTACGCTGCTGCTATCCGGCGCTCTATCCGTACCGCTGCTCGCCCAGCAAGGGCCGGTGCTGGCTACCTATACGGTAGGCAATACCACCGTATCGGCTTCGGCCCTCACCGGCAACCTCGATACGCCTTGGGAGCTGCTCTGGGGGCCCGACAACTTCCTGTGGTTGACGGAGCGCGGGGGCACCATCAGCCGCGTAAACCCCAGCACCGGCCAGGTACTGCCGTTGCTCACTATCACCGACGTAACCGAAACCGGGGAAAGCGGCCTGCTGGGCATGGCCGTTCATCCCAACTTCACGGCCACACCTTATATATATGTGGTGTACAACTACACGGCGGCCGGGGCTCTCAAAGAAAAGCTGGTGCGCTACACCTACTCGTCCACGGCCAACACGCTGGGCAGCCCCCTGATTCTGCTCGATAATATTGCGGCCGTCACCACCCACAGCGGCTCGCGCTTGCTCATCCAGCCCGACCTCACACTGCTCATGACCACCGGCGACGCCCAGCAGCGGCCTGAGGCGCAGAACGCGGCGTCGCTCAACGGCAAGGTGCTGCGCCTGAATCTGGATGGTACCGTGCCCGCCAACAACCCCACGCCCGGCAGCCTGGTGTATTCGCTGGGGCACCGCAACCCCCAGGGCCTCGTCCGAACGCCATCGGGCACCATCTATAGCTCCGAGCACGGCGAAAACGTGGAAGACGAGGTGAATTTAATTGAACCCAACCGCAACTACGGCTGGCCAATGGTGGAAGGATTCTGCAACACGCCCACCGAACAACCTTTCTGCACCGCCAACAACATGCGCGAGCCGTTGGTAGCGTACACGCCCACGCTGGCCGTAGCCGGCCTTACGTACTACACACACCCGGCCATTCCGGAATGGAACAACTCGCTGCTGCTCGTGAGCTTGAAAGCCGGTACGCTCACCCAACTTCAGCTCAACCCAGCCGGCACCCAGATCAGCAGCCAGAGCAACCTGTGGGCCGGGACCTACGGCCGCCTGCGGGCCGTCTGCGTATCGCCGCAGGGCCGCGTGTACGTGGCCACCAGCAACCGCGACGGCCGGGGCAACCCCGCCGCCACCGACGACCGGATTCTGGTGCTTGAAAACCGGGCGTATATCCCCAGCTCGGTGAAAAATGGGCGGGCCAGCGCCTTGCAGTTGTGGCCCAACCCAGCTACCCAGACCGTGGCCGTGCGGCTGCCCGCTGCCACGCGCACGGCTACCACCGTGCACCTACACGACGCGCTGGGCCGTGCAGTGCGCACTTCGCCGCTGCCGGCCGGCCGGCAGGAAGCCCAGCTGAGCCTGACCGGCTTGCCAAGCGGCTTCTACCTGGTGCAAACCCAGCTCGACGATACCCGGTACACACAGCGTTTGGTGGTGGAATAGCCTACACTACAAGCCACAAAAAAAGGAGCGACGCTGGGCGTCGCTCCTTTTTTTGATTGAAAACGCGGTGTTAGTCGAGCACCACTTTGCGCGTGATGGTGGTTTGTCCTACCTGAGCGCGCAGGGTGTAGATGCCTTTGGCTAAGTTCTGCACCGGCAGGGCCTGCTCTACTGCGCCGTTGCGGATGGTAACGGCTTGCGTAAACACCCGCTGACCCAACGCGTTGAAGAATTCCACCTGCGTAGCCGATACTCCTTCTACTCCGCGCAAGCTCAGCGTAAGCGTGCCGTCGTGGCTGGGGTTGGGGTAAACGCTTACTTCCCCTTTGGCCAAATCTCTGCCATTAGAAAGAACTGCACTCTGCACCTGGATGGTGAAATTGCCCGGGAAGTCGCTGGAACCGTAACCCGATACCGACACGTAGTACACCGTGCCTGGCGTTAGAGCCGGTACAGTCAGCGTGCCAGCCGATAGGTTCGAGCCGTTGCTGGCCTGGCAGGCTACCTGCGTGAAGGGGCCCGCGCAAGCTGCTGCCGAGAATACCCGCACCTGACCGGCGGGGTTACCCGTCACCGTTATCTGGTGGCTGCCGGTTGGTGCTGTATAGAGGAACCATACGTCTCTGGGCGCACTAGCCGTCGAGCAGCCAGGGTTCTGGTAGCCATTGGCGGCGCTAGGGGTGGCCCCTATGTTATTGGCCGTAATGGCCGCAGCGCCCACCGTGAGCTGGGTTGCGTTGCAAGGCTCATCGTTCGGCGACGGAGCCAGCGCCGTGCGGAAGCACACCGGCCCCGAGAAGGCACTGTTGCCGCTCGCGGTGCCACATTCCTGCCGCACGTAAAAGCAATACTGCGTGTCTGGCGTCAGGCCCGTAAGCGTAGTGGTAGGCCCAGTGATACCCGTGATGCGGGTACCGTTGGGCAGCGAGAAGCCCTGCGGGCCATACTCCAGCGTGAACGTTCCGCTCGGCGTCGGAGAATTTACAGTCCAGGTCAGGGTAGCGGTAGTTGAGGTAAGCACCGTGGCCGTGGGGCCGGCCGGTACCGGGCAATTGCTGGGTGCCGTCAGACAGATAGTAAAGGGGGACCCACCATCGAATGAGCTATAGTTGGCCACCTGCACGTAGTATGTGGTGCTGGGGATGAGCGTGGTGATGGTAAACGACCGGGCATTGATGGCGGCCGTGGCACTGGTGGCGGCCGAGCAGCCGTTGGTGACGGCCGTGAACGGACCCGCCGCCGAAGGAGCAGTGAACAAGCGAATTGCGCCGGCACCCTGCCCGCTTACCGTCAAAGTAGCCTCTGCTGAGCCGCGGCCCGAAGCCAGCGTCGTGAACGTATACCATACGTCGTTCGGAGTGGAGTTGGAGCCACAGCCGCCGGGATTGGTATAGCCGAGCGGGGTAGTAGTAGAGCCTACCGTGTTCGAGCCTGATACGGGCGTTACGCAGTCGGGCGCGAAGTTCAGCGTTACCGCCCCGGTGGGCTCGTCGTTGCTTGGAGCCAGATCAAAAGAGGCGCATACCTTGAAGCGGCCATACGCGTCGTTGCCATATTCCCATACCCGCACGTAAATGATTTCACCGGCGGTACGGCCACTGAGCCGCAGTCGGGAGAAAAGGCCGGTCGGGCTGCTGTCATCGTCGCAGCTGATAAACGTCAGGTTGCCGCAAGTACCCGAGTAGAGCGCCAGACCAGTATCAGTTACGGGGCTGCCGCTAATAGAGTCGGTGTCGACGGTAATAATGCCGCCGGTAGCAGGCACCACAAACGAATACCATACGTCGCCGCCGGCGTAATTAGCGCAGCCAGGAGCTGGTACGTTTGGTGTGTCTGTGGCGCCCACGTTGGTACCCGTTACGCTGTTGCAGCCGGCACCGGCTACCAAGGTCGGCAGTGCCTGAGCCGTAGTGCAGTTGTCGTTGGCCGGCGTGTTCGGCGCAGTGCTTACGCACACCGTAAACGTAGGGGAAGTAGGAGCCGTGTTGCTGGTGCTGTAGATACGCAGGAAATAGGTGGTATTTACCGTCAGACCTGGCACGGCCAGCCGAGAGCCGGTACCGCACGCCACACTGGTTGAGGTGGCACAGGTACCCGAGCGAACTTCCATAGCCGCCGTGAAAGACGAGTTGACCTCAATAATCTGGTTCGAGGAAGTTGCCACAAACCGATACCACACGTCGGCGGCCGTAGTAGGTGGCGTGATAGTACCACAGGTGCCTGCTGCCAACGACTGCGTAGCCCCTAGCACCGTACCGTTAGTGGTAACGCAAGTAGCCCCGGAAGTCAGTAGCACGGCAGTAGCGCACTCATCGTTAGCAGCTGGCGGATTGAAGGAAGCGCATACTTTGAAGCGGCCGAAGACGTCTCCCCCGTATTCCCATACCCGCACGTAAATGGTTTCACCGGCAGTACGGCCACTTGCCGTAACCAGCGAGAAGTTACCGGTCGGGCTGCTGTCATCGTCGCAGCTGATGAGCGTCAGGTTGCCGCAAGTACCCGAGTAGATGGCCATACCCGTATCGGTTATGGCGCTTCCCCCTACCGAATCGGTTTGCACTGTAATAGCCCCGTTGGCAGGTACTACAAAGGAATACCATACGTCGCTCCCGACGTAGTTGGCGCAGCCGGGCGCTGGTATGTTCGGCGTAGAGGTAGCCCCCACGTTGGTACCCGTCACGTTGGTGCAGCCTCCCGTAATGGTCAGGGCCGGTAACGCCTGCGCCGTTACGCAGTCGTCGTTGGCCGGAGCAAGCGCCAGGGTTGTAAAAGCCACCGGTCCGGTTTGCGTACTGTTGCCGTTGGTGGCGCCGCAATTCTGAGTAACGTACACCTGGTACGGAGTAGCGGGCGTCAGGCCCGTAATGGTGTAGCTGGTGCCAGTCAGATTCGACACGCGGGTACCCGCAGCGGATCCGGGCACGAAGCCCGTCGGACCGTATTCTATCGTATAGGTAGTACCCGTGCTGATACTGGTCCAGGTTACGGGGGCCGTGGTGGTGGTAAGGGTACCAACCGTTAGGTTGCGCGGTGCCGGACAGGCAGGTGTTGGGCCAGGCAGAAACGTATATACCTGACCAGTGGCCGGCTTCACGTTGATGTTGGTATTCTCGGTAGTGGAGCTAGCCGTAGGGGTGGCGCTTGCGTCGCTCAACGACAGGTAAGAACCTGCCCCGGTACCGAGGCCCGCCAAGCCAATAGAAGCCCCGGACGTAGCCGTAGCATTCGTCGCGGCCGATTCCTGCCGATAAACGAAATCTACGCGGTTCGTTCCTTCATAAAGCTTCACCTGAAATGAAATAACCGGGCCGGTAGCGTTGTAGCGCCACTCCCAGTTCAGCCATTCAAACGTGAATACCCGGTTGGGCGCAGTACCGGTAGTCAGGTAAGAAGCAGAGGCGGTAGCCCCGGTTGGGCGGCCATCCAGGTCGTCGCCGAGGGGTGCTATCAGCGGCCGGTTAGCAGCCGAAGCGCCTGCCAGGGTGGTGAAGCCATTAGTAGCGGCTGGATTGAAGCTTACAAAGCCGTTTGAGGAAGCTTTCACTTCCGTGTAAGGTGTGCCATCAAATATGAAGGTGAATCCCAACGGAATAGCTGTCGGCGTGATGTAGCTATCTGCCAACAGACCTGGAATAGCGGTACCGCCCGTGAGGGGGGTGAACGTGGTGCCTGTAACCGGAGCAGCCAGCGTGTAGGTATTAACGTCCTGAGCCTGCGCAAAGCCCAGTGCCAAGGTTGCCCATAGCACGGCGCTCAGGGTGGCGCGCCAAGTCCGCCATTTACTACTACTTACGTGTAAGCGTGTTGCCATACAAAAGATGAATTGGGTGAAGAGAAAAAAAAGGAGTGCAGAGGGTACAGCTTGTCTGGCGCATTTCTTCAACAAGAAATGCGGGAACGATACTGCTATAGCGCAGTGCCTAAAAGTGCAGTACGAGGCAATGTCATCGGATTGAGCCTTACAAGAAGCCCAGTAGTTATTCGCCGATGCAGGTGGGTGAGGTGGTAAACAACCTCTAATAAATATAAAAGAATTGATAAAGCATATTACCGTCTATGTTTTTCCAGAAATAGTTAAGCAGCCGCATTATTTGGTAGGCATGCCTCCTATTTATGTTATCCTATTTGTAACCTTTACTCTAAATTATTCTAACTCAACTCCTAAGCATAAGTGCCAAGCACCTAGTAATACATTGCTTGCCAAGTGAAGGTCTGTCTGTTTAAAGACTGAGTTGCCAACTCTTTACCCGCTTACATACCTGCCCATGGCCAACTAGTAGGCATGCAGCTTAAATATAAGTACACTATTCTAAGTAGTGCCATAAGGTATCCAACAAAGCAGGTTGCTCTTCACATCTAAAATTTTAGCAATCGTTGTTATAATTATTATTATTTACGTGTATCATTTCAATTAAATCAATCAATTATTACTTGATAATTTACTAAAGGCATGGTTATTGACGCCTTATAATTTACCTAATCGACTATTTAGTATGGTCTTTAGGGGATTTTGTTTTTATATTACCGTCGCGTTTTTCCACCACCCCACCGCTTTTTCTCTTTTTCCTCATCATTCACCTTATCTCATGCGGAAACTCTTACACTTCACATCCTTACTGGTCACAGCCTGGTGCCTGTCGCTCGCCGGACTACAGTCTGCCGTCGCCTCCCACTTCCAGGGCGGGCAGCTCACCTACACCGTCGACCCGAACGTACCCAACCGGTACACCTTTACGTTGCGCGTATTCCGTGACTGTAGCGGATCTGCTTTGTACACCACAGCCACGTTCAAGTTCCGGAGCGCCGGCTGTAATGCCGCCGCCGGCGACCCCGCCGATTATATTGCACCGCTGCTAGGTGGCTCCACTATCGGTTCGCCTTATTGCGCTACCGCTCCTTCCGGCACCAGCCCCTGCGGCAGCGGCTTGCCCACCAACTATGAAACCGGCCGCTACGAGTATACCGTAGTGCTGCCCCCCAAAGCAGAGTGGCGCATTAGCGTTACCGATAACGCTCGTCCGGAAACGGCCAACTTGGTTGGTCAGAATAACATCTACTACGAGGCCACACTCAACAACCTGGTAGCCGGCAACACCACCATTCAAAACAACTCGCCGCAGTTCGATTTGCTGAATGTTCCGGTTCCTTTTGTTTGCTGGAAGCAGCAGAGCACCCTCAACTTCACCGCTACCGATGCCGACGGCGATGAACTGGTGTACTCATTGGAGAACCCGCTGCTCAACTGCAACGACCCCAACGCTTACAAGCCCATCGGCACCAGCGGCCCTTACATCGACCTGACGTCGCAGAACGGTGGCAGCCCCTGCATCGGGGTTTTGCCTGCAAGCGGTACCTATAGCCCAACTTTCCCCATTGCCTCGTTCACTTTCACGGGGGTTTGTCCGGTAAGAACGGCCGTACCCACCTTCCAGTTCAACGCCAGCACGGGTAGCTTCACCTTCACTCCTTACCTCTACACGCCAGGCACCACCACCGCGCAGCAAGCTGAAAACAAATATGTGGTTTCGGGCAAAGTATCAGAGTATCGCCGTATCAACGGCGTGCGCACCCTGGTAGGCAGCGTCCGCCGCGACATTTTCGTGGTGGTTATCGACTGCTCCAACACGGTGCCGGGTACCCCTGTTGCTACCGGCAACAACACCAACTCCGGCGTAAGCATCGTGAACAACACCGACTCCACGTTCATGCAGGTATCTACTTGCAACTACACGCGCGTATTGGTTCGTTTCTCCGACCCCGATCCGAACGACTTGCTCACGGTTACCTACCCTAGTTTGGTAGCTGCTACTCCCAACGACCCAACATATCTGCCAACCGACGTAGGAACGTTCCGCATCATCGGTAACGGCACGCGCCGCCCGGTAGGGGTTTTCGACCTGCAGCCCGACGTACTCTTCTCTGATCAGACATTCCGCATTCCGGTACAGATTCGTGACAATGGCTGCCCCATTATCGGTCAGCAAACCCGGATTATCGTTATTTCAGTGAAAGGCCGTACGCCAGCCCGCGTAGTTGCCGCTGCCAACAACACGTTTGTTTGCGCTGGCACCGCTGTAGCCCTTACCGCTACTCCTACTCGCCCCGACTCCGTATTGCTCGGTATTGGTACTCCCCAGCCTACGCCTAGGGTGGCTGCATATACCTATACTTGGCAAGCCGCCAACGGCTTGGCCACGGCCGATCTGAGCAAGCAAAACATCACGGTACGTCCGACGCAAACCACGCGTTACCGCGTGAACATTACGGCTGTCGATTTCCGGATGCTGCCGGATCCTACCTGCGTTGATACAGCCTCTATCCTGGTGCGCGTCGCGCCGGCCCTCACGGCCCAGTTTGCGGCTACCGGCCGCGCTGGCTTCAATGTGGAAGGCATCAGCAGCAAAGACCAGGTTCCGCCCCGCATCTTCACTTTCCAGAATACGTCGACGGCCCCGCGCCCCACGCCTACTGATACGGCCGCTGTTCGCTCAGTGTGGACCTATCAGCGCCTCAACGACGGTAAAGGAAACGACCTTACCGGCCAGCCAGAGGTAGCCTTCTCCTACCGCTTCTCACCGCGTGAGCTGACGTTACGTGAGGGTGGTACCTACCGGGTTAAGCTGCGCATCACCAACCGCGCCGGCAACACCGATTGCACCCCGAGCGAAGCCATTCAGGAAATCAACGTGCCCACCTTCACGACTCCAAACGTATTCACGCCAAACGGCGACAACAAGAACGATGTGTTCGTGCTGACTACCGAAGAAGTAGGTGGTAAAGTGCAGATCTTCAACCGTTGGGGCCGCTTGGTAAAGGAATACGCCAGCTACCAGAACGACTGGGATGGTTCCGGCCAGCCAGCCGGTGTGTATTACTACCTGCTCACCAACCGCGACGGCAGAACCAGCAAAGGCTGGGTTGAAATAGCTCGCTAACAAATAACTGCTCCACTAAAAAGGGGTGCTGCCTAACGCAGCACCCCTTTTTGTTTTCTTATGCGGCCTGCTTCACCTACCTATGGCCTCGAAAGCAGTGGCGTTTTCTTTTGGATTTTCTGCTGCTGGCGCCTGCCGGCTGCTCCTTAATTCCGTAAAAATGGAATTAACAGCCGCGGAAGGAAACAATTTCAACACTTTAGCAGTAATTACGCTGTCTTAAAAATATTTTTAGATAGCCCTAAAAATTCGTAATTTGTGAGAACTCCTTTACCTGAGTCTATGCCTGTTCTTACAGAAGCTACAGAAACTCCTCTTGCACCAACCTCTCCCGCTGAAGCTGGCTGGCGGCGCCCCCGCAACGGCCCATCGTTGAGCGAGGTATATGCCAGCATCAAGGTACCGGCCCAAAATGCCTCTTTCTGGCGCAAGATGATGGCCTTCTGGGGGCCGGGCCTGATGGTAGCCGTGGGTTACATGGACCCCGGCAACTGGGCCACCGACATTGCTGGTGGCGCACAATTTGGCTATACACTGCTCTCGGTTGTTTTGGTTTCCAACTTGTTCGCCATGCTGCTCCAGCATTTGGCGGCCAAGCTCGGCATTGTTACGGGCCGCGACCTGGCGCAGGCCTGCCGCGACCATTACTCTAAACCTGTGGGCCTGGTGCTGTGGTTTCTGTGCGAAATAGCCATTGCCGCCTGCGATTTGGCGGAGGTTATTGGGTCGGCTATTGCCCTCAACCTGCTGTTTGGGTTGCCGCTGCCGTGGGGCGTGGTGCTCACCATTCTGGACGTGCTGATCGTGCTTTTGTTTCAGAGTCGCGGCTTCCGCGTAATTGAAAGCATTGTTGCAGGCTTATCGGTAGTGATATTTGGCTGCTTCCTGTACGAAATCATCGTCTCCAACCCCGATTGGTTTGGCATTGTAGGCGGCTTGGTGCCGCAGCCGCAGGTGGTTACCAACCCCAAGATGCTCTACATTGCCATTGGTATTCTGGGCGCTACGGTCATGCCCCACAACCTGTACCTGCACTCCAGCATCGTGCAAACCCGCGCCATTGAGCAAACGGAAGGCGGCAAGCGCATGGCCATCAAGTTTGCCACCATTGACTCGACGGTGGCCTTGTTTCTGGCTTTCTTCGTGAATGCGGCCATCCTTGTTACGGCCGCCGCTGCTTTCCACCGCAGCGGCCACTACGAGGTAGCCGATATCAGCGACGCGCACAAGTTGCTGGCCCCGGTGCTGGGGGCCGGTGCGGCTAGTGCCGTTTTTGCCGTAGCCTTGCTGGCTTCCGGCCAAAACTCCACGCTAACCGGCACGCTGGCCGGCCAGATTGTGATGGAAGGTTTTCTGGATATCAAGCTGAAACCCTGGCTGCGGCGGCTCATTACCCGCAGTATTGCGGTGGTGCCCGCCCTCATTGTCACGCTGCTTTATGGCGAAAAAGGCACTGGCGAGTTACTCGTGCTGAGCCAAGTGATACTGAGCTTTCAGCTAAGCTTTGCTGTGGTGCCGCTGGTGCTCTTCACCAGCAGTAAGGACAAGATGGGCGTATTCGTGAACCGCCCGTGGGTGAAAGTGCTGGCTTGGGTGATATCCGCCATCATCATTGTGCTGAACGTGTATCTGCTGTACGAAACCTTTTTTGGTTGAAAACTAAAGGCGTGGTAGCCCTAGTGGCTGCCACGCTATTTTTTTGATTACGCTTTTAGACTAATCTAAAAATATTTTTCACAGGGTTTAAAGCTTGTAGCCTTTTTCGGGCTGCTTTCCTCCAACGCGTATGAAGACTCTTACACTGCTGCTTGTTTTCTTCTCTCTCTTAGGTACCGCCCTTGCCCAGCCTTCAACCGGTAGCATCCGGGGCCGGGTGCTGACCGAGGGTAAGCCGCTGGAACTGGCCACGGTGGCGCTGCCCGGTACCACGCTGGGCACTTCGACGGATGCGCAGGGCCGCTACGAGCTGCGGGCCGTGCCAACCGGAACGCACACGCTGGTGTTTTCGAGCGTGGGCTATCAGTTGCAGCGGCGGCAGCTCACGGTAGCCACCGGGCAAGCCACGGAAGCTACTGTGCAGCTGGTAGCCGTGCCCGCCAACCTGACCGAAGTGGTGGTAACGGGCGTGAGCCGGGCCACCGAAATCCGCAAAAGCCCGGTGCCAATTGCGGTACTGAGCCGGCGCGAGGTGAACCTGAACG
>Ga0210040_10010069_pt1 | contig 10902 bp, 10 predicted proteins | sample CryGeyCG12114_NA_FD_185462 | JGI IMG/M metagenome (GOLD analysis project Ga0210040, IMG submission 185462) | Groundwater microbial communities from aquifer - Crystal Geyser CG19_WC_8/21/14_NA (SPAdes) (version 2) | ecosystem: Environmental > Aquatic > Deep subsurface > Groundwater | place: USA... | reverse complement strand
GTCATCCCCACGCCCAGCACGGCGGTGAGCAGGGGCATGCCGGCCGCTCGCAGCGACCCGAGGGTGAGGAACAGCACGACCGCGGCGACCAGCAGGCCGATGGCCTCGGTCACGCTGGCCCCCGGCGCCCCACCCCCGTAGGCGTTGCCGCCCACGGAGGTCTGCGAGCCGGCCACGTCGGACTGCAGCCGCTGCGCCTCCTGACCCAGGGCCTCGAAGGTCGCGTCGCTGATGCCCTCGTCGTCGGCGTCGAAGCTGATCGAGATGATCGCCGCCCGCTTGTCGTCGGAGACCACGCCCTTGGCGTACTCGTCGAACGGCGACGTCGCACTGTCGACCTGCCCGATCGCGTCCAGCCGCTCGACGCTGGCCTCGATCGCCTCGCGGACGGGTGCGCTGCGCACGCTCGTCCCCTCCGGGGCGGCCAGGACCAGCTGGGCGGTCGTGCCGCCGGCCTGGGGGAAGGTCCGGCCGAGGGAGTCCAGCGCCGTCTGGGACTCGGTCCCGGGCAGGGTGAAGTTCTCGTCGAAGCCCTTCTGGATGGCCAGCGCCAGCCCGCCGACCGCGCCGAAGGCGACCAGCCAGATCAGCAGCACGGCCAGCCGGCGGCGGTAGGCGGTGCGGCCGAGACCGTACAGGAACGAGGACACCGGGAGTCCTTCCAGGACGAGGGCGCCGAGCGACGCCCAGGAAGGAGCGCCGACAGGACCAGTGCCACCCTGCACCGATGCAGAACTGTATGCGATGCGGGACCGTATCTCAATCGGCGTCGGGATGGGTTAGGGTGGCGCGTCGTCAGGAGGCTGAGGTCGATCGTGGTCCCGGTGGATGAGGCGCAACCGGTCGCCGTGAGCCGCAAGCGCGCCCAGACGCGCGAGCGCCTGCTGGGCGCGGCGACGCGGGTCTTCGCCGAGCGTGGCGTGATCGGCGCCAGCGTGGAGGAGATCTGCGAGGCCGCCGGCTTCACCCGGGGAGCCTTCTACTCCAACTTCGCTGACAAGGACGCGCTCGTGCTGGCCCTTCTCGAGGCCGCAGCCGTGACCCAGTTCGAGGCGGCCGAGCGGACCCTGACGCAGCTGTCGACCGCGGCCGGCGGTCTGCCGTTCGACGAGCTCGTCGCCCGGGCGATGCTGCAGCTCGGCTCCGCGTCCGCCTCCGACCGGGCCACGGTGCTGGTGCGCCAGGAGCTGATGCTGCACGCCGCCCGCGTGCCGTCCCTGCGCGCGCCCTACACCGCGTTCGTCGAGACGAGGACCCGTCAGCTGCGCCAGCAGATCCAGGAGGCCCTGGTGGCCGCCGACCTCGAGTTCGTGCTGCCCTTCGACCAGACGCTCGAGCTCCTCACCGCGGCCTATGAGTTCGACCAGAACCGGCTGCTCTTCGGAGCCGAGCCCGACCTCACGGCGCTGCGGGCGCTGATCCTCACCATCACCCGCCCGAGGGGTGAGACCCAGAGCGCCCGGGCCGACGGCTGACCGAGCAGAGGGCGGGCGAGCCGACGGACGCACCGGCTGATGAGCGCTCCGGCCTACTTCGCGTACTTCCCCAGGTCAGAGGTGTCGCCGCGGGCGATGTCGGAGAACATCGCCTTGGCCGGCTCCTCGTCCCACAGGACGGCCGAGCCGACCGGGGTCGAGGCGTCGGGGTTGGAAACCGGCACGGTCAGGGTGAGCCCGTCGCCGGCAGCGATGGTGCGCATGGCCAGGGCCAGCGAGGCCATCGCGACCAGCGAGGTGTCCTCGCCTACGCTGACCGACTGGGCGGCCGCGTTGTTCAGCCGCCAGTAGCGGACGGGGTTGACCACGGTGCCGGGTGAGGCAGCCTTCGCGGCCACGGCGGCGAGCATCTCGCGCTGCCGCTCCACCCGCCCGAGGTCACCGCGGGGGTCGGCCTTGCGCATCCGCACGTAGCCCAGCGCGGTGGTCCCGTCCAGGGTCTGGCACCCCTTCTTCAGCTTGAGGTGGCTGTCGGTGTCCTTGATCGCCTTGGGCACGCACATCCTGATGCCGCCCAGGGCGTCGATCACGTTGACGAACCCGCCGAAGCCGATCTCGAGGTAGCCGTCCACCCGGAGCCCGGTGCTCTGCTCCACGGTCTGCTCCAGCAGCTGGGCACCGCCGAAGGCGAAGGCGGCGTTGATCTTGTTGCTGCCGTGGCCGGGAACGGGGACGTAGGAGTCCCGCGGCACCGAGATCAGCACGGGCTCACCACCCGGTGGTACGTGCACGATCATGATCGTGTCGGTCCGCTGGCCCTCGGTGCTGCCGGTGCCCAGCCGCTTGCGCTCGGCTTTGCTCAGGCCCTCCCGCGAGTCGGAGCCGACCAGCAGGAAGGTCCGGCCCGGCTGGTCGGCCGGCCGCTCGCCACTCGGCGCGTCGTCGGTACGGCCGACCTGGCTCCAGGCGTAGGCGGGCACGCCGACCAGCCAGGTGAGGCCGAGCACCACCAGCAGGGCGAGGAGCTGGAGGACGGTCCGTGCAGGCCGGCGCCGTCGTCGGGTGGTGGCCGCGACCGCGGCCGGCGGACCGCCCTGTCCGGGCAGGGCTCGCGGTCGACCCTCGCCGGGGTCCGGGACCGGGGCAGGGCCCGGAGCTGGTCCCGCGGCGGCCGGGTGGACGGGCGGGCCGGCCGGCGGTGCCCGGTGACCCGCACCTGCCGCAGCGCCGTCGAGGCCACCCGGAGCCGGTGGCCGGGCGGTGGGACCGGCTGGTGGAGGCCCCGCAGGCATGACCCGGGTGGGCTCTGGCCCGGTCGCCTTGGCGTCGCGTCCGTAGAGCCAGTCCAGGTCGTCGTCGCGGCTGGGCGGCATGGCAGGAGGGTACCGGTCAGGGCTGTCCCGGTCCGGGTTGCGACGCGCCCGCGAAACCGGGCTGCCCCGGCGTGGCAGGGACGAGCCCCGACCGCCCGCGCCCATACTGGCTCCGACCTTCGCGGAGGTCGGCTTCCCCGTCGCAGACCCGAAAGGCCCCTGGTGTCCAGTAGCTCGGCGGAGGACGGCCGCCACCGTGCACTCAGCCTGCGCAACCCTCAGCCCCGCAGCGAGCAGGTCAAGCTGCGTCGGGGTCTGACCTTCCTCGGCATGACCCTGCTGCTGCCGGGCTCTGCCCAGGTCGCCGCCGGTCACCGGCGCGTCGGGCGGGTCGCCCTGCGGATCTGGGCGGCCGTGTGGTTGCTGCTGGCCGCCTTCGCCCTGCTGGCCCTGCTCTGGCGGGGCGCCGCGGTGCGGCTGCTGACCTTCGGTCCCACGCTGCCGCTGGTCCAGGCGGCGCTGGTCGTGCTGGGCATCGGCTGGGGGCTGTTGCTGGTCGACGCCTGGCGGATCGCCCGGCCGCCCGAGCTCGCCCGGCGGCACCGGCTCGGCTTCGCGGTGCTGAACCTGGCCCTGGTCTTCACCGTGGTCGGCGGCCTCTTCGCCTCGGCCTCGATCGTGTCCTCGCAGCGGGACCTGATGACCACGGTCTTCGCCGGCGGCGGCGACCACGAGGTCAAGGCCGGCCGCTACAACGTGCTGCTGATGGGTGGCGACGCGGGCAAGACCCGCGTCGGGCTGCGCCCGGACAGCATGACCGTGGCCAGCGTCGACGCCGAGACCGGCCGCACGGTGCTGATCAGCCTGCCGCGCAACCTCGAGGACGTGCCCTTCCCGACCGACTCCCCGCTGCACGCGAAGTTCCCGTCCGGCTACACCTGCGCCGACCACTCCTGCATGCTCAACGCCATCTACACCTACGCCAGCGAGCACCCGGACCTGTATCCCGGCGTCCGCAACCCGGGCGCCCAGGCCACCCTGGAGGCCGTGGAGGGAGCGACCGGGCTGGAGGTGAACTACTGGGCCCTGATCGACCTCAAGGGCTTCGAGGACCTGGTCGACGCGGTGGGCGGCATCACCATGGACGTCTACCGCCGGGTGCCGATCGGTGGCGGCACCAGCAAGATCTCCGGCTACGTGGAGGCCGGGCGCAACCGTCACCTCGACGGCCGCGAGGCCCTGTGGTTCGCCCGCTCCCGCGCGGACTCGAGCGACTACGACCGGATGGTCCGCCAGAAGTGCGTGATGAAGGCGATGCTGGACCAGCTCGATCCGGCCACCGTGCTCACCAACTTCAACCAGATCGCCGCCGCCGGCCAGGAGGTCGTGGCGACGAGCGTGCCCCCGTCGGAGATCAACACGATGATGGAGCTCGCGCTCCGGTCGAGGAAGCTGCCGACCTCCAGCCTCGCGGTGGTCCCGCCGCTGATCCAACCCGGCGCGCCCGACTTCGACGTCATCCGCCAGGCCGTCGCCGACAAGATCGTCGCCTCCGAGGCGGCCGACCTCAAGGCGACCGCCGCACCGTCGGCTCCTGCCGGGGACGCCCCGGCCGGGGAGTCGCCGTCCGGCGACTCCTCTGCCACCACCGGCGGCAGCACGGCCAGGCCGAAGGCGAGGTCGGCGGACGCCCGGGCCGACACCGAGGACCTTCAGGCGGTCTGCGCGGCCTGACGCCGCCCGGCCAGAGGTGGGAAGAGCCTGCAGTCGAGGCGGCGCCGCGGCCGGTGAGCCTGCTCACCGGCTGGTCGGAGCGGGAGCGGTGCCCCAACGGTGCCGGACTGGCAGGATGAGCCGGTGACTCCTGGTGACGCCGTACCTCTTGGTGACGCCGTACCTCTTGGTGACGCCGTGGCTCCTGGTGCCTTACCTCCCGGCGACGTCGGGCTGCACCGCACCTCCGCCGGGCCCGGCAGGGGCTGGCCCGGGGTCACCGTGGTCATCCCGGTCCTGAACGAGGAGCAGCACCTGGCGACCGCGGTGCGCCGGGTGCTGGGGCAGGAGTATCCGGGGAGCCTGGAGGTGATCCTGGTCATCGGGCCGAGCCGGGACCGGACGCACGAGATCGCCGAGGAGCTCGCTGCGGTGGACCCGCGCATCCGGGTGGTGGACAACCCCGCCGGTCGCACCCCGCACGCCCTCAACCTGGGGATCGCCGCGGCGGGCCACGACATCATCGTGCGGGTCGACGGGCACGGCGAGCTGACCGACGGCTACATCGCGCGGGCGGTCGAGCTGCTGGAGGCGACCGGCGCGGCCAACGTCGGTGGCGTGATGGACGCGCAGGGCCGGACGCCGTTCGAGCAGGCCGTGGCGTCGGCGTACACGACCCGCCTCGGGCTGGGCGGTTCGGCCTTCCACCTGGCGTCCTCTCCGGCCGGCGAGGCCGAGACGGTCTTCCTCGGGGTCTTCCGCCGCGAGGCGCTGGAGGCGGTCGGCGGCTTCGACGAGATGATGCACCGGGCCCAGGACTGGGAGCTCAACTACCGGCTGCGCGAGAGCGGCCGGCGGGTCTGGTTCTCCCCCGAGCTGCGGGTCACGTACCGGCCGCGCTCCTCGCTGCGCGCCCTGGTCAAGCAGATGTACGACACCGGCAAGTGGCGACGCGAGGTCATCCGCCGCCACCCCGAGACCGCCAGCCTGCGCTACCTGGCCCCCCCGGTCACCGTCGTGGCCCTCGCCGTCGGCACGGTGACCGGCGCGGTCGGGGTGCTGGGCGGGCCGCGTCTGCTGCGGGCCGGTTGTGCCGCCCCGCTGGGCTACCTGAGCCTCGTGCTGGCCGGAGCCCTGGGGGCCGGGCGGATGCCGGCCGGGGCGCGTGCCTGGCTGCCCGTGGTGCTGGCCGCCACCCACATCTCCTGGGGGACGGGGTTCCTGGTCGGGCTGCACCGCTCGACGCCACGGGCCTGAGGGGCGGCGCGGTCGGCGTCCAGCCCGGTGGGGGCGGTCCGGCCTTTGTCCGTACAAACTCTTGACACTGACTCGGGCCAGACCGTAGGTTCGACCGGAACCGGCCAGCCCCCGTGGTGCGGGTCCTTGGAGGAGAGCGATGAGTAGCGATGTGGACGGGCTGCGCCGCCCCGCGGCCGACGAGCTGGAGGTGCTGACCTTCGGCCGCGCCGGGGTCGACATCTACCCGCTGCAGGTCGGAGTCGGGTTGGAGGACGTCGAGACCTTCGGCAAGTACCTCGGCGGCACGACCGCCAACGTGGCCGTCGCCGCGGCGCGGCTGGGCCGTCGGACGGCCATCATCACCGGCGTCGGAGACGATCCCTTCGGCCGCTACGTGCGGCGTGCGCTCCGCGACCTGGCCGTCAGCGACGAGCACGTGGTGACGAACCCGACCTACGCGACACCGGTCACCTTCTGCGAGATCTTCCCGCCGGACGACTTCCCGCTGTACTTCTACCGCAAGCCGACCGCGCCCGACCTGCAGGTGCGACCCGAGGACATCGACTTCGACGCCGTCCGGGGCACCGACCTGATGTGGCTGTCGGTCACCGGGCTGAGCGAGGAGCCCAGCCGGGCGTCACACTTCGCTGTCTTGGAGGCGCGGGCGCGCGGGGCTGTCCTGGAGGCCGAGGCCGAGGCCGAGGCCGGGGCCCGCAAGCGGCACACCGTGCTGGACCTGGACTACCGGCCGATGTTCTGGGAGACCCCGGCGCACGCCACCGAGCAGGTGCAGCGCGCGCTGCCGCAGGTGAGCGTGGCCGTGGGCAACCGCGAGGAGTGCGAGGTCGCGGTGGGGGAGACCGACCCCGACCGGGCTGCCGACGCGCTGCTGGCCGCGGGCGTTGAGCTGGCCGTGGTCAAGCAGGGTCCGAAGGGCGTGCTGGCCAAGACCCGCTCGGGAGAGCGCGTCGAGAGCCCGCCGATCCTGATCACCCCGCTCAACGGCCTCGGGGCGGGGGACTCGTTCGGCGGCTCGCTCTGCCACGGGCTGCTGGCGGGCTGGCCGCTGGCCAGGATCCTGGCCCATGCCAACGCCGCCGGCGCCATCGTCGCCTCGCGGCTGGAGTGCTCCACCGCGATGCCCACCGAGGCTGAGATCGACACCCTGCTCAGCGGGGGAGACCCGAACGCCGGGCTGGACGCCGCGCACGCCGTCCACGTCGGGCCAGGGCGGTGAGCGCGGTGCCGACCACACTCCAGCCGCCGCGCTTCGTGGCCTCGGTCGCCGGGCTCAACGAGGTCCGCGCCCGCGAGCCGCAACGCATCCAGCAGCTGCTGGCCAGCCGCAGCCGGCGGGAGGTCTTCGGCTCCGACGGCCGGCTGATGATCGTGGCCTGCGACCACCCCGCCCGCGGCGCCCTGGCCGCCGCCGGCCGGCCCACCGCCATGAACGACCGTCGCGACCTGCTGGAGCGGCTCGTCACCGCGCTCGGCCGTCCGGGGGTCGACGGGCTGCTCGCCACGGCCGACGTCGCCGAGGACCTGCTGCTGCTCGGTGCCCTGGAGGACAAGCTCGTGTTCTCCTCGATGAACCGCGGCGGCCTGCAGGGCGCCAGCTTCGAGATGGACGACCGGCGCACCGGCTACGACGTGCGGGGCACCGTCGACGCCCGCTTCGACGGCGCGAAGATGCTCGTCCGCATCGACCTCGACGACCCGGGCACCGTGGCCACCCTCGAGCAGTGCGGCCAGGCGGTCACCGAGCTGAACCGGGCCCGGCTGATCGCCCTGGTCGAGCCCTTCCTGTCGCGACGCGTCGGTGGCACGGTCGTCAACGACCTCAGCCCCGACGCGGTGATCAAGTCCGTGCACATCGCCCAGGGCCTCGGGGCCTCCAGCGCCTACTCCTGGCTGAAGCTGCCGGTGGTGGAGGAGATGGAGCGGGTGATGGACGCCACCACCCTGCCGACGCTGCTGCTCGGCGGGGACCCGGACGGTGCCCCGGAGGAGACCTACGCACGCTGGCGGGCGGCTCTGGCCCTGCCCTCGGTCCGCGGGCTGGTGCTCGGCCGGACCATGCTGTACCCGGGCGACGACGACGTGGCCAAGGCCGTCGACATGGCCGTCTCGATGGTGCGGTGACCGGGGTGGGCACCCACTACCTGCCGGCCGGGGCCGCGGCCCGCGGCGGGTACGACGTGGAGGTGACGCCGGCGTCGGCGGGCTGGGGGTACTCCAGCCTGCGGGTGCTGACCCTGGAGCCGGCTGGCTCCCACACCCTGCGCACCGGCGACGCGGAGGTCGTCGTGGTGCCGCTGAGCGGAGCGGTGAGCGTCGAGGTGGCCGGCTCCCGCCTGGAGCTGGCGGGCCGGCCGGACGTCTTCGCCGGCCCGACCGACTTCGCCTACCTGCCCGTCGAGCAGGCCGCCACGCTGCACTCCGCGGCGGGCGGCCGCTTCGCGCTCTGCGGCGCGCGCACCGACCGGGTGCTGCCGTTCCGCTACGGCGCGGCCGAGCAGGTGCCCGTGGAGCTGCGCGGGGCCGGGCAGTCCAGCCGCTCGGTGCGCAACTTCGCCACCCCGGAGACCCTCGAGGCCGGCGCGATCATCGCCTGCGAGGTGATCACCCCCGGCGGCAACTGGTCCTCCTACCCCGCCCACAAGCACGACGAGGCGGGCGAGACCGAGTCCGAGCTCGAGGAGATCTACTACTTCGAGGTCGCCGCCGGTCCGCACGGTGAACCCGGACTGGGCTTCATGCGCACCTCGTCCTCACCGGGGCACACCATCGACCTCCTGGAGGAGGTGCACGACCGGGACACCGTCCTCGTCCCGTACGGGTGGCACGGGCCGTGCGTCGCGGCCCCGGGGTACGACATGTACTACCTCAACGTGATGGCTGGGCCCTCCCCGGAGCGGGCCTGGCGCATCGTGGACCACCCCGACCAGGCCTGGGTGCGCAGCACCTGGGCTGACCAGGCCGTCGACCCTCGACTGACCGCACCGCAGCAGAAAGGCTGAGATGCCCGAGACGACCGTTCGGCTCACCGTGGCGCAGGCCATGGTCAGGCTCCTCAGCGTCCAGTACTCCGAGTCCGACGGGGTGGAGCAGAAGCTGTTCGGCGGCTGCTTCGGCATCTTCGGCCACGGCAACGTCGCGGGGTTCGGTCAGGCCCTGCTGCAGGCCGAGCTGGAGGAACCGGACGCGCTGCCGTACGTCCTGGGCCGCAACGAGCAGGCGATGGTGCACAGCGCGGTGGCTGCACCCGGATGAAGAACCGGCTGCAGACTACGTCGTCACCACCAGCGTGGGGCCGGGGGCCACGAACATGCTGACCGGGGCTGCGCTGGCCACCATCAACCGGCTGCCGGTGCTGCTGGTGCCGGACGACACCTTCGCCGACCACCCCCAGTGCCTGGGAGCGATCGGCTCGACCGGCACCACGGCGGCCAACGCGGTCGCCGCCGAGGCGGACGTCGTGATCGGCATCGGCACCCGCTACTTCGACTTCATCACCGCCAGCCGGACGGCCTTCCAGCACCCGGGCGTCCAGTTCGTCAACGTCAACGTCGCCGGGCTGGACGCGGTCAAGCACGCCGGGCTCAGCGTGGTGGCCGACGCCCGCGAGGCGCTGGAGTCCCTGACCGGGCTGCTCGAGGGCTACCGCGTCGACGAGGCGTACCGCGCGCGTTGCACCGAGCTGGACGCGGCCTGGGACGTGGCGGTGCAGTCGGCCTACCCGGCGAGCACGCCGAACGCCGCGGCGGGCGGCAGGCACAAAGGTGTCCAGAGACCGTTTCTCACCCCCACCCGGCAGAGCGACCCCTGAGCCTGTCGGAGGACGCGCCCTGAGCCTGTCGAAGGACGCCCCCTGAGCCTGTCGAAGGGCAGAACGGGCTCGGGCAGGAAAAATCATGATCGACTCGAAGAGGAGCAGCGTGGCATCGAAGATCACCATCGGAACCGCCCCCGACTCGTGGGGGGTGTGGTTCCCCAGCGACCCTGAGCAGCTGCCGGCCGGCACCTTCCTTCGCGAGGTGGCCGAGGCGGGCTACCAGGCGATCGAGCTGGGTCCCTACGGCTACCTGCCGACGGACCCGACCGAGCTGGCGGAGGCGCTCGCGGCGCACCGGCTGTCGGTGCTGGCGGGGACGGTGTTCTCGCGCCTGCACCAGCCGAGCTCCTGGGAGCACACCTGGGCCCAGGTGACCGACGTGGCCGCGCTGACCTCGGCCATGGGCGGGAAGCACATCGTGGTGATCCCGAGCATGTACCGCGACGAGAAGACGGGCGCCGACCTGGAGAGCCCGACCCTGACGCCGGAGCAGTGGCACCTGCTGACCGGCCAGACCGACGAGCTCGGCCGCCGCATCCTCGACGAGTACGGGCTCGCGGTCCAGTTCCATCCCCACGCCGAGAGCCATGTGGGGTACCAGGCCGACATCGAGCGCTTCCTCGAGGCGACCGACCCCGGCTACGTGAACCTCTGCCTGGACACCGGACACGTCGCCTACTACGGCGGCGACTCCGTCGAGCTGATCACCCGCTACCCGGAACGGATCGGCTACGTGCACCTCAAGCAGGTCGACCCGGCGGTGATGGCGGTGGTCCGGGAGCAGAACCTCGTCTGGCCGGAGGCCGTCCGGATGGGCGCGATGACCGAGCCGCCGCGCGGGGTGCCGGACATGCCTCCGGTGCTGGCGGCCCTGGCCGGGCTGGACCGCGACCTGCAGGGCATCATCGAGCACGACCTCTACCCCTGCCCACCCGACGTCCCGCTGCCGATCGCCCGGCGCACCAAGGCCTACCTGTCCACGTGCAGCGACGTCGCCCTCGACCTGGGGACCACCGACGCGGGAGCCCCTCGATGAGCGGCGAGCTCCGGGTGGCCGTCCTGGGCGTCGGGGTGATGGGCGCGTTCCACGCCGACGCGCTCAGCACCCGGGTGCGGGGGGCACGGATCAGCGTGGTCAGCGACTTCTTCGCCGAGAAGGCCGAAGAGGTGGCGGCCCGGGTGGGTGCGCGCGTCGTCGCCGACCCGATCGAGGCGATCAACGCCGAGGACGTCGACGCGGTCCTCATCGCCAGCCCGGGCAAGGCGCACGACGAGCAGGTCAACGCCTGCCTCGACGCGGGCAAGCCGGTGCTGTGCGAGAAGCCGCTGACCACCGACCTGGCCTCGGCCTACGCGATCGTGGCGA
>Ga0210040_10010067_pt1 | contig 10903 bp, 11 predicted proteins | sample CryGeyCG12114_NA_FD_185462 | JGI IMG/M metagenome (GOLD analysis project Ga0210040, IMG submission 185462) | Groundwater microbial communities from aquifer - Crystal Geyser CG19_WC_8/21/14_NA (SPAdes) (version 2) | ecosystem: Environmental > Aquatic > Deep subsurface > Groundwater | place: USA... | reverse complement strand
AGGGTGAGGGTCGCCACGTCATTGCGGCGATCGAGCAGGACCAGGTCCATCGAAGTCACTCCTTTGCGCCGGCGTGCAGGGCCTTGTGCCAGGCAAGGGCGGCAAGTTCCGGAAAGAGGCGGGCGCGCTCGGCCGCGTTGGCGGACGAAGCCGCGCCGCGCAGGAAGCGCCCCTTGATGCCGTGGAAGATCGCGGCGATGCGGAAGAAGTTGAAGGCGATGTAGAATTGGTAATCCGGCACGCCGTCGAGGCCGGCGCGCGCGCAATAAGCGGCGACATAGGCCTGCTCGTCGGGGATGCCGAGCGAGCCCAGGTCCGCCCCGGCGAGGCCGGCGACGATGTGCGGCGGCATCTGGTAGGCCATGGCGCCGTAGACGAAGTCCGCCAGCGGATGGCCGAGGGTGGACAACTCCCAGTCGATCACGGCCCGCACCCGGGGCTCCACGGGATCGAAGATCATGTTGTCGATGCGATAATCGCCATGGATGATGGCCGCGCCGCATTCCGCGCTGGCGGGAATGGCGCCCGGGAGCCAGGCGATCAGCCGATCCATGTGAGGGTCGCGACCGGCGTCCTCGTCGGCCAGATACTGCTCCGTCCAGCGGGCAACCTGGCGCGCGACATAGTTGCCGGGCCGGCCATAATCCTCGAGGCCGACGGCCACCGGATCGATGGCGTGGAGCGCCGCATGGGTCTGGGCCATGGCCAGGTAGTAAGCCGCCCGATCCTCCCGCGGCACGTCGGGAAGGCGGGCGTCCCAGAACACCCGTCCTTCGACCAGGTCCTGGACGTAGAACCAGGAGCCGATCACCTCCCGCTGCGTACACAGGGCATGGATCGGGGCGACCGGATAGCCGGCCGCGGCAAGGGCGGTGATGACCCGCGCTTCCCGGTCGACCGCATGGGCGCCCTTGAACAGGCGGCCGGGCGGCTGGCGGCGGAGGACATAACTTCTCGCCGGAGTGTCGAGCCGATAGGTCGGGTTGGACTGCCCGCCAGCGAAGCGGCTGATCGCCAGCGGCCCGGCGAACCCTTGCACGTTGGCGAGGAGCCAAGGCTCCAGTGCAGCGGGGTCGATGTCCGCGCCGCTCATTCCTGGGCCGTCTTCCAGTCGCGCTTGATCTTCTTGGCAAGGCTCCATTTGTGGACCTCGGTGGGACCGTCGTAGATGCGGAAGGCACGCACTTCCCGGAACACCTGCTCGACCATCGTGTCGGCGGAAACGCCGGTGCCGCCCATCACCTGGACACAGCGATCGGCGATGCGCATCAGTGCCTCGGAGACCGCGACCTTGGTCATCGAGCTTTCCACCGTTCCGGGCACTCCGCTGTCGAGCACGCCGGCGCACCAGTCGATCATCAGCTCCGCCTGCTTGAGGTCGATGAGGTTCTCCGCAAGCATGAAGCCGACCCCTTCATGGTCGATCAGCGGCTTGCCGAAGGCCTGGCGGCGGCAAGCATAGTCGCTGGCGATCTCATTGGCGCGGGTGCAGGCGCCGAGCCAGCGCATGCAATGGGTGAGGCGCGCGGGCGCGAGGCGGATCTGGGCAAGCTTGAAGCCCTCGCCGGGATGCCCGAGCATCTGGTCGGCCGGAACCCGGAGGTTGTCGATGGTCACCACCGCATGGCCGCCGGGCATGGAGCTGTCGATGGTGTCGAGCAGCCGCTCGATGCGGATGGCGGGATCGGGCAGGTCGACCAGGAACAGGCTCGCGCCCTCATCCCCCTTGGCCATGACAATGCCGACCCGCGCGCCCTCTGCGCCGGTGATGAAGGCCTTGCGCCCGTTGATCACCCAATGATTGCCGTCGGGCACGCAGGTGGTCTGCATCATCGACGGGTCGGAGCCCGCACCGCCGTCGGATGCGGGCTCGGTCATGAAGAAAGCGGAGCGCGCCTTTCCGCTGACCAGCGGATCGAGGAAGCGGCCCTTCTGTTCGTCGCTGGCGACCTTGCCGAGCAGGAACATGTTGCCTTCGTCCGGCGCAGCGACATTCACGGCGACAGGGCCCAACGGCGACAGGCCGGCCGCCCGAAGCACGATCGCCACCTCGCGGTGATGGAGGTGCTCGCCGCCGGCGAGGATGTGCGGCGTGAGGACGCCGGCCTCGCGCGCCCGGGTCCGCAGTTCCTCCACCAGTTCGTTGGAAGGGCCATGCGGACCGCAGCGGGGGTCGCGTTCGAACGGGGCAACGGTGGCGCGAACAAAGGCCTCCACCCGGCTCGCGATGTCGGCGGCGCGTTCGGTCATGGTCTGGTCCTTGTCATTGGGCGGTCGACCCGCCGTCCACGACGAGTTCGGCCCCGGTCATGTAGCGGGACGAGTCACTCGCCAGGAACAGGATGGCGTCGGCGATTTCCTCCGGAGTACCGAGCCGGCCGACCGGGATGTCGCGCATCAGTCTCTCATGCACCTCGGGATTGTCGTGGACACCGGCGGACAGGGGGGTGAGGATGTGCCCCGGGTGGATGCTGTTGGCGCGCACGCCATTGCCGAGTGCGGCGCATTCGAGTGCGAGGGCCTTGGTAAACAGCCGCACGCCGCCCTTGGCGGCACAGTAAGAGGCCGCATTCGCACCGCCGGCGATGCCGCGGATCGACGACATGTTGACGATCGCGCCGCCATGCGGCGACCGGCCCAGCAGCAAAAGCATGGCTCGGCAGCCGAGGAAAACGCTGTCCAGATTAACGGAGATGATGCTGCGCCAGTGATCGAGGCTGGTGTCGAGGATCGACCGGAAAACCCCGAAGCCGGCGTTGTTGACGAGAATGTCGAGGTGACTGCGGCTCGCTTCGATCTCCTGCGCAAGGCTTGCCCAACCGGCTTCGTCGGTGACGTCGAGCGTGACGGCACGGTGGCTACCTCCGGGCAGCATGGCCGCCACCGCCTTGGCGCCCTCCCCGTCGCGATCGACGACGATTACCTCGGCGCCCCTGCCGGCGAGGGCGGCGGCGGTAGCCCGGCCGATGCCGGACGCGGCGCCGGTCACAAGTGCCAGCCGGCCGGCGATGTCGGTTCCTGGCGGTACGTCCTCAGCCACCGTCTTCTCCTTGCCCATGCCAACGATCGTGGCCGGGCGACCATTAGAAGGGTTGCAGCCCTCAGCCATACTGCCCAAAAGGACGGATACTCCCGACCGCCCGGTCGAACGGGCGCAAGCGCGGGCATGACGAGGAGGAGGACGAATTGGCCGAGGACGTGAGCCCACTGCTGTCGAACGGGAGGCTGCGCTCGAACGCGCCCAAGACGATTGCCGGCTTTCGGCGCTTCCGGCGAATCGTCGAAAGCGACGGCGCTCTGCCCTCCATCGTGAAGCGATTGTTCGTGGCCGCAGCGGCGGCGGTGAAGGGATTTGAGCCGATGGCGGTTCGCGAACTTGCCGCCGCCGCCGCGCTCGGCCTGGACGTCGAACGGGCGGCCGCGGCCCTCACCATCCTGTCCAGCAGCCGCGGCGAAGGCGCGGCCCTGCGCTTGGCCGGAGTATTGGAGCAGGTCTATGGCGAAGCTGCGGCCGTGGACGCGATCGAAGCGCCGATCGAGGTCGCCGACGGTGAAGCCCGGCAGAACTTCATCAACTATTTCGGAGCCGTGCCACCCTCGCTTGGCAAGCTGCTCGACCTCGTGCCGCTGGGCGCCGATGCCTATTACCTGATGCGCGAAGGCACCTTGTCGGGGACGGCGCTGGACCCGCGCCATGCCGAGCTGCTGCTGGTCACGGTCCTGGCCGCCGATTACAGCCCATGGTCATCGGTCCACATGGACGGTGCCAGGCGCGCCGGGGCGAGCGAGCAGGAAGTCGCGGAGGCCGTGCTGTGCGCCGTTCCGGTGGCCGGCCTGTCGGCCTGGGTGGTCGGAGCGACGGCCATGGACGGCAAGTCCTGATGGACTTAGCCGGTGATTTGCCGGATCGAAGCTGGTGAGGGCGGGCGACAAGGGAAGCCAGATGGCAACCAGGACAGTGAAGCGAAAGAAGACCGAAGCACACGACGAGAAGCGCGGCGAGATCATCGAACATTGCGCCGCGCTGTTCGACAAGGTCGGCTATCATAATACGTCGATGCAGATGCTGGCGGACGAGGTTGGCCTCGGCAAGCCGACGCTGTATCACTACTTCCCGAGCAAGATCTCGATCCTTTACGCCATCCACGACACGCACATCCGTGTTCTGCTGGACGGGCTGCGCGAGGCCACGGCCTCGGACCCGGCGGACGCGCTCCGGGCGGCCTGCATCGGCATTCTCCGACAAATCGCCAGCCACCCCGGCTATGTGCGCGCCTTCATGGACAATTATGGCGACCTCGAAGGGGAGATGCGCGACCTCATCCGGGCCGAGCGGCGGGAATATCTGGAAACGGTCAAGGGCCTGATCGTGCGCGGCATCGAGCGCGGTGACTTTCGCCAGTGCGACCCGGTCCTGGCGGCCTATGGCTTCCTCGGCATGTGCAACTGGGCCTACAAATGGTACCCGCCGATGGCCTCGACCCGCACACCGGAGGAGGTTGCCGACGCGCTTTGCCTGCCCTTCTTCAACGGCCTCAAGGTCGGCTGACCCGCGGTGGAGATCGCCGACGACTGGCTGGCCCGGGTCCGCATCACTAACCTCGCCGGGATCCGCGCGGCGGCGGAAGCATTGCGTGACGCCGCGCGCGATACCGCCGGCCTGCGGGTCGCCGTCACCGATAATATCGCAAGCGCCAAGCCGATGCGCGACGCCGAGGGCGCCGTCCTTGCCGGCGAGGTGTTCGGCGCCGACGCCGACCAATGCTGGTGGACCATGCCCCACCTGGCGCTCACCTCGCCCTTGCCGATGGCCTGCCGGTTCGAAAGCGAGCCGTTCTGGTGCAATGCGTCGGGCTTTCACACCCGCAGCGCCAACCCGTTGCTCGACAATATCGACCTGTCACGATTCCGCGAACGGGCGCTGACCAGCGCGGCGATCGTCACTCCCATTCATCTCCCGTTCGGCCAGATCGGTGCGGCGAGCTTTCTGTCGCCCAACCGCGATGCCGACGACCTTTCCGCCCCGTTCGAAGCGCATGGCGAGGCACTGGCCCTGCTCGCCCGGGTGTTCGTCGCCAGCTTCGTCAAGATCACCGAGCGGCGCTCGGCCGACGTCGGCGCCACCGTTCTGAGCAAGCGCGAAGTGGAGTGCCTGCGCTGGGCGGCGGCAGGCAAGACCAATGACGAGATCGCCATCATCCTGGGGCTGAAACGAACCACCATCCGCTTCCACATCCGTACCGCGGCGGAGAAGCTGAACGCGGTCAATCGCGACCAGGCGTTGTTCAAGGCGGCGCAACTGGGTTTCCTGGGCACCTTGCGCTGACCCAAAGGGCAGAAGCAGCTTGGGGCCGCCATGGCTAAGGTTTCCAGGCTGAAGAGGAAGTCCGATGCCGCACCATCCCCCGCCCATAGACGATCGCCTGCTGTCGCTCGATGCATCGGGGCGTCCGACGCTGCACGCCGGCCGCGACCGGCAGAGCGGGCGGCTGGTCTTTCCACCTCCGGCCGACCACAGTCGCTTCGCACTGGAACCGCTGCCGCGCGAGGGACGGCTCTGGTCGTGGACGGTTCAGCGCTTCCGGCCCAAGTCACCGCCCTACGCCGGACCGGAGGCGTTCAAGCCCTATGCGGTCGGCTATGTCGCGCTTGGCGACCAGATCATCGTCGAAGCCCGCCTCACCGGCGCACCGCTCGATGGCTATAAGATCGACATGCCGGTGGTCCTGGTGGGCGAGGCCTTCGAACTCGCCGACGGGAGCCGCCGCACCACCTTTGCCTTCGCGCCAGGCGGAATGGCAGCATGAGCGACGTTCATATCATCGGCGCCGGCATCCATCGCTTCGGCCGAACGCCGGAACTGACCGGGCTCGAGCAGGGCGCCTTTGCGGTGCGCCAGGCGCTGGCCTCGACCGGCCTCGACTGGGCCGACATGCAGTTCGCTTATGGTGGCTCGGACGCCGCGGGCAAGGCCGACACGATGGTCGCGGAACTGGGCCTGACCGGCATCCAGTTCATCAACGTGGCCAACGGTTGCGCGACCGGCGGTTCGGCGATGTTCGGCGCCTATGTGACGATCAAGTCGGGTGAGTTTGACCTCGGGGTCGCGGTCGGCTTCGACAAGCACCCGCCCGGCGCCTTCGACCCCAAGCCTGCCGAATGGGGCCTGCCCGAATGGTATGGCGACACGGGCCTGATGCTGACGACGCAATTCTTCGCGATGAAGATCCAGCGCTACATGGCGATGCACGGGATCGGCACCGGGACGCTCGCCGCCGTGGCCGAAAAGGCCTTCGCCAACGGCGCGCTGACCGACCATGCCTGGCGTCGCCAGCCGCTCAGCGCGGAGGAGATCCTGTCCTCGCAGATGGTCAGCGATCCGTTGACCAAATACATGTTCTGTTCGCCGGCCGAAGGAGCGGTGGCGCTGATCTTTGCAAGCGAGAAGAAGGCCCGTGAACTCGGGCTGCCGTCGGTGAAGCTGCGGGCCGCGGCGGTGCGGAGCCGACCGCCGGGATCGTTCGAGGTTTTCTCGCCGGCGCTCGACATCGAGCGTGGCCCCTCCCCCACCGTCATCGCCTCAACTGCGGCTTACGAGATGGCCGGAGTCGGACCGGAAGACATTGACATTGCGCAGCTGCAGGACACGGAAAGCGGCGCGGAGGTCATGCACATGGCGGAGAACGGCTTTTGCGCCGATGGCGAGCAGGAAGCCTGGATCGCGGAAGGCCGCACCAGGATCGGTGGTCGGCTGCCCGTCAACACGGACGGCGGCTGTCTTGCCTGTGGAGAGCCGATCGGCGCCTCGGGTCTGCGCCAGGTCTTTGAGAATTACATGCAGCTGACCGGCCGTGCCGGTGCCCGCCAGGTCGGCGGCAATCCGCGGCTCGGCTACAGCCATGTCTATGGGGCGCCTGGTGTGTCGGCCATCGCCATCCTGGAGCGCTGAAGCGATGCAGCTCGACCTTTCGAGTGAGCAGGAGGCCTTTCGGGCCGAAGTGCGGGCGTTTCTCGACGAACAGCTCACGCCCGAGATGCGCCGCGGCGCTTCGCTGACCTCCGGCGTGTTCGCGGAACCCGAGGTCGCCGGGCCGTGGCAGGATGCACTGGAGGCCAGGGGCTGGCTGACCTACTTCTGGCCCCGGGAACATGGGGGTACCGGGTGGGGCGGAGTCCAGCGCTGGATCTTCGAAACCGAATGCGCCCGCGCGGGCGCGCCGGTGCTGCCCGGCATGGGCCTCAAGCTGGTCGGTCCCGTCATCTACACGTTCGGCACCGACGCACAGCGCGAGCATTTCTTGCCGGCGCTGCGCCGCGGCGAGCACTTCTGGGCGCAGGGCTTTTCGGAGCCGGGGTCGGGCTCCGACCTTGCCAGCCTGCAGACCCGCGCGGTCCGCGACGGCGACGATTACCTGGTCACTGGCCAGAAGATCTGGACCACGCAGGCCCAGTTCGCCAACTGGCTGTTCGCGCTGGTCCGGACCGACCAGGAAGTAAAGGCGCAGCGCGGCATTTCCTTCCTGCTGATCGACATGACGTCGCCGGGGGTGACCGTGCGCCCGATCCTCAGCGCGTCGGGCGATCACGACCTCAACGAGGTGTTCCTCGACAACGTTCGGGTGCCCACCGCCAATCGCGTCGGCGATGAAGGACAGGGCTGGTCGATCGCCAAGTTCCTGCTGGAGAATGAGCGAGGCGGCACCGGCTATGCGCCGCTCCTGCTCGCCGACCTCGAGCGGATCGAGCGCGCGGCGGCGCTGAGCGGATCGCTTGCCGACCGCGCTGTCCGCCTGCGCCTCGAAGCCGAAGCGCTGGAGATGACCGAACTTCGCACCCGGCTGGAGATCGAGGCCGGCGAGCCGCCTGCCCCGCGCAGCCTGGCGACCAAGCTGATCGCGTCCGAGATCCGCCAGGGGATCGAGGAACTTGCGCTTGACGCCTTCGGGCTCGCCGGCCTTCAACTGCTCCCGGCGCGGCCGTTCCACCACCATGCGGACGACCTTGTCGGCCCGCCGGAAGCCGGCCTTGCAGCCGCACGCTATCTCAATGCCCGTGCCTGGTCGATCTTCGGCGGGACGAGCGAGATCCAGCTCAACATCATCGCCCGAGCCGCGCTCGGCAGCTAACCTAAAGGAAAGCGCAAGTGCCCGAAGCCTTTATCGTCTCCGCCCGCCGCACCGCCGGGGGCCGCCGCAACGGTCGCCTCGCAGGTGTCCACCCGGCCGACCTGGGAGCTCACGTGATCAACGCCATCCTCGCCGAAACGGGTGTGGATCCGGCGGCCGTTGACGACGTGATCATCGGTTGCGTCAGCCAGATCGGGGAGCAGACCTTTGCGCTTGGCCGCAATGTCGTCCTCGCTTCTTCGCTGCCCGACAGCGTGCCGGCGGTGACCATCGACCGGCAATGCGGATCCTCGCAGCAGTCGCTCCACTTCGCCGCGCAGGCAGTGATGAGCGGGACGCAGGACCTGGTCATCGCGGGGGGCGTGGAGAGCATGTCGCGAGTGCCGATGGGCACGCCGGTGACGCTCGCCACCCAGGCCGGGATCGGCGAAGGTCCGTTCGCCAGGAGCATCCAGCAGCGCTACGGCGTGGAGAGCTTCAGCCAGTTCACCGGCGCTCAGATGATCGCCGACAAGCACGGCTTTTCACGCGACGACCTGGATCGCTTCGCCCTGGACAGCCACCGCAAGGCGGCCGCGGCAACCGACGGAGGCGCGTTTGCCGCAGAGATCGTGCCGCTCTCCGTTTCGCTTCCAGACGGCACGGAACTCGTTCACGACCGCGACGAAGGCGTTCGGAGGGATGCCACTCTTGAAGGCATTTCCTCGGTCAAGACGCTGACCCCGGACGGCACGCTCAGCGCCGCCACCGCAAGCCAGATCTGCGACGGCGCAAGCGGTGTGCTGGTGGCCTCGGCCGAGGCGGTCAGGACACATGGACTGACGCCCCTGGCGCGGATCCACAACCTGACGGTCACCGCCGGCGATCCGGTCATCATGCTGGAAGAACCGATCCCCGCCACCCGCCGCGCCCTGCAGCGCGCCGGGCTCGACATCGGCGAGATCGACCTGTTCGAAGTGAACGAGGCCTTCGCTTCCGTGCCCCTGGCCTGGCTGAAGGAAACCGGTGCCGACCCGGCGCGGCTGAACGTCAATGGGGGCGCGATCGCGCTTGGTCATCCGCTCGGCGCGACCGGCACCAAGCTCATGGCAACGCTGATCCACGCCCTTCGCGAGCGCGGCGGACGCTACGGCCTGCAGACCATGTGCGAAGGCGGCGGCATCGCCAACGTCACCATCGTCGAGCGGCTCTGAGGCCATGGACCTCGGCCCGAGCGAAGAACAGGTCCTGCTGCGCGACATGGTTCGGCGCTTCCTGGCCGACCGGGTGCCGGCGTCCGAGATCGGCAAGGGACCGATGGCGGGCGCCGACTGGCAGGCGATGGGCGAACTCGGCATTCTTTCGGTCGCTCTTCCGGAGGCGGCTGGCGGGCTGGGCGGAGGGCCGCGGGATGCGGTGATCGTCGCGGAGGAACTCGGCCGCGCCATTGCCATCACGCCCTTCTCGGAGACGATCCTGGGCGCCGCCGACCTTGTTGCGGGATGCGCAGGCCAGCATGATCAACTCGGGGGCGTCGCTGCGGGCCTAGACCTGCTGGCGCTGGCGCTGGGTGAGATGGACGAAGCCGGTGACCGTCTCACCGGATCGTGCCGGTTCGTCCGCTGGGGCGCGGAGGCGAGCGCCTTCGTGGTGGTTGATGGGGAACGCGCCTGGACTGTCGCGGGGGACGCGTCCGGCCTCACCCGCGAACCGATCCGGATTGCCGACGGAAGCATCGCCGCCACCCTGTCGCTCGAAGGCTGCGCGGCAACGCCGCTGCCGGTCAGTGGCTCCGACGTGTCGCGCGCCACGGCCATGGCACAGCTGGGCTACGTGGCGGAGTTGGTCGGCATCATGGCGACCCTGTTCGATCAGACGGCCGACTACAGCCGGCAACGACGCCAGTTCGGAACGCCGATCGGCACCTTCCAGGTCGTGCAGCACAAGCTCGCGCGCATGTTCGTCGGGCTTGAGCAATCCCGTTCGCTGCTACTCAAGGCGTCGCTGACCGACGCCACGGCCGCTGATTTCAACCGCAACGTGACGGCCGCCAAGGCCTATGTCGCCGACGCAGCGCAGAAGGCGGCCGAGCAATCGGTGCAACTGCATGGCGGGATGGGGGTGACCGACGAATTGCCGGTCGGCCGCGCGCTCCGCCGGGTCACCGTGCTCACCCGTTTGTTCGGCCGCGCGGACGAAGCCCGGCGGGCACTGGCGGCGTGACGATCAACCGCCGCTGGACATTGGCCCGGCGGCCGGACGGGCCGGTCGCGCCGGCTGACTTCGCCCTGGAGGAGGTCGAGCAGGAAGACCGCCCACTCAGGCCTGCCGAGATAATCGTGCGCAATCACCTGTTCGCCGTCGCGCCGACCCTTCGCAATCGCCTCAAGCCACCGGCGGAGAGCCACCGCGGAGCTATTCCGATCGGCGGCACTATCGGCGGGATCGCCGGCTGCGAGGTGATTGCCTCCGCTCATCCTTCCTACGCCGTCGGCGACCGGCTCGTGGCGATGACGCAATGGGAAGATCTCTCCCGCCTGCGACCGGACGAACTGACGGTTCCGGTGCTTGCCGTCCCGGACCAGATGACGCTCGCGGATGCGCTCGGTCCTTATTCGCTCAACAGCCTGACCGCTTATTTCGGGGTGCTGGAGGTCGGACGTCCCCGGGCGGGCGAGACCTTGCTGGTCTCGGGCGCGGCAGGTTCGGTCGGGTCGGTTGCCTGCCAGATCGGAAAGCTGCTCGGCTGCAAGGTGATCGGCATCGCCGGGGGCGAGGCGAAATGCCGCTGGCTGGTC
>Ga0210040_10010066_pt1 | contig 10903 bp, 11 predicted proteins | sample CryGeyCG12114_NA_FD_185462 | JGI IMG/M metagenome (GOLD analysis project Ga0210040, IMG submission 185462) | Groundwater microbial communities from aquifer - Crystal Geyser CG19_WC_8/21/14_NA (SPAdes) (version 2) | ecosystem: Environmental > Aquatic > Deep subsurface > Groundwater | place: USA... | reverse complement strand
TCCTTCCGCCCAGGTCGATGCGGTGGAGGAGGTGTGGCACGGCCTCGCCCCGCCTTACCCAACCCTGTTCGCCTGGGCGGAAGGACGCGGGGCTCAGCCGACCGCCGCCGACGTGCCGGTGTTCCGCCCCTTCATGCTTGCCCACCCGCTCGAGGATCTGCGCGTCAGCCTCGATGACTATGCGGCGGAATGGAAATGGGACGGCATCCGCGTGCAGATCGTCCATCTCGCCGGAGCCACCCGCCTCTACAGCCGCACCGGCGACGACGTGACGGGGAGCTTCCCCGATGTCGCCGCCGCCTTCGACACGCTGGGCGTGGTCGACGGCGAACTGATGGTGAAGGGCGAGTTCCAGGGCGGCGCGCTGGAAGAGGGCGGCGGCGCGGCCAGCTTCAACGCGCTCCAGCAGCGGCTCGGGCGCAAGGCGGTCTCGGCGAAGATGCTCGCCGATTATCCCGCGTTCGTCCGCCTCTACGACATCCTGTTCGACGGCGATGAAGACCTACGCGCCCTCCCCTGGACTGAGCGCCGCAAGCGGCTGGAGGCGTTCGCCGCACCGCTCGATCCCAGCCGCTTCGACTTGAGCCAGGTGATCGAGGCCGAGGACTTCACCGCGCTGGAGGCGATCCGCGCCGGCGCGCGCGACGCGGCGATTGAGGGCGTGATGCTCAAGCGGCGCGACTCACCTTACGTAGCGGGTCGCAAGACCGGCCTGTGGTACAAATGGAAGCGCGATCCGCTCACCGCCGATTGCGTGGTGATGTACGCGCAGCGCGGCAACGGCCGGCGATCCTCCTATTACAGCGATTTCACCTTCGGCTGCTGGACCGGCGATCCTGCGGCCGGCGGCGAGCTTCTCCCGGTCGGCAAGGCCTATTCGGGTATCACGGACGAGGAGCTCAAGATGCTCGACACGTTCGTGCGCCGCCACACACTCAATCGCTTCGGCCCGGTGCGCGAGGTGGAAAAGACGCTGGTGCTGGAGGTCGCGTTCGATTCGATCCACGCCTCCACCCGCCACAAATCCGGCGTGGCGATGCGCTTCCCCCGCATCGCCCGCATCCGCCTCGACAAGCCGGCCGCCGAGGCCGACCATGTCGACACGCTGCGAAGGCTGGTAACCTGATCTAAATCAAGCGGGCCTATGCCCAATCATCGGGCGCAGCAGCTTTTTTGCGCGCCCACAACCTTCCGTTAACCATCGATCACTAACGCGGTCCACCAGGGTCGGGATCGGGAGGATTTACCAGGTGCTGCGTCACCACCAGCAACGCCTGGCTGCCTTGGGTCCGGCCTTGGCCCGGTACGCGCGCGCGCTGACGCAGGTCAGCGTCCCCGATGGCAAGACCGACACCATCTATGCGCGGCAGATCGACGCCGCGACCCGATCATGGAACTCGCTGGCGCCGATCACCATCGGCTACGTCATTGCCGGACTTCTAGTCTTCTGGAACCAATGCAATCGGCCGCTGGCACTCGCCGGCGGCATGCTGACGGTTGGCGTCGGCCTGTCCGGGGTCGGCTGGATGGCTCGGCACGTGCCGCTGCACGCCGTGCGCGCAGGCGCGTGGAAGCACGTGCTGTGCTCGGCCGGCGTCGGCCTGGGATGGTGCTTGCTTGGCTTGGGAATCGCGGACCACGCTCCGCCGAACGTCATCAGCCTGGTGGTTACCGTTCAGCTGGGCGTGATCGCGGCCGGGCTGATCTTGTACATGAACTTGCCGGTCGGATATCTCGCGTTCAGCGCGCCGGTCGCGGTGTCGCTCGCGATCACCACGGCGCCGCTCACCTTCGGTGGCCCGCCGGTCGCGATCGCCATGGTGGTGATCTATTTCAGCATGTTCGCCAAGGCGGCGGTGGACCAGTCCACCGTCTTCGTGGAGGCGCAGCTCGCCGCCGCGCGGTTGGTGGAGAGCGAGGCGGCCCGCCGCGAGATGATCCGGGAAGCGGAGGAAGCCCGCGTCCGCGAAGACGCGGAAGCCCGCGCCCGCGAAGCCGAGCAGAACGCCGCCGCCACCCGCCGCGCCGAGCAGCTCAAGCGCGAATCGATGCTGTCGCTCGCCGAGCGCTTCGAAAAGGACGTCGCCGGCACGGTGAATGCGCTGTCCGACGCCGTTGCCGACCTCGATCGCTCGGCCGCGCTGCTCGCGGCCGTAGGCCAGCAGGGCGCCCGCGCCGCCGCGGACGTCGCCCAACGCGCGACGTCCGCCTCCTCCTCGGCGGGCAATCTCGCGCTCGCCGCTCACGACCTCGGGCAGAGCATCACCGAGATCGCGATCCAGGTCGATCAGCACGCGACGCTGAGCAAGCAGGCCTATGACCTCGCCCATACGGGCGCGCAGGATATCGGCCTGATCTCGGGCCAGGCCGCGCAGATCAACAGCGTCATTCAGCTGGTGGAGGGCGTCGCGACACAGACCAAGCTGCTCGCGCTCAACGCCTCGATCGAGGCGGCGCGTGCCGGCGAAGCGGGCAAGGGGTTCGCCGTCGTCGCCGGCGAGGTCAAGGCACTGGCCACCCGCACCACCGGCGCCACCGGCGAAGTCCGTTCGCACAGCGCCAGCATCGTCTCGCGCATCGAAGCGGCGTCGGCGAGCATGGGCGAGACCGCCGACAAGATCGACGGCGTCGCGGGCATCGCGACGCTGATCGCCGCTTCCGTCACCCAGCAGCGCCAGGCTGCCGTCGGCATCGGCCGCGAGACGGATTCCGTCGCGAGCCATGTCGACGACGTGCGCGAACGGGCGGACGAGCTGGCGGAAGGCGCCCGCACCACCGGCTCCCTCGCCAGCGCGGTCAACGAGACAGTGCTCAGCCTGTCGCAGCGCGCATCGGTGCTGAAAAGCGCCACGGCGGGGTTCCTTGAAGGGCTGCGCCGGGCCTGATTTGCTCCCTTGAGCGGCTTGCGCCCCGTTTACGCAAGCAGCCCCAGTTCCACGAGCCGAGCGCGCAGCGCCGCCGCCTCGGTGAACCGCACCGCAACCAGCCCTACCGCCTCCGCGCCGGCGACATTGGCGGCGTTGTCGTCGATGAATACGGTGCGAGCCGCCTCCAGTCCGAACCGCTTCAGCGCCAGCCGGTAGATCGCCGCATCGGGCTTCACCAGTTTCTCGTCGCCCGACACCACCACGTCGCGGAAGCGATCGAACATCGCCGCCTCGCGCGCGCGGAACGGCGGCCAGAATTCATGGCTGAAGTTGGTGATCGCGAACAGCGGCACGCCCGCTGCGTCGAGCTCGTCGACGATTCGGGCCATGCCGGGCAGCACCGGCCCGATGCTATCGATGAAATGGCTGCCCCAGCGCGCGATCAGCGTCGCGTGTTCGGGATATCGCGCGATCAGCTCGGCCGATGTGTCGGCGAAGTCGCGGCCGGCATCATGCTGGAAGTGCCACTTGCGCGTGACCACGTCGCGCAGGAACGCGTCAAGCGCCCGATCGTCCTCGATCAGGCGCTCGTAAAGGATCCGCGGATCCCAGTCGTAGAGGACGTTGCCGACATCGAAAATGACGGCAGACGGCTTAGCAACGCTCATCCGCAAAGTGCCACCTTGCGGGGAGAAGTGTTCAGCCCTGGCGCGCCTTGAAGCGGCGGTTCGTCTTGTTGATGACGTAAGTGCGGCCGCGGCGGCGGATCACGCGGTTGTCGCGGTGCCGGTCCTTGAGCGACTTCAGGGAATTGCGGATCTTCATGACGCGCTTCTTTGCAATCTGGGGTGTTCGGGAAAGCGCGAGCGCCTACCGGCACCACCCCTTCAAGTCAAGGCGCGGGGACCCGCCTTGCGGCTCGCGCGTTACGGGTGCGCAACTGTTGTGAAAGACGTGAACCCATGCATCGTTCGTTCGCCGCGCTGGGATTGACCGCGATAGCGCTGGCCGGCTGCACCACCACCGGCTCGCTGCCGCCGACGGAGGTGATCCGCTACCATCTCGGCGCGCCGATCGCGCGCGGCACGATCCTGGTGCAGCCGCTGTCCGGCCCAGCCACGCCGAGCCTGGAGTTCCAGAGCTACGCCGCCGCGGTACGGGGCGAGCTCGCCCGCGTGGGCTACTCCCCCGCGGCGCCCGGCGCGACCGCGGACTTCATTGCAACCGTCGACTTCCAGCGCGCCAATCGCGTCGGCCCACCCCGCCGCTCGCCGATCAGCATCGGACTTGGCGGTGGTGGCTATAGCGGCGGCTACCGTGGAGGCGGCGTCGGTCTCGGCGGCGGCATCTCGTTCCCGATCGGGCATAGCCGCCGCGACGAGGTGGTGATGTCGCAGCTGTCGGTCACCATCAAGCGCCGGGTCGACCAGTCGCCGGTGTGGGAAGGCCACGCGCAGGGCATAACGGACGCGCGCGCGCCCAACGCCGATACGCAGGGCCTCGCGCGCAAGCTCGCGGCGGCGCTGTTCACGGGGTTCCCCGGCGAGTCGGGACGCACTATCGAGGTCAAATGACCATCAGCCTCAACGCCGCCTTCGACGGCGGCAACATCCGCCGCGTCGCCATCGACGGGGACCGGATCGACTGCGAGATCAACCAGGACGCGCAGTCGGACTTTTACCAATGGTTCTTCTTTCGCGCCGCCGGGGTGCGCGGACGGACGCTGACCTTCCGCCTGCTCAACGCGGGCGGCTCCGCCTATCCGTTCGGCTGGCCCGGGTACAAGACGCGCGCCTCGACGGACCTCGTCCACTGGCGGATGATCGACACCCGCTATCAGGACGGCGTGCTGTCGTTCGACTGGACGGGCGACACCGACCTCGTCTGGTTCGCCTATTTCGCACCCTACACGATGGCGATGCACGACGCGCTGATCGCGCGCACGGCGTTGTGCCCCGGCGTTACCCACCGGGAGCTTGGTCGTAGCCTCGACGGGCAGGCGATCGACCTGCTGACGATCGGCCAAGGCCCCAAGCCGGTGTGGCTCTATGCACGCCAGCATCCGGGCGAATCGATGTGCGAATGGTGGATGGAAGGCGCCCTGGAAAAGCTCACCGACCCGTCCGACACCTACACCGCCGACCTTCTGGCCAAGTGCACCTTCCACGTGGTGCCCAACATGAACCCCGATGGGACGCGGCGCGGGCACCTCAGGACCAACGCGATCGGCGTCAACCTCAACCGCGAATGGCATGCGCCCTCGATGGAGCGCAGCCCGGAGGTGAAGCTGGTGCGCGACGCGATGGACGCAACCGGCTGCGTCTTCGCGATGGACGTCCATGGCGACGAGGCGATCCCGGCCAACTTCCTCGCCGGGTTCGAAGGCATCGAACGCTGGACCGATGCGCATGGCGAGAAGTTCTACGAGTTCGGCCGCCGCCTCGCTGCGCACACGCCCGATTTCCAGACGGAGAAGGGCTATGCCCGCTCTGCGCCTGGCAAGGCCAACCTGTCGATGTCCACCAACCAGCTCGCCCAGCGCTTCGGCGCGGTGGCATGCACGCTGGAGATGCCGTTCAAGGACCACGATCCCAATCCCGATCCGGAGTTCGGCTGGAGTCCCGAACGCTCCAAGAAGCTTGCCCATGCCTGCCTGGAGACGCTGGCCGGCTTCATCGACGAAATCTGATGGAGCTGCGCGCCGGCGGCCTCGACGATCCCGCGGTGCAGGAGCTGCTGCGCTTCCACGTCGCAACCGCACACGCCGAAACGCCCGCCGAGAACGCGCACGCGCTTGACCTGGATGGCCTTCGCGATCCCGCGATCGGCTTCGTCACGGCGTGGGATGGCGAGACATTGCTCGGCATGGGTGCGTTGAAGCAGCTCGACGCGCGCCACGGCGAAGTGAAGTCGATGCGCACCGCGCCGGGCCAGCAGCGCCGCGGCGTCGCGCGCGCGATCCTCAGCCATCTGATCGCAACCGCCCGCGCCCGCCGCTATACGCGGGTGAGCCTGGAAACTGGCACCGCGCCGTTCTTCGCGCCCGCCAACGTGCTGTACGAAGCCTTCGGCTTCGTCGATGGGCCGGTGTTCGGCGGCTACCCGCCCAGTCCGCACAACCGCTTCATGACTCTGACATTGACCTGAACCGTCACCCCAGCGAAAGCTGGGGTCTCATGCCACCAGAGAGACCCCAGCTTTCGCTGCGGTCACGGACTGGAGAATCCCGTGCCCACCCTAGTCCTGATCCGCCACGGCCAGTCCTCCTGGAACCTCGAAAACCGCTTCACCGGCTGGTGGGACGTCGACGTGACGGAGAAGGGCGCGGAGGAAGCCCGCGCCGCCGGCGAGCTGATGGCGGCCAAGGGCCTCGACTTCGACATCACCTTCACCTCGCTGCAGACCCGCGCGATCAAGACGCTCAACCTCGCGCTCGAGGCGATGGGCCGGCTCTGGCTGCCGACCGAAAAGCACTGGCGCCTCAACGAGCGGCACTATGGCGGGCTGACGGGCCTCAACAAGGCGGAGACCGCCGCTCGCCACGGTGACGAGCAGGTCAAGATCTGGCGCCGCAGCTTCGACGTGCCGCCCCCGGTGCAGGAGGCTGGCAGCGAGTTCGACCTGTCGGGCGATCGCCGCTACGCTGGCGTTCCCGTGCCCGCGACGGAGAGCCTGAAGGACACCATCGCGCGCGTGCTGCCCTATTGGAACGAGCGCATCGCGCCGGCGCTGAAGAGCGGCGAGCGCGTGCTGATCTCCGCCCATGGCAATTCCTTGCGCGCGCTGGTCAAGCACCTCAGCCACATTCCCGACGACGCGATCACGAGCCTGGAAATCCCGACCGGCCAGCCGATCGTCTACGAACTCGACGGCGATCTCAACGCGCTCGACCGCTATTACCTCAACGAGCGGTGACGGGTGGCGCTGGTCGGCATCATCATGGGCTCCACCTCCGACTGGGAGACGATGCGCCATGCCGCCGAGACGCTGGCCGCGCTTGACGTCGCGCACGAGACGCGCGTGGTGTCCGCGCACCGCACGCCTGAGCGGCTGTACGACTATGCCAAGGGCGCTGCCGGCCGCGGTCTCAAGGTGATCATCGCCGGCGCGGGCGGCGCGGCGCACCTGCCGGGGATGGCGGCGGCGATGACGCACCTGCCGGTGCTCGGCGTGCCGGTGGAGTCCAAGGCGCTGTCCGGCATGGATAGCCTGCTGTCCATCGTCCAGATGCCGGGCGGCATCCCCGTCGGCACGCTTGCGATCGGCAAGGCGGGCGCGATCAATGCGGGGCTGCTTGCGGCGGCGATTTTGGCGACCAGCGACGAGGCGCTATCGGAGCGCCTCCAGGCCTGGCGGGCCCGGCAGACCGAAAGTGTGGCCGATACGCCCCACTAACCCCCGTTCGCCCTGAGCTTGTCGAAGGGCGGCCCTCCCCTTTCATCCGCGTGAGAAAAAGAACAGTGCGTCGACAAGCTCAGCACGAACGGGAGTTTGGGGCATGATCCCCCCCGGCGGCACGATCGGCATCCTCGGCGGCGGCCAGCTCGGCCGCATGCTCGCCGCCGCCGCTGCGCAGCTCGGCTATCGCACCCATGTCCTCGCGCCCGACCGCGAGAGCGTCGCCGCCCAGACCGCGTCGAGTTTGACGCGCGCCGATTACCACAACCGCATCGTCCTCGCCGACTTCGCCGCGTCCTGCGACGTCGTCACCTACGAGTTCGAGAACGTGGCGATCGGCCCCGTCGAGTGGCTCGCCGAGCGCGTCGCCGTCCATCCCTCGCCCAAGGCGCTGCGCGTCGCGCAGGAGCGCGTCGCCGAGAAGCGGTTCGTGGAACAGGTCGGCGGCCGCCCCGCCCGCTGGGCGCCGGTCGACAGCCGCGTGACGCTGGAGGAGGCGATCGCGCATGTCGGCACCCCTGCGGTGCTCAAGACCGCGCGCTTCGGCTATGACGGCAAGGGCCAGGTGAAGCTCGACAGCCCTGACGATGCCGACGCGGCGTGGGAGGCGATCGGCGGCCCCGCCGTGCTCGAGGCGTTCGTCGACTTCTCCCACGAATTCTCGATCCTGATCGCGCGCGGCCACGACGGGAGCACCGTACGCTACCCGCCGCCGCACAACGTCCACCGCGACGCGATCCTGCGGACCTCCACGGTGCCCGCACCCGCCGCCATCCTGGCCCAGGCCGAGGAAGCGACCAAGCTCGCCTGCCGCATCGCCGCCGAACTCGGCTATGTCGGCGTGCTCGCGTGCGAATTCTTCGCCACCCCGGACGGCCCGGTGTTCAACGAGATGGCGCCGCGCGTCCACAATTCGGGCCATTGGACGATCGAGGGCGCGGAGTGCTCGCAATTCGAGAACCACATCCGCGCCATCGCCGGCCTGCCGCTGGGCTCCACCGCCCTCACCGGCACGGGCGCGACGATGGAGAACCTAATCGGCGACGATCCCTGGGCCCACGTCCTCGCCGAGCCGGGCGCCCACCTCCACCTCTACGGCAAGAATACCGCCCACCGCGGCCGCAAGATGGGCCACGTCACCCGCGTTCAGCGCTGACGGCATCCAATCGCCGCTCTGCCGCGTTGGACCGGGCGAAGGAGCAGATCATGGCCGATCCCCACCCCTATGGCGCCGCCGATCCCGACAACCGGCAGACGCCCACCGACAACGGCATGCGCGGCGAGCAGACGGCGCCGCTGCCCGGCGACTCGCCCGCGCCGCCACGCACCGCGATCGTCGCGGGCGGCAACACGGTGACGATCCAGGAGGAGTCGGGCGTCGCCGCCGCCGAAGCCACCGGTAACATCAACACCGCGGCGCAAGGTGATGCGGAAGAGACCGCCGGCTCCGGCTGAGGGTAAAACGCCGTCATGCCAGCGCAGGCTGGCATCTTTCTCGATGGAAGGATTCCGCCGCAGAAGACCCCAGCCTTCGCTGGGGTGACGGATCTGACGAAAAAGGCCCGCCTCTCGCGACCGAGAAGCGGGCCTTCGTTATCAGCGCTGAAGCGCGATCAGGCGGTGCGCGTTCCCGACAACGGGAAGCTGCCGAATGCACCGGCGCCGACCGTGCCGGTCACCGTGTCGCCGTCCACCGTGGCTTCGCAGTCAAGCGTCATCGGCATCGGCACCGTCATCTGCTGCTTCCAGGCGATGGTGTTGCCGTTGACCGTGCCCGACACGTCGCTTCCGCCCATCGCGCCGGACGCGGTGCCGGTGAAGGTGGAGCCTTCGGTCTTCACCGTCAGCGTCAGGTTCTGGTCGCCCAGCGGCGACTTCACCGTGCAGTTATACGTGCCATCGACGGCCATGGTATTCTCCTGAATCATTGGGCGCCCGCGACGGACGCCGCCGAGACCACCTCGACGGGCAACCCCAGCGAGTCAAGCTGCGGCTTCACGCTCGCCGCACTGCCGACCACCACCCAGATCGCCCGGGACGGATCGAGCGCGCCGCGCAACGCGGTGTTGAGCTGCGGCAGCGTCAGCCCCTGCAGCCGCCCGGTGATCGTGGCGTAGTAATTGTCCGGCCGCTTGAGCAGGTCGTTGGTCTGCATCGCCGAAAGAACCGCGTCGGACGTCTCGAACTGCCCCGGCAGCGCCCGCACCGCACCGACGATCGCCCGGTCGAACTCCGCCTGCGTCATCGGCTCCGTGGTCACGAAGCTGGCAAGGTCGGTGCGCAGCGAGGCGAGCGACGGCCCCGTCTGGTCCGCCTGCACCGGCGCCGAGATCATGTAGGGCGCGGCATGTTCGGCGACGTTGAAACGGCCGCTGACCCCGTACGACCAGTGCCGCTTCTCGCGCAGGTCCATGTTGATGCGGGACAGGAAGCTGCCGCCGAGCGCATCGTTGGCGGTGTTGACCGGCAACAGGTCCTGCGTGCCCTGGAGGCCCGTCGGGATCGCGCCGACGATCACCGATTGCGGGCTGTCAGGCCGGTCGACCAGCACGATCCTCGGTGCGGCCGGGGTGCTCGCGGCGGTGAAGCTTTTCGTGCCGGCAGGCCCGGTCGCCTGCCAGTCGCCGAAGCGCGCATCGAGCGCCGCCTTCACCTCGGCAAGCGGGCGGTCGCTGACCACGAACAGCTTGGCCTTGTCGGGCCTGAGCCACGCCTGCTGGAATGCGCGCAGGTCGGCGGGCGTCAGCGCCGCCACCGCCTTGGGATCGCCGCCGCCGATGCTCTTGGCGTAGGGTGACGCTGGGCCGTAGACGAGCCGCGGCACCACCCGCCCGGCAAGGCCGTTGGGGCTGGTGAGTTCCTGCTGGATGCCCGCGAGCTGCTGGTTCTTGACTCGCGCCACCTCCGCGTCGGCAAAGGCGGGATTGCGCGCGATGTCGGCGAACAGCTCGAGCGCGGGCGCAAGGTTGGCGCTCGGCACCTCCAGGCTGATCGTCGTGCGGTCGGCCGAGCCGCCGGACCCGATCTGGGCACCCAGCCTCTCCTCGGCTTCGGCGATCTGGATCGAATCGCGGCTGGTGGTGCCCTGTTCGAGCATGTTGAGCGTCAGGTTCTGGGTGCCGAGCTTGCCCGGCACGTCGGCGGCGACGCCGGCGTCAAAGCTCAGCACCGCCTGCGTCACCGGCACCGCGCCGCGCTGCGCATAGACCAGTTCGATGCCGTTCCTCAGCCGCGTGCGCTGCACCGCCGGGAAGGTGAGGCCGGTGACCTGGCCGACCTCGGGCATCGTCAGGCCACCGCGCGAGTTCTTCGGCGCCGGCGTCGGCGCTGCCGCCACCGGCGCCACGGGGGGCACCTGCGCCTCGGCATAGGCGTCGCGCGGGCCGGGCACCACCGTGAGCGAATAGGCAGGGCGCGTCAGCCAGCGCTTGGCCGCCGCCTTGACGCTGGCGGGCGTCTGCTCCGCCAGCTCGGCGAGCTGCTTTTTGTAGAAGGCGGGGTCGCCCGTGTAGAGCGCGCCCTCGGCGAGCGTCACCGCCTTGCCGCCGAAGCCGCCGACCGACTCCAGCCCTTCCACCGTCCGCGCCGCCGAGCTCGTCACCACCCGGTGGTGACGAGCTCGGCGGCGCGGACGGTGG
>Ga0210040_10010065_pt1 | contig 10903 bp, 5 predicted proteins | sample CryGeyCG12114_NA_FD_185462 | JGI IMG/M metagenome (GOLD analysis project Ga0210040, IMG submission 185462) | Groundwater microbial communities from aquifer - Crystal Geyser CG19_WC_8/21/14_NA (SPAdes) (version 2) | ecosystem: Environmental > Aquatic > Deep subsurface > Groundwater | place: USA... | reverse complement strand
TCTATTCGACTCGATCACACAAGTCCATCACGCTGTCGCGCTCTCGCCAAGGCACCCATTCACCCATTCGCCGCAATTACAGCCTGTCATGATCGCGTGTCATTCCTGTACCCTTGTTTGAGGAGAACGACCGTTGAGCGTTGGAACCTTCAGGGCTGAGTAACAGTGCATCTTACGAAGCTGAGTCGTATTCTTAGCTCATGGGCACTAACAGGTCCGGCTCCCTTTGCCCCACTCCATAGTTAGTGTTTTTTGACCCTTTGTGCTGTATTATTAACAAAAGCACTTTGTCGGTTTGTGTTCTTGCTTTAATACTCACGAGCCTCAGAGGTTTGAGCTCCGCAACGTGCGCCATTCATACAACATCCAAGTCGCGTGACTAGATAAGGGAATTCGCCGAAGAACTCGGACTTGACGTATCAACTAGCTTTGTCAAGGAAGTGCTAAGAGTGTCGGAATTGTGACAGGCCAACTCCTGTCCCCTATGCAAGGGATCTTCATTCTCCACCAGCTGGACTTCAAGTTCTCAAACATTGACTTAGTATCCATCCCCCTCTCCTCTACTCAATACTCAATCATTCCCAGATAGAGTATGTTACTCATCACTTGTGCGACACCGACACAATAGTCACTCTTACAGTGATCGCTTTTCTTTTCGTCGCTCATTCTACATCGACTTTCCTTACAACTTCCTGCGATGGCCAAGGCGTTTAGCGTGCGTTCCTCATTTGCTTTTGTTGCCGCCGCCATTATTTTGCTGGTACTTTACCTGTCGCCTCGAGGACTCATATCCAGTGGGAATGTGGCCCACAGCTGGCACTTCGAAGCGCCAGTCGATGCTGATGTGGCCGAGCATGCAACTACAGACAATAAGGATGTAGTATCGAATAAGGATGTAATATCCGCCGATGAAGAGACTGTATCCGAAGAAGCCAAGGACATCATATTCGAGGGTGTCGAGGAAGTCGCTATTGAGAGCAGTTCTACCAAAGAAAGCGTACGTCTGCCGACCCTGCAACACTATTCAGCCCCAGCTCACTCTCAGCAGTCTGTCCCCACCGCAACTCCAGAACCATCTGCGCGCCCTGCTGTCGGCATCGTTTCGATGTTGTATGGCTCTCCCAACGAATATTATGTGCGCGCCATCGAATCGCACGAACGACACGCTGTACGTTTCGGCTATCCTGCCTACGTTCTTCGCTCCAATGTGTATCCTCTTCACAACGGAGTTTGGAATAAACTTGCCTATCTTCTCCATGTTCTTGTGGCCGAATTAGAGAAACCCGCGGAGAATAGGACACAGTGGTTGATGTGGGTTGACGCCGACTCTATCATTATTAACCCGTCCCTTCCCCTCGATATTTTTGCTCCACCTGAGGACTTCCCGGACATCCACGTTTTAGCTTCAAAGGACGCAGCGGGTCTGAACGCCGGCATGCTCTTTTTCCGCGTCCACCATCGATCGATCCACCTGATCACTAAGGCACTCGCTTACCCTCAATTCAAGCCTGAAGTCAATCTCGACTTCCTCGAACAAACCGCGCTCTATAAGGTCTTCAACGAATCCGAGTTTCGCAGTTCGGTCATATACCAACCGCGTACCTGGTTCAACACGTACGAGTTTCACCATGCCTACGAAGGTGAACCAGGAGATCTTGTCGTCCACTTTCCTGGTTTGGAAGAGGATCGCTGGAACCACATGGACAAGTGGCTGAATATTGTGGAAGGTCCCGAGAAGTCGGCGTGGGATATACCGCTCGAGAAGACCAAGTATCCAGGGGAGATTGAGAAGTTCTGGACAGCCTTCAGATATGCCAAAGCTATTCTCGAGTACACCGATGAACACCTAGACCAAAACAATACCTCCAACGACCTTGGTAAGAATGTTGAGGAACTACGCTCGCTGGTATGGAACAGTCCGGACAAAGTCGATGTCGTGTGGGGTACGGCAGACGCTATTCACCAGGAATTAAGACTCCTTGCTGAGAGGAAACGAGATATCGCAACTCCCACTTTGGAGAAGCTGCGTAACTGCCGGTTCCGTCTCATCTATGGCAAGAATGGTACCTCCGATGACGCGACTTCGATCAGCGACTACTGCAAATTTAGGACGACTTCGTAAGTCAAGCGCACAAGAGAGTGCTTCAAGATCCATATTGCCTTTCCCTAGAGAAAGGTAGACACAGGTCCTCCGTGACATACTCTCAGTGTCTTCAAACACCTCTAGGCACACGATGCGAAAGCAGTAAGAGGCCTCCCGCCTGGGGAAAGTTGCACTTACTCTGTTTCGACCGTTCTCCGGACCTAGCGATATCCTTGGCGGAAATGGTGCGCGTCTTCAAGTGCTACCCGCTTCCCTGTGTGAGCCATTTATCCAAGTACCGAAGGTCGACGGCTATCCTTGGTACCAGTCCAAACTCCGAAGATCACAGAAAGGCAAAAGACGGACGACGATCGATGGTTGGTTGATCGTCAGCAGCAGGGATCAAAGATGGATCTAATCTAAGTGACACTCCAGCAACCGGTGCGAGTCCACCAGTTTGCTTTGGACCTTGTTCCTTCGCTTACATGAACCGAAATGCCTGCGTCAGACCACGTCTTCTACAAGTCCTTCTCGATACGAAGTTCACACTCATTGCGAAGCATCGGGAGACGAGGGGCCATAGTAGGCGATCGGAAATCGGCTAAGGTGTTGTCGAGTTTCGCATATACCCACTACGCCGTGGTTGAGACGCCCTGGCCTGGCAGATAGTCGCCGAGGAGGCGTTCAGGCTGCAGACATCGCTCCAGATGGTATGTCGTCACCGAGTCACTCGATTGTAACTGCAGGCTCCGACGCAGCCTGCAAGATGATAATGACAAAATTCCTCCTTGAGCTCTAGACCTTGCAGCTGTAACAGTGGTGCCGGGAGCTCTGCCTCCCAATGGATATACCAAAAGGCCAAGGAATCTCCCTCCCTGCCGTGATGCTTTGTAGAGTCTGGCGCGATTTACAAGTGAATCACAGCACTTGCCCAGCTGTTAAGCATCACTGAGCCCAGGCTGACCGCTTAATTATCACCAGCATAATTTTCACCACCCCTGCCTTGCATTTCGCGTCTCCGTTCGGCGATGTGGTATGCAATTTCCGCCTGCAAGGCTGGGCGTCCCTTGATCTTCTCCTCCACCCTTACGCGTCGTTCTTCCCATGTACCTTCACCCTGCAGCTCGTGCCAAGATGGCGTTTTCCCCTGTTTCGCACGATCAGCCCGCTCGCGTTTGTCACAGTGGCGACAGGCGATGGGCAGCTGGACCTGCATCAGGTGTGTATAGTAGCATGGACTTTGTTCATATCTCCGATGGCACGAAATGCGGAGTCGCCCGTCGGGCGCGGCTACACTGCTGTTGAAGGATGGTGACAAGGGAGACGTGGTGTGCGAACAATCTGGTCGAAAACGGAGATAGATACACATCTTTGCGTGGCCCTGGTCTCGAAACGCAACCTCCAAATATTGGATCGATCAACCTGCGAGAACCAGAAGCAAAAGCGGCGTTGTTGGTTTGCGGAGTGTTTGTGGTCCTGTCTGTCTGTGGTACGTGAATTGCACAGAGAAGCACATGGTCGATGTCTGGTTTATTTTGGCCTTCAACAAGCGAGACAGGACTTTGCCAGATCGGTCCTCCTTTGTCGGGTACGTGCGAGGTCCATACTGCTCAAAGCAGATTTGAGAACAACGAGGTGATCTTACTCTTTGTTATTGTGTGTCTGAAAGGGCGTCACATGACCAAGCTTTCGTGCTGGAATGTGTCTTGCGATGCGTCCATACCCCGTCAACCAAGTTCGTTGTCCAAGGCAAGATCCGAGAGTTCCAGAAGCTCATGTGTCTGTTCGTAATGGTACTTGACACTATGCTTTCTCTCTATGCTTTCTTTCATGATTACGAAGAAAAGAGAGCATATCGAGGTGACCATCCCTTTGCGCCCACAAAGCCGCCGTCGCGCCAAATCGATCACGTACAGAGATATCAACATTGTACTCTAGAACAAGCAGCTTGACCATCTCGAGGTCGTTCTGATGTGCGGCGACATGCAATGCGCTCAAACCTCGATCATTTCTAGCCGAGGCGTCGGCACCAGCTTCAAGCAAGGTTCGCATAACTGGCAAGGATCGAGAAGATGCCGCTTTGAGCAGAGGTGTCTGCCCGGAGGATGTAATCGCATTGACGTCAGCTCCATGTTCCATGCAGAGCCGTACCATAGCCAAATTACCTAGCGACGCCGCAATGTGAAGTGACCGCCATTTATGAAAGCCGGCGGACTCGATCTTGGCGCCTCTTTCGAGTAGCAGCTTCGCGCACTCTTGCTGGCCTTCTTGAATAGCGATATGCAGTGGAGGCTGACCATCCTCGTCCAGATCCTCGACCCGTGCCGGATCTAAATCCAACAGACGGCTGACTCTTGAAACTTCACCATGCTCAATCGCAGTGGCCAGCTCGTTCGCTGGACTTTGCTGGTTGCCGAAGATTGCCCATTCTGCAGCGCGTAGATATTTGTGAAGGTCGTAGTGAGCCGTGAAAAAGGCTACTACACGCGGTGTCGAGCCTTGATTGTCTTTGTGAAAGAGCTGACGCTCCTTCTGTATGGAGTCGTGCTCGAGCAGCGTTGTCACGGCGTCCAATACACCAGATCGGACGGCGAGATGTAGCGGAATGTTGCCCCTCGAATCCTCCGCACTTGCATCTGCTCCTCGCGACAACAGCAGCTCTATCACCTTTGCGTGACCTCTTCTGGCAGCACGATGTAATGGAGTCCAAGCTTCAGCACTTTTATGATCGAGATTCCCGCCATTTTCCAGTAAGAATTCGGCGATCTCACGGTGTCCTCCGGTGACGGCATGATCCAAGGCACACAGTTTATCATTGGCTTGCACATCCACAAGGCCACCAGCAAGCACAAGCCTTTCGACGATCTCTCCATGACCGCGCCGTGCTGCGAGATGCAAAGGTGTGTTATTGGATGCATCTCGTGCATTCACTAGCGCACCCGCTTGCAATAAGAACAAAACCATTGGTTTCGATCCTAAGTCGCAAGCCTTATGCAGGGCGGTGAAACCGTTCTTGCATGGTAAGTCAAGCTGTGCGCGGTTGTGTCCGAGTAGCATTTTGGCCATAGAGAGCTGATCATATGATACAGCCATGAAAAAGGCTGTTGCTTCAGACTTGTTCTTGTCAAGAAGATCAGCTCCATGTGCCACTAAGATTTCGGCGACCTCCACCAATCCTAACATAGCGACCTCTTGTAAGGGGGTACTGCCATAAATGTTTCGTGCACTAAGCATGGGACGTGCGTTCCGTGCGATGAGCACTCGTAGAAGATCAGCCGCGCCAAAGCTGGCAGCCACTGATATATCAGCGCCACCAGAATACGCCCAGGCCCATATTCTGTCCATGTATTTCCGAAATTGAAAGGCTGGATTCTGGAATCCACGCGCCCTTGCTGCGACGACAAGGCTCACGCTGTTACTCAGAAAGGGCAGCGCCAACTCCTTGTACAATTGGACGTCCACGTTCTTGGCGTGGTAACCCCATTCTGCGCAGGCGTACTTGATTAATGGGAAGTCCGACACGGCTGTGGCAAATTGAGCTCGATTGGCGGAAGGAAGAGGCTTTACGAAGTCCATTGTCATGTACGTGAGGCACGTTCTCGTGATAAGCAGGTCGCCGTTTTCGAACAGTCCGTGATCAGCTTCTCGTAAATATTCTTCCAAGGAAAAATGGACAAGCCTTATTATAGAGCTTTCTTCATCGATCTCGACTAAGCCACAACACGCGTCCAAGACTGTCCTTGATGCCGGAAGGTTATCAAGGTCGAGGTCTGTATCTTCAGCTCTTACAGCCAAGGCATGTTGTAATTCGCTAACTGTCAACGGTCTCCGCGCGTGCGAAATCCACAACAAAGTATCAAGTGCTAGTCTTCTCCGAGTGGCAGACAGAGCTTCAATACGTTGCATTGTAGTCTGAAAGACCTGTGTCAGATCAGTCGAGAGCGTAGTCAACGCTCGTCTTACTTCCGCCTTAGTAACCTGGTCGAGGATGTTGCGAATCTGCAGTGCAGGAAGGAGAAACATTCCACTAGCCTTCTCGCACAAGGTGTCCAAGATCTCTTTTTTCAATTCCTCGTCCATTGTGTATTCGGCGTCTGGATGTTGGTCGATTGTCCTGGCAAGGTAGTAACGTAGGTCGCTCTCATGGGCACTGACTTCAACCGTTTTTGGGTCACGAAGGCAGGCCTCAATGTTCGCTAAGTGAGGGCGAGTGCTCGCAAACACTTTGACTGTGCTCTGCGAACCACGGATGTTGTGCAAGACATCGAAAAGCCCTGCACGATGTTTCGGAGCGGCTTCATCGAGTGCATCAATGATAATGAAGCAACGATCGAAAGTTGCAATGACCCTGCGGAGCACACTCTGCAACTGGTAAGCCCACTCCTGATCGTCCACGTTGTTCCGTGTCTGTTGGTAGAACTCTGCAACGACAGCAGGTATGGCGTTGCAGATGTTGCACACTTGCCGAAGTAGACATCTTAACACATGCACCTGTGTCTGTTCATGCTGCTCGGCATAGTCACAGTAATAGTGGACTACAGCTACCTGGCTCTCTTTGTACATACGACGCAGATGATCAACGACAAAGGAACTGTTAGGACTTGTCAGTATCTTTCGATTCACGCTGGATGGGATCGCAAACCACAATACAGTTTTGCCGACTCCGGGTGCGCCCGTGCAAAGCAGATCGTACTCAGCCGTTTTGTTCTCAGCCCAATGCACGAAATCTCTGTGTTGAAGGAACCATCGTCCTGTGCCTTCAGCACGCTTGTTCTGAACGTCTCTGTGCTTATGAAGGGTCGCGCGTGGGGCGAGCCAGTCCAATATTTCCGAGGTTCGGCGTTCCTGATCTCTTATTTCAGCTAGCCTTGCAGCATTTGATAGTTCTTTAACGGCTTCAGCGGTATCCGTGAGCAAGGGTAATAGCGCCAGAATGTCTTGCAGTTGAGAAGCGCGCTTCGTAGATTCTGCAGCAGATAGTCCCATTTGCGCAGAGAGTTCGTTGATTTTCTTGGAGACATCGAGCATTTCTTGCAATCCTTTGGTAGCATCCTCGGAGGTCTTGGATAGAATCTTACAGCCTTCTATCGTTACTGCGAACTGAAATGTATGTGTAAACCTTCTCAGGTTCTCCACCATTTGAAGTACATCTTTTTGTTCGAATGGCCATTTCATACGATCGAGTGCCCGTGCGATTTTGCCGCCCTCAGTGGGCTTAAGCTTGTCACCAATTCTTTCAATGCGGGCGTAACAATCCGTAATAGCTTTCTGCAGCACAGAGTTGCGGCTGAAAGACCGCCCTTTGGCTTCCTCCTCAGCCAAAAAGTCTCGAAGTTGACTAAGGACTTCTCCAAGCAGTAGCAACTCATCATGGAGCTCTTTGACATTCTTCGGCTTGTCCCTGATGGCTGTGACAAACTCTGTTAAGGTGCCGGTGACCGTGATAGCCAATGTAATGAGGCCTGCGATTCCGCTGGCGACTGACACGCCATCCATGCTGAGATGCTCAAAAGCTCTTGCAAGCTCATTGTGGGTCGCACATTGTGACCGTAGAATTCTTTCTTCCTGATCGACTGAAGCTTCCCAACTCGAACGGTCACTGTCTCCTGCATAGTGAAAATTTATCTCAGCTGAAGTACGACCATAACATGTTCTGCCAGGGTTAGTGGCGTTGGTGGACCGCCTCGAAGAACCTGGAGCTGTGGGTTGTGCAACACCTCTGCGGCGTGCGGAGAAGGTCCATAGTGTACTGTGTAGGGGGGACGCGCTCGCTGTGGTTCTCGCTGTGGTTCTGATTGCGACATGCCTCACATGCTCGAACACTACACTTCATGGCGACTACAAACGCACTGATGCGGTTTTGCTACTTGTTGCGAGGAATCTTACGGCATCCATAGCGATAATTGATTAAATACCTCTCAGATCCAATAAACCACTCAACATCCTTACACAGGATTATCGACCGTTTCTATACGTCGCAATGTTGAGTCTGTTATGTTTCCTTTCTACACGATGACACGAATGACCGAGAATGGCGGAATGTCCCCTACACTGCGATTGCTTTCGCAACGTATCCTGAGCATACCCTTTGCCATCACGATCGTCTGGCTCTTCACTTTGTGGTGGGGAGAACGGCTTGTATTTGAGAACAGTGTGAGCGCTTGCCGATGGTCCAACTGGGAAAGATGGGTACGTATGGCACAACGTGCTACAGCAACACTCACTCACATCTTGTAGAGTGCGCAAGCGCAACCTCATCATGTCCTCCTGATCGCAGACCCTCAACTCGTGGATCCACACACCTATCCTGGCCGACCATGGCCGTTGTCCACTCTCACCGTCCTCTACACAGACCTTTATCTCGGGCGCACATACCGTCTCCTCCAGGACCATATACAGCCGGATACGACATTCTTTCTGGGTGACCTCTTCGACGGTGGCCGCGAATGGGCGACCGCACGTTCTTCCTCTCCTGAAAAGCGTTACAAGAAATATGGCACGAACTTTTGGTTGAAAGAGTACAAACGTTTTTCGAACATATTCTTCATGCCATGGCGAGAAGGACCAGCCACTGCGATCACTGAGCCCCGAGGGCAGAGGATTGTTGCGTCTCTACCTGGAAACCATGACTTGGGCTTTGCTGGAGGCATACATCCGGCCGTTAAGAGCAGATTCGATGCCTATTTCGGCCCTTTGAACCGTGTAGATGTTCTGGGAAACCATTCTTTCGTGTCTATAGACGCCGTATCCCTGAGTGCTATGGATCAAGTCGACCCTTCTACTGGCAGCTCAGGAGCAGGAGATGGAAGCGCAGCAGCTACTGCCAGCAGCCAAATCTGGACACCCGTAGACGACTTCCTCAAGGACGTAAAGAACATCAGGTCTCGTGCCGTACAGCGTGAGTATGCACATCTCACAGGCGAGAACCTTCGTGCCCGAGCTCTCTTCTCACCAGATATACGAGATCTCTCGGACCTCAGCACTCCTCAGACGAATCTCCCGTCACGAGACACTCCTTCAGCAGTCCCTTCCGCCAACTTCCCCACGATCCTGCTCACGCACGTCCCTCTTTTCCGCGCCGCCAACACTCCATGCGGCCCTCTCCGGGAAGGCAACCCCTCGCTCCTCCTCGCAGCAGGCTATCAATACCAGAACGTCCTCACTCCACTGATTTCCAGCGACATTATAACCCATCTAACTGCCGAAGAAGTCATCCAAATCTACTCAGGCGACGACCACGATTACTGCGAAATCGAGCACAACGAATTCACCGGCCGAACTCGCGAGATCACAGTCAAGAGCATGAGCTGGGCCATGGGCGTCCGACACCCTGGGGTCCAACTAGTCAGCCTATGGAACCCAATCGACGTCTCGCCCGATGCAAAACTCGACACGTCAACACCGCGAGACACGCTACAAAACCACCTATGCCTCCTACCAGACCAGCTAGCCATCTTCATCCGCTACGCCATACTCCTCGGCGTATCCCTCCTGATCCTCCTGGTCCGCGCCGTCCTCTACAGACAACCACTGCCCCAACCCTCCCAAGACGACAAATCCAATCCCCTCCTCCCACTGACCCACCGGCCCTCCTCCCCCATTCCGAAGCCGGCATCGACATCGCAAACCTCATCCGTCTCCTCTACAATCGCCTCCTCGCAGCTCTTGACACGCAACACCTCAAAACTGACCGGCTACGGCTACGGCAACCTCCCTATCACATCGCGCTCCTCGTCGCCTGCTGGACGCGAGCCGCTATCATCCAACGCAGCCGACACTGACGATTACGGCATGCCTCCTCGGTCCCGATCATTCTCCTCGCGAAGCCCCCCAACAGGAGCACAGACACGACTCGGGGAATTTGGCCGCAGCCTGTGGCAGGTGGTGTGGCCGGTCCTGCTGTTTTACTTCTGGCTGCTGTGGAATGGCTAGGGATATGTTACCGTGCAATAGATTCGAGCCGAACAAATTGCAGAATAAAAGCCACGAAAAAGCCCAATCTGTGCGAAAATCCAAGATCTTCCGCTTCATTTCCTTGTGACATACGAAAATTACTACTCAAGTCAATCACCTTCTCCTGTCTTTCAATTTAGTTGCTTCCCTCGTCCTCAGATGCGTATGCAAGCCAACAGTAAACGAGGGCCCCTACAGAGGCGGTGATTATGATTATCTTGATACATTCACTCATGGGCACAAGTTTTCCGCTACTCTGTACAATTCGTTTGCATGTCATGTTTGAAACCCAAGCCAAAGTCGTCGTACATAGTCGCCCATGCCCGCTGTAGTGGTGGCCTCCGAACCTTGTTGACTCGCATTTTTCAGACCCCATAAAGCCATGCCTCGAAGACACTCTATTTCTTCGGGTCCGGTGTAGGACAACACTGGTCTTTACCCGCGCAATTGTCCCCACATTCTAGCATACACGTTCCGCCGCCACTAGCAACACTACCGGCCTTGCTGGACCTAGCCACCACTTGCTCAGGGCTCAAATTGTCGGCATCTCCAGTCAGAAGATCCGGGGTAGGAACGAAGAATTCCGGCTGTATGGTCGAGCTGTGGATGCCGTATCCGTGCAGACATTGTCTGATTTCTCGAGCCAGCTTCATGTAGTCCGCAGATCCCGCGCCCTGGATCTCACAATCAACCTTGACGTGTAGACTGGCAATGACCTTGGTGTCACTTAGCTGCCACACGTGCAAATGATGTGCTTCTTCAACGCGAGGTAATTTCTCAATGTCGGCTCTGATCTCATCAATGCTCATGCCAACAGGCACCGCCTGCAACAAAATCCTACTGGCAGCCTTGCACAGCGGAATGGCG
>Ga0210040_10010064_pt1 | contig 10905 bp, 13 predicted proteins | sample CryGeyCG12114_NA_FD_185462 | JGI IMG/M metagenome (GOLD analysis project Ga0210040, IMG submission 185462) | Groundwater microbial communities from aquifer - Crystal Geyser CG19_WC_8/21/14_NA (SPAdes) (version 2) | ecosystem: Environmental > Aquatic > Deep subsurface > Groundwater | place: USA... | reverse complement strand
GCCGGCCTGAATCTGGTCGAAGTCTCGCCCAATGCGGACCCGCCGGTCTGCAAGTTCCTCGATGTGGGCAAGTACCGCTACGAGGCGCAGAAGAAGGCCAACCAGGCCCGCAAGACGCAGAAGACGCAAGAGATCAAAGAGATCAAGATGCGTCCGAACATCGACGACCACGATTACGACGTGAAGATGCGCAATGTCACCAAGTTCCTCGAGAACGGCGACAAGGTGAAGCTGACGCTTCGTTTCCGCGGCCGCGAGATGGCGCACCAGCACCTCGGCATGGACCTGCTCAAGCGGGTGCAGGATGACGTGGTAGAGGTCGCCAAGGTGGAAGCCTACCCCCGGCTTGAAGGCCGTCAGATGCTGATGGTGCTTTCTCCCAAGTAAGCCGGACAGCGCGCCTGGCGGAGCAGCACAGCGCTGCCGGGCGCGGTCATGTCTCAACCTCATGCTAGTCAGCGATGTGCGTGGCCTGATCCGGTCAAGGCCCGCACAGCCGACTGCCGCTCGCTTCGAACTCCCGCCAAGAAGCCGCGACTCGGCGTGCGAAGTGGACGCTTCAGCTGCGCTTTGACTGCGGCCTTAGAATCAGTCTGGTCGACATTCGTCGCCTCGGCGGACGCGATCGAGGGACGAAGGGGCTTTCTGGATTGAACAGGACAACAGCTTCACCCGCCCGTGCGGCGCCGATCTCGCTTCTCCGAGAGAAAAGACACTCCAAGAACGACTCCTGAAGCTGACTTGCGCTGCCCTCGCTGCCTTGGCTCCCATCCCGAAGAAAGCACATCGACGCGCCGTCTACGAAACCCGAGATCTTGCGTGCCCGGAGCGAAGCAAGGCAGACGCTGAAGCAAGAAGGGCGGAAGGCGCCGCCTGCGCACCTTCCGCCCGTTCCAACTCTCGGGAGCGCCCTGCCCTACTCCCTGCTGGCTGCCGGTCCGCCCGGGGCTCCCGGTGGTGGGGCGACGCCCGGATCGCGGTCGAACGGCTGGGCGAAGCGTGCCCGGTCGTCATTCTCGGCCGTCACCGCCTCGGCGCGCCCGGCGGCGATGTCCACCCGCTGTGCGCGCGATGCGCTGATATAGTCGCGGGGCATGTAGTTGCCTTCGTGACAGGCATATTCGAAGAACTGGTAGTCATTGTCCCGCGTCCATTCGATGCGGGTGGTCCACGGCTTCGTGTAGACGGCAGGGTCCGAATAGGTGAGTTCGTGCACGATGGTGTTCGGCCCGGTCATCGTCAGCCGCTCGACCGTCTTGGCCTGAGGGCTGGTCGGCACGGTGTTGAAGGCCGGCACGTCCTGCGTCCCCGTGAACTGCGTCGCCATGTTGAGCGGGGAGGCAGATCGCTGGTAGACGTCGCGGGTGGCACTGTCGCCGGACTTGATGTTGGTGGTCTCGATCACCAGCGTCTTGCCTTCCCAATGCCCGCGGCTGTCGCCCATCCAGCCTTCGACACCGCCGGGTGCGTGCGGAGTATCGTTCAGCGGGATGACGCGCGTGCCAAGCATCTCGAGCGCGATCACGACATAGCCGGGCGACTGGAACACGCGAATGCCGTTATTGTAGCGGAACGGGTACATCGAGGCGGGGAAGCCGCGGCTGACGCAGCGATCCCAGCTGTCGAAATCCGAGACCCAATCATAGTGCTGGCCGGGCACCCAGCCGGAGCGCCCTTCCTCATACAGCTTCTGCGCCTCCGGCGTCAGCGCGGGCAATTGCCCGTCCACCGGGTCGACCAGCATCGAGGTCCGCTTGCCGAAGCCGTGGTTCTCGAACCACGCGGCGAGCCCTTCGGTGCCGGAGGTGCCGATGCCGGTTTCCGTCGCGGCCGAAAAATTGCCGTCGTTCCGCCGCGCGGCTTCGAGGCGGCGGGCGAACTCCTCGTCGTTCACCCAGAAGCGGTTGCCGTACTCCTTCGGCCGCTGGAACAGGATCCGCCCCGCGTTGAGGTTCTCGATGGGCCAGGTGCCGGTGAAGTCATAGTCACCCCACGGCAGCTTTTCCGGCGTGAAGTCCGTCGGCACCGGGGGTAGCACGTTCAGGTCCGCCGGGCGTTCCTGCGCGACAGCGACGGTGGCGAATCCCACCCCGCCGGCGATGGCGGACAGCGCGCAGGCTGCAACGGCGATGCGCGATACCAAGCCTTGCATTTTCATTGATTTGGATCCCTCTCCTGATCGGGTTGCCCGATTTTCTATGGCCATTTCGCGGGCCAGACCAGTGCTTTCTCTCCGGCGATCAGCCGCCCGCCGGCTCCCACAGCTCGATCGGGTTGCCATCCGGATCGTGGATGCGGGCGAAGCGGCCGACTTCCGGGTGGTTCCACTCGTCGCGCTGCTCAACATCGAGGCCGCGTGCCTCCAGCGCCTCCACCAATGCGCCGATCCCGCGGACACGCAGGTTGAGCATGAAGGCCTTGTCGGCGGCGAAATAGTCGCTGTCCTGGCGGAAGGGCTGGAACACCACGTCGCCCGCGGACACGCGCCATGACCACTCGCTCGGCTCTCCCTCCGCCGCGCAGCCGGCGCCCACGCCAAGCACCTCCTTGTACCATTGCGTCAGAGCGTCGGGATCGGGCGAGCGGATGAACAGCCCGCCGACCCCTGTCACGGCAAAAGCGCTCCCCACGTTCATCGGCCGACTCCTTGCGGTTGCTCGCTCCAAGCTAGCACCGCGACCGGCAAACGTCAGGCGCGCAGTTGCCGGGATATTTTGCCGCGTGCGGTCGGTTTGAGGGAAGAGAGTGCCAAGGAACCCCGATGCCCGACGAGATCGACCGCCCTACCCCGCGCCGCAAGCCCAGGCAGGAGGTGACGCAGGTCGGCGGGCGCACGCTCCGCCCCGCGACGCTGATGATGGGGCTCGGTTACGATCCGCTGCTGTCCGAAGGGGCGCTGAAACCGCCGGTCTTCCTCACCAGCACCTTCGTGTTCGAGAGCGCCGCGGCGGGCAAGCGGCACTTCGAGGCGCTGGCCGGCAAGCGCACCGGAGAGGTCGACGGCCTCGTCTACTCGCGCTTCAACGGCCCGAACCAGGAGATCCTGGAGGATCGGCTCGCCATCTGGGACGGGGCGGAGGATGCGTTGGTCTTCTCCAGCGGGATGTCCGCCATCGCCACGCTGCTGCTGGCCTATGCGCAGGCGGGCGATGTGATCGTCCATTCCAGCCCGCTCTACGCGGCGACGGAGGGCTTCATCGGCAGGGTGCTGGCCAAGTTCGGCGTCACCTATGTCGACTTCCAGGCCGGAGCGGACCGGGCGGCGATCGACGAGGTGCTCGCACGGGCGCGCGGGCAGGCCGAGGCGCAGGGCGGCAGGCTGGCGCTGATCTATCTCGAAAGCCCCTCGAACCCGACGAATGCATTAGTCGATATCAAGGCGGTGGCGGCGGGGCGGGATGGGCTGTGCGGCGGCGACGACCATTGCCCGCCGATCGCGATCGACAACACCTTCCTCGGCCCGCTCTGGCAGCGGCCACTGGAGCATGGGGCGGAGATCGTCGTCTACTCGCTGACCAAATATGCCGGCGGCCATTCGGACCTGGTGGCGGGCGGGCTCTCGGGCGCCAAGAGGTGGATGGACCCGGTGCGGAGCTTGCGGAACACGATGGGCACGATCTGCGACCCGAACACCGCCTGGATGCTCCTCCGCAGCCTGGAGACGCTGGAAATCCGCATGACCCGCGCGACCGAGAACGCGGTCAAGGTGTGCGACATGCTGAAGGATCACCCGAAGGTGGAGGAGGTCGGCTTCCTCGGGCTGCTCAGCGACGGGGCGCAAGCCGACATCTATCGCCGCCACTGCACCGGGCCGGGCAGCACCTTCTCGCTCTACGTGCGCGGCGGCGAGGCGGAGGCGTTTCGCTTCCTCGACGCGCTGAAGGTCGCCAAGCTGGCAGTGAGCCTCGGCGGGACGGAGACGCTCGCCAGCCACCCGGCGGCGATGACGCACCTCTCCGTCCCGGCGGAGCGGCGGGCGGCGCTGGGGATCACCGACAATTTGGTGCGCATCTCCATCGGCATCGAGGATCCGGACGATTTGATTGCCGATTTCGAGCAGGCGCTGGCGGCCGTGTAGCGCGCCCGCTTGCCCATACAAAAACGGCCTGTGCATCTTCCAGGCGCCCGGCTACGTCGTGAACCAGCTGGAGCTGATCCACGAGACCCGCATCAACCCGCTCGATGGCCGCCCGGGCAGCGGCTGCGTTCGCCGCACGCGACTTCGGGGAAGAGTGAAGCGGCCGTAAGCGTGCCTTCGTTGCGCCTGCCTTGCAGCGGCGCTTCAGGGCTAGAAAGTGAATCGCGTGGGCAGCAGCCGCGGTTCGGCGTTGGGATGAAGGCCGGGAGGTGTCATGGTGCAGAGCAGCTTGCCCGACGATGATACCGCAACGCCTGTCATCCGGCTCGCCCGCGTCTCGGACGTCGAGGGTATGCTGGCGATTTTCGCCGCTTCGGAGGTCAGCTCAGCGGCGGAGCCTTTCGAGCGGGCCGATGAGATCTGGCGGGAGACCATCAACAGCGATGCCGTGGCCGTCTTTGTAGCGGAGCTTGCGGAGAAGATCGTCTCCACCTGCATGCTGGTTACGGCTCCCAACCTGCTGCGATGCGGCCGGCGCCATGGCTTTCTGGAGAACGTCGTCACCCATCCCGATTTTCGCGGCCGGGGATATGGTCGCGCGGTCGTTGGAGCGGCTCTCGAGCATGCGTGGCGAGCAGACTGCCACCACGTCCTCATGCAAAGCGGAAGAGCCGATCCACGCGTGCATGCCTTCTATGAAGGCCTGGGGTTCCGGCGGGGCCTGCGCACCGCCTACGTGGCTCTGCGTCCGCAGGAGTAGGGGACGGTCAGCCGACGCTCGACCCGCGGCACTTGGCGAGGAGCAGGAGCCGCTATTCCGCGCGCCCTCTCACCCCCGCCATTGGCGCCGTTCCTCGGCCTGCCGCAACACTTCGTAGGCGAGCTGGCAGGCCTGGAACTGCTTGGCCGCCCCTTCATCACCGGGGCGGACGTCTGGGTGCAGTTCCTTGGCCTTGGCGCGCCAGGCTTTCTTGACCGCCTCAAAATCGGCGTCAGGCTCCAGCTCCAGCACATCGAGCGCACGCATCTCGTCGGCGCTGCGGGAGCCGTCGCCGCTGGCGGCCCAGCCGTAATGCGAGGCCTCGGCATAGCCGGCATTGGCGCTGCGCTCGCCCCGCGCGCGCTCTTCCGCCTCCGCCTTCTCGAGGCCGGCGAAATAATCCCAGCCGGAATTGTATTCGGCCGCATGGCGCTGGCAGAAATACCAGCGATCGGGGCTGTTGGGGGCCTTCGGCGCGGGGCAGTCGCCCGGCTCCTCGCAGCCGTGGCGGTCGCACAGGCGCACCTTGGCCGCCTCGCTCGACGTGCCGTAGGCGCGCCAGCGGGGGAAACCCCAATCCATCGAACGCCGCGCGCGGGCCATCAGTACAATCGAAACGCCATGACCCTGCTGTTATAGGAGCTGGCAGCGAGGGGGGAAACCATTGCGTCGCAATTGGTATGAATTTGTATCAGCCGGGGCATGCTGCGTTGCGGAATATCGGTGGGCTTCCTACAATGTTGATCATGTCCAAGCAGCTTGCAATCGCCGCCGCAATGTCGACCTTCGCGCTGGCGGCGATGGCACTGCTGGCGCCCGGCTCTGCCCGCATCACGGAGCTGCCCGGTCGATTGGGCGCGACGATGGCTGTCGCCGCGCCCCTCCCCGTGCCGCAGGTTTCCGCTCCGCGTGTGACGGAGCTGCTGGCCGCTATCGACTGATCAGTTCAGGATAACCGTCACGGCCCGGCGGTTCTGCGCGTAGGCTGCCTCATTCGAGCCGGTCGCCTTCGGCCGTTCCTTGCCGTAGCTGACGGTGGTGACGCGGTTGGCTGGAATGCCCAGGCTGACAAGGTAGTTCTTCGCCGCATTGGCCCGACGCTCGCCCAAGGCAAGGTTGTATTCGCGGGTGCCGCGCTCGTCCGCATGGCCTTCGACGGTCGCGCGGGCCGAGCTGTACTGGCTCAGATATTGCGCCTGCGCCTGCAGCGCTGACTGATCCTGGCTATCGATGTTGTAGCGATCGGTATCGAAATAGATCGTGTCCTGCCCGCTCATCGCCTGGGCGAAGTGCGCCTGCGAGCCGGGAGTCGGGCCGCTTGGTGCCGGAGCGGGGCCGGCGGTTGGGGCCGTGGTCGGGGCCTGTGGCGTGGGCGGCAGTTCCTCCGGCGCCTTCTTGGAGCACGCCGAAATGGCGAGCGCGCTGGCGACGGTCAGGGCGACGGCGTATCTGTTCATGCCTTCTCCTCTTCTATGCTTGCTGTCGGAACGGGGATCGAAATCATCATGGCAGAACCGGTCCCCAGGCCGGGTCCGACGCCCCTACGGGGGTGTTCAGGCGCCGCTCGTTGCGGCCGGTGAGGTCGACCTGCCAGATCGAGGTTTCGCCCGATCCCTGCTGCGTACGGAAGAATTGCACAATGCGGCCGTTGGGCGCCCAGGTCGGCGCCTCGTCCTGCCAGCTGTTCGTCAGGTGCCGCATGCCGCCGCCCGAAGGCGTCATCACGCCGACCCGCAAGTCTCCGACGACATGGGTGAAGGCGATGAGGTCGCCGCGCGGGCTCCATTCGGGGGTGGCGCAGCGGCCGCCGAAGAAGCTGATCCGCCGCTGGTCCGAGCCATCCGCATTCATCACGTAGCACTGCTGGCTGCCCGACCGATCGCTCTCGAACACGATCCGGCTGCCATCCGGCGAATAGGAGCCGCCGACATCCAGGCCCGGGCTGTCCGTCAACTTCACGGGCGTTCCGCCGCCGCTTGCCGAGACGCGATAGATGTCGGTGTTGCCGGCCGTGGCCATCGAATACATGATGGAGCGGCCATCGGGTGACCAGCGGGGGGCCATCGTCGGGTTCTGGTTTTCCACCACCAGCGTCTGCTGACCGCTTCCGATGTCGTAGACGTAGATGCGGGGATAGCCGTTGAGGTAGCTGAGGTAGAGGATCTTGGAATAATCGGGCGAGTAGCGCGGAGTGAGCGCCATCGACTGCCCATTGGTGATGAAGCGATGGTTCGCTCCATCCGAATCCATGATCGCCAGACGCTTCACGCGGTTATCCTTCGGCCCCGTCTCCGCGATGTAGGCGATGCGGGAATCGAAGAACGGGTCTTCGCCGGAGAGGCGCGAATAGATCAGGTCGGCGCATTTGTGGGCGGCGCGGCGCCAGTCGGTCGGCGCGAACTCCCACCCCTCGCCCACCAGCCGCTGCTGCAGCTGCACGTCGTAGAGGTAGCAGCCGACGGTCAGCCGGTCGCCCGCCCCGGCCTGCACATAGCCATGCACCAGCATCTCGGCCGAGCGGCCCTGCCAGGTGGCCCAGGCAGGCGCGGTGATCTGCTGGTAGCTCGGCTGCGGCAGGGCGTCCGGCCCAACGGGGCGGAACAGCCCGTTGTTGCGCAGATCGTTGAAGATCACCCGCGCCAGCTCCATGCCGAGCGCGGCAGTCCCTTGCGAGTTCGCCGGCGTCGGCTGGTCGCGGTTGGTGGCGAAGGCGGGGATGGCGATGCCGAGGTCCTGCCACTCGTTCTCGTCCGTGACGGTGACGTTCAGCCCCCCCTCCGATACGTCGCTGTCCGGCACAGGCTGGGCGGGGGCCGGCCGGCCCGGTGCAGGCTGGCCCGATGCAGGCTGGCCCGGTGAGGGCTGCGAGGGCAGGATCGGCGGCGGTGCGGCCTCCTGCGCGGCGGCCGGGACCGCGAGCAGGGTGAAGGCGAATGCGGCGCCGAGACGGAACTTCATGGGTCTAAAGCCTTCTGTCGAAGCGTGAGTTGACCAGCTTCCACCGGTCATAGAACTGGTCGGGAAGATCAAACGGCGCGGCAAGCTGCACGGAGCGGATCGCGCGCTCGCAATGCAGGCTCTTCTGCGGCTCGTTCGAGGGCGTGACGCCGCTCTGCTCCACGCAGCTGGGCCGGCCCTGCAAGCTGCCATCCTGGTTGAGCCGGAAGCGGACGATGGTGACAAGCTTCTCCGCATCGACGCCCTGCGGCGCGCTCCAATGCGGCTTCAGCTGCCGGGCGATCGCGGAATTGAGCGAGGCGGCCTCTGCGGCGCCGAAGGTGGCGGCGGGGCTGCCGGCCTGCTCCGTCCGCTCGCCCGCGCTGGTGCCCTCGAGGAAATCGGCGCCGATGCGGCTGCCGCCCGAGCGCTGCGTTACCTTCGTGGGCTGCGGCTCGGGCCGTGCGCGTTGCGGCTGCGCGGACCGGCTCGGCTGCGGCTCCGGCCGGGCGCGCTGCGTCGGCGACGGGGTGGGGCGCGGCGTGGCGCGAGCGGTGGGCGATGGGCGCGGCGCGGGCGCGCGTTCGACCGGGCGCGGCGGCGGCTCGCGCACGGCGACGCTCGGCACGGGCTCGGGCGCCGGCTGCGGCTCGGGAGCGGGTTCGGGCGAGAGGACGGGAGCGATCGCTGCCTGCGCGGCGGCAGACGGATCAGGCGCGGTGGATTCGAGGCTCACCTCGTCCGCCAGGCTGACTTCGATCTTCTCCGGCATGGCCAGCGGTTCGGCCGGCGCCTTGTCATAGAGCACCAGCGCCGCGACCAGCGCGACGTGCGCGACGGCCGCGATGCCGAGGCCGAGCCGTTCCTCACGCGAAAGGTTTGCAACCACTCCCATATCCGTGCCGGGGCTATGGAGCCTCGTCTGAACCGCTGGTGACCAGCGAGATCGAATTGAAGCCCGCGCGGTTCAACTCGGCCATCACCGCAATCACCCTGCCGTAATCAAGCGAGCGATCGGCCCGCAGCGTCACCAGCGGCCGTTCGCCGCCGCGTGCCGCCAGCGACTCGAGCGCCTCGGGGAAAGCGCCCTGCTCCACCACCGCATCGTCGAGGTAGATGAAGCCATCGCTGTCGACCGAGACGGTGATCTGGTCAGGGTCCTGCTCCAGCGGATTGGCGGCGCTGTCCGGCAGGTTCACTGGCACCGCGCTGTTCAGCAAAGGGGCGGTGACCATGAAGATGATCAGCAGCACCAGCATCACGTCCACCAGCGGCGTGACGTTGATCTCCGCCATCGGTGCGCGCTTGCTGGAGCGGCCGCGCGAAGAGGAGTGGACGCCCATCGCCATCAGCCGCGCTCCAGCTCGCGCCCGATCTGCGCGTGCACCCGGTCGGCAAAGCGCTGCATCCGCGCCTCGTAGCGGTTCACCCGGTGGCTGAAGCGATTGTAGGCGATCACCGCCGGAATGGCGGCAAACAGGCCGATCGCGGTGGCGAACAGCGCTTCCGAAATGCCGGGCGCGACTACCGACAGCGAGGCATTCTGCTGCGAGCCGATCTGGAAGAAGCTGTTCATGATGCCCCACACGGTGCCGAACAGACCAACAAACGGCGCGACCGATCCGGTGGTGGCGAGGAAATTGAGCCGTCCGGCGAGATCATCGGCCTCTGTCGCGACCTGCCCCTCCATCACCAGCGCCACCCGCTGGCGTGTCGAATCCGCATCGCGCACGCCGTCTTCGGTTGAGTGGTTGAGCTCGCCGATCCCGGCCGAGGCAATGCGGGCGTAGGGGTTGTCGGGCCGCTTCTTGCCGCCGAGCAGCTTGCCCGGGTCCTCTGCCTGCCAGAACTGGCGGTCGAACTCGCCCGAGCGGCGATCCACCCGCGCCATCTGCAGCGAGAAGGAGACGATGATCGTCCACACCCAGATGCTCGCCAGCACCAGGCCGAGGATCACCAACTGCACGACGATATCCGCGTCCATGAACAGCTGCAGCGGGTCGAGCCGTGTCGGGGCGGAGAGATCGCCCGTGGTGCCGGCGGCGAGAAACATCAGATTCATTCGCTTTCCTCAGAATTCACGACGGCATTGAAGGCAGTGCGCCAGTGTGCCGGCTGGCGTCGCGGCCGCCCGTCCGGCGCCACGAAGCCGACCCGCACCGTCGCCTCCGCCAGCAGCTTGTCCTCGCTGCTACCCTCAGCACCTTTCGACGGCGCTAAAAAGGCGCGCTGTTGCAGACGAACGCTCGCGGCGCCGAGTTGGGTCGCACGGGTGGCGATGGTCACCGCATCGTCCAGCCTTGCGGGGGCGAGGTAGCGGATCGCGAGGTCCGCCACGGCGTAGGTACCCTCCCCCGCCTCAGCCGCGGCGCGCTGGTCGATCCCCAGCAGGCGCAGCAGGTCTGACCGGGCGCGCTCGAACCAGCGCAGGTAGTTGGCATGGTAGACAATGCCCGAAAGATCGGTGTCCTCGTAATAGACCCGCACCGGGAATAGGTGCAGCGGGCCGTCGAACAGGCCAGTAGGCGCAGCGGGGTGCATGGTCGCAAAGGCTTAGCGGGGGAGCGAAACCGCTGGCAAGCGCGTCACGCGCGGGAAATCATCCTGCCGAGAGACTGTCCCCCAAAGAGATGGACGTGCAGGTGCGGCACTTCCTGCCCGCCATGCGCGCCGACATTGGCGAGCAGGCGATAGCCGGGCTCCACCAGCCCCAACTCCCGCGCCACGTTGCCTACCGCACGGATGAACCCGGCGATGAGAGCGTCGGGGGCATGGGCGGAGAAATCATCCCAGCTAACGTAATCGCCTTTCGGAACCACAAGGATGTGGACCGCCGCCTGTGGGGCGATGTCGTAAAAGGCGAGCGCGAATTCGTCCTCGTACACCTTCTTGCACGGGATCTCCCCGCGCAGGACCTTGGCGAAGATGTTGTCGCTATCATAGGGCAAGGTGGGGTCGATCGGCATCGCTCAGCTCCTCGCGGCTTTCTCGTCCAGACCGGACACACCTTCGCGCCGGTCCAGCTCGGCCAGCACTTCTGCCAGCGGAATGTCCCGGGCGGCGAGCAGGACGAGCAGGTGGAAGATGACGTCCGCTGCCTCGCCGACCAGCTCCTCGCGGCTGCCGGAGA
>Ga0210040_10010063_pt1 | contig 10906 bp, 7 predicted proteins | sample CryGeyCG12114_NA_FD_185462 | JGI IMG/M metagenome (GOLD analysis project Ga0210040, IMG submission 185462) | Groundwater microbial communities from aquifer - Crystal Geyser CG19_WC_8/21/14_NA (SPAdes) (version 2) | ecosystem: Environmental > Aquatic > Deep subsurface > Groundwater | place: USA... | reverse complement strand
TTTCCCTGACCCAGGAGCAATCCAATGGGAGTAATTTTCTTTTCTCTCCTTCTCCAAATGACTTTTAACTTTGTCAACTTTGCTATTCAGCATCATCCACACGGTTCTAATGTCACAGGATAAAATTATTGTGCATGATGATAATAAAATGATTACCAAGTTTGCAAGGAGGAGAGTTTTATTACCACATACACGTTTTAATTGCATACTTAAGATTATCAACATCAACAAAGAACAAAGTAGGCATGTTTATAGAGACTAACTTAAACTTCATTGTGCTTCATTGCTAAATGAATTTATTTACACTACTAAAACTGCAATTACAATTCACTGATTCATGAATGCACTAAACTAACTAAAGAAGCTTATAATGTCCATGGGATAAAGTGTTTATCCCATCCTCTAAAATGAATCTTTTAGAGTCAAAGCAATGAAGCCCAGACTTTCGTATGTCTACTGAAAACAAATTGTGATCCTTTGATCTTATAAAATTCATATCCAAATATAATTTTTTGTTAGAGTAAAAAACTTGCTTGTAAACAGAATGATGGAACTGTGATTTGATCACAGACTTTTTTACCCCTTTTGCAGCTCTTTTATACATAGTCTCGGCTTCGATTGAATACATTTTTGGTGATAAACCTATAAAATGAACAATTGGAGTTCCATTGCACTCGTCTTTCATTTTTCCCAACCGTTTACGGTTAAAATCGGCATATAGGAAATGATCATGATTAAAATCGCTAGTGTCAAATTCAGTAATATGATCATTCATTGTTTTATACACGTCATCATCCAATACTTCATACGCTAAAGAATCTGTGTCAGTGAATAATAACTGTGCATTCTCAAACCATAATTTAACACTACCATAATGGAAGTCATACATAGCAATTTTACTGAACTCTAATACAGAAAAACCCGTGTAAATAGGTTTAGACAGTTCAACTTTTACATTTGTTAATGTGAATGCAGCTAAATTAGGCTGGAGAATCTTGAAACTTTCTAAATTCGTTTTACGAGCATATTTTTTAGCCATTTTAAGTGAGTTTATCAGCTTAACTGTTTTTCGTTTGCGTAAATTTTCGCAACTTTTTCCGAAAACCGCATTCACCATTAATTTAAAAAAATCTTTCTCGAAACTATTTTTTGCTTTTGCTCTACATGATGTATTAAAATGAATGTATGATTTTAACCAAGCTTCCTGTTCAAATTGTATGACATTATGAACTTTAGTTAAAACTAATCCGTTTTTCAAATAGTACTGTAAATTATTAATGTGAACCACATAATTCAACCTATCACCAAGGTGAGGAACTAACTTCTTGATTTTCTCATTATATGCGATATTATTGTTTTTTAATAAAAAGTTTTGAAAAGGAGATAAGCTTGACTTCAAAATTTCAATTTTCTCAGGTGCTAGTGGGAAATCATTATGTTTGTTGTGCAGTTCTTCAGGGTAATGTAGATCCACACAGCAAATGTAACCAATGCGACCATCCACGTTATGATTTAATATGTAAGCTAAATCCATTTTTTTACACTGTGCTTTTGTGAGCCAAGAGAAATTGCGTACAGGTAACTTCTTACACATTGATGAACCATAAAGATTATTTTTATCCCAATAAATAATGGTTTTGTCTCTCTCGGTATTTTGATATTCTGACATGTAAGGATTGTTAGCAATACTTTCCCGTTTACAGATCATACTAACACCCCCACGTAAACTAGCTTCAATCATATTGTACATCTCCATGTCAACGATTTGATCAAGTTTAATTTTTGATTTTAATAATGCGGCATCCCAAGCTATTCCTGGCAAACTAAAGTAATGTACAGGATCCAAGGAATAAAATTCTAAACAAATATCCCTGAATTTTTCAAAAAAGCACGCAAGATGTAAAACATCCGATTCTAAATACAAGTCATGAAAATCACCCAATGTGACACAAAACTCATCGAAAATTAATTTTCCTAAATTATATTCTTCCAATGTGACATTTTCCTGACTCAAAGAGTTAAAAAATTTATCTTTTGAAGGGAATTCTGTTTCATCAAAAACTGAAAAATTGCTCGCATAGTCATAAAAGTATATGCCCTTGCGTAAAAAAAACTTTGCCTTTTCAATTCCAAAAGCTTGTATGAGTGGGGAAAAATTGCTCAACCAATTGTCTTTGTCTTCGGCCAAGTTTTGTACAAGAGTAGAGGACGAGGCTGAAAGAAACATCATACTGTCTAAAAAAACAAAATCGTCGCAAATAATGCTCAAAAATTTTTCTGAATTGGTTGGAATCACTCGAATTTTCCCTCTATATCTTTCGAATCCTTCAACGAGCAAATGTGAATCATATCCGCGGAAATTGTGAAATAAAATAGGAATTCTGGTAACCCTTTGAAATTCCAGATTACAATTCAAATGAGCAGCACCTCGAAACTCCCCAGTGGAATGATCGTGATCTTTAACTTTTATGGTTGAAATTGTTAATGGGTTTTTACAAATGTGGCAAATTTTTGAAAATTTGAATTCAAGCTCTTGAGCGACAGTGAGAGGTTTCATTTTCACAATATGTTTTAGTCGAGCTTTTAAATCTGCTGTGATAATCTGTATATCTTCGAAAAATCTATAAATACAGTCAGGATTACGATATGTCTTTTTTAGGATTATTGTTTTCTGTTTATCTATCACGACGAATGAAAACCCAGATGGGGTATGCTTTTTTTCGTAACTAGTAGACGGAAAATTTTCTTTTTTTCTTTTCTGATGAGATAAATTTTCCAAAATTGCTTCTAGATCCGCATAAATCACAAAGTCACATTTTAACATAAATGCCCAGTTTTTAAACGAAATTGTAGGAACACTTCCGTCAGCAAGCAAATTAGGCATTTGAACTGACTGGGGCTTAAAATTTTTGCAAAATTTTTGATGAACTACAAGCAATTTTTTTTGGCCAAAGAGTGTTAAACAGTTGTAGCAAATTTCTTTTTTGTGTTGATTTCTCTTTCCGATTAGCCTCGAAAAATTAGTAATACAACAGAAATGTCCTGGCTCCGAAAAACTATTTTGATAATAAAGGAGGTGAATGCGTTTACATTTTTGGTCATTTCTTTTAGAAAGTCTCAAAACTGAAACACAACTATTTTCTTCATCTACTCCAAAAACATTAACAGCTACATTCTTATTCTGTTTTTCGAAAGTAGCAATATCTCGCATGCTAGCAGGAAATGAAATATTAGCAAATGAATATTTTGAAACAAATCGCATATAATGAGAAATTCTATTCACATTTTTTCCTCTCACATTTTTATGGTGCAAGGCACATAGCAACGCCCACTTTAGGCATTCCTTGTTTCTACTCTTAATGTTAATAACACACCCCTTATTTTTAATCCATTGAGGTAATTCGACAAAAGAAGAACCTTTGAATGGTTCATATTTGGCAACTCGTAAATCAGAACCTAATATACGATTAAGCTTCCAATTAGATCCATTTGATTCAAAAATACTCACTAAATGAGCAATAGTAGATTCATTCTCAGTAATATTATCCGAAACATAATGTTTACTAAACACAATGGACATGAAACTGTTTATATAGTGCACACATATTTCATCCTCTGATTTTTTAAATGAATCAGTTTCAGAATCACTTGAAGACTCAGTATTCTGACTACTCTCACTTTTCTGCTCACAGCGAATAAACTCACATACTACTGACATTTGGAGTTTAAACGAACCTAACTCTTTACAAATATATTTAAATACGCGTAAAATTTCAGTTTTGTATTTTTCAAAATACCCTTCGACAGATTTGACCACTTCATTTTCCGGTATTCTGTGACGAAAGGATCTGAGAAATCCACGAAATGCTTTTATCTCAGTAAATTCTGTGACTTCTGAATCGTCTTCGGCCTCGTCTGAATCAAATGATTGCTTTTGGAGTATTCGGAACGCTTTTTTTAACAAATCCGCTTGTCGACATCTGGGGTTCACATCGTGATTTTTTTTCAAGTGAGAGTGTAAACGAGAGGATTTTCGAAATCCCTTACCGCAATGAAGGCATTTGAAACGCGGCATCTGAAAAAATTAACACCCTTGGTAAAATAAAATAGAAATTTCAAAATGTTGTGATACACTAAAAGTGCATATGCATCAGCACCATGTTTATAGATAAAAGTTGTCAAGAGTTGAAAATAATACCTTTTATATCTACCAGACAGTATTTACAGGTTGAAAGATGATCCACAATTTTATATTCGGTGACTTGAATGTCCGAGCAGTCTATTTTAGGCAAAACAAAGCTTAGGTAATCAACGATTAAAACTCTTTAGCAGTTTTTCGGGGAATTTTGAATCTAAATGCGAACTTAGGATAATTATTTATACTATGTGAGTCTTACGTTTGCGGTCTGGTGAATTAAATTCTCAGGAAGATTTCAGTCTAGCAAGGAAAACTTAACAATAAGGAATTTCTCGTGAAAGAATATAATATTCACTAAGAAGATCAGTTTCAAACACTTTATTTGTTTTCTCGTGAAAATCCCACGAAAGACTGAAATTATGGATAAGCTTGGTAAATATGACACACCCAAGTCTATGTGACAGGGCAGTTAATAAGTTACAGTCATTTGCTTACTAACATTTACCTAATTCAATGCACGCAAACATAATTTATGAACCAGTGCTGAGAAAAAAAGAAATGCAGAGTAGATGGTATAAGCTGTTTACTATGTTGAACATGTGCTTTACAATATATTCGAGTGAGTTTATTTAAGTTCTATTAGTCAGTACATATTTTGCGCACGAATAATACTATGCACTGTGCTAAACGAATTCCTACTTACTATACTATTCGATACTTTTCAGTGGATGGAAGAAGTTTGTAATCCTAGTTAATATAATGCACACAAATCGATATTATTTTAGGTAGCCAATCATAAGTTAGTTTAACGTTCATAGTCATGGTTAGGTTATTTGTTATTTGTCCATTTTCATCTATTTCCATGATGTGAACGAACACATTATTTATGAACAGTGCAATGCAATATAGGAGAAGCATAACAGATGTTCAAATTCGTTTACTACATGAAAATCATTGCTCCAACAACAAAGATTGTCTTAACATGATATCATAATTTGCGAAATTGTATACTTGGCAGATTCTGTGAGCTACAGATTGACATTGTCGCACAATCTTGTTCACAAGGATCCGCATGTGCATCCGCAATCCGCAATGTTTGAGCTAGACAAAAAAATTTCAGCCAATTTGTAATCATATATTGCACAAAAATCTTGTTCATAACGACGATTGTTTTCGAATGACATCATTATTTGCAAACTGTATTTTATTCAGTAGCAACTACAAGCATGTAATTTTTACGCCATGTACTTCATTTGAGATTTGTTTTAGTGTCCATAAATTGCGATTGCAAAATAGTCGAGTTGCATTTTTTGTGTTCTTATTACTACTACGTAGTACGTTTGCTACGTATGCACAGTTCAGTGTGAATTCCTACAAAGTGATCGCTTGTATGATACAATAAACAAGAGTTTGCAGATGTTTTCAACAATGACGATGCTCTCAAAAATTTCATAGTGAAAAATTAACCCAAGATAGGACTTGTTACCGAATCGTGTGTAAAAACAATTATGAGTCACAAAACAGCCCAAAACACCCCATGCCATTTGCTGTTCACGAATAAAGCAATGGTATCCCTACCACATTGAAAAAAGACATCAGTTGTAGCAGCCAAATTTAAAATAGCTTTTCTAGGTTTTTATTTCTTTGATTGTCTTTCTTTGTGTGCAAAATATATTAAATTGCATAATAAGCCCCTCGTTTGGGTTAAGTTTAACTGATTTAACTTAGTTGTTATTGTCATGATGTCATTTTGTGTGCGGCGTGATTCAATTCTGTTTACATGTGAATCTGACCTGTTTTAATTGTGATTCATCTTTAATCTACATTTTTAGCTTCAGTTTTCAAATTTTTTCGTTCACATCCTGTTTCGTATCATAACTATGCATTGCAAACGCCATACACATTACAAAATATTCGAACTTATTCAAAGTGGATTCACGGAGTATTCAGTGTGTCACAACAGCAATCGCAAAAGCAACAGTATAAAACGTTCGTCTCATTAGCAAAATTCATCAGTTGTTCATCTGTTAGAAGTTTTGTTCCATTTTTTAAGTAACTGTGAGTTTCATATATTTCGAAAAAATGGATCTTGTAAAAGCGGCGAAGACGTACATCAATGCTCCCACTAGGAGCCAACAATGGAAGGAGGCTGCGAAAATAATGGCCGAATATGATTCAGAATCTAAGCCAGGGCCTTCAAAAAAAAAACAGGCAAAAACAGTAAAAAAAGCAGCAAAAACAGGTAAAAAAATATAACTACCAAATATTATTGCATGATACGGTGAAAATAAATATGCATTTGTGTGAATGATGTTGTAAAATAACGAGTGTTAAATATATTATGTGGGTCTCTTATTATTGTTACAGGAGATTCAAGTGATGATGAGGTGAAAAAACTTAAGGTTTTCAAACGAAAGCTGGGTAAAAATTCTGGTATGGTTGTTTTTGTTTGCTATTAATCACAGGCTAAAGGTGTGAATAAATTAGCTTAGCCCATCCTTAAAAACCATTTTTGTATATAGATTCATCAGAAGACGAATCAAAACAAAAGCGTTTTAAAAGGAAGAAAACTCCCAAAAAGATTGAGACAGGTAATACTTGTATTTCCATTTTTAATATTCGAATTTCCCCATCGTTAGGTTACACTTTGCGTCCATTCAATTTGAATCTTTTTGAATCTTTTATTTCATTAAGATGAAAGTGAGACTGATCAAGACTCCAAGCCCAGGAGAAAAGGAAAAAAGACAAAATCCAGGGATACAGATAGTGGTGAGTAATACCTTTTAACGTGGATGAATTATTCATGCTATTTCATTTTCGCTTAATTTTTTATTCTGGTTACATGAAGTTTTCTCCGTATTCACGATTTTTTCTCTAAAATCTAATAAAAAATTTATTGGTTTCTTTTTTTAAAGATTCCTCAGATGCTGACACCACTGAAGAGGCACCCAAAAATCGAAAAAGATCAAAAAAACCTGTCACTCGAAATTATTCTCAGTCGAAGTTTTTCGACGACGATGCCAATAAAAACCACTTCACTGGAATGATTGGGGAGGGATACACTCTGAAACTGAATACTTTTATTCCAACGGGGAAGAAGTACGTGTGCATCCGAAAATACACAGCCACTTCGGCAGGATCAGGTGCCAATGTTCCATTCAGCTGCTTAAAAGCTTTAAAAAGCTGTATTGACGAAATTTATTTAAAACGAAAGGATTGGTGTAAGTTTATTTTACTTTTCACATATTCATTCCCATTTGTTATAGAAAGAATATAAAATTAAACAAACATTTTTTTAATTGTTTTTCAGAATTGCAACGGGGAAAGAAATTGCAGCTGATTCAAGCAATTTATGTTTTAAAAACATTAGCAATGCTAATTATCTTAATTTTGATTTTGTTAAAAATATCATTTGTGAATTTGTTGAGCTTATTATTCTTTTTGAATTTTGAACATGAAAAATAAAAACATGATTTAATCAAACGAATGTCACCTAAGTGAATCTCAGTATCCAGATGAACCAACTCCACTGCGATTTCTCTGTGTAACGTCTAACTCCTGAAATTAATATCGGATCATTGCTAGGGATAACTCAATCATTTTTTAATTCTGAAATCTTAAAAAGAGTATTCAGACACACCTGAACCAAGGCTAATACGGGATTTTTAATTTTTTCGCATATCAACTGGGCAATTCGATCACCTTTTTTAATTTCAAAATCGACATCGGAGTGATTGAAAAGAACAACTTTTATTTCTCCTCTGTAGTCTGAATCTATAACCCCGGCTATTAACCAAATTTTGTTTTTTACAATTCTTATCACGATGGACATGAACTGAAACATGATAAATTGAAAATTGTGTCACCTCCAACATCAATCGAATGCCTAGCTGCTAACCCCGATCTTGGTGCAATTCTTCCGTAAGTCCCAGATGGGACTTGAACTGCAAGACCGGTGGGAATGATGTTGGTGCTTCTTTTTTTTAACCATATTGTCACTGAACTATAATCAAAAAATATATTTCACATTTGCATTAACGCACAAGACAATTGAAATTCACTGTCATTTTAGATGTAAATTTACCTCGCTATATCAAATCCAGCTGCATTTTCAGTTGACTTACTTAAATCCGAAGCATTAGAGTTGAGTTTCACGTATTTCAGCATTTTTAGAATCAGTTAATTTTTCAATTAAATTCCAAAGTAGAAAGCAACTATGTCTACACTGTGAAAAAAACGATTTAAATACAACCGGAAAAAAACTCCATGGCTCTTTGAATTTCATCAGGCCAAGATGAATATAACTGAACAAAGTCACATTGATACGCAGCCAGCTATCATTTATTTAGTAAGTTATTTGGATATCATTGGATTTAAATACACACTCACACACACACATACACACATACTTAAAAAACAAGAGACTTAAAAGACAGCATTATCTTAAAAAATTTCAAATTGAACGTTCATTAAACGTTCTCAAGTAATAAAAATTAAGAATTGTCATGATAAAAAATATTCATTGTGGTGGTAAATAGAATACAACATGGTTAGAGAAATTTCGGTTGATGATATTCACAACGCCTTGAAATCAAAAGTGGATAAAAACAGTGGTTGTTTAGTACAGCGAGGAGGTGGATTAGGAGGTGTACTTGGACTAGTGAAAAAATATTTATTGCCAGTCGTAAAGTCGTATGTTTTACCAGAAGTGAAACATGCGGTTTTAAAAACTGTTAGTGACGTTTCATCAGGGGAAAATTTCAAAACGAGTGTGAAACGCAACGCAACAAAGTTGTTAAAACGAGCAGGAACAAATTTTGTTCAGGACCAGTTCCAACCAAAGAAATTGAAATTAGCAAAAAAGAAAAAGAGAAGCAAAGCAGACATTTTATCATCCTAAGGTTTGTAAAAGAATTAAATAGATTTAAATATAAACTTAAAACAATTAAATAGCTGTTAAAAATTTTCAAAACAGTATGGATTTTATCGCGGCTATTCGATCCGAAGCAGACAGCTTTTCATCCCCTCACACTGATGCTACAGTGGAATCAAGTTTTTACGCGGAATACAAACCAATAGTTAGCATTGGAGACTCAGATTCTAAAGTCGAGTTTAGAATAATCGGAAGCCCAAACCATTATTTAGATCTAAGTGACTCGTTCTTGTATATTAGGCTACAGTTACTTGCTGATGGGAAAAAAATTGCAGCAGATGAAGACGTCAGCTCAGCTAACAATCTTTTGCATTCGCTTTTTTCCAAAGTGGACGTTTACTTTAACAATCAAATAGTTGGAAGCTCCGGGAATAACTATGCGTACAAAGCTTATTTGGAAAGTTTACTGTCATTCGAAAAAAATTATATCAATTCTCAGGGTCAATGCCCATTGTTCTGTATTGACACGGATGGAAACAAATTAACAATAGATAACGAGGGTCATGAATATCGAAAATCTCTTCTTGCTAAATCCGCTCAGTTGGAATTAATTGACAAGTTGAGAGTAGATATTTTTAATCAACCAAAATATCTAATCAATGATGTAGATGTTAACGTCAGTCTAACAAGAAGCATGAACGAATTCGTAGTGAAGTACAAACCGGATCCCTTGAAGACTGCTATTTCACCCGTTATCAAACTACTGGACGCAAGTTTATTCGTGAGAAAACAAGTTTTGTATCCTAGCCTTATTCTTTCCCATCAAAAATTACTGGAAAATGGACAAAGGGCTAGATATGCCACTAAGAAAACCGAGGTCAAGTTTTTCACCGTACCTCAAGGAAATACTTCTTTTATTGAAGAAAATGTGTTTCTCGGCATGATTCCAAATCGCATGGTGATGGGATTTGTAGAAAGCAGTTCGTTTAATGGAAGTTATGCAGAAAATCCGTTCAGATTCAATCATTTTGGGGCTTGTTATCTTTCAGTATGTGTCAATGGGATTCCAACGCCAATCAAGCCTTTAAATTTAGACTTCGAAAAAAACATGTATCTTCAAGCATACTACATGCTATTTACTTCCCTTGGATTAAACTCCAAAAATCATGGGTTGCTTATCGACCGTGAGTCATTTAAGAACGGTAGCACATTATTTGCCTATGACTTAACTGCGATGGATAAAGCTGATCCGAACTTATGGATTTCCAAAAAAAGTGGTTCAGTTAAAATTGAGTGTCATTTTAAAAAAGCTTTAAGCAAAGCTGTTAATCTTATTGTGTATTTTGAATGTGATGAAATGGTTGAAATTGACAAGCTAAGACAAGTTTACAAATCATAACAATGAATTCAGTAGAAATCCGATTTATTTTGAAAAAACTCGATCTATGCAATGTGTATGTCCTTCCAATTGATCAACTCTACAAAGTTAAACGAGATCAACCCTTTAGTGTCGTTTTCAACAGTGGTAAATCGAATTCAACTGGAGTACATTGGCTTGCTTTATATAAGTCTAACAGTGGACCTGTTCAATTTTTCGATAGTCTTGGTCAACCAATCGAGGCATACAGCTGCGAGCTCAAACAATTTTTGCAAGTGTTTGATGAATATGAAGTCAACCCTTTTGTGTTACAAGATCCAACTAGCGAGTGCTGTGGTGCGTATGTGATATATTTTTTACAAAAGCGACATCAAAGGGAATCGTTTGATTCCATTATAGAAACTTTTTCAGGAGAGTTATCACTAAACGATCAATTTGTGTTGAAAAATATTTATCACTGTGCGTTACAGTTGTGAGAAATGAACGATCCTGAGTTAATCAGTGTGTATTATGATCC
>Ga0210040_10010062_pt1 | contig 10907 bp, 7 predicted proteins | sample CryGeyCG12114_NA_FD_185462 | JGI IMG/M metagenome (GOLD analysis project Ga0210040, IMG submission 185462) | Groundwater microbial communities from aquifer - Crystal Geyser CG19_WC_8/21/14_NA (SPAdes) (version 2) | ecosystem: Environmental > Aquatic > Deep subsurface > Groundwater | place: USA... | reverse complement strand
CAGACCCGATCCACCCTGTTGAGGAGCAATCACCGTGGCTGACTTCCGCCTCGTCGCCGAGCCCCGTACCGAGTTCGGCAAGGGCAGCGCCCGCCGCACCCGCCGGGCCGGTCGCGTCCCCGCCGTCCTGTACGGGCACGGCCAGGACGTCGTCCACCTGTCGCTGCCGGCCCGCGAGTTCGCCGCGGCCCTGCGCAACGGCGGCACCAACGTGCTGCTGACCATCGAGCTCGACGGCAAGGACCAGCTCGCGCTGACCAAGGCCATCCAGCGCGACCCGATCAGCCGGGTGCACGAGCACGTCGACCTGCTGCTCGTCCGTCGCGGCGAGAAGACCACCGTCGAGGTCCCCGTGGTCATCGTCGGTGAGCCCGCCCCGGACACGATCAGCAACCACCAGCTGAACTCCGTGCTGCTCGAGGCCGACGCCACGAACCTGCCCGGGCCGATCGAGGTCGACATCACCGGCCGCACGGCGGGCAACGGCGTCACCGCCGGCGACCTGCCGCTGCCGGCCGGCGCGACGCTGATCACCGACCCGGAGGCGCTGGTCATCGGCTTCCTCGGTGCGCCGACCGCCGCCCAGCTCGAGGCCGAGCTGGAGGAGGCCGAGGCCGAGGCCGGCATCGAGCGCGACGAGTCCGACGCCGACGGCGACGTCGTCCCGGAGCCGCAGGACCAGGGCAGCGGCGAGTCCATGGACTCCGCCTCGAACTCCTGAGCCCGGCGCACCCCGGAGCACGAGACTGACCGAGAGCACGACCCGCAGGGGCGCCGGCACTGCCGGCGCCCCTGCGGCGTCTCCTGAGCCGGCCGCTCCGGCGCCGGTGTCCGAGGGGCCGTTCCTGGTCGTCGGGCTGGGCAACCCCGGTCCGGGGTACGCCGGCAACCGGCACAACGTCGGGGCGATGGTGCTCGCCGAGCTGGCGGCCCGGGCCGGTGTCCGGCTCTCCGCGGGCAAGGGCGCCCGGGCCCGCGCGCTGTCCGGTGAGGGCCGGCTCGTCGGCCGCCGGGTGGTGCTGGCCCAGCCGCTCACCTTCATGAACGAGTCCGGGGGCCCGGTGCGTGGGCTGCTCGACTACCACCACCTGCCGGCCACCGACCTGGTCGTGGTGCACGACGAGCTGGACATCCCCTTCGAGGCGGTGCGGCTCAAGCGCGGTGGGGGAGAGGGCGGCCACAACGGGCTGCGGTCCATCTCGCGGTCCACCGGCACCAAGGACTACCTGCGGGTGCGGGTCGGCATCGGCCGGCCGCCGGGGCGCCAGGACCCCGCCGACTTCGTGCTCAAGGACTTCTCCGCCACCGAGCGCAAGACGCTGGACCTGTTCGTCGCCGAGGCCGCCGACGCCGCTGAGCTGCTGCTGGAGCGCGGCTTGGACGCGGCACAGAACACGGTTCACCCCCGTTCCTGACGGGGACTCTGCACGCACGGGTGGTCATCGGGTCCCGCCGCCGCCCCATCGGGTGAACCGCCCCGGCCTGCATTGCCCCTGTTGGTCACCTTCTGTGACGGTTGGACAGCTCCGACTCGTCGAAGGCCGGCTTCACCGCCCCCGAGGATGCTCACGTCGGAGAGTGCGTCACCCAGCGTGACGGCCGACAAGATCGAGGGGGAACCGTGCTGCTTCAGCGGACCGAGATGCGCACTGTCCTGAACTCCGGCACGACGGCACCCCGGGACGTGCGGCTCACCCTCGCCCGGCAGCCCGCCGCCCCGACTCTGCGGGCCGGGGCAGGCTGGGCACGCCGGCACCGCATCCGCCTCGTCCTCACCGAGGTCCTGCTGGCCGGGATCACGGCTGTCGTTGCCCTGACCGCAGCCGAGGGTCCGGTGCTCCTGGGTAGCGGGCTGTCGTGGGCAAGCCTCGCGTTGGTGGTCGCGTGGCCGGGTCTGCTGGCCGTCACCGGCGCCTACGAGGAGCGGTCCTTCGGCATCGGCAGTGACGAGTTCCACCGCATCGGCCGGGCCGGGCTGCTCCTGCTCGCCGGCCTGGGCTTCATCAGCTATGCCGCCGAGCTCGACCTCAGCCGCGGCCTGGTGGTGGTCGCTGTTCCGGCGCTGACGGTGGCCACCGTCGCGAGCCGGTACCTGGCCCGGCGGGCTCTGCACCGCCAGCGGATGCAGGGTCGTTGCGTCAAGCGCGTCGTCGTCGTCGGGCGTGGTAAGGCGGTCCTGGAGCTGGCCGACCGTCTGGGCCGGACCCGGCACGCCGGCCTGGAGGTCGTCGCCGCCTGTGTGACGCCCAGCGACCGCGTCCGGGTGGCCCAGGCGCTGGACCTGCCCGTCGCAGGCCTGGACGACGTCGTCGAGACCGCCGCGCGGCTCGGCGCGGACACCATCGCCGTCACCTCGGCCAGCGAGACCGCCGCCGAGTACCTGCGCACCCTCTCCTGGCAGCTGGAGGGGACCGGGCTCGAGCTGCTGGTCGCGCCTGGACTGGTGGAGGTCGCCGGGCCCCGGCTGCACATCCGCCCCTTCGACGGGCTGCCGCTGCTGTCAGTGGAGCAGCCCCGGTTCGAGGGTTGGCGCCGGGTGGTCAAGGGGGCGCTGGACCGGTCGGTGGCCCTGGCCGCGCTGGTGTTCTTCGCCCCGGTCTTCGGTGCCCTCGCGCTGGCGGTACGTCTGTCCAGCCCCGGGCCGGTCCTCTACCGGCAGCAGCGCGTCGGCCTGAACGGTCAGCCCTTCGCGATGCTCAAGTTCCGCAGCATGGTGCCCGGCGCCGACCAGCAGGTCGCGGGCCTGTCCGACGGCAACGACGCCGACGGGCTGCTGTTCAAGATCCGGAACGACCCCCGGGTGACGCCGGTCGGCCGCTGGCTGCGCCGGTTGTCCCTGGATGAGCTGCCGCAGCTGGTCAACGTGCTCGGCGGCAGCATGTCCCTGGTCGGGCCCCGGCCGCCGCTGCCCCAGGAGGTGGCGCGCTATGACTCTTCCGTCAGCCGTCGGCTGCTGGTGAAGCCCGGACTGACCGGCCTCTGGCAGATCTCCGGGCGCAGCGACCTGCCGTGGGAGGAGGCCGTGCGGCTGGACCTCCGGTACGTGGAGAACTGGTCGCTCGCGCTGGACGTGCAGATCCTCTGGAAGACCGCGCGCGCCGTGGTCACCGCCTCTGGGGCCTACTGATCACCTTCCAGCCGGGGGTCCTCCCTCCGGGTGACCACTTCCGCCATTCCAGTGACGACGCGCGGTATGACGGGCAGGGTCGAGCTAGCACACGCTGCGGTCTTGGCCCGTGGTGTCGGAGCCGCTCTGCGGTTCCGACACCCGCCAGATGACCAGGGCGGAGACACGGGGAGAACAGGAGCGTTGGACATGCCACGGAACACGTCGGGGAAGCTGCGCATCGCGCTGGTCGGCACGCGTGGGGTCCCGGCGCGCTACGGCGGCTTCGAGACCGCCGTCGAGGAGGTCGGCAGCCGGCTGGTCGCGGCCGGCCACGAGGTCGTCGTCTACTGCCGGACCACCTCCGACGGACCGCGGCCGGCCGAGCACCTCGGCATGCGGCTGGTGCACCTGCCCGCGCTGCGCCGCAGGTCGCTGGAGACACTGAGTCACACCGGCCTGTCGGTCGCGCACCTGCTCACCCACCGGGTGGACGCCGCGATCGTCTTCAATGCAGCCAACGCGCCGTGGCTGCCGCTGCTGCGGCTGGCCCGCATCCCGGTCGCCACGCACGTCGACGGCCTGGAGTGGAAGCGCGCCAAGTGGGGCGGGGTCGGCAAGCGGTACTACCGGGTGGTGGAGGCGCTGTCGGTCCGCTGGTCGGACGCGCTCATCGCCGATGCCCGGGGCATCGCCGACTACTACCGCGACGAGTTCGCCGCCCCGACCGAGCTCATCGCCTACGGCGCGCCGAAGATCGCCGGCGGCGCGTCGGACAAGCTGGCCGACATCGACCTGACCGCCCGGGGCTACCACCTGGCGGTGGCCCGGTTCGAGCCGGAGAACCACGTCGACGTCATCGTCGACGGCTACCGGCGCAGCGCAGCGACGCTTCCCCTGGTCGTGGTCGGCTCGGCTCCCTACGCCGACGACTACACCCGCCTGGTGCACTCCCTGGGCGACGACCGGGTCCGCTTCCTCGGCGGCGTGTGGGACCAGGAGCTGCTCGACCAGCTCTACGCCAACTGCGCCACCTACCTGCACGGGCACTCCGTCGGCGGCACCAACCCCTCGCTGCTGCGTGCCATCGGGGCCGGTGCGGCGACCATCGCCTTCGACATCTCGTTCAACCGCGAGGTCCTCCAGGTGAGTGGCCGCTACTTCAGCACCGCCGACGACGTGGCGGTGGAGATCACCGCGGCAGAGGCCGACCCCGCCGCAGTCCGCCGGGACGGGAACCGCGCCCGCGTGATGGCCGCCCGGTACGACTGGGGCGACGTCGCCGCCGGGTACGAGACGCTGTGCCGGCGGCTGGCGGCGAGGGACTTCCCGCGCTCACGGCCCAGCGGGCGACGGCTGCCACAGGTTCCGGCGGCGCGCACCGAGCCGCCGGCAGCCGAACCGGTGCTCACGCCGGTCCCGCGACAGCCCGTGGTCGAGCCGACGCCGACACCGCTGCACGCGGCCGGCACCGAGCTGGTGGCCGCCGAGGCGCCGACAGCGCGAGTGGCTCAGTCGTGAGCGCCGTCCTGGAGTCCGAGGCGCATCCGCAGGTACGGCCGGCGGAGAGCTTCGGACAGACCCTGGCCCGGCTTGGCGGCGCGCAGAAGGGCGCGCTCGGAGCCCCCGCCTACTCCCGGTTCGTCAACCGGAAGATGGGCCGGTTCCTGGCGGCCGTCGCCTTCCACGCCGGCCTCACGCCGAACGCGGTGACCGCGATCAGTGCGGCGTTCTCTGCGACGGGCATCGCACTGCTCGCCCTCGCGGCGCCGTCCTGGCCGGTGGGCGTGGCGGTGGCCGCGTGCCTGGTCGTCGGCTACGCACTCGACTCGGCCGACGGCCAGCTGGCCCGCTTGCGCGGCGGCGGGTCGCCGGCCGGAGAGTGGCTGGACCACATGGTCGACGCGGTCAAGGCCTCGAGTCTGCACCTCGCCGTGCTGATCGGCCTGTACCGCTTCGCCGACCTCGACTCGCGGGCCTGGCTGCTGGTGCCCGTGGGCTACTGCGTCGTCGACGCGGTCCTCTACTTCGGCACCATGCTCAACGACGCCCTGCGGGCGCAGCACGGGGTGGCCATCCGGTCCCAGCAGCGGGGTGAGCGACCCAGCATCCTGCGGTCGCTGCTGGTGCTGCCCACCGACTACGGGCTGCTGTGCTGTGTGTTCGTGCTCTTCGGCGCGCCGACGTTGTTCTTGTCGGTCTACACCGCGCTCTTCGTCGCGATGACGGTCTTCCTGGCCCTCGCGTCGGTCAAGTGGTTCCGCGAGATGGGCAGGTTGCCGCGATGAACGTCCCCTCCGACACCCCCGTGGCCCGGGCGCCGCGACGCCGACTGGTGCTGGGTGCCGTGCTGGCGGTCGTGGCCGCTGCGCTGGTGACGCTGCTGCTGACGACGAGTGGGTCCGACGACGACGTCTCCGCGGGCACCGCGCCCGCCACCTCGGCGAGCGCCCCGGCGGCAGCACCGACCTCGGCGGCACCGACGGACGCCGACGTGCTGCCGGCCGCGGACACGCCGGGTCCCACGGCCTCGACCAGTGATGCCAACGCGCTGCCCCCGGCCCTCCCCGCCGTGCCGCTGGCCAGCACTGCTGCCGTCGGGAACGGGGTCACCGCGCAGGTGGTGTCCATGGAGAGCATCACCGGCAGCGGCGTGGGCGTGGGCAACATCGCCGGACCAGCGCTGTCGGTGACCGTCCGGATCAGCAACGGGACGTCCGAGCCGGTCGCGCTGGACGGTGTGTCGGTCCACCTCACCCACGGAGCCGACGTCACCCCGGCACCCCGGCTGGGCGACCCGTCCGCCGCTCCGTTCACCGGGACGGTCGACCCTGGCGCGAGCGCCGAGGGCGTCTACGTCTTCACGATCGGGGCCGGAGACCGGGACGCGGTCACCCTGTCCGTCGGCTACCAGGCCGGCGCCCCGTTCATGGTCTTCACCGGCTCGGCCGACTGACGGTCGGCCAGCTCCTCGACGAGACCGTCGCAGCCCTCCGGGCCGCGACGGTCTCGTCATGTCTGGGGATGCGCTCCGCTGGGATCACCGTGCGTTACTCCTCTTGAGTGAACGTGCCAGCCCACCAGGCGTTTTGCACCGTATCGGGTGACGGCCAGGCCCTGGTCACCCAGGGATCGTCACGCTTAGTGTTCCTTGACTGCGCTGGCATCGCGAGGATGCGGCGGCGCGAGCGAGTGGGGAAACCAGCATGAGGGCACGAACGGTAAGCGCCGCCAAGCGGTCCGTCGCGGCTACGGCAGCAACAGTGCTGGTGGCTGCAGCCATGGGCCTGCTGCTGCCCACGGCGGCCCTGGCCGACTCCGCGCCGGCGGATCAGACCAACCCGGCGACCCCCACCACCGTCACCGCCGACGCCCTGCCCACGGTCCAGATCAACGGCGTCGCCTGGGCGCAGGTCGTGGTCGGCAACACCGTCTACGTGGCCGGCAGCTTCACGACGGCGCGCCCGGCCGGTGCCCCCAAGGGCACGCAGGAGACGGTGCGCAACAACCTGCTGGCCTACGACATCCGCTCCGGCAACCTGATCACCAGCTTCACGCCCGACCTGAACGCCCAGGCGCTGGCTCTGGCGGCCTCGCCGGATGGCTCACGGATCTACGTCGGCGGCGACTTCACGCAGGCCAACGGGCAGGTCCGCGAGCACATCGCTGCCTACGACACGGCAACCGGCAGTCTGGTCACCGACTTCCGCCCGGCGGTCGACAGCACCGTCCGGGCGATCGCCGCCGCGAACACCACGGTGTACATCGGCGGGGACCTCTCCGCCGTCGGGACCACCGCGCGCACGAAGCTGGCCGCTGTCTCGGCCAGCAACGGCGCCCTGCTGCCCTGGGCGCCCCAGCCGGGGGTCGGGTCCACGGCGGGGAACACGTTGCCCAAGAACCCCACGGCCAACGCGCAGACGAGCAACGGTGTGCTGGCCATGGTGCTCGCCGGCCCGGACGGCCAGGTGGTCGTCGGCGGGCGCTTCGACTCCCTGAACGGGGTCAAGGCCACCGGCGTCGGTGCCCTCGACGGCACCACCGGGGCCACGCGCCCCTTCGCGGTCAACTCCTTCCTGACCAACCAGGGCGTGAACTCCGCGGTCTACAGCCTGAGCACCGACGGCACCGACGTCTTCGGCACGGCGTACGACTACTACGGCCCCGGTGACCTGGAAGGTCCCTTCGTTGCGGCCGCCGACGGTGGGGCGGTGCGGTGGTTCGCCGACTGCCGGGGTGACACCTACTCGTCCTTCTCGGCACACGGTGTCGTGTACACCGCCTCGCACACGCACGACTGCCGCAACATCGGTGGCTTCAAGGAGACCTCGCCGATCTCCTACCAGCACGCCAACGCGTTCAGCCTCGCGGCCGCAGGCGTGAACACCACGGCCAACAACTGGAACGGCGCCCGGCTCGCGGGTCAGCCGGCTCCCGCGGAGCTGGCCTGGTCCCCCAAGCTGAACGAGGGGAGCTACACCGGTCAGTACCAGGCGGGCTGGTCGGTCACCGGCAACGCGCAGTACGTCGTGTACGGCGGCGAGTTCCCGGAGGTCAACGGGACGAACCAGCAGGGGCTCGTCCGCTTCGCGGTGTCCTCGCTCGCGGCGAACGCGATCGGGCCGGACGTCTCGCGGATGAACCCGTCCGCGACCGCCGTCGGCGCCGGGGCTGTGCGCCTCAGCTGGACCGCGGCCAGCGACCAGGACAACGAGAACCTCGTCTACCGCGTCTACCGGGACGGCGGCAGCACGCCCATCTACCAGGTCACCCAGGCGTCGACCTGGTGGAAGACCCCCGCCATGGTGATCGGGGAGACCGGCCTGACCGCGGGATCGCACAGTTACCAGGTGACGGTCAGTGACCCGATGGGCAACACCGCCAGCTCGGCCACCGTCGCGGTCCCCGTGGCGACCGCCGGCCAGGCCCGGCCCTACGCCGATGCCGCCCGCGCCGACGGCGCCATCGACCTGTGGTCGCTGGGCGAGCGCTCCGGATCGACCGCGTACGACCTCGAGGGCACGAACGACATGACCGTGGGGAGCTCGGTCACCGAGGGCGCCGCCGGGGCGCTGACCGGTGACGGCGACACGGCCTTCACCTTCACCAACAGCGCCACGTCGACCGCCGCGGCGAAGGCGGCGGCCGCCGCCCCCCAGACGTTCACGGTCGAGGCGTGGATCAAGACCACGACCGAGACGGGCGGTCGGATCGTCGGCTACAGCTCCTCGACCACGGGCAGCAGCAGCTCCTACGACCGGATGGTCTACCTGGACACCAATGGCCGGCTGAACTTCGGCGTCTACACCGGAGTGGTCGAGACGATCACCAGCAGCGCCGCCGTGAACGACGGCACGTGGCACCACGTCGCTGCATCCCTGGGCTCCGGCGGCATGGCCCTCTACGTCGACGGCGGGCAGGTGGCGGCGAGGTCGACCGTCACCTCCGCACAGGCGTTCAACGGCGCATGGCGGATCGGTGCCGACAGCGTGTGGTCGGGGGCCGCGTCCTTCACCGGTTCCATCGACGAGGTCGCCGTCTACCCGACCGCGCTGACCGCCGACCAGCTGGCTGCACACGTTGCGGTCGCCCGCACCGGCAAGGCCGGCAACACCGCGCCGGCGGCGGCGTTCTCGTCGTCGGTGAGCGACCTGAGCGCGTCGGTGGACGGTTCGTCGTCGACCGACGTGGAGGACGCACTCGCGTCCTGGGCGTGGGAGTTCGGTGACGGGGGAACCGGAACGGGCAGGACGGCGACGCACGTCTACGCGGCGGCCGGTACGTACACGGTGACGCTGACGGTCACCGATGCTGCCGGTGCGACCGGCACGGTGAGCAGGTCGGTGACGGTGACCGCTCCGCCGACGCCGCCGGCGCCCGGTGTGCTGGCCAGTGACGCCTTCGCCCGTGAGGTGACCGGCGGCTGGGGCTCCGCGAACTTCGGTGGAGCGTGGACGCTGGACGGCAAGGCGGCGGACGCGGCCGTGGCCGGCGGTTCGGGTCGGCTGACCTCGATGGCTGCGGTGACCACCACGCAGCGGCTGGGCATCTCGGGTCAGGACGTGTCCGTGCAGGCCGACGTGACGCTGGAGAAGGCCCCGACCGGGGGTGGCAGCTTCGTCTCGCTGGGCAGCCGCACCGTGGGGTCGACGAGGTACAGCACCCAGTTGTGGTTCGCCGCCGACGGCACGGTGACCCTCAGCCTGGTGTCCGTGGTGAACGGGGCGGAGAGCGAGCTGGCGTCCTACCGCCTGGCCGGGAAGTACACCGCTGGCACGACCCTGACCGTGCGCACCGAGGCCATCGGCAACGGCACGACGACGCTGCGGGCCCGGGCGTGGACCACGGGGACCACCGAACCGGCCGCCTGGCAGGTCAGTGCGACCAACTCCACGGTGGCGCTGCAGAAGGCCGGGGGCGTCGCAGTAGAGCTCTACGTCTCCAAGTCCGCCACCAGCGCGCAGACCCTGCGGCTGGACGAGCTCACCGTCGGCGCGCCCTCCGTGGCCCCCACGAACACGGCACCGACGGCTGCGTTCACCTCCGCGGTCAGTGACCTGACCACGTCGGTGGACGGTTCCTCGTCGACCGACGCTGAAGGGGCCATCGCCTCCTGGGCGTGGGAGTTCGGCGACGGCACGACGGGCACCGGCAAGACCGCGACGCACGCCTACACCGCGGCCGGTACCCACACCGTGAAGCTGACGGTCACCGATGCTGCCGGTGCCACCGGCACGGTGAGCAAGTCGGTGACGGTGACCGCTCCCGTGGCGCCGCCGGCGTCCGGTGTGCTGGCCACTGACGCCTTCGGTCGTGAGGTGACCGGCGGCTGGGGTCCCGCGGACTCCGGCGGCGCCTGGACGATCGACGGCAAGGCCGCGAACGCGGTGGTGACCGGCGGAACAGGTCGACTGGCCGCAGCCGGGGCCACGAGCACCGCTGCAGAGTCGGCGACCTCGGCTCAGGACGTGGCCGTGCAGGCCGACGTGCTGCTGGCGAGTGCCCCGACCGGGGGCGGCAGCTATGTCTCACTGGGCAGCCGCAACGTGGGCGGCAGCCGGTACAACACCCAGCTGTGGTTCGGCGCCGACGGCACCGTGGTGCTGAGCCTGGTGTCGGTGGTCGACTGGGCCGAGACCGAGGTCGCCTCGTACACCCTGCCGGAGAAGTACGCGGCGGGGACGATGCTCACCGTGCGCAGCGAGGCCTCCGGCAGTGGCGCCACCACCCTGCACGCGAGTGCGTGGGCGGCCGGCAGCACGGAGCCGGCGGCCTGGCAGCTGACGGCCACCGACACCACCGCCGGGCTGCAGAGGGCCGGGGGCGTGCGGGTGGAGCTCTACCAGGGCAAGTCCGCCACCGCGACGCAGACCCTGCAGGTGGACAACGCGTGGGTCGGGGTCGCGGGCACCAAGCCCTGACCTCACCCGTACGGCGCACGCAGAGCCGATCGGCCTCCGGGCCGGTCGGCTCTGCGTCGTCGGGGGTGACACCCTCGGGGGTGACCCCTTCGGGGGAAGACGAACCGGCGCGGGCAGTCGACGATGAGAGGGCCCCGCGTCGGCCCGCGTCAGCAGCGCGTCCGCCTGCGCGCCGGGGCCGTCGGCCGTCCTCCGGTCGGCATGGCAGGGGAGGGAATCGCATGCAGCAAGGTCCGAGCGTCCACCTGACGGTGAGGACGCACTCGTGAGCGTCGCCGCAGCCCGGGCCGACATGCCCGCCACCGCAACGCCGGGCGCCGCGCCGATCGGGATCGTCGTCGTGTCCTACGGCTCGGCGGACCTGCTCCGCAGCAACCTGG
>Ga0210040_10010060_pt1 | contig 10910 bp, 7 predicted proteins | sample CryGeyCG12114_NA_FD_185462 | JGI IMG/M metagenome (GOLD analysis project Ga0210040, IMG submission 185462) | Groundwater microbial communities from aquifer - Crystal Geyser CG19_WC_8/21/14_NA (SPAdes) (version 2) | ecosystem: Environmental > Aquatic > Deep subsurface > Groundwater | place: USA... | reverse complement strand
CCGCCCGCCGGCGCCGGTGCTGAATAATCGGAACTGCAAGCGGCGATTGCTCGAATGGGGCCAACTGCTGCCCCGCAAGGCGATCGAGCGCGCGGTGAAGCTGCTGTTCTTCTCCAGTCACCAGATCCATTTCTTCAGCAGCAATTTGGCGTTGAACGCGGCCGCCTCGCCGCTCAGCGGCATTGGAAGCGAGTCGTGACGAGCTTCCTGCTGATGGTCGTGCTTGCGAGTGCGCTGACGCTGCATTCGATTGTTCGCATGCTGCACAGCCGGTTCATCAAGCCCGTGGACCTCGCCGTCCTGGCGGTGTTTTATTACACGGTGCCGCTGGCCGTGGCCGGGTACTTCATCTACAATCCACGCAATCTGATCTTCCTCCATTCACAGGCGGGCGATCCGGCGATCGCGATCCAGTCCATGCGCTATGCGCTGATGGCGATCCTGGCGCTCTATGGCGGCCATTGGGGAGCGAGCCAGCTGGGGGCGCCACGCCTTGGCACCTATTTCAAGCTGGAGCAGGGCGGCATAACGCGAGCGTGGCTGGCGATCGGCGCGATGGTCGGGATCATCTGGCTGGGTGTGATCCAGTTCGGCCTCAGCGAGTTCATGCAAGGCTACCTCAGGGAATCCGACCTGGAAGGCGGCACGCTGGGTACGGCGCTGGTCTATTTCGGCGTCGGAAGCCTTGGGCTGGTGACGGTCTATGCCATCCTGCTGAACAAGTTCCTGTCCCGCCGCGATCTGTGGCTGATCGTGGCTGTCACGTTCATCGTGTGCCTCGTCGTGCTTCTGATTCGGTCGAAGCGGCTGGAGATCGTCACCACCTTTTTGCCTGTCGCCATTGTCCTGCTCGCGTCCCGCAGCACGATGAAGGCGGTGTCCTGGCGCCTATTTCTCGGCATCAGCCTTCTTGTTCTGCTGGTTCTGGTGGCGTTGATCCGGGTGAACGACCAGCTCGAGTTATTCACGATCAACTTCTACTTCCTGTCGGAGGGACTTTATGCCGGCCATGCGATGCCGGGCATCATTCACCGGCTGGAGAGCGGCATGCTCGGCTACGAGAACGGCATGCGCTTCGTCACGGCGATCCTCGCCTTTCTTCCCCGTTTTATTTGGGAAGGGAAGGACGAAGTCGTCTACGCAGGCAACCTGGCGCTTGAGGGCGTCGCGCCGCTGGGAGCGACCACCTTCCTCGCCGAGACGGTGCTGCAGGGCGGGCTGGTCGCCGTGGTGCTGGTGCACCTGATCCTCGGCTTCGTCTTTGAGCGCGTGAGCCGCTTCGAGGCGGTATGGGATGCAGCGATCGCCAGCGGAAGAATTCCGGGGCGCTTCATCCTGTATCTCGCCTTCACCGCGATCCTGATCCCGCATTTCCGCGACGGTATCATTCCGGCGGTCAAGCTGACGCTCCAGGCGTGCGTGTTCCTCGTAATCCTCACCGGCCTTCATTGGACGCCGGCATATCTCCTGCAGCGCAGGAGCCCGGCAGAAGAGCAGGTCGCAGCGCCGCGCTAAGCTATGGAGGTGAGGCGCAATCTCATCGCGAACCTGCTGGGGCAGGGGTGGTCCGCGGTGCTAAACATCGGCGCAATGCCGATCTATATCGCGCTGCTGGGGATGGAGAGCTTCGGCCTGATCGGACTCGCCACTGTGGTCCTGACGCTGACGATCCTGCTGGACGGCGGCATCGCAACGACGCTCAACCGGGCGATGGTCCGGTACCGAGCCGGGCAGGCCGCACTTGGCGAGAGTGCCGACCTGCTGCGTAGCTTCGAGGGAGCGATTCTCGCCGCCGCTTCTTTCATCGCCTGCGTGGCGCTGCTGTTCGGGCCGGCGCTTGCCGCGGCCTGGCTCGACCCGGGCGGCCTGCCGCCGGAACTGGTGGAGACTGCGCTGGTGCTGATGGTGCAGATCGCAGTGCTGCGGGTGACCGAGGCCATCTACCGGGCGGCCCTGCTCGGGCTCGACCGTCCGGTCACGATGAACGCACTGTCAGCGGTCTTCACCAGCCTGCGCATCCTCGGCCCGGTCCCGCTCATCCTCTGGGGCGGAGGTGACGTGCTCACCTTCTTTTGGGGCCAGCTTGCCGCAAGCGGCGCTTCGCTGCTCTGCTTCGCGGCGGCGACGCACCTGGTGCTCGAAGGAAGCATTCTGGGGCGCGGGCGGTTCAACTGGGCCGCACTCCGCAGCTCGCTCGGCTTCACCGGAGCCGCCTTTGCCATCGCGGCGCTCGTGGCGCTCATCAACCAAGTCGACAAGCTGTTGGTGGCGCGGCTCGTCTCGCTGGAGATGCTCGGCTATTATTCCGCCGCCACTGTCGCAGCGACCGGAATCTATCAGCTTGTGCAGCCGGTTTTCCAGAGCTTCTATCCCAAGCTGAGCTACTTTCATACGACCGGCGACGGCGTCGCTTTCGACCGGCTGTTCCTTCGCACCGCCGCGACGATGGGCTTCATTGCCGGCGTGCCGATCGCGATCATCGCCCTCAACGTGGATGAGGTTCTGTTCGCCTGGACGGGCGATACCGACGTGGTGGCCCAAGCGGGGCCGTTGCTGGCCTGGCTGTGCCTCGGCACGCTGGCGAACGGGCTGTTCCATGCGCCGCTCGCCGCGCTGCTGGCCTCGGCCCGGCACGGGATCGCGGTGGTGACGACCACCGTCTTGCTCGTGCTGCTGGTACCGGCGCTTCTGCTCGGTTGGTCCTACGCTGGTCTGATGGGGCTCGCGGCCGCGTGGAGCGTTGCACTTGCAGTGTGGTTCCTGGCGACGCTGGTGCTGACCGCCACGCGCGTGACCACCGGCCAAATCGGTCTGGAGGTCCTTGGCGCCAGCCTCATCCCCTGTGCGGTCGCGCTGCTGATCTCGCTCGCCCTGAGGACAATGCTCGAGATTGAGATGGCGCAGCAGCTGAGGACCGCGCTTGTCGTGATCGCCTTCGGCGCGGCGGTCACCCTGATGACGGCGGCAGTGTTGTGGCTGAGCGGCCGGGCCATCACAAGGTTGCGGCAAGTGCCGGCGTAGCCACGCTCGCGACGAGCAGCTGCGCTGGAAGCAAGCATGAGGGCTCGTCAAACGAGCATGGCGTAGGCCTTGGCGTGAGCGAGCGCCGAGCTTTCCCAGCTGAAGCGCGCCGCCTGCGCTCGACCGGCGATGCGGAGCTCTTCGCGCAGCTCTCCCGAGTGAACGATGCGCTCCATCGCCTTGCTCCAGGCCTCGGGCAGGTCCGGCGACAGCAGCAGCGCCGCGTCGCCGGCCACCTCGGGCAGCGAGGTCTGGTCGCCGCACAGGACCGGGCAATCGTGAACCATCGCCTCCAGCACCGGCAGGCCGAAGCCTTCGTAGCGCGAGGGGTAAAGCAGCGCATCCGCACCTTCGTAGAGGCCCGCCAGGCGGTCGTCGTCGCCTGCCTGCTGGCGGACGCGACCGGCAAGGCCAAGCTCATCGATCAGCGCCAACTCGCTCGCATCGAGCGGCCCACCCCCGAAGCAAATGAGATCGTGGTCGGGCAGGTTCGCCTGCGCCAAGGAACGGGCGGCGAGCGCGAAGTTCTTGTAGAGCGGGCGCTTGCCCACAAACAGGAAGTAAGGGCGCGGTGCTTCGGGGGGAACGGGCGTGGCGCTCAGCCGCCTGACGCCGTGCGGGATCACCGTGGTGCGACCCTCCAGCCAGGGCCAGACCGCCAAAGCTTCCGAGCGTGTGTGCTCCGAGACGCAGACCACCAGATCTGCCCGCTGCAGCGCGCGACGCTTGACGATGCTGCGCAGCGCGGCCCTGGCGTCGCCGCGGCTCGGCCGCCGCTCGCTCCACATGTCGTGCAGCGTCTCCACTCGCGGCAGCGCTCGGGCGAGGTCGACGGGAGCGTAGTAGGTGCGGTGCAGAACCTTCGCCGAACTGTTCTCCAACCAGCGGGCAAAGCGCCGCTCCTGCCGCGCAAAGGGAATAAATGCGGCCGCCTCCGTGTCCGGCGCGGCGATCCGGCCCTTGCCCCAGTCCGACGCCTGCGCAGCGCGCAGCATGCCGTTGTCATGAGAGCCGGAGAAGGCCGACCATCCCGTGCCAATCGCGCTCAGCCCATGCATGAGCTCCAGCATGCAGCGGGTGATGCCCCCCGCTCGCTGGGCGACGAAGATGTCATGCGAGAAGGCAACCGATGGATAGGAGCCAGCATCGGCTTCGGGAGGGGAGACGTTCGCGAGCATGTGTTCGGAGCGCCGGCCTACGGCCCCTCGGCCCTTGAACCCTGTGTGATCCAGCCATGAGTGGCCGTTGGGCTGCCCGGGAGGGCGAGGCTGCGTTCAGCCATTCCCGGACGTCAGGGTGATGCTGCGGATAGCGGCTTCGGCGACGGCGGAATCGTCATTGTCGCGAAGCCCGATGCCGATCGTCTGGTGCGGACAGCGTGCCGGCACGGTGAAGCTGTAGCGGCCGGACGGGGAGGGCGAGGCAGCGAGCAACTCTGCGCCGGTGGGGCAATCCACCTCCAGATAAATGATCGAGAGATCCGCCCGCTCACCGTCAAGCTTCGCCGTGTAGCGCCCCGGCGCCAGCGAAACGAGCTGCCGCGCGACAATGCCCTCGCGACTGCTGCCGGCATAGGCCAGCAGTCCCTCGCCGCGAACGAAGTCCGCGGTAAGATCGGGGTCCTCGCTCACGCTCCAGCCGAACGGCGCCTCGTATTCCGGATGGGTGAACTCCGGATCGACCAGCGGGCCCGCTTGCGCCTGCGGATGCAGGGAGCGGAAGTAGGAGCGCGCAGCGGAGATGCGGCCCGACGCGATCAGCTGCGAGATCAGATTTCGCCGTAGCTGGGTATCCTGCGCAGCGCTGCCCTCTGGTACGCGCATCATCAGTGTGCGGATCGTCGGCAGCGCGGCCGGCACCGTCAGCGCCTCTCCAATGAACAGCTTGTACCAGGCAGGGTCCTGCCGCGCGACCTGCGTCAGCGGGTCGACCATCTCGGGCCGGTTGAGATATTGCGCGAGCTGCGGGAAAATCAGCTGATAGCCCGACTGCCGGCTGCGCAAGGTGGCATCGACATGGCCGATCAGCGCCTCCAGATCCTCGCGCTGCGCGGCGCGCTGGATCAGCTGCAGCTGGACGAGCATGTCGCGTCGGGAGAGGCCGGAGGCGTGATCGAGCAGCAGATCGGCCCGTTCGTTCTCGCCCGCGACGCGTGCGGTCATCGACAGGAGCGCGAGGGAGGAGAGGGCAAAGGGCTCGTGCCGGAGCGCGGCGCGTGCCTGCGGCTCGATCCGCTCCAGCGCCGCCGTGTCCTGCTTCTCGAGTGCCGCCGCGATCTGCAGCTCCACCAGCCGATCCTGCGCAAAGCCGTTCTCCGGATGGAGCCGGGCCGCGAGCGGCGGGTTCTCGCGCAGCGCCGCGTTCGAGAGGTTGGCGCGCACCGCGAAGGTGATGAGGATGATCGCTGCGAAGGCGATCGCGGCGAAGCGGATCCAGCGCATCATGGCTTCCCCTGACCGGTCCGCGCTCAGGCGGACTGGTGCTTGTCTCCGTAGCCGTAGCCGTAATCATAACCGTAGCCGTAATGGGCGTTGCGGGCGTTGAACTTGGTGAAGACCACCCCGATCGGCTTGATCCCGGCCTGGCGGAGCCGGCGGATCGCGGTCTGGACCATGCCGCGCCGCGCCGCATTGGCCTCCACCGCATAGACCACGCCTTCCACCCGGCTGGCGATCAGGATCGCATCCGCAAGGCCGAGCACGGGCGGGGAGTCGACCACCACGTGATCGAACCGGCGGCCGAGCTCGTCGACGAGCAGCTCCAGCCGCGGGCCGGACAGCAATTCGCCGGCATTTGGTGGCTGGGGACCTGCAGGCAGGATCGACATGCCTTCGATCGAGGTGGCGCGGATCATCTTATCGAGATCATCGTCCCCGCTGAGGAAGTTGCTGGTGCCGGCCTTGTTGTCCATCTCCATCAACTGATGGACGGAAGGAGAGCGCAGGTCGCAATCCACCAGGATGACGCTGCGCCTCGCTCGCGCCAGTGACTTGGCAAGCGCGTAGGCGGTGGTCGACTTGCCTTCGCCCGCGCGAGTGGAGGTGGTGGTCAGCGAACGCGGCACGCCGTGGTCGGTCGCGAACTCCAGGTTCGTGCGGATCGACAGGTAGGCTTCGGACTGGGGGGACTTGATGTCCGCCAGTGCCTCCACCGGATCCTCGTTGTCGTCGCTGATCGGCACGACCCCCAGCAGCGGCAGTCCGGCGATCTCCGGAATTTCGGAAGGATCGCGGATCGCCTCATCGATCTGCTCGAGCAGGAACGCTGCGCCGATGCCCAGGCCGAGCCCGGCCAGCAGCGCCAGCAGGAGGTTGATGGCGATGCGCGGGCTTGAGGGCTTGTCTGGCAGCTGCGCCGGGTCGATGACAGAGATGTTGTTGCTGCCCACGCCGCCGGCGACGCCGATCTCCTTGTAGCGCTGCAGCAGCGCGTCATAGAGCTCGCGGTTGGTGTCCGCCTCGCGCTGGTAGTTGTTGTACTGGATCGAGCGCCGGCGCTGGTCGAGCAGCTGCGACTTGAGCGTCTCCACCCGCTCGCGCAGATCCGTCTCACGCCGCGAAGCTGAGGCGTAGTCGGAGCCGAGACTGCGGCGGACGCGCGCCTCTTCCGTCGTGATGCTGGCGTCGAGCTGGCGCAGCTGTGCGGCGAGCGCCTGCGCCGGCGGATATTCCGGCTGGAACTGGGCGAGCAGGCGGGCATATTCGGCTGCGACCTCCGCCCGCTCCTGCCGCAGGCCGGTGATGGCGGTGTTGGTCAGCGCCTCCCGGGTAGAATCGGCCTGTGCATTGTTGCGACTGGCGGCGGCGATCCGGTCCGCGGTCGCCTGCGTGAGCGCCTGGTTCAGGGCCGAGAGGTCCTCGACCACGATCGAGCGCTCACCCTGATTGCCCTGTGCATCGGTGATGCCGGTGGGCAGGTTGATGATCGCCTGGTTCTCGGCATAAGCAACGAGGTCGCGTTCCGAGACTTCGAGCCGTTCGCGCAGCTGCCCGAGCCGTTCCTCGAGGAAATTGCGCGCGTAGGAGCTCGCCTCGTACCGCCGGGCCAGCGACTGCTCGATGAAGTTGCGCACCCAGGCATTCACCACCCGCTGGGAGAAGTCGGCATCCGGGCTGGTGAAGCTGACCGTGACGAGACGCGATCCGCGCGTCGGCGAGATGCCGATATTGTCGAGCAGGATATCCGCCGCCTCTCGCTGGCGGATCTGGCGCTGCTCGCGCGTCAGGCGGGAACCCGGCGCCTCCTCCGCGAACAGGGTGCCTTCGTCCGGATCGACCTCGAACATCTCGAAAAAGGCGTTGTCCTGCGGCAGCCGCAGTTCCGTCGCCACGGCCTCCGCAAGCGAGCGGGCTTCCAGCAGGGAATATTGCGTCTGATAAAATTCCTGGTCGACGAAGCTGGATTCGGGCGTGACCTCGTCCACCTGCACGACGCGGTCCTGCTGGCGCGAAATCTCCAGCGTGGCGCTGGCAACATATTGCGGCGTCATCAGCAGCGTGGCGATCAGACCGAGCAGCAGCGCCGCCACGGTCACCGCCAGCACAAGCCAGCGCCGGCGGACCAGGATGCGCCAGTAACGGGTGAGGAGCGGCATCGGCGCGGCGCCGGCCTCATCGCTCACGGCGGCGGCGCGCCCTTCGGGCTGGGTGCCGAACCAGGGAATGTCAGCGGTGTTCATCAGTTGCTCAAAATATAGACCAGCGGCGTCAGCAAGGCTGGCCCGGCCTGGATCGCGTATTGCAGCAGCCTGCGGGAGCCGGATTCGCCGACGACGACCGTGTCGTTCGGGTAGATGATCGGATCGTCGTAGACGCCCCGGCGGATCGAGCCGAGATCGTAAAGCGCGGCCATCCGCTGCCCCTGGACGGTGCGGAAGACCACCACCTGCTTGCGGTCGGCGAACTCGGTCTCGCCCCGAGCGGCGGCAACCGCGCGCATCAGCGTCATGTTATTGGTAACGGGGTAATTGCCAGGCATCTCGACCTCGCCATCCACCGTCACCAGCCGGCTCGTCGCCTCCATTACGTTGACGCTAACGTCCGGCTCCTTGACGTAGCGGATAAGCCGGGCGGTGATCTCATCGTCGACCATGTCGGGCGTCTTTCCGGCGGCGATCAATGTCCCGGCAAGGGGCACCGCGATCTGCCCGCTGGCATCCACCTGCACTTCGCGCGACAGGTCCGGCACGCCCCACACTTCCACCGAGAGCTGGTCCTGCGGGCCGATCAGGTAGTCGCGCGGGGCGGGCATCTGGTCCAGGCTGGAGGGTGCGGGCAGGAGGGTGCCGTCCGCGATCGTGGTCGCGGCGCCGCCTTCGAGCGGCGGCGTGCTGGAGCATGCAGCCAGGGCGCATGTCGCCACCGTGGCCATGCCGCCTAACATCCAAATTCGCGCGTACACTGTGAAGATACGTCCCAATTCTCGAAACTTCTCAACTGCCGGAGGTGCGATCGATTGGCTCGAAGGCCTAGACACCCCCTCCGGCAGCGTCCATCGAAACTTTTGCTGCGCGCACGCGCCCGGCTGCGGCGACCATGCCGACAGCCACTGCCGCGATCGCCGCATGGGCGGGGGTGCGCAGGGGGTAATCGGCGAGGCTCCCTACCAGCTGCATCGCCAGAACCGCGCTGCCCGTGCGCGCCAGCAACACCTCTATTCGCGCCCGGCCGCGCACCGGCCGCCATGCGCGCAGGGTGGAGCGGACCAGCCAGAAGAGGAAACCCGCCGCGATCGCCAGCGCGAGGATGCCGCCTTCGATGTAGATCTCCAGCAGGTCATTGTGCGCCCGGTTGACGTAGATCGGGTTGAGATTGTCGAACGGCTCCACCATCCGGAACAGCGGGTCGAAGGTGCCGAAGCCCGTTCCCCACGGGGCGAAGCTGTTGCCCAGATCCAGCATCACCGGGAACAGCCGCACGCGGATCTCCTGCGCCACGTCCTGGCTGAACAGCCGCTGCACCGCCTCCGCCCGCGACAGGATGACTGTCGCGCCGACCAGCGCCACCAGCCCTGCGGTGAGCAGCAGCGGGGCCAATCCCAGGCGCCCGGCGCGGCTGCGGCGTGCCTCGTGCTTGGTGGCGTGGAGCGACTTTTCCGCCATGCCGCCGCGATAGATCAGCCAGGCTCCGATGATCCCGATGACCATCAGCACCAACCCCGCGCGCGAACCGGTGATCAGGATCAGCGGCACCAGCAGCACCGCCCCGGCGAGCGCGACGAACTGCGCGAACTTGCGCTGCTGCGTGCTCTCGCTCGGCCAGGCGGCGAACAAGGCCAGCAGCGGGAAGCTCAGCGCCATCAGCAGCGCCTGGTGGTTGCGATTGGCGAACAGGCCGACCGCCGCGCCCTGCGTGGTGATGCGGTAGAAGTAGCTCCAGCGCGCCTGACTGACGATCTGCACGATGCCCATCATGGCGCTCAGCGCGGCGTAGGCCAGCAGCGCGAGCAGCACGGTGCGCCAGTGACGCGGATCGGTGCGGGCCAGCGCCACCAGCACCGCCAGCGGGATGAACAGCGCGAAGAGGGAATTGGTCGTCGCGGCAGGAGAGAAGGTCAGCGGCCGCCAGAGATCGCCTTGACCGATGCTCTCGAACACCTCGGCAAACGCTTCCCGTCCGGGCAGTGAGGACCACAGGCCAGGCGGCAGCGGCATGAGCTGTAACGCGACCATCACCAGCCACGCCGCCAGCAGCAGGACCGGGGCGCGCAGGCTGCCCCTGTAGAGCCATCCGCCACGTGCGACCGACCAGGCGAGGCCGGCGATGGCGACAGCGCGCACCAGCGAATGCGTTGCGACGTCCGCCCGCGAGGCGCCGCCGAACAGCAGGATTGGCATGAGAACTGCGAGCAGCACGATCAGCGGTTCGGAAAGTCGACTCCGCGAGCGCGGCCCGCCCCTGTCACGAACGATCCGGGCACCCCTCGCACCCTTGTTCCGCCGGAGCAGCGTGCCCATCATGCCGCATCATCCTTCCGATGGCGAACGGACAGCTCGCCGCCAGACGCAGGCGTGATGCGCCAAGCGGCCGGTGCGCTCATGCGGCCCTGGGGGGCAATTGTCACAGGAAGAGGCTGGATCACGGGCGGCGCGCCAACTGGCAAATCGCCAGCCCCAGCGCAAGAACTGATTGCCCCGTCATGAGCCGTCCCGCATCCCGAGTAAGAGTTGTGGATCGGCCGCTCGTGCACGATCACGGCTGGCGATGAGCCAGTGTGAGCGCTTTTGTCGCGGCAGAAGCGGGCGAAAGAGCAGGTTTCCTGTACCTCGAGCCAGAACAAGCGAGGCAGGCGAACGTAGGGGGAGAAGCAGGTCAGCTCAGCCGTTCGAGGCGATCGACAAGTGCAATCAGCGCCCAGAATTGCGGGCGCTTGGAGAATGTCAACCGCAGTGCGCCGACACGTTACCAACAACAAAAACCCCGCAAATCCGGAGATTTGCGGGGGCTTTTGAGATGGTGGGCGTAGCAAGGATTGAACTTGCGACCCCTGCGATGTCAACACAGTGCTCTACCACTGAGCTATACGCCCGAACCATCAAGCTGCCCCTGAGGAACGATCCTCGTGCGGCAGGCGGGCCGATTAGCGAAGCCAACCTCCGAGCGCAAGGGGCAAAGGCATGACCTCAGAGAGAGGCGCTCGTGATCGCTTCCTCGAAGACGCGCTCCACCTCCAGCACCAGGTCCTTTAGGTGGAAGGGCTTGGAGAGAACGCGGCCGCGCGAGGCATCACTGCTCGCCTTGAGCGCCACGGCGGCAAAGCCAGTGATGAACATGACGCGCGTGTAAGGGCTGATCTCTGCGCAGCGCTGGGCGAGCTCGATCCCGTCCATCTCCGGCATCACGATGTCGGACACGAGCAGGTCGTACTCCCGGCTTTGCAGCAGTGGCAGT
>Ga0210040_10010059_pt1 | contig 10910 bp, 11 predicted proteins | sample CryGeyCG12114_NA_FD_185462 | JGI IMG/M metagenome (GOLD analysis project Ga0210040, IMG submission 185462) | Groundwater microbial communities from aquifer - Crystal Geyser CG19_WC_8/21/14_NA (SPAdes) (version 2) | ecosystem: Environmental > Aquatic > Deep subsurface > Groundwater | place: USA... | reverse complement strand
CCTGCGGGTCGGTGTCCTCGAGGAGCTCCGCGGCCCGCGCAACCAGCTCGGCGTGCTCGGGAGGCTCGAGGCGGTCGCCGACACGCTCCGCGACCTCGGCGCGGTGGTGACCCCGGTCTCCGCGCCCGCGGCGGGCCGGGCGCTGGCGACGTACACCACCATCACCTCGGCCGCCGCGGTGCCGGTGCTCGCGCCCTACGTCCGGTCGGGGCTGACCGGGCCCGAGGTGGAGCGGCGGCACGCCTGGGGCCTGGAGCTGCTGCAGGAGCTGCCGAGCCCCCTGGAGGTCGCGCAGGCGGCGCGGGGGATCCTGCGCTCGCAGGTCACCGCGGCGCTCCAGGGCTGCGACGTGCTGCTGTCGCCGACGATGCCGACGACCGCTCCGCTGCTCGACGGCGACCTGGCGCCCGAGGACCTCGCGAACCCGCTGTCGGCGCCCTACACCGACTGCTGGACGGTGGTCGCGAACCTCGTCGGGCTGCCCGCGCTGTCACTGCCCAGCGGCCGCTCGAGCGAGGACGGGATGCCGGTCGGCACCATGCTGATGAGCCGTCCCCGCACGGACCACCTGCTGCTGCGGGTGGGTGCAGCGCTCGAAGCCGCCGGTGTCGACGCGCCCGTCGCCGGGCCCATCCGGGCGTAACCGCCCACGGGTCGGGTCCCGGCTGCCAGGATTCGCCCATGGACGAGCGGGAGCGGCTGGCCGAGCGCTTCACCCGGCTCGCCCGCGTGGCCTCCGAGCTGGTGCTGGCCGACAGCGAGGCCGAGGTCAGCAACATCTGCATCGAGCACCTGGCCGACGCGGCCGGAGCGACCGTGGCCTCGATGTCGCTGCTCGTGGACGAGGGGACGCTGCGGCTGGTCGGCGCCCGCGGCACCCGCGCCGGGATGATGGACTCCTGGGCGACCTACCCCGTCGACGCCCGGACCCCCGCCGGCGAGGCCGTGCTCCAGGACCGCATGGTCGTCGTGCAGGGCGAGGCCGAGCTGGGGGAGCGCTACCCCGCCCTGGACTCCGGCGTCAGCGGGGACCGGGCGATCGTGTGCCTGCCGCTGCGGATCGGCACCCGGCGGCTGGGCGTCCTCACCATGTCCTACCCAGGCCGCCGCGACATCTCGGCCGCCGAGCTGGAGTTCCTGGCGGTCATGTCCGACACCTGCGCGCAGGCACTCGTGCGGGTGCAGATGACCGCGGAGGCCGCGGACCGCCAGGACAAGATCCGGTTCCTCGCCGACGCCAGCGTGGAGCTGTCGCGCAGCCTCGACTACGAGGTGACGCTGGCGAAGGTGGCGCGGTTGGCGGTGCCCTGGTTCGCCGACTACTGCGCCATCTCGCTGGAGCAGGACGGCGAGCTGCGCACGCTCGCGGTCGAGCACGTCGACCCAGCCAAGGTCGAGGTGGCGCTCGAGGTGCAGCGCCGGTTCTCCTCCGGTCCAGACGGCGAGACCGGGTCCTACCGCGTGTTCCGCTCCGGCCGCAGCGTCCTGGTGCCCGAGGTCGACGACGCGGCCGTCGCCGCCGCCATCGCCGACCCCGAGCGACTGCGGCTGGTGCGGGCCCTCGACATCCGCAGCATGATGACGGTGCCGCTGCGCGTCCACGACCGGGTCCTCGGGGTGGTCACCTGGGTGGCCGGGGCCGGAGGGCGGCGCTTCGACGTCGACGACCTCGCCTTCGGGGAGGACCTGGCCCTGCGAGCCGCGATCGCCATCGACACCGCCGGGCTGCACAGCAAGCTGCACGAGGTCGCCGCCAGGCTCCAGCGGGCCGTCATGCCCGGAGACCTGCCGCAGGTGCCGGGCTGGCGGACCGCCGCCTGTTACCTGCAGGCCGACCACAGCGAGGCCGGTGGCGACTTCTACGACGTGACCGAGCTCGGCGACGGCCGGATCGCGGTGTTCGTCGGCGACGTGATGGGACGCGGGGTGACCGCGGCCGCCGCCATGGCGCAGACCCGCGCGGCGATCCGCGCCCTGGTGCTCGTCGACCCCGACCCGTCGGCGGTGCTCACCGCACTCGACCGATTGTTCGAGCACTACGGCTTCCACCAGCTCGTCACCTTGGTGTACGCCGTCGTGGACCCGGGGCGCGACGAGGTGGTGGTGGTCAACGCCGGGCACCCGCCGCCCGTCGTGCGCCGTGCCGACGGGACCGTCGAGCTCCTCTCCGGTCGTCCGGGGCTGCTGCTGGGCGCCGGAGGAGCCGAGCGCCCCACCACGAGGGTGCCGCTGCTCCCCGGGGACGCCTTCCTCGGTTTCACCGACGGGCTCGTCGAACGTCGCGACGAGGACATCGACGTCGGCCTCGAGCGGCTCGCGGCGGCGTGCCGGCGGGCGCCGGACCAGCACGCGGCTCCCTCCGGCGTGGAGCTGAGCCGGTGGCTGCACCAGCTGGTCGCGGACGTGCGGGACCCCGCCCGCGACGACGACGTGGCCGCGGTGGTGCTGCTCCGGGCCTGACGCCCGTGGTGCCCGGAGCACGGCTTGCGGAAGTTAGGCTAGCCTTGCATCATTGAGGCTCACCTAACCCGATCTTGCGAAGGACCGACCAACGTGATCGTGTGCCACTGCCGGGTCGTCAGCGACAGGGCGATCACCGAGAGCGTGCGCGCCGGTGCGCGGTCGCTCGCGGGCGTGTGCCGGAGCACCGGGGCGGGGCAGGACTGCGGAGCCTGCGTGTTCTCGGTCAAGAGGCTCGTGTGCGAGCATGAGGTCTCCCCCCGGTCCGCGCTCGCGGTCACCGGCCCTGCGCTCCTGTCGGAGGTCGACGTTGCAGCCAGTTAGCCCGCGGATCATCGAGCTGCTCAATTCGGCGCTCACTTTCGAGCTGACGGTGACCAACACCTACTTCCTGCACGCACGGATGCTGGACAACTGGGGCCTCGGCCGGCTCGGCAAGGTCTTCTACGACCTGTCGATCGACGAGATGCGGGACGCGGACGCGCTGATCAACCGGATCCTGATGTTCGAGGGCCACCCCAACGTGCAGAAGCTCGGCTCCATCACGGTGGGCGAGGACGCCCAGGAGATGCTGACCCTCGCCTACGAGAGCGAGAAGGCTGCCGTCGCGGAGTTCAACGCCGGTGCGCAGGAGTCGCACGCGCTCGGGGACCACGGCACCGCCGCGGTGTTCGAGGAGATGGTGCGCGACGAGGAGCGGCACGCCGAGTGGTTCGAGAGCCAGCTCGACGCGATCACGCGGGTCGGCCTGCCGCAGTACCTCGCGCAGATGGTCGTCACCGACCTCCCTGCGAGCTGATCCTGCGAGCTCAGGCTGCTCAGCTCGGGAGCTGCCGCGGTCCGCGGTCGACGTAGGCCACGACCCGGTTGAGCAGCGAGGCCGCCTGCACCAGCTCGCGCGGCGGCGGCGGAGGCTCGTCGGCCAGCTCGTAGAGCAGCGGCGCCGCCTCGGGGTGGCCGAGCTGCTGGGCCACCTGTGCGCAGGCGCGGGCGGCGTCGCGCACGGCGGCCGGCTCGACGGTCCAGATGCACTCGAACAGCCGCTGGGAGTCCGGGATGCTGGACTGACCCGGCAGCTCCCAGGCGGTGAGCATCGCCGGGTGGTCCGGCGACTCGCAGACCACCACCCACTCGCGGCGCATCGGCGCGTCCTTCGGCAGCTGCACGAACGTGGTGCCGGGAACCTCGAGGTCGGTCTCGAAACCCGCGAACACGAACGTGACGCGAGCGACCCGGGCCAGCTCGCGCCAGCGCTCCTCGACGGCCCGGTAGTACTTCTCCTTCTGGAACGACCCGAAGATCACCGGTCTCTCGGCGCGTAGGGCGCACTCGTCCTCGATCGCCCACGACATCGCCAGCAGCGTGGCCTTGGTCAGCCGCTGAGGGGTCAGGTGCGGCTGGGTGCGGCGTAGGGCGGCGTACACCGACGGCGCGGCAGGAGGCTGGGTCATCGAGGCTCGCGCCAGCGAGACCGCCGCGATCGCCACCTCGAGGCGGGACCCGGCGTCGCGCCGCCGGACCACCTGTCGGACCAGCTCGACGTCCCGCTCGTCGTAGCGACGGTGCCCACTGTCCAGCCGCTGCGGCACCGGGAAGCCGTGCCGGGTCTCCCACATGCGCAGCGTCGCCGGCGCCAGTCCCGTGCGGGCCGCCAGCTCCCCGATCGAGATCCCCTCCGCGTGTGACGTCACGTGCCCAGGGTAGACCTCAACACATCGTTCAGACTAATGTTGAAGTTGCTCGGTCGCCTGACCCGGCCCCAGCGCATGGAGGAGACAGCGATGAGCATTCCGAGCAGCCAGGACAACGGGAGCAGCCACGTGACCGGCCAGCTGCCACCGCCGACGGTCGAGTCGCCGGTGCCCAGCCTGCTGCGCCCACGTCGCGACGGTCCCACCACCACGCACGCGCAGCCCGGGGGTGGCCGGCCCCGCCTGGTGCTCCTCCCGGGACCGCACCCGGGCCGGGACGACCAGCCTTCGACCTTCGCCCTCGGCGAGGAGACGCTGATCGGGTCCGGGGAGGACTGCGACGTCCGGCTGCCAGGACTGGCCGAGCGGCACGCGCAGGTCTGGCGCGACGAGCGGGACGAGTACGTCCTGGTCCGGCTCACCGAGGCGGGCGACACCACGGTCAACGGGGCGCCGGTGGACACCGCCGTCCTGCGCACCGCGACCCGGATCGAGATGGGGGAGTGGACGCTGTCGTTCTACCGTGAGGAGTACGCCGACCACGGTCGTCCCCACGGAGGCCGTCAGGGCGGCGAGCTCGGTCACCAGCAGCCCCAGGCACCACGAGCGGCGTCTGGATCCTCCGGGACAGGGGACTGGTCGGGGGAGGGTCGGCCGAGCAGCCTGCGGCGACCTGACCAACCAGCCGGCTGAGCTGGTCCAGGAACGACACCGACAGGAGGACGGACGTGGGTGCACCAGTGCTGGTCGCCGGCGCCTCGGGCTTCGTGGGCAGGCGTCTGTGCGCCGCGCTCGCGGCCGAGGGTCACGACGTGCGCGCGATGACGCGCAATCCCGACCACTACCGAGGGGCGGGGGACGCCGTGCGCGGCGACGTGCACGACGCGGAGTCCCTCACCGGGGCGCTGGACGGCTGCGCCGCGGCCTACTACCTGGTGCACTCGCTGGAGTCGAAGGACTTCGCCCGGCTCGACGCGGAGGCCGCGCGCACGTTCGGCCGGGCCGCTGCGGCGGCGGGGGTGGAGCAGATCGTCTACCTCGGTGGCCTGGGTGCGGACTCCGACGACCTGTCGGCGCACCTGCGCAGCCGACGCGAGGTGGAGGGGCTGCTCGGCGAGGCCGGGGTCCCGGTGACCGTGCTCCGCGCCGGCATCCTGATCGGCAGCGGCGGCATCTCCTGGGAGATCACCCGCCAGCTCGTCGACCACCTGCCGGCGATGATCACCCCGCGCTGGGTGCGCACCAAGACCCAGCCGATCGCGGTCGACGACGTGGTCCGCTACCTCGTCGGCGTGCTGGGCCGCGACGAGGCGCTCGGCCAGGTCTTCGAGGTGGGAGGACCCGAGGTCCTGCGCTACGTCGACATGCTCCGGCGGGTCGCGGCGATCGAGCACCGCAGGCTGGTCGTCGTCCCGGTCCCGGTGCTCAGCCCGGCCCTGTCGGGACGCTGGCTGGGCCTGGTCACCGACGTCGACGCCCAGGCCGCTCGGTCGCTGGTCGACTCGATGGCCAACGAGGTGGTCGTCCGGGACGAGCGGATCCGCACCCTGGTGCCGTTCGAGCCCCAGGCCTACGACGACGCGGTGCGTGCCGCGCTGGCCGACCAGGAGGCCCAGCAGGCGTGAGCCTCCTCGAGCGTGCCCGCGTCGCCGTCGGGGGGCGGCTGCCCAAGCCGATCACCCACGTCGTGCCGATCCGGCACCTCGAGTCGCGGACGGCGACCCGGCACCGGCGCCGCGTGGTGGCGGCGACGTCGGTCGTCGGCGCGGCCGTGCTGGGCGGCTCGCTGGCCGCGCCTCCGGGCTCGCGCCGGTTCTACACCCTGACCCTCGCCGCCGCCGGCACCTGGACCGTCGGTGGTCTCGCCTCCGGACCGCTGCACCTGGGCTGGATCGAGCACCGCGACGACGAGCTGCGGCGGCCGTGGGCCACCCCGGTGCTGACCGGCGTCGGCGCGTTCGGCTTCTTCTACGGCTGCGCCCTCGTGGCGCGACGGATCCCGTTCCTGGACGCCGCCATCCGCCGGGTGCTCCAGTTCGCGGAGCAGGGCAGCACGCCCTACGTCCTCGCCACGACGTACGCCAACGGGGTCGGGGAGGAGATCTTCTTCCGCGGCGCGCTGTACGCCGCCCTGCCGCGCCGGCACGCGGTCGCCGCCTCGACGGCGGTCTACGCCGTGGCGACCGTGACCACCCGCAACCCCTCGCTGGTGCTGGCGGCCACCGTGATGGGGTCGCTGTTCGCCCTGCAGCGGCGGGCCACCGGGGGGCTCCAGGCGCCGGTGCTCACCCACCTCACCTGGTCCACGCTGATGGTGCGCCACCTGCCGCCGCTGTTCCGCGAACCCCCCGGCCCCCGCCCCTACCGACAGGGAGCCCGATGACCGCCGCCCGTGCCGACGTGGTCGTCGTCGGAGCCGGCCTCACGGGCCTGACCTGCGCGGTCCACCTGTCGCTGCGCGGGCCGAAGGTGCGGGCGGCCGCCACCGACGGCACCGGCTACGTCGGCGGTCGGGTCGCCCGGGGTCTGGACCGCGCGCTCGACGCACTGGTCGTCCCGGGCTACACCAGGGTCGGCCACGCAGTGCGCCGCCGCGGCTGGGCCCGCGACGACCCTCGTCCCGGCGCGCTGAGGGGGCGGGTCGCGCTCGTCACCGGCGCCGGCTCCGGGCTCGGCAAGGCCAGCGCCGAGGGGCTCGCCGCGCTTGGGGCGCAGGTCCACCTCGTCGTACGCACCCCGGCGAAGGGCGAGGACGCCGCCGCGGAGGTACGTCGTGCCGTCCCGGGCGCCGACGTGGTCGTGGACCGCTGCGACGTCTCCGACCCCTCCTCGGTCCGCGACTTCGTGAGGGCCCTCGACGCGCCGCAGGTCCACGTGCTCGTGCACAACGCCGGGGTGATGCCGCCCGAGCGGCTGGAGTCGGCCGACGGTCACGAGCTGACCCTGGCCACCCACGTGCTCGGGCCGCTGCTGATGACCGAGCTGCTGCGTCCCCGCCTCGCCGCCGCCGGGCGTGCCCGGGTCGTCATCGTGTCGTCGGGCGGGATGTACTCCGCCCGGCTCCCCGCCGGCGACCCGGAGTTCGTGCGCTCCCGTGCCGGGGACTACGACGGCACCCGCGCCTACGCCCGCACCAAGCGGATGCAGGTCGCGCTCGCGCCGATGATGCAGGAGCGGTGGGCCGCCGACGGCATCGCCGTGCACACCATGCACCCCGGGTGGGCCGACACCCCCGGGGTGCTGACGGCGCTCCCGGGCTTCGCGAAGGTGGTCGGCCCGCTGCTGCGCGCGCCCGCGGCGGGAGCGGACACGGTGGTGTGGCTCGCCGCCACCGAGCCGCCGCCCGGCGGGGGACAGTTCTGGCAGGACCGGGCACCACGCCCTGAGCACTGGCTCGGCCTGCTCCGCGAGGAGCCGGGTGACGTGGACCGGCTGTGGGCCTACGTGTTGGACGCCGTCGGCCTGGACTAGACGTTGCCCAGGATGTGCGTGAGCGTGATGCGCAGAGCGACCCGGGCGGGGTTGACCCGCGGCTGGCGGTAGCGCTCGGCGTACCTCCGGACCGCCTCGGCCACGGACTCCTCGTCGTCGCGGACCTCGGCGATGCCCTCCAGCGTCGACCAGCGGCGTCCGTCGACCTGGCACACCGCGACCCGGCGATCTGGGCCGCGCCGGAGGTTCGCCGCCTTCTGCGAGGTGCCGCTGGTGATGGCCCAGGCCAGGCCGTGGTCGGCGTCCAGCACGACGCCCATGGGAACCACGTGCGGCGACCCGTCCCCGCGCAGGGTGGTGACCGAGCAGAGGTGCCGCTCGCCCCAGAAGTCGACCAGCTCGGGACTCAGCGACGGGGTCGGCACCGTGCCACCCTAGGCCGGACCGATGAGTTCCCGGCCGGTGCCGGGTCGGTCCGACGAGCAGCGCGCCCGCCTCGGTGCGACCCTCGGGGAGATCCGGAGGTCTCCGGGGGTGGGGTGTGCTGGAGTGGACCATCGGCCGGCCCCGGGCTCCCGGGACGGCCGCCCAGTGCAGGGAGGCACCGTGAACGACCAACCGGCCGTCGAGGCCGTCGAGCTCGTGAAGCGCTTCGGGGAGACGACCGCCGTGGACGGCGTCAGCTTCTCGGTGCCCCGCGGGACGGTGATGGGGCTCCTGGGCCCCAACGGCGCGGGCAAGACCACGATCGTGCGGATGCTGACCACGCTGAGCCGGCCCACCAGCGGCACCGGCCGGGTGGCCGGGTTCGACGTGGTGGAGCAGCCCGACCGGGTGCGGCGAAGCATGGGGCTCACCGGTCAGGCGGCCACCGTCGACGAGCTGCTGACCGCACGGGAGAACCTCCGGCTGATCGCCGGGCTCTCGGGCATGTCGCGCAAGGCCATCGGGCCGGCGTCGGCCGACCTGCTGGAGCGGTTCTCGCTCACCGAGGCCGCGGACCGCACGGTGAAGACCTACTCCGGCGGGATGCGCCGACGGCTCGACCTCGCCGTGTCGCTGGTCGCGGCGCCGCCGGTGCTGTTCCTCGACGAGCCGACCACGGGCCTGGACCCGCGCAGCCGGCAGGATCTGTGGGACGTGCTGCGCGGCCTGGTCCGCGACGGCACGACGCTGCTGCTGACCACGCAGTACCTCGAGGAGGCCGACCAGCTCGCCGAGGACATCGTGGTCATCGACCGCGGGCGCGTCATCGAGCACGGCACCCCGACCGAGCTGAAGACCCGCGCCGGTCGCGCCAGCGTGGTGCTGACCGTGACCCACGGCGACGACCTGGGCCGGGCCGAGGAGCTGATGCGGGGCTGCGTCGGCGAGGTCTTCGTCGAGGTCGGTCCTCGGCGGCTGACCGCCCCGGCCAGCGGTCTGGTCGACGTCGGCCGGATCGGTGAGGCGTTCGCCGCCAGCGACATCGCCGTCGACGACCTCGGGTTGAAGCGGCCCAGCCTCGACGACGTCTTCCTGGCCCTGACCGGGCACCGTGCCGAGGGCGAGACCCCCGAGGCGGAACCTGACGACGAGGACGGTGGCGGCTCGGACCCGACCGCCCCCCGGCCGGACGGGTCCGGGGTCCCCCTCGAGGGAGCGGCGCGATGACGACCACCGACGTGCCCACCGGCACCGGCGCCGCACCCGTCGAGCGGCCGGTGCTCACCCCGCCGAACCTGCTGCGCTCCTCGGCGATGGTGGTCCGGCGCAACCTGATCCACATCAAGCGGATGCCCGAGCTGCTGCTCGACGTCACGGTGCAGCCGGTGATGTTCGTGCTGCTGTTCGCGTTCGTGTTCGGCAGCTCGATCGACGTGCCCGGGACCAACTACCGCGAGTTCCTGGTGCCCGGCATCATGGCGCAGACGATCGTGTTCTCCTCCTTCATCGTGGCCATCGGGCTGACCACCGACCTGGACAAGGGGATCGTCGACCGGTTGAAGTCGCTGCCGGTCTCGCGCACCACCATCCTGGTCGGGCGCAGCATCTCCAGCCTGATCCACTCCAGCATCGGCATCACGGTGATGGCGCTGACCGGCCTGCTGATCGGCTGGCGGGTGCGCGACGGCGTGCTGCCCGCGGTCGAGGCCTTCGCCCTGCTGCTGGTCTTCGGCTTCGCAATGATCTGGATCGGCATCTGGGTCGGCTCGATCATGCGCTCGGTGGAGTCGGTCAACGGGTTCATGTTCACGGTGATGTTCCCGCTCACCTTCGTGGCCAACACCTTCACCCCGACCAGCAGGATGCCGACCTGGCTGCGGACGGTCGCCGAGTGGAACCCGGTGTCGTCGCTGACCCAGTCCCTGCGCGAGCTGTGGGGAAACGGCCCTGAGGCGCCGTCCTCCGCGGCCTGGCCGCTGCAGCACGCCGAGCTGGTCACGGTGGTGTGGGCGCTGCTGATCACCGCGGTGTTCGCCCCGCTCGCCGTCGCGGCCTTCCGACGTCGCTCCCGCGACTGAGCACCGGCGCCGCGGGTCAGGCGGGACCGGCGCAGCGGAAGCCGATGTTGGCCGACGCGGACTCCGGGGTGTTCGAGGACCGGGCGGCGACCCGGTAGCGGTGGCAGTAGGACGCGTGGCACAGGTAGGAGCCGCCGCGCATCACCCGCTGCTCGCCCTCCTCGGCGCCACGCGGGTCGTGCTGCGGGGAGTGCGCGTAGGTGTCGGCGGCGAACCAGTCCGCGCACCACTCCCACACGTTCCCCGCGGTGCCCCACAGCCCGAGGCCGTTGGGCGGGAACGACTTGACCGGGGCGGTGGTCAGGTAGCCGTCGTCCTCGGTGTTGACCGTCGGGAACGTGCCCTGCCAGATGTTGCACACCCACCGGTCCCGCGGCGTGAGCTCGTCGCCCCAGGCGTAGCGCGCCCCGGCGAGGCCGCCGCGCGCGGCGTACTCCCACTCGGCCTCGGTCGGCAGCCGCTTGCCCGCCCACGCGGCGTAGGCCGTGGCGTCGTGCCACGAGACGTGCACGACCGGGTGGTTCTGGCGGCGACCGACGTCGGACCCGGGACCTTCGGGGTGTCGCCAGTCAGCGCCGCGGACTGCCAGCCACCACGGGGTGCCCGCGGCGCGGTTGACCACGTCGGCCGTCGAGCCGTGGAACGCCAGGTGGAAGACCGCGGAGACCCCGAAGTCCTCGGCGTCGGTGACGTGGCCGGTGTCCTTGACGAAGGTCGCGAACTGGGCGTTGGTGACCGTCGTCGCGTCGATGCCGAACGCGTCCAGGCGCACGTCGTGCACCGGGGTCTCGCCATCGGCGGGGTAGCCCTCCCCGAAGGCGTC
>Ga0210040_10010058_pt1 | contig 10912 bp, 10 predicted proteins | sample CryGeyCG12114_NA_FD_185462 | JGI IMG/M metagenome (GOLD analysis project Ga0210040, IMG submission 185462) | Groundwater microbial communities from aquifer - Crystal Geyser CG19_WC_8/21/14_NA (SPAdes) (version 2) | ecosystem: Environmental > Aquatic > Deep subsurface > Groundwater | place: USA... | reverse complement strand
CAATATCAGGCCATTGGATAGCGGCACTAGCCTGCGGAGTCGTCTTCTGTCTCTTCGCGTCCAGCATGGCTGGCATGACAGGCTACAACCTCGCAATCAACTACACGTCGGTCGAGGCGATCCAACGTGGCGGAATCTCGAACATCGCATTCCTGATCACGAAAATGCCGACAGAAGAGACCGTCCTCGATACCCCTCCCACGTCCTCCAAGAACGAAGATGCCAAGGTCACCGATGCTGATGATGACTGGCCGGTGCTTCGCATCGTCCAGCGGGGTAGTAGGCGTGCCTTCGTAGTGATGCAGACCAAGCCCTTCCAACATCCATGGTCGACGTCTCTCATGCAAGGGTGGAAGGACACCATGGGCGAGTCGCCACTTGACTGGTTTCTGCCACTCAAGAACAGCCCACACAAGCAGAAGAGTCGAAGCGGAGAGTTCAGATGGGGCGAAGTGGTTTACGACATGGCGAGGAAGTACGAGAAGGATAACCCCGGGGCACGATTGGCGATCTTGGAGTAATGCGCCGCATAGGCAGGGGGTGTACTGGATACCTGGAAACGATGCGACCACCCTCGATGAGCAATGTTTTGGACATTCTGGCCGAGCACGATTACGGACTCGGATTTGCATTGTTCTCTAAGATCAACGCAGCGCATGGCATCATTTTGGCGTTTGGGAAGATACCCTCGTATGTACATACACAACCTCGGTCGGTTCAACAAGCAGTATATATGTTCTAAAAATTCTAATCAACACTTCATCACCTTGAGTACGCCTCAAGCGCACCAGTTGCGAGCACATTCTTCGCATGACGATGTTCGCGAAGCACTGAGGTCAAGCAATGGTTACACACGTGGTCGCTACCAACCAACCAGATCCTCAACCACCCGGCAGCCCGATGCAAGCTGCCCAGACGTCCCCACCACGTGAAGTTTGGTACCGAAGACGCATAGCCCACGCGCAACGGCGCGGTTAATCGAACTTCGTGGACCACTGTTGGTGTGAGCAGTTTACATCACACATTCGGTCTTGCGATGGCGGGAGGTTGCTGCCTGACCTAGTGAAAATCTTGGAGGGACGGTGCATAGGGCTACCATACCCGGAATCTGGATGGATGGTATTGGTGATTAGAACCGGGTACTTCATGTGCGTCGTCTCTTTGAAAATTCCGAAAAAGGAGCAAGATATGACGCCCATTCCAGCCTTCCTTCGGCTATTTGAATATGGTTCTGGGTCGGGTTCGGCACCGGTTATTGGCGAACCAGACTTTTAATATGCTCACTTCCACTTCCATCTCCACCTCTTCCCACCTCTACTACCTGCTTTTGTGATATGCACCAGCAGATCATGATATGACTTTCAACCCTCCCACTGTTTACAGCGAAGGTTCGAGTGGATTTGCTGATCATGATCTCGCATTTCTGCTTCGCATTCTATGGTACTATATATGGAGCTTGCAGCGGGAAGAGCCGAAAAGTGATTTGCAGGTGTGGAATGAGACGAAAACGGTGGTCGTGATCTCGCCTGCAGTAGCAGAGCGGTCGGTGCTTGAGATGTGATGATGTGCGGTCTGGAATGAAGCTGAGCACGACGAAGTGAAGACGAGTAGATTGTCTGCGCAATCACAACGTCTACTACTGTTTGAAGGCCACCTGCTCCCTCAATCCCAACCCCATCATCACCATGTATGATGTCTCGAAATATCCAGCGGAACCCAGCCTCACAAATCCAAGCATCCCCTCAGAAAGCCAGCCTTGCTCGGACCACGCTCAGGTTCAGGGCATGACTAGCCAACAGTGCGTGCTTCGGAACTTTCCAGCGCACGCACCCTGGTAATCTCCCGCACCCTGGAGGATGCGTTGCATGGGTTCGTTGAACGTCCGTCGATCGTATCGAGACTGCGTTTCGAAGACTTAAGATCTGCAGCAGCGTTTTGTAGGAATGAGATCTGCATGAGGAGCCCGTTTGATGGTACATGATCGTTCTGCTCATCATGTATGATCGTTGATGGGTTCAAACAAAACATTCCCAATTCCACTTCCTTCCTTCGGCAAACGTGCCAAAATCTCGAATTCATGAAACGATGACCTTTGTTCGCCTCAGCATTGCGTGATGCACAGTCTGTGCAATGCATGCACCCTGCATAATCCAACGGCCGTTAGGCACCCCGACCCGTTATGTTTGAGCAGGGAAACAAAGTTATGTTTCGCGTACATGAAACGCCGGCCCTTGGCTTCCCTGTTCCAAAGATAGCGATAGCTGCAAATCTAGAAATTAATGTCCGCGGAATGATGATGTGCCTGGAACGGGCAATCTAGACGACTGCTGCGAGGCTAGTGTGGCGTTGGAGGGTGGGAGTTCGATAGTCTGTCTGGTTTGGGATGGATGCGCTTTTCGATAGTTGTGTTAGCGTGGTTGAGCATTGACTTACCACGTTGAGATGGAGATTGCGCTATTTGATAATTTGGAGTGTTTCATGTGGAAAGTTTCTGGTTGGTATGTGTTGTCGGGTAGCTGACCGAGAGTTAAGAGCGGGGCGTCCTGTTTGGTGTTGTTGAGTTTGTCATATGTGTGAGCATTGTTAAAGTGTAACATCGTTGTGAGCCAATGCACGAGATCTGGGATGGGGTTGTAAATTGTTCGATTTGACGATGTAACAAAGTCTTCCGTGCATGTCGCACATCAATACTGCCAAAGCAGGAGCAGCTATGGAGATGTCTCCAATAATGGCGACAGATACCATATACCGGATACCAATATTAAACGCCTTTTGTGCCATATGCAACCAGTGTAGGCCCGGGGTATTGGGTATGCAGTGAAAATCAAGAAACACCCGCGATGGGCCTTGCAAACCCAGATATCAAGACCCAGTAATGCAATGTACGCCATCCGGATCCTGTCAAAGGATGAGGTATTAATGTAAGAAATGGCGAGGGGAGCCGATGAGCGGACGTGGAGTGTCGGTGATGTGCGGTACATCGGTCCCAAAGCGGTATGGGGAAAGGGAATAATCGGTTCGTGAGCGTTCGATATTACAAGTTGGTAGTGGCGGCCGGTGAGACATGGGACGATCGGATGGGCGAGCAACGGTTCGACCGCTCAACAGCAGGAGGACTTTCGGGCGTCTTGACCTCTCGTTTCCTCTTGTGAGAGCTGGTCGTCAGGTGGCGTGAAGGGGACTAGGCTTCGGTGCCATCGTTGGGACCGTTGACCGCAGCGGCCGCCTCCTTGTCTCGCGCTTCCTTCCCCGGGGCTCGGCGCCGAGCATTGATGAACCAGTTGGAGACCTGTGGAAGTTAGCATCGTGGTTTTCAGGAAAAGCAGCTGTAATCGCGAGACAGTCATGACACTGGCAGCAAATCCGGTCGCGTGCTGAAACCAGATCATAGATGACACTGAAAGGCAAATGGCAGACGTAGTTGCTGATGTCAACCGTTGAGAAAAAGTGGACTTCAACGTACCTGGCTCATGTTGAGACCTGTCATGTGGCACATCTCGGCCTTCTGGTCTTCCGTAGGATATGGCGAATCTCTGTTCTCCGCAAACCACTGCTTCATCAAGTTGGTGGCCTCCTTGGGCAGGTTGCCTCGTCGCTTGCGGTTGAATGCGCTGTGATCCATGCTGCCGATGTGAGAGTGAAACCGGATGTTGTCGCTGTAGCCGTTGTCGTAGGCTGGGTGGGGCGCAGTCGAGTACGAATGTCTGGCATAGTACGCATCGGGCGCATGATCATACGTATAATGGTGTGCAGCTGGTGGTGGTGGCGCATCTTGGTAGTAGCTATGTCTTTGTTCATAGACCGGCGGGTTCGGTATTGGCGCCGTGTGATACGCACTTGGACCAGGCACACTTGCGTGAACAGAGGGCTGTCGGTATGGTTGGTGCACATGAGGTGTTGGCGAGAACGGACGTCGATCGTGCACGTCTGATGCGACATGGGCATGAGGAGGCGGAAATGACGAGCTTTGTCGTCGATGGTACGCATGGCCCTGGGCATTCGGAGCTCCTTGATGTTCGTGCCGGTAACGTAAAGCAGGGTCGATAGCACTGCTGATACGTTTTTGGTCGACAGGCGGTGGTACAGTAGGATAAGCAGGGCGTCCGTGTTGTGAATGGATGTCCCAGAGCGTGTCATTCCGGTCATCACGTCTGCGCTTCCGGTCCTGCCATGCTACATCCTCAAAGAATACGGGCCGTCCATGTGGGAAGTCATCTTCTGCGTCATCCCTGCGAGACGGTGTCCGTGGCGGCGTGTCTGCGCGTGTTCTGTGCACGAACTTGTAGCTGTCAGTCTTGCGTGCGTCCCAATCACAGGTTTCGAACCGTACCTCTCGGAACGATGGGAGCTTTTCGCCGGCCTGAATCGGCGGCGATGTGCGCATGAACTGGCTCTGTTCCTCTGTTAGATTGACAGGTCGACCTAAAGAATATCTGCGAAGGTCTTCTTCGATGGCGTTCGGATAGGTGTCTTCTTCGCGCGGGTCCCCCTCAGGGCTTGTCCAAGTGTAGGAACCCATGCGGGAGTTCCGGGATATAGGGTGAGATGGGCGGAGGACAGGAGAAGGTCGAGGGCGTTTGTGAGGAGGAGGAAGGTGCAAACAGGAAAGGGGAGGCTGGTCCCGCGCATGGGAACTGCCACGGGGGGCATCGTGAAGAAGGGTAGTAGGTGGCTCGTGACTTACCGCAGCGGCCATACTGCCCACTTGCCTCTCGACTGAGTGCGCCATTCTGCGAGAATGTAGTGGTTCGTACTGACTGTGCGGAATATCTTGAAGCGAAAGATATTCCATGAAATAAGATGTGGCGCTCTTTATATGGGTACTTCAGGCAGTGTGTCAGCAAACTATGGTTCCCAATATGACTGCATCGTGGGGAGTGGAGGAGGTCGCGCTAAGAGTGATGTTACCAAGGTTCGCTGAAGGCTTGCTACCCATATTCGAACGTGTTTGGCAGACACCTACGTTCGCTTTTGGTATGCTAGCTGCATGAAGACAATGTCAGCAGGCAGGGACAGGAATCACTTACGGCTTATTGTATGGTGATGATGTAACAAAGCTCGAGGATGGGTATAGAATGCAAACCAAGGCCAGCGAACCACAGAAATTACCGCAGGTGCGTACTAGGCGGATGGATGTATGAGCAAAAACGTGAAGTTAGTCTCACCTGCTGGGTATGACAAGTGATTGTGATGAAGTTAAGGGTGCGAAGTTCAGAATTGAGCTGGCGCAAGCACTCAGCAGTTTGCAAAGGTCAGACTCGGTCGTGATGACGGGCGCAAGGTGTTTAAGAAGCGGACAGTAACACCAGCAAAGAGGCGTTTCTGGGCAAAGCAGAACTGCAACGGGCCGTACTTCATCCATGCAGCGCGATCTTGGACACCAGAGGGTGCGCCAGGGGAATGCCAGCAAGCGCCAACGGAGGACAGACAGGCGCGTCTGGCACTACGTCCGCTCTTCTGACAGGTGAGCGTTAAGGTTTGACCAACATGTATATTCTCCGAGCGTGCACAAGACGGGCTCTGGCTGGTTGGAGGCCGGTCGAAGAAACAGAGGGGATGGCACTATGCCGCAGACTCGAGGCACGAGCCGGTGCTGAAGCCGCGCCAACTGCTGCAGGCCTTGCGCCGGGCGCGCCATCAGGGCATCGCCGCTGTCTCCACCGCTTGCCAGACCAGTACGTAGATCTTGCTGTTTCTGACTCGGCGCAGAAAACGAGCAGGGATGCAGACGTCTGTCGCCCATTCGGTCGCCTGCACCCTCACTGACTTGCCGTCGATTACCTCATCTGCTCTCCCACACACTGGACGCCGCAGTAACCTGTCAACGTGCCATCGCAGCGACAGCCAAGCACTGGTCAGAGTGGAGTTCAACACGCCTCGTTCACAAGCGGTTCCGTACAAGGAAATTCACGCTTAGCAGCCTTACAATGGCCCGCTACAACCTGCCCCGCGGAAAGCCTTCGCTTCCCTATTGAGCTCGAACTGAACGCGAATTGGAGCCAATCTGCTCAGTAGGAGGTATCGATCGGTTCGTGCTTTGGGCGAATCCGACAAGCAGCGGTGACTGGACGCACTGCTGGTGCCACGATCTCTACAAGGACCAGCGGCACGGTACCGTGATAATTGCTTATAAGGCAGACTGGCGATATGAGTGGAGCATGGCCAGCGTGGGGAAATCATCTGCGAGGTTCGGTGGGCCAGTTGCAACATGAACGACTGTGTGCGTAGCTGTGCACATGACCAAAGCAGAGGGCAATCCGACCAAAGCACACTGTTGTGCACGCTGGAACCAAGGCGACGGCTTCCTCGCGACCCAGCCAAAGACACCATGCCCGGTAGACAGCTGCCGCAGGCCAAAACCGGGCTGGTGGCTTGGGAGGGTGTGCTTTTGTGCAACTTGGCCATCCCAGCAGCCAGGAGCGGGAGCCTCGCTGTCGTGTCGAGATATGAGAAGCGACTAGCGCTGCAGCAAAGAGTTTAGTGAGGGCGTCTCTCTGGTGGTACGGAAATAGCAGTAGGGACGTCGATGTCCGTCGCCAGATGGAGCAGTCCGTCGCCATGGCCGTACCGTGCTCCACCGCAGAGATGGACCAGACCCTGTGCTGCTGGTGCTGGTTGACTCGTGCGAAGCCACTCTCAAACCGCGGTCGTGCGGACGACGGTTGAGGATGCTCGCTGAGCCACGGCCTGGTGTTGCAGTACGTCACGCGTCGCCGCGGCGTGTGCCTGCGGAGAAACGAACAACCTCGGCTGGTGACAATCGACTCTCGCGGCGCTGAGCAAAAGCAGACATGTGTAGCGGATAGATGGTGCCCCTTTGAGGTGCGTGACAGGCAAGTGACAGATTCTGGTGGAGGTCTGGCGATGTCTTCGCGCCCATGATAGGCGGCAGGGATGGGCGCGCCTTCCTCGATCCAGGATCGCGCCTGCCCGAGATGCTGATCCCATCCCGCCAGCCGGCGCAGATCAAACACATCGCGACTCTCAGACGCCACGACCTCCGCCATCAATCGTGCCGGGCGCTGCCGCCATCTCACCAACCATCGCTTCCACCACGAGACGCATCCAGCCCGCGGGCTGCCAGTCTGACGCGTCGAAGGAACTCTGCGCCAGCCTTGCAGTCGCAGATACTCAAATCCGCGAGACCACCGCCATCGCCCAGCCAGCAGCGTGTTTCGCGTATTGTTTCTCGAGTCTCGCGCCCCAAGTCACATGCTCTCCACTCACGACTCGACCATCCCAAGCCACCTCAGATCCGGAAGGCCAGCCGGGCGGCATTTCGCCCCCTGCGGCTCGTAGCCTGCGAGTCCGATGCATCGCCCAGCCGTGCTCCCGACGCTTCTCTTGTATCTTACACGGACTGCTTGACCGCTCCCAGGCTTGTGTGCCTGTACGCCCCACTCGCGCTGCTGTCAAACATGCTGCGTGCCGCCAGATCCTGGTCCGAGGTCAGATCCCTTCACTCGGGCCTGCCACACCATCCATCGCCCCAGAGAGGCAGCTGCGACCCCGCCAAACGTCGCCAGCCCGGACACACTGCGATGCCACCATGCGACTGGCGAAGGCGAGGGCGTCGCACGGCAGCAGTTGACCGCCTGTCGTTCCGTCATCCTGTCTCTACGAGCGCCTACCGTTTGTGTCCCTCCGCCAAGCCCAGCTCCAGCGTGCTATGGCGCAGGGGCTGTCCATCCACTGTGGCGTCGCCTCGCTCCACGCCGAAGCGTTTAGCTCCAGGGCACGCCTGCCTTCCGTTCGGCTGAATTCCGCCATCAATGCCGCAAACGGAAGCTCGGGGCTACGGCCTTTCGTGTCAAGCGCAAGAAACAAAAATGACAGCATTCCCTGCTGGCAATCCTTCGGACGAGGACATCCATGCATGGCAGCCGTGGCTTGTCTGCACACGCTCGGTGTTGGCGACACAGTCACGGGCTGGTAACTGGCACTGTCATACCACCAGGTAGCCACGGACGCCATGTGCTCCTTTGAAGTAGACCCGGATATAGTCTTCAGACTCCGTTGCACTGTCAAGTGAGTATACCAGCATCGATTGCTTCGCCGATCGAAGCCTAGCATCTCCCATGTTACAGGTACAGCACTCCATTGCAGCCTCGTCTGTTTCATTCAAGGACCCCGCAAAGATGCGGTATGGCATGGCTGCCAGATATGTGATCACACAGTGAGGCGAGTTCCACTTTGGTGTACGTACTGTCGCTCAACTGCCACTGCATCGTGGTATATTGGCTGCGGGCCAGATTCAAAGACGGGATCGATCGGATATCACGATACCTTCGGAAGAAAGGCGGTGGACGCTGGGAAGACGATAACGACACCGAGAACGTGGTGACATTTGTGGCACCTGTAGCAACAGAACAACTGGTTCTTCAGACGGATTATCGAACCGTTGCCCCAGGGCGACCATCCCCGCAAGATGAACGAAACACGATGGACAAACGTGCGACTCCAAAGGGATTTCGGACATGCAGACAGCCCAATGTAGGTGAGGGGTCTCTGCTGTCGGTTGTACGGGGCATGGATACTTGCATGCATGTGCCTTCCGACTGATCAATGCGGCGCGCTCAGCAACTGTTCGTTCCGTCTCTGCTCAGATCTAAACTGCACCATGCACGACAGCTACAATTACCCGGTATCTGGATTTCTATGCAGCTGCGAGAAGGTTTTGCTGCATGCCGCCGCGCATGGCCACCCGTACTGCAGCAGTCGCAGGGACATTCGCGTGTCTTCCAACTCCGCTTACGCGTTCTAGATACCGCCATCCGCATCACAGCCTGAGTGCTTGCCTCTTCTACGGCGCATTCTCTGGACTTTGTAGTCGAGTCACGCGCGCCCGGGAATCAAAGATCGTGGAGTCTGGCATGGTGAACCACGCAGGTCGTTCACATAATCCGATGATGGAGACGAGGGGTCAGACCCTCACGACAAATGTGTCTTGGTCCCGTTGTTCTCATTGCGACTGTAGACCCACATATTTGTCTTCGACCTAAAGTCTATCATCAGATCCTGAAACAGTACACGCACACCGAGTAGTCCTGGCCCTGGGGCTACCGAGCGCTTCCACTCTATCGCACACTCGAAGTTTGATCCGCTTCTCCTTGCTGAGATGGTCTTAAAATCTGTCAGATCACAATGGAGCCGCACCTGCGCTATCTTCTGCGTCACGGAAATTTGACGTACCCGTCAGAAACCGCATACCAAAGGCATGAAGCCCATCGTGAATGCAAGCATGATTTTCAATGTGCATTGGCCTAGAACAGCTGGTAGAGAATTCCAAGCACAACCCAATCGGCGCTTTCTTGGAACATCCTTTTCGACTCGGTGATGATTATTGGTTCGAGATTTGTACATTCTGTGCTTGGCTCACATTATGTAGGGACTTCCGGCTGTTCGGCGGAGCCGTCATCGCCTAGTCTGCCCACGACCGGTTCAACCTGCCATGCGGGATCCAGCTAGGCAGAAGAGATCTAGTGTAGTTTGCCTCCTGAGTATCTCAACTTTCGTTGCAAGCCTGCTTTCAATTTCCACAAAATAATGGCGACCGACTCTATTGTGGATTTCTCAGCATGACAAATATTCAATCGCCACTACTTAACCAAACGTGGGTTTCCACCAATATACTACCGGTACGACAAGTAGCCGCGGAGAGAAGGATTTCCCGCCAAGTCTGTTCCACTTCGGAGGGCTTTTGACCGATGGACATTCGCATGTTTCGTATGCGATGTACCCTGAGTACGCTACCTGATCGAAATTCGACATGTCCGAGCATATAGGTGTCAGGCCACGATCGCCCTTTGATCAGCACGATCAGCGGTTCGGTATGGACCGGATATAAAATGATTCTCACACAGCTACCGTCGGTTGCAGCTTGCCGCGTCTATCATGTAGAGCTCCACCAGCCCCAGCGCTTTCGGTGATAAGAAACATGTCTAGATCACCAAGCTTTGCTGTCTTGGCGAGACACAGCCTCAAGATCTTCACACGTCCCATTCCAAACTCATTCAACGGCGCAGTCACCGCCAATCGTTCGCAATCAATGCGAGGTCCACTCCAATCAAGCACCTCTACCTAGGGAGTCGCATTTCACCTAACAGCGGACGATTGCGTACCATGACGCCAATTTCCTTGTCGGCTTTTAGACGAAATCCAACCGAAGCGACCAATGAACCTGTTCATCCGTGCACTTGTCGGCAGGGTTAGCGACGTGCAGCTGTCGCAATGGTGTGGGCCCTTGCCTGACGTGCACGCTACTTCAGTGTGACAGACGACACATTCAAGTTTTCTTGGTGGCCGACAAGGTCTCACACGTGTGTCGACGGCTGCTGAAACCACTGTTGGGATCTGGGAAACTTTCCGAAATGGTGTGGCAGACCCGGCCAGGATATGCCTAATGGAATGGCAAACCTTCCAAGGTCTCGTTGAGAGTTTCTATTTGTTGAAACGCAAGCACTGTAAGTTTAGAATGGTGATTGACATGGTTGCTGCGCATGCAACTCCGCGTTGAAGTGCAACAACAAGAACAATCTGCACATGAACGGCACACATTGACGACTTGCACATGGGCTGGAGGTGGTGTGGTCACGTCAATAAAGTTTCCACGGCCCTAATCTCGACGCAGTTTCCGCCATGCGTGCATTTGAGCAGCGTGGCGGCATGCAGCACCAATCCTCCTAACGTTGGATTTAAACTTCCGCTTGCCTCTCCCATTTTGGGAACGACACGACACAGACCCCACCTTGTTCAACACATCGTTTTACTGGCAGCGATTCAGGCAAGGGGTAGACTAAGCGTTGCAGTTACATTCGACTGGAAGTGCACTAATGCTGCCTCTCAGACACTTCTCCCACTTCTGCACAACCAAACCGCGCATACGTACGTCCACGATTGCTGTGCCGCCATG
>Ga0210040_10010057_pt1 | contig 10912 bp, 4 predicted proteins | sample CryGeyCG12114_NA_FD_185462 | JGI IMG/M metagenome (GOLD analysis project Ga0210040, IMG submission 185462) | Groundwater microbial communities from aquifer - Crystal Geyser CG19_WC_8/21/14_NA (SPAdes) (version 2) | ecosystem: Environmental > Aquatic > Deep subsurface > Groundwater | place: USA... | reverse complement strand
ACTGTTTTTATTGCACTAGTTTAGCGCCAGTAGCTGGTGATAGCCAAAACAGGATTTTAGTTAAAATCCATATCTAGAAATTTTGAGCAATCATAACGCCGATCTGAATTTTGGATATAAACTATAAAAGGGAGATTGCGCTTTTATAAGTCAACTGACAAAACAAATACGAGTCCTATCTCGTTCACGTTAAACAGTCGTAACTTAAAGTGAACAAGATAGGACTCGTATTTGTTTTGTCAGTTGACTTGTAAAAGCGCAAACTCCCTAATATGATCTTATGGATCTTATCAGTTAAAATGTTTGTTTTCGCGGAAGAAAAGCAATTGTAAATTACTTTAAAAGGATTTACAAGAACCTAAGACAAGACAGACTGTTCCACTTTTTCAATTCAATTTTATAAATGCGTCTCATAACTTATAGTAATCTTACATTTTAATCGAGTTTATTAATTCATTTTTTTCCTGTGATACTGTATTACTTACGGATTCGTTAGCAAACAGTGGAAATGATAAATATTGAGCAAAGCATCGATCAATAACAACGCTATCAATTTTGCGCTTGCGCACTAAAAACTCAATCTGTCTCAATCATTATTCGCATTTCTTTGTTTAAGGAAGTAACAATTCACTCATTCTCTGTATAAGTGTATAGTGTAGTGTAATTTGTACAATATTGGAATTGGGATTATTGACAATAATTCATTATTATTATTGTCAATAATCCCGATATTTTATTGCATATGGAAAAATAATAATACTTTGTTTTATTTTAAAATTTCGTTGTAATCTTCCATGTAAGACTATTGAACTTTTTGAGATACACTTGATACGCTTAAAAAATAAACTGCTCAATAACTGATTAGAGTCATAAAACTAAAACATGATTTACTCAGCAGAAATCCTTAATATGATTAGCTGTTTTGTCTTCGTCTTGCTGAATATAAGAAGAGTGAGATCATTTTTACAGTGCGTAAATTACGTAATATCTGTGTTTCCTTCCTGTGCACGTCTTCTCATCATCATAAAAATTGATGAGATAGTAATGATTTCTTCAAGTTTAACTAACTAACTAGCTAAGACACTATCAAATCAACTGATCATTTTTCATGGTCAAGAGGTAGGCTCCTTCACATTTTATTTCTTCTGGCGAGACTACTCACACTATTGAGATTCAATTAATCATTTGATGCTAGGAGCGTGACATTGCCCCTGTATGTTGGATCGGGATAGCCTTATTGTAAGCGTGTAATTTATCACTTGGCTGGTGTTGTAGGGAAACTAATGGAGTAATGACATTTGATCCCTGTTTTGATGTAATTATTTAGGTGCCGCAATGCATTCTACTAAGAGTTGAAATGACCTTTTTAACTTTGGTACTGATAACTTTAATCAAATCGTGTGTAGCTAATTACAATGGCATTTCCTCAGTGTGAAAAAACCAAAGAAAGTAAAAGTCAGAGTAATAATTTTTAGTGAGCCTTGCTCATTCCATAATGGTAAAATAAGTCCCGTATGTTCCAATAGGATAAATAAAACATAATTTTGGCGAGAATAATAGCATTGTCTGGATTACTATATTGGATATTGATTCTTGTGCAATGTGACAGACATGTCAAAAATGAAGTTGACAATGCGTGACCATAAATGGAGGAAACAAACGATCAGTTTTAGTATTGTGTTGTGTGTGTGCATTAATGACACAAGCAATGTAATTGACACTTGGTCTATTATTTTGTTCACTCTCAAATGACACACATTGATATAAGACTTAATTTGAGCAAATTACATCTGTCATCAAATTATGGAAAGACAGATTTTTAAAGGCTCGTTTGTATGCATACAATGCCATTATAATTGGTTGTTAGTTGTTAGTAAATGAGGGATGCATAAGAGAGATCATATGAACCTGACTAGGGACTTATAAGAATGAGTAAAATCTTACGAAATCCATTTTTCGCTATTACCTAAACGTAGCAACATTGGGGATGTACTAAATTCTTGTTTGGTGCACTCGTGGATTCATCATTAGTTTACAATTCCTTTTGGGGCATTGTGGGATTTTAAGGTTTGACACATTGATTGGAGATATGTGAAGGGAAAAAGTCCTTCAAACTAATATAAATGAAGTTGAAACATTATTAATGTTTTGGGGCCCCGTTTAATATATTTTAACGACTGTTTCTAATCCTTATACAATATTAACATCACGACTTATTTTCATTTACAGTTATCTCAAAAAGTCTAAGCAATAGCGAAAGCAGTCAAGCAGATGAGTCGTCCTCGTACCTGCTATCCAATTCCACGCCTGATGAGCTAAATACTCAAACCTTAAATAATAATATTGTGTTAGGACTCCCCATCAACCACCGAGAGGATGCCAGGTCCAACTCAAATTCCCAACCATTTGACCGAATCTCGAATCCTAGGTTTGGACAAGAGAATCTTCCATCTTTCGATCCTCACCTTGAGCTTGAACACACTTCCAAGCCAGATCTCAGTAAAAATATATTTCTTGCAAAGAACAACAAGAGGATTCCAACTCCAAGTACCACTATCCCTGTTCGCCACCATAAAGAATCATCTGGTTCACCTGGGTCTAACCGTAACTACATGATCTCATCCCATATGACAACGGAAAGCCCACCTGCGACCGAAAAAGGTTCCCACACCATTGACACATTTATAGGTCACCCACACGCTCCTCAAGAGTTACCCATGTCGAATGGGCTCCCGTCCCAAGGTGGGAAAAATGAGGAGGAAATGATGATGAGAGACGCACCTTTCAACACCAGAGAACCCACACAAGACAGGACTGATAACAAACAAAATAATTATGAAACACCGTTACTGAACAAGCGACTTGGCCTTGCCGCTGACACCTCATTAGTAAGCAATCAACGGCATGAAGTTGACCCTGGAAATGGGAATTTTGAAGTTGACTCATCTTCCTCAAAAATTGTGCGTGGTGGTAGCATAGACAATAAGCATGTGAAACAAAGGCCACCCACTTTGAGTAATCATAATCTGTCTCCTAATCATCGTCACATTAGTGAGAACACTGAAGATTACATGCGTAGACCCCAACCTGAGCATGTGGAGAATCCAAATTATTTCACACCTATCCATCCGCCTATAATTAGTTCGGAAGGGAATGCAGATTTTCGGATCCCGAGCTCCTCACTCACTGTCAATGATGATCGGAAACTTACATTTGACAGGATCACTCCAGAACATTATGATGACAAGCCTTGGATGCCATTGTTTATGGACAGACCTAATTTAGAGAAAAGACCAAGAGTGGATTTAGTTTTACCCGGGAATGAAAAGGTCGAACCTCAGATTATTTGGAATCCAAGGGATGAGGAGGAGGATGGTATGGCAAACCGGTATTTTGGATATGGTGTTGAGTCTGGTAAAAGTGGAGTTATCACTCGTGTATTGGGTGAGTCTGATGGGAAAAGTGATGATGGTACAAAGGAAGAGAGTAGGATGAGTGGTCAGGATGATATAAGTAGTGTTGAAGATGTAAAGAAGAGTAAAACTGAAGAGGAAAAAGATTATGTTTCTGACCTGATTTCACCAGATCCAGCAGGGGGATTTAAACCAGCCCAAATTCCAGCGTACACTTTGGTGATACCGCATATACCAAATCCTCCTGCAGAGACTACAACGAAAAAGTTAGAGGATCAGGATTTAAAATCAGTTGACGAGGATCTCACACAAAACATGATGAAGAAAGTCGAGTTGGAACAGCCGCAAATATACGAGAAAGAAGACAAAGAACCTGAGAAACTAAATGCAGAAGTACCTATACCACACATGCAAGATGAGATACTCGATGCACAAAACTACAATGAAGATTTACCTACAGAAGAACCAAAAATGAAAATCTACAAACTAGATCCCGATGCTGTAGACGTTGTACCTGATACCCTAGGAAATGCAGAGCATCCATTGATAGTAGAAGAAAAATTGAAACTCAAATTAATGAACCAATCGCAACTTGAAGTCCAAGCTGAATCTCAAATATCGAGAGAGACCAGTGAAGAAAAAAGCAATGAACAAGACCTAAAAAGTACAACAGATGTGATTTTGAGTACACTGAGCAACTTGAATTTGATAAAAACCTCTTCAAAAGTAGATACAGATGGGATGGGTGTAACACCCTCTATGAGTCAAGTAATGGGTCCAGACGGAGTTCCTTTGTTCCCTCCTGTGAGATCTTATGTGGGAGTGAATCAACCCATACGACCTCGACCTACAGAATCCTCCTCCCCTGAAATTGACTACGACGATGATACCACTCCAGGATTCTGGCCTAGTAAAAAATTGCGACTTCACAATAAAAATCGCTACCCAGAGCTACCCGCAGAGCTGATAGCCACAGCGAGTTTGGATAAAGTTATTTCCATGATGATGTCCGCTGATAGTGTTGGTGAAGGAAGTCGGCAATTGACGGATGATCCTCCTGTGCTCAATATAACGAAACAAAATATTCACTTGTTGATAGCAAATAGAAATAAAAGTGAAGAAATTGATAGTAAAAACTCTACGGAAATTGTGACAACTACTGCTGCTACTATAGACACATCTAAACGGGAGGAAAAATCTTATAATCGAAATGCTAAAATCAATGAAGATATTTCTTCCGTACAGAATATTCACGTACCCGTTCCTCTAATGATTGCCCCGGATAAGTCCACTAGAGATATGAGTGGGAAACCTCAACGGGTAGTGAATTCCTTAAAGATCAATAAAAATTCTCCAGTGTATCGCTTTAAATTGAAGAAAGGGCAATCGGTTGAAGACTTGTTGCAAGAAATATTCCAAAACTATACGGATGGAGTGGGCACTCAAAAGGATGACATGAAAAAGCAAATAGTTCCCGTGAAAATTAATGAACCTATTATTGAAGATCAAATGCAAAGAGACGACTTTGATGGGCCAGATTTTAGCGATGAAATTTTGGAAACACTCATGCCTTTGGAGTCTACTACTATGGGCAGTATGAACTTCAATCATCATGTGGACACTGCTCCGCCAAATGTAAGTCCTACAACTCAAGCAACAGACTTGGATCAGAAGGAACCTACCAGGGCTACTGTACTTACTTCTACTTCAGTGGTTATCAACGAGAGTTCAGATGATTGCCCGATGAATAACACGTTCAAGTGTGTTTCCACAGGAAGATGTATTTCTGGTAAGAAATTTAACTTTGTTAGTTTTTTGCTGAAAATAACCGGTAAAACGTGATAAGAATACTTTAGTTAGTTAGGTATAAGGTTGTTAACGTGTTTTTTTACTTTAGCTGACTCATTTCCATCAGATTTAGCGAGTCAGTTAAAACCGTACAGTCCAAAAGATTTTCCGAGAATTTCAGTGAATATTGCATAGCAAATAAGAGGTTTTTGTAGATGATGTTTCTTTTTTTGTAAAGCGCCGGTTCTTTCAGCACGCTATAGTTTATTGTACTAAATCTCGTGTCAGAATAAGGAATATTAAGAACAAAACATGAGGAATCTGTGATCTTGTGCGAAAAATTTACAGCTAATTGTTGGCATTAGCTAGCCTACAGACGACAACAACAAAGATATGACATAAAATTTGAAAATAGATCATATGAGAACAAACAGATTGCCATTTATGGTTCCCATTGTGTCCTTTTAAACCAATATGATTTTATGCTTGTGTAGTCTTTTAGTGTGTGTTTATGCGCTACTTATTGCCCGTCAGGTGTGAAGTAAATATTTGTATGAGACAAAATAATGATAGTGTTATTGTCTGCGAGTCTCCGTTTTGTTATAGAATAGGTTGAATGAGAATTGCATAACATTATAATGGGTATTCATGCTGACAGGGTTTGGAAGATGCAATGGGCTCAAAGACTGTGATGACAACTCGGACGAAAAAGATTGCCTTTGTGTGGATTTACTAAAGGCTCAGATGCAGCATAGGAAAATTTGCGATGGTAAGTATGGAAAAACACATGGAACAATAATGTATTTCGTCTAACCAGTTAGCTACATATGATACGTAATATGAATGGGAATTGTATCATTTAAACTCATGTTGTATTCTCTCCGCAGGAATACCAGACTGTGCTGATTTTAGTGATGAGCATCATTGTGGTAAGGGACATTATATACACCAATTCCTTTGTATACCGGGGGAATTATTATTATAGACTTGGCATTACTTATTGTGACATAATGACAATAATATGTTTTTGTAGAATGGTGCTCCCCAGGACAATACATATGTGCCGGGAGTCGAGCCTGTGTCTCCAAAGACAAGATTTGTGATGGTGAGTACAAATTGTAGCAGTGGAGCATGAAATGCGTTCATAAATCATGTCGTTTGTGCACTACTGCTTGCTAAAATACTCAAATAAACAAATTGGACGAAATTCAGACTATTTGTTGCAGAACATGATATAGTCAGTTAGTATACAGGCATGTAGAACTAGGCAGATTGTGTTATGGGGCGGTTTAATGTAACAATGAGAATGAATGTGGAATGTCCAAATATATGAATGGGGTGAAATGAGAACAACTTAACGGTGAATAGTGATTGAAATGTTGTTTCTGTATTCTGTTACGAAGGAGCGAGAGATTGTCCCAGAGGAGATGATGAAAGCGATTGTGTCAGAATTGGCAGTCCCAAGGATTTCAATACAAAAGAAGATTTTTCACCAGTGTATCTACAAAATGGTCATCTCATGGTCCGAAAAACTGGAGTTTGGGGAAAGTTGTGTGTGGAGACGTTTAGCAATGTTGTGTCCCACTGGGAGATCAAAGATTTGGCTCGAGCTGTTTGCAAAGCACTTACATTCTCGTAATTAACAGATAATGGGTACTTTTATTGATTTTAAATCTCTATTTGTAAGATTTAAATATCGTTTTGGTTTCAATAGGGACTTTGAGTCAGTAGAACAAATCAAAGACTTAGAAAATGATGATGGCAGTGATATTTACTATGAACTGTACTATGGACTATTGAACACGAATTCTGTGAGGAGACAAAATAATAGCACAGCTGCTCCACCAAAGACAGGTTTGGGTTTTCGAGAAACTCAATGCAGTTCCAAATCTGTTGTAAAAGTTTCTTGTCAACAGTTACAATGTGGTGTGGCACCCAGATCCTTCACCCAGGCAGCAAGGTATAGAAGGTTAATATGAGCGACTACTTACTCATTTCTCCTGGATTTGTGAATATATTACCAAATATCTGTATATCGGATTGTGTTTTGAAATCATACGTTTGGGTTGTAGAATTGTTGGTGGCGCTAATGCATTACCAGGAGGCTGGCCGTGGCAAGCTGCGCTGTACAAAGATGGAGAATATCAATGTGGAGCAACTTTGATTTCTTCAAGATGGCTTTTATCGGCTGGGCATTGTTTTTACCAGTGAGTGAAACCTTAACGTACTTACTTTATTTATAAAAGACTTTTTCCGTCGATGTTTGTGTCAATGTCAAGAATGGTTCCGATTTAGTTTAGAGAGAAAAAATAAACGATCCGAGTTTTCTATCAATAACTTTCAAACTTTTGAGTCTTTTAGAACGAGATAGCCTAGTTCTGAATCCCAGTTTCCATTGACAAAGATAGGACATAAAACTGCCGTTGTTAGAAGTAGTAAAGTTTGTTCGTAGGATTTCTCTCTAAGTTTGTTTCTTATTAATATACTTAAATTACGGAATAAAACGATAAAATGATTATGAAAGAGAGGGACTGGTATATTTAATAATTTGGCAATTTAAATGTTAAAAATTCAAGCAGTGACACATACTACAAGGCTACAAGGTACAAGGGATGGATCATTTTGTGTGACAACGCTATGCTCAAATATTTCGCTAATCAATATATAGGCGTTCAAATTCTGTATCATCGTATCTTGCCAATTATTGCCTTGTCGTAGCTTTTCATTTAGAAATACTAATTGAAATACTGATGTGTGAAATAGTTATTGTATTCATACATCCATGCATGCATAGCTTGTTTCTAGCTGTCCGGATCGACGGATTTGCCGGTTTTCCTGTTAATAGTTTTTATCTACGGTATTTAATTACGCTTGGGGTGTCAATAGGTAATTGTATTTTAATACCACAAAAAATAATATTTTTGCATGGAATATTCATATCATCATCATGGAGGAATGTTCATAGCTTCGCATAAGTTAGTTAGTTAGTTTTATACATTAAGCTAGTCCAATGACAGTTAGTGATTTAGAGGTTATAAAATAGTGACGTGAAGGATAATTTCATTAATCACAGAGCTCAAGATGACTACTGGGTAGCCAGATTGGGGACATTGAGACGTGGAGCAACCGTGCTGTCACCGCATGAGCAACTCATTCGAATTACTCACATATTTCTTCATCCGGACTACAAAAACGTTGGTTTTGTCAATGACGTTTCCCTCTTGAGATTGGATAAGGAAGTGAGTTTCACAGATTTTGTGCGTCCAGCCTGCCTGCCCAGTCGTGATGCCAAAATTAGGGATGGACGGATGTGCACAGTGGTTGGATGGGGACAATTATTTGAAGCTGGCCGAGTCTTTCGTAAATATAATAATAATTTTGTGCTCACCTTTTTTGCCTCTGTTCAATTATCTTATTTCTAATCTTTTGGTGCTATTGACAGCGGATACGTTACAGGAAGTTCAGCTGCCTTTGATTTCCACCTCAGAGTGTCGCAAACGGACATTGTTCCTTCCATTGTACAAATTAACTGATGAAATGTTCTGTGCAGGATTTGATCGTGGTGGTCGAGACGCTTGCCTTGGTAATTTTTTTCGAGTCATCCCTTACTGAAAGTGCTGGTAATGCTATTTTTATATTCTTGTGGCTTTTAACATATTTTTTAAAATGGTTGCAGGTGACTCTGGTGGACCACTGATGTGCAGCGTAAGCAAGCAATGTTTGATAGATGACTGATCATTTTAAATACACTTTTGTTTCTCAATTTTTGACCCACTACGTTGGTTTGTACGCAGGAATCAGACGGAAAATGGTCTTTGTACGGTGTGACTTCTAATGGATATGGATGTGCTCGTGCAAATCGCCCCGGTGTGTATACCAAAGTAGCAGCTTATTTGGATTGGATCTACGACAAAATGAACCAAGAAAGCTCTTTTTCCTACAGGGATAAAACAAAGCCTTGTTCTGGTCATAGGTGTTTACTAGGTATGCTGGCAAAGTTTAGCTAAAGTTATCTGCTCACAGTGACATTTTCTTGTATCCTTTTGTCGGCTTAAACAGAATTTAGCGTAGTAATGAAAGATAGCCAGTATACAGCCTTTGTATCACTAATGAACACATTTTGTCGCTCCCTTTGATCACAGGAGAATGCTTGGACAAGAGACTTATTTGCAACGGACTGAGGGATTGCGTTTTGGATGGATCTGATGAGCGAAACTGCACATGGAGCTAACCTGCAGCAACATTAAAATGCTGTGTTCATTAGTGACATGTTTATATATTAGTACAAGGAGAATATTTTCGTGTTCATCTTCATTCATAATTACATGTATGCAAACCCAGTCTGCGTCGGATTTTTCACGAACTATGAATATGACGAAGCATTTAATATCTCTGTAAATGAGTGGGTATTATTATAAGCTAGAAGTGCAGAGCACTGCAAAGAACGAAGGTCTCTTTTCATATATAGAGAAAATCCTTGTTGTAATTGCAAAACAAATTTTTTCGCTTTTTTGCAAAGGACTGCTGAAATGTTTTACTAGTAGGTCAATACTGGTACTACAACGTTGTTAAAATTGTTATATATTGTCTATTATTTATGACTACATTGTGCATATTATTAACATTAACAACTAATTTTGTTAGATTCAGAACTCATATGGTAAAATTTGTGATTTCTGAATTATTGTTAAATGTTTGTATGCAGGAGGTATCAGTCATGTGTTGAGTTGAGTAGTGAATGGTGATACAGATTACTATTTGTATGAAAGGTGACTTTTGTTTATGCATTTATGGAAATTCATCAAGTATGAGAGCAAAAGGGGTTTAAAGATATTTTTTGTTCATTTCGTTTTACTAATTTTAGGAAATGAAGTCCAGAACCTATTGGAGCACTAACTATAAGAGGGGTTATTTTGTGTTTACCTATTGTGATATCAGGTTGTAATGATAAAAAAGAACTTACTTGTATCAAATATTTAATGACAGAGGTTAGTACAAACTGACTGTATGAGAGGTTGAAATCGATAAATGCATTATAATTATCAATGAACATTTGATCCAGTGAATCTGGAGTATTGAAGTCCATGCTTAATAAGTTTTGTGAAAGCCAAGTTACCCATGATAATGTTGCACGTTAAATATCAATGACTGACTGATTGACGCTTAGATATAGTAGTTAACGAAAAATACAAGGAAAACAAGTTATATTTAGTACCTGTGCTTATCAATAATGAGTTGTATTTGCTTGCATACAAATTCTTGTTGATTTTGATGACAGAGTAACAATACCAATGCAATAACAATAGAGTGTTAAAACTTGTTAACTTTTAAGTGCCCGAGTATTGATATTAATTGATTTGCACAAGAATGTAACAATAAAGCACGAAAAAAAATTATCGAATCATGAAAAAAACTTCTGGTACAACTTGGCTGAGCCCGATACAGGTGTTGAAAGAAATGCAAAAGTTTAAAACACATTAACAGATTGACTTCAGACTTTCAACATTTTCGGAGTAGTCAAATAGCCGTAGATCTCCAGCAGTCGAGAGACCATGACTACTCATACTTTTTAGCGCAACTAACATTGAGATTAACACTGAAGCGTCGCATGTTTTTCAAAGAAGTACCACAATATATCGACAGTTGCGATTTTGAAGTTTTATGGCTCAAACTAAAGCCTGTCCTGTTTTACATCACTGTTGAGAGTTGTA
>Ga0210040_10010055_pt1 | contig 10912 bp, 7 predicted proteins | sample CryGeyCG12114_NA_FD_185462 | JGI IMG/M metagenome (GOLD analysis project Ga0210040, IMG submission 185462) | Groundwater microbial communities from aquifer - Crystal Geyser CG19_WC_8/21/14_NA (SPAdes) (version 2) | ecosystem: Environmental > Aquatic > Deep subsurface > Groundwater | place: USA... | reverse complement strand
TACTGCAGCGCATAACCAAGTTTACTGCAGCGCATAATCAAGTTTACTGCAGCGCATAACCAAGTTTACTGCAGCGCATAATCAAGTTTACTGCAGCGCATAACCAAGTTTACTGCAGCGCATAATCAAGTTTACTGCAGCGCATAACCAAGTTTACTGCAGCGCATAACCAAGTTTACTGCAGCGCATAATCAAGTTTACTGCAGCGCATAATCAAGTTTACTGCAGCGCATAACCAAGTTTACTGCAGCGCATAATCAAGTTTAATGCAGCGCATAATCAAGTTTACTGCAGCGCATAACCACGTTTACTGCAGCGCATTGTTAAACTTTGCGTGCATCGCACAACTAGCAAACAGTCGCGCGTAGCGCGACTGTCTTTGCTAGTATGATATTATTTTGTTAGTCGCCCGTGCGTAGAACTGGCCTTTTCACTGGTTCAAATTTATGCTACGGTTGCAGATAGGTGGAAAAATCAGGTACGGAAATGTAAAATTAGGGCCAAAAATCGAGCAAAAGTTGCAAATATTCAAGCAACTCAGTAAAATTTAAAGTTTAAAAAAAAAATATGAAACCTCCTTAGTAACTAGTTTTCCCCAAATTGTAAACAGTATTGACCTAGCTCCCCATATTTGAATGTTGTATTTTTCCGTATTTTTGAATACCTTTGGAGGCATTTCCAACAATTATCCAGTAATACTATTATTCTCACAAGGTACACAATACTTGTCCATATATTTTATGATCAATTATAGCATCCTATTATCTATATGTTCATCACTTTGTAGTATTTACCCTGACGAACAGAAAAGGGGAAATACATTGTAAAAAATTCCCAAGATTTCGTCTCAAAAGTTCGGAATTTTAAGATGAAGCGTGGCTACACACTTTGCTCCTTCGATGTCAAATCTCTTTTTACTAAAATTCCAATACAATTCACATTATCCGCGATGAAAAAGAAACTGTTGAACGATACTTCCTGGCAAACCCGAACAAAGCTTGAACTAGAAGATATAATAATGCTAACGGAACTCTGCATGGAAGGAAACCATTTTGAATATAAACAAATGTACTTTGAACAATTAGAGGGAGCTGCTATGGGATCACCTATCTCGCCATGTTTCTCTGAGTTTCTAATGCAGGACTTGGAAGAGTCTCTTATTCCCCCCATGTTGTCAGACCGTTCAATGCTCGCTTATTTCAGATATGTAGATGACATTTTTTCGATAGCAAAACGATCTGAGATGCCAAAAATACTAGAAAAACTCAACAGCTTTCATCCAGAAATTCAGTTTACATTTGAAACAATGGAAAATTTTAAACTACCGTTCTTAGACACCATGATCGAAATAAAGGACGACTTTCATCTTAAATTTTCAATATACAGAAAACCAACCAATACGGATAAATATCTGGACTTTCGCCCAAATCACCCAACTTGTCATAAACTGTCAGTGGTGGACACCCTAGTTAACCGAGCAATAAAAATATGTGATGATGAAACCTTGGACAATGAGTTAACACATATTACAAAGGTACTAATGATGAACAACTACCCGAAAACACTAATCCAGAAGAGAATAGACAGAATGAAAACGTTTTTAAATGATCCAAATGCAACACAAAGAAAACAACTGGGAGATAGTGAAATCATTAGACGCGTACCAATACCTTACATTGGGAAAGTTTCTACTGCTATTGCCCAAACTATTAGACAAACCACTGATATTGAAGTTTGTTTCCATCCTGTGAATAAAATTTCAACAATGCTGAGCAACAATAAACAGGTTACGAAAGACCAGATAGGAATTTTCAAACTGAATTGTAACGATTGCTCTACTATCTACGTTGGGGAAACTGGAAGAGACATACACATTCGAGCGAAAGAACATATGAACGACATTAGGTTAGAAAAACCAACATCAGGTCCATATTCACACATTCAAGAATTTCCTGCACATCATTTCAGCCCGAACAATATTATCCTATTGGAACCAGAGAGACGAAAATTTGCCAGAAAGTTCAAGGAGTCTCTACATATACTAAAATCCGCCAACTACAATTGCAACAAAGAAGAAGGGATAAAAATCAGTCCAATTTGGACCGCGCTATGGTTAAAAAATATGAAACCTCCTTAGTAACTAGTTTCCCCCAAATTGTAAACAGTATTGACCTAGCTCCCCATATTTGAATGTTGTATTTTTCCGTATTTTTGAATACCTTTGAAGGCATTTCCAACAATTATCCAGTAATACTATTATTCTCACAAGGTACACAATACTTGTCCATATATTTTATGATCAATTATAGCATCCTATTATCTATATGTTCATCACTTTGTAGTATTTACCCTGACGAAGTTGAAAGATTTTCAACGAAAGCTTGGTCAAATAAAAAACTATGTCTTCCGTAAACCTGTCGAATAATCATATAAAATTTAAAGTTGTTGTATTGAATCTAATATTCCATTTTGTATGACAGAATGCATGAGAAAAAAAATTAGATATTCATATTATGTATGCGTGGCAGTGAGAATCATTTAAGTCGGCCTCAAAAAAACGGAGAAGAAAGCATTCGCAAACAAATATTACTTTTTTAAACAATAAGTTAATATAAGAGACCAACATCAATGACATGAAGCCAGCGAAATATGTATTGATGTTGATATCTCAAATTTAAAGAGCGCATTTCGAAACACTAAAAAATCATGAGTTTTTTGCAGGTAACTTATTGAGTAACAAATTGAAATGAATTTCTTCTACCTACTCTTCATACAACTGTAACCTGGAGTCTGGAATCTGTATCAACCCTATTTGGTCTGCCACTGTTCTTAAATTTATAAAATCTCCATAGCCACTAATGTTAGGGATATGATAACTTCTGTCAGAGTGAACTACCTTCTGTTCCCAATTGTAAATATTTCGTAATTTGACATATGCTTGGAGAACACCGTACAGTTGTACTAACATTTCCACATTGGAAACGTAAGCCTTTTTCTACAATTCGAGTTCGATAGTTGATAGGACACCTAATTATGTTATATTTGTCTACATCATGTATAATTTTCAGTGTTTCCTTGAAAAAGAGTACGGTAGAGACTCGAAAGCTCGGAATAAATAAATATGTCATCCAATCAACCGACTAACATTACTAATAATAATTTCTTTTACCTGTTTAATATTCATGCATCAATTTTTTGCCTGCCTTCAAAATGAGTACCCAATATGCAATTTGTTTTGAATATTGATGATTACAGCCGTTCTTTGACCGATGACTCACGAATAAAACAATCCTTGAAATTGTAGCTTAGTTTTTTTTATATCCAAGACTGAATACAATTCGTCCCAAAGCTTTAGACCTAGATTTTTAGGAAAATCACTATCCATGTTTTCCCAATTATTTGTATACCCATAAAATTTAGATGCAAAGTTTTTTTTAAGACATCTGTGTGACAATGCACACTTGTAAATTTTTCATTATCATATTTTTGCCACTGTTTGGATTGCGGAGCCCACTATGATACGCTAAGTAATGATAGGTACTGAAACAATGAAAGTATTATAAGTAAGTATTATTAAATTACTTATTAACTTTTGAGAGCTAGAAATTCCATGCATCATTTCGAAAGTTGACGATATAAAGGACTGAAAATAAAGTAATGTACACGCCCACTGTAATATGCGGTATAAAACTCATTATTATTTACTTGCTAAATAATTTAAAAACAAACTGCGACAGCATGATAGAATATTAATTAGATTAGACTAGACATAAACTGTGACCGGCCAAAAAATATAGAAACAATTCTTACAAATTCACTTGAATTTTCGGTTACGCGCTTATTGATGTTAAACTGAATTTTCCATAATTTTTTCGTTTCAGGACGTGCATTATGTTAACGAAATCAATGCTCGAGTCGACCACCAGGGTGGTTAATAAATTGGCAAAAATATGTGTGGTTCCTTACAAATTCTCCATTGAAACCGGACTGTGCCAAATTCTCCGTCCTCGCTGGAAATTCAGGCTTTGGTACATCGCAACATTGATTGTGTTTCCTATTCAAGTGATTGACATCTACCTTTATATGACGAGTCTAGCGAAACAAGTACGCCTGCCTTTTTAAATTAAAATGTGCGCATGACAACTGAATTTCGAATCTGTAAAAAATGAACATTTATTTTTTTCGGTGGAAAATGAAGCTAACGTCATTTAAAAAAACGAGACAGTAACTAATTATTAACTATGCTTTCGAAAAAATTAACGGGTTGATCAATATATCGCATGAGCTGTTCTGTGCTACTGACAGCGGCGGATGGTAAGGGTAAAAACAATCTGTCTTCATAGGCCAATGGAGGATCATTCAGTGCATTGATTAGATCCTGCTCAGATACTGCATTTCTAAAAAGTTGAACCTCCTGATTGCAAGGATCATTCAATGAGTAAGACATCAGGGCGCAGTTCATAAAAAAAATTTAAGCAAAGACTGAGCAAAAGTAGGCCGAAAGTGAATCATTAGAGACTTTAGCTTAAAACTATTCTGACTTAAGCAAATGTTTATGATTTGAGTTCACTTAAGCATTTTTGATGGAGCTGAATCATAAACGCGAAATGAGGCTGCTGAAGTAGCGAAAATGAAGCAAAAACTTATGTCACCTAAATAGGTGTCTTAAGTCAGATTTCGCCTACTGATTATGTATAAATTGACTTTCAATAGTGTTTACGATTGAATACTCAACAAATTACTGATGCGTTTGAAAAATAACACCAACTTCATGCTCCGCTGCAAAAGCACGCCACGCTGAAGTCAACATTTTAATTTAGGGGTCAAATGTGGTGGTGTTGTGGTATCAACAACTTGATTAACTTCCGAAGATGAACAAAAGTCTTAGCTTGAAATAAAACAATTAAATCTTTTAAAAAACACAAAGAAGAGTATTTTCAATCATTTTGTTACAAATATATTGTCAACTTTAAAGTTTTCACACAATTCACCACACGTAACCAGTGACACAAATCTCTGTGTCCTCACAGTAAACTTATCGAACGGTGTTTAACTTTTATCCATATCATACTTCAACGACTTGAAGTAATAGTGTATGATTACTTTTTGTAAATTGATAGAGTCCAACGCTGCTCAACATGTTTTACAGTCACAGGGTGGCAAAAAGTGAACTTAAGTTAAGACACTAAAACAAACTATTGACTTAAGCATCAATATTTGCTAAGGATTTGTTTGACTTAAGATTTGCTTGAATTTTTTTTTATGATTCAAAAGTTAAGCATGCTTAAATTTTGCTTTAACCAAACAAAAACTTAAGAAAAATTTTATGAACTGCGCCCAGAGGTATTAAATTTCGGCGGAAAATTACTCGCCTTGCCTGTTGTAAATATAAGCGCGAGTTCAAAAGTGGAGCTAATGCTGATGCTAATGATTTCACTGTTTTCTTCTGGGTGTAAGTCACTTGTCAAGGGGTGTTCAACATGCAGAATTTGAAACAGTTGGGATGGACGGGCCAACTTCACCAAATTAGTCCAATCTTCTGGCTTTTCCACACGATCTTGAACTTTTTTTCGCTTTTCGATTATTGAAAATGAACGATCAATTGGTAAAAAGCTGTGTCGAACTATAGGTAACACTACTTCTACAGTTTCAAATTCCGTTAGGCAAAGATGTTGTAGCATAACAAACACAAACCGGTTTTTGTTGGTTCCAACTGCATTATCCATGAATATTTTAACATTTCTAGAATTTTCAACTTTTTGGTCCCTAATGTAAAACTGTATTAAAGTTGCAACCTCATTGGCACCTTTACGGGCGAAATGTTGCGCGTATAACGCCATTGTGGCATCATGGGTTTTTAAATTTTACATCCCAAAGTTGTAAAAATTTACATGACTAAGAAAATATTCCTTATTCACACCAGTAACTGGAAAAGAGAAGTTTTTTTCGTAGTCTGCACACACGATTATATCACTATTTTCATTTTCGCCATTATTGGCAGCTCGTAATTCGTTGTAGAAGACTTCAGACTCTGTCCAATGTTGCATCCGCTGCTGTTGTAACTGTTGCTGCATGGGCTCATTTCGCTCCCTGGTAGCTGCGGCTATTTGATTTTTCAGTAACTCACAAGTGTCACAGAGGTCAGAACGCGGAAATCCAATTGCAACATTAAATTCAAAGTTGAAAGTTCGACAAAACAAATAGTACGTTGCAGCTGTATTGTTATCAGCTGCCTCAAGTAGCTCAGGATTTAGTAGCAATAATCGACGAGATAGAGAGCGTTTGGTAGTATTTGCGTCCAAAAACTTTCTCTGATTATTCCTCTCGCGAGAGTAGTGGCTTTGTCTAGCTGGTAATGCGGCGATAAATTGTCCTCCAACACTCTGTTATCAGTGGAATTGTGGTTTTGATGTTTTCCTCGGCCGTCAAGTAATGCAACTTCTAGCTTTTGAACCTACGTTTGTGATAATAAGTTGGCTTTTGCTACTTTGTCCACGTATTCACACAATTACGCAATTTCATTTTTAATAGCAAATCACCTTTTTTCTCAATCTTGATTGTTTTATGCCATGCAATCCTAAAAAAACTTCTGACAGACGATGGTAGTTCGAGTTGGAAGTCTTACTTTGTAGCGAAAAATGTTCCGACCTCTGCCATTAACAAAGTTTTCGTGCATCACCAGCTCCGTACATCCTCTCAAATATGAGTTTTGAACATCATGATCCGCCAGCTCATTAAAATTTTCGAAGACTGATCGCATTTCGTTCATTGTAAATAAATTTGCACATCCACAAACACAATCAACCATGTTCCACTGCCTCGGAGCCACAAATCCCCCTCTCGACCTCTCATAAGCTTCTCCTTGGTACATAAAATGACTCATTTTGTGATGTGCTATGGTGAAATGTCATCTTTTCTCGTGTTAGAGCAAATTACCTTTAGCTTTTGATAATTTTCGTTGCTTACTCTTTCTTGTATATATCGTTCCAATATAAAATAATTCCGGAAAAAAGAGAATGAAACAAAGTGATTAGTAGAATTAATAAGCACATGAACCTAAACTTTTAATAATTATACAATGCAATCATTATTATGTGATGATCTTCATTTCTTTAACGTCTGTACCTTTTTTCTGTTGTTTTTGTAGTATTAATTAGGCTTTTAACAAATTAATCATTATGATGATCTTAATATGTACAAGTAATGTAAGTTCTCAAAGTGTAATAACCTTTTATGAAGGATACTTTTGAATGAATAAATAAATAAATACTCTTCCAATTTGTTTCATTTTTGGTCCTTTTTTTGCCATTTTGTCTGTTAGGTCTATCAATTTCCATTATGATAAACAATTTTGATGAAAAATGAAAATGCCAAAGGTATGCCTGGCTAATTTGCTCTAATGCAACCATTCCTGATGAATTCATTGTAAAAAATGGTAGAAGTAAATAAAAATGCATGAAAATCTATGGCAACCAAACCATATGCAATGTTTTTTTTTGGGCTGTTTTTTGTGTTTTGTGCGATGTTTACCAGGCGTACTTGTTCTGCTAGACTCGTCATATTATAGCAGAGGCCTTGAAAATCAAACAAGGATCTTCTGACATAACATACTTGATATTCATTTCGTTTTGTGCAGTGATATCTTCTTTTGGTTGTCTATTGAGTTTGCATCTAGCGATTAGAATAGCTTTTATACAACAAGGTATAAATCAAGCATTGCTGCTGAATCGATATTTAGCGCGTAAGTTGATTTACTTTCTATAAACGCGATGACAAGTCAACTTTTTGTCGCTGACACCAACATAGTTTCGAAAGATCTAAAAATGATCCATCTTTTTTTAACTTTCTAGAGAAATTGAAGCCCAAGTGTGAGAAAAAAATAGACTGGTTCGGGATTTGTCTACAATATGCCTTGCCACTTTTTACTTTTTATGCTGCAGGATTCAGTCTGCTCCCATTTTTGATGCCGTCGAAATACAACTACGTTAATTCATTTGTTATTCATGTTTTAAATTTCGATTCTGAAAAAACTAGACTCTGGTTCCTGTTCCGAATAATTCATTCGTTGGTTATATTCATTGATTGCTTTTTGTTAATTGGGACGTATTTGTTGCACGCAATTTTGGCTTCTCTGTTGGTACATTTCCAGAATTCGTGGCTTTCACATTTAGTGACAGCTATTTGCTCACAGACTTCTGTGTATAATATATTTGGTTTTTATAATGCTCTCGGAGTCCAGAATTCAACTTTTCGATCGATTGTAAGCTTTCTCACACCACTACTTAATGGATTCATATTCAGCCTCACAATAATTTGTAATGTGATTGCACTTTCTATGTTTCTTAAAATGGACACCATCATCTACATGCTTTGCGTTAATGTAGGAATCATATTTTTTTTAATCGCAATTACAGTGTTACGAGTTGCGGCCAAGTCTTTCGAGAGCTCTGCAAATTGCATTGAAAAACTTAAGCATTTAATGATGGGCCGTGACAGAAAAATAAATCAAAGAGTCTTGAAATCTTTACGACTCATAGGCTTTGAGATGGGTGGGTTTTACTTGATCTCAATGGACATGGTGATAATTTACGGCTATCACATGATTGATAAAACGATCACTGCAGTGATTTTGCGCTGAGTACTTTAGCAATAAGAATAAGTATTCAAAATTATTGTATTATAGTCTTGGCATTTTCAGCTAGCATGCGGTAACATGGGAGAGTCATGTGCATTTGTGTGTATTTGACGTACTAGCTGAAAATGCCAAGACCATAAATAAATCCATTATAACTACATACATGAATCGCTTGTGAAATAAACACCGCAGGAATTTACCAAAAAGTCAAATTAAATAAAAGAAAAGAATGCAAGTGTTTTATACGTCGGGAAAACTAGCGGAAACATTCACGTTACCTTGCTGGAAAAATGCCATTGCATACCAGCAACTTCGATTTTTAGCCCGGTACAGGACTTATGGGATTGTGACTATTTTTTTTCTGTGTTTCCTCGATAACTTTCGAACGCATCAACCGATTGACTTCAAATTCTGCACACCTTGAGATTGGGCAAAAATTGGGAATGGGTTTGCAAATGGACACCATCAGAAAATGCCTTAGTGGTTTTTATGCAAATAAACGGTGTTCATGGTGAATATTTTAACGCTGATATGAAATAAGACAATTCTAATTGTTTATGTACCGACCACGCAACCAAATAAGTCTTAACAGGGGTTTATCTGTGAATCTACCTTAAGCGACTAACTTTACTGATCATATAGCCGTAATCTTGGTAACTAAGTTTGGATTTTCTTAAGAGAGTCAATAGTAAATAAGTTTAAATGAAATCACACCTTAGTTTACATCATAGAAAACCAAAATCGCAGCGTTAGAATTTTTTTACACAAGTTTAAAGATTACATTCCAACCTTGCATGTTAGCTGTTATGCTACTTGCAGTAACGACATTCAAGTGCCCCTGGCCACATAACTGATGGAGATCCATGTCTACAACTCTGAATAGTAATGTTTAACACAACAAGCATCAGTTTAAGTCATAAAGTACCAAAATCTCAGCGTTGAAAAACATTTTACACAAGTTTAAAGAGTACACCATGAGCTTGCTTGTTAACTGTTAAGCTACTTTTATTAAAATTATTTAAGTACCCATGGTCACTAAACACAACAAGTCTCAGTTTAAGCTATTAACTTTCAAAATCGGATCTGTCAATTTGGTCACTTATTATTGAAAAAACATACGGAGCTTGCATGCTGCGCTAAAAATTTAGGATTACTCATAATTCCTCAACTACTGCAGATTCATGACTACTCGACTACTACAAAAAAATTCCCAAAATGTTGAAGGTTTAAAGTCAATCCGTTAATGCGCTTCAAATTTTGTATTTCTTTCGGCCCCTGTACCGGGCTCAGCCAAGTTGTACCAGAAGTTTTTTAAAATTCAACTGGAAAAGGTAGTGTAGGTAACACTAGTGCCATGTAACCTAACGAGCAAATTTACTGCATGCCTTTTTTTTAAATGGACAGTAAAAGTAATGTTAGTGTATGCTATCTTAAGTATTTTGCTAAGTAGGTTGTCAAGTGTCACTTATTGAAACCATTCCGAGTCCGTTGCTTTGCAATCTTTTGCACTTCAAGCCTCCGTCAAAATTCAATTTATTTTCTGGTCGGAAATTGACCAAAAAAATGTTTAGTATGAGTCAGATCACACCCTAAAAGTTTGAATATTTAGTAAATTTTTTAAGTATTATCTGTTACTTCGAAAATGCCACAAACAGGAATGCACCTTTAGTAAGCCATTATGGGAACCTTATTCAGGGTTTTCATAGCGAGATGTCTAGTAAAGTGTGGGCATTGAACGAGCTAAAAATCCAGGCCTGTTGGTCTTCATGACATTATTCGTTTACGACTTGATATTAAGTATTCGGGAGTCAAAGGAAAGTGTATTAAAATAGTTGGTAACATGTAACAATTTGTGCATTCTTTATAATTTGTTTAGAATAAAAATAAATTCATAAGTATTCATTTTAAAGCTTAAACATTTTAATGAATAGATCGACATTTTTATTCGAATGCATTTTTTTATGTTTCCATCATGCTTTTAAAAATGAAATTTAGCTTCCAAATTTTAGGCCACACTCGATTGATTTACCGCGGGCTGGATAGGAGGTAGTCCGTAATTTTGATTCTGCTGGTAAATGTTTTGGGGTTGCGGAAACATGTAATTTTGCATAGGTTGCATTCCCCGAAAGTTGTTCAATCCTGTAGGTTGCATTCCCTGCTGATAACTCATGTATCCCGTGGGCTGGATCACTTGGGGGTAGTTATATCCCCCCATCATCATAGGTTGTTGGATCCCAAAGTTATTGGCGCCATATTGAGGATAGATCACTCTGTTCT
>Ga0210040_10010054_pt1 | contig 10914 bp, 8 predicted proteins | sample CryGeyCG12114_NA_FD_185462 | JGI IMG/M metagenome (GOLD analysis project Ga0210040, IMG submission 185462) | Groundwater microbial communities from aquifer - Crystal Geyser CG19_WC_8/21/14_NA (SPAdes) (version 2) | ecosystem: Environmental > Aquatic > Deep subsurface > Groundwater | place: USA... | reverse complement strand
CCGGCGGGGGAGCCGTTTGCCGGTGCGCAGGTAGAACGGCACGCCGGCCCAGCGTCGGGTCTCGACGCCGAGGCGCACGGCCGCGTAGGTCTCGGTGGTCGACGCGGCGTCGACACCCTCCTCCTGGCGGTAGCCGTCGGCCCGCTGACCGGCCAGCCAGCCCTGCTCGTACTGCCCGCGGACGGCGAAGGTCTGCAGGTCGTCGGGGAGCGAGACGGCCCGCAGGACCTTGAGCTTCTCGATCCGGATCTGCTCGGCGGAGAACTCGACCGGCTCCTCCATGGCGGTGAGCGCCAGCAGCTGCAGCAGGTGGTTCTGCAGCACGTCGCGCGCCGCGCCGGTCTCCTCGTAGAAGCCGGCCCGCCCGCCGATGCCGACGTCCTCGGCCATGGTGATCTGCACGGAGTCGACGTGGTGGCCGTTCCAGATCGGCTCGAACAGCGAGTTGGCGAACCGCAGCGCCATCAGGTTCTGGACGGTCTCCTTGCCCAGGTAGTGGTCGATGCGGAACACGTCGTCGGCGCCGAACACCGAGTCGACCAGCTCGTTGAGCTCGCGGCTGGAGGCGAGGTCGGTGCCGAAGGGCTTCTCCACCACGACCCGCCGCCAGCGGTCGGGCGTGCTGTCGGCCATACCGGTGCGCTGCATCTGCTTGAGCACGGTCGGGAACATCGCCGGCGGGATGGAGAGGTAGAAGGCGGCGTTGCCGCCGATGCCGTGGCTGCCCTCCAGCTCGGACAGCGCGCCGGCCAGTTCGTCGAAGGCGTCGTCGTCGTCGAAGGAGCCCTGGACGAAGCGCACGCTGGCTGCCAGCCGCTCCCACACCTCCTCGCGCCACGGCGTCCGTGCGCTCTTGCGGGCGGCGTCGCGGGCGAGCTCGGCGAACTCCGTGTCCCCCCAGTCGCGGCGGGCGAAGCCGAGCAACGCGAAGTTCGTGGGCAGCAGCCCCCGGTTGGCCAGGTCGTACACGGCCGGCAGGAGCTTCTTGCGGGCGAGGTCGCCGGTGATGCCGAAGACCACGAGGGCGCAGGGCTCGGGTACCCGGGGGAGGCGCCGGTCCCGTGGGTCGCGCAGCGGGTTGGAGATCATCGGAGTCCGGGAAGCGGGGAGAGGGCCATGGTCCGTCCTGGGGGTCTGCGGGGAGCTCGGCTGCGCAGGGTCGGGGGCGCGGCGGCCTCAGGCGAGGGCGGCCAGGAGCTGGCCGATGCCGGCTGCCCGATCGGTCAGGTGCAGGTGCAGCAGGGGCCGCGTGCGGTCGGCCAGGGCCTTGCGGTCCCCGCCGGCCTGCGCCGCCTGGAGGGAGCCGAACGTGTAGGGCTGGTCGGGCACCGGGAGGTCCTCGGCGACGACGCCGGTGACCTGGAGGAAGGCCCCCGACTGCGGACCGCCCTTGTGGTACTGGCCGGTGCTGTGCAGGAACCGCGGGCCCCACCCGAAGGTCACGGCGTGCTCGGTCCGGGCGGCGAGCGCGGCGCGCAGGTCCGCGGCGCTCGCGTCGGCGAGCCGGTCCAGGTAGGCCATCACCGCGAGGTAGCCGCGGTCGGGGATGGCGGACAGCAGCGCGTCGAAGGCGAGCGAGACGCCGTCGAGGGCACTGAGGTCCACGCCGTCGAGCACCCCTCCGCTGCCGCGCAGCTCGATCGCGCCGATCGTCGCCAGCGCCGGCTCGTCGGGGAGGCCCGAGGCGAGGATCGCCTGGGTGTTCTCCTTGCTCTCGGTCACGTTGGGCTGGTCGAACGGGTTGATGCCCAGCACCCGTCCGGCCACCGCCGTGGCGTACTCCCAGCCGAGGAACTGCGCGCCGAGCGGTCCGCGGACCGCCACGGAGGGCGCGGGAGCCGGGGCGTCGGCGCCGACCACGGCCAGCAGCGTGTCCGGGCCGGTGCCGCCGGGGGCGGTCGCCGACTCGATGACGACCGGCAGGATGCCGCGGCCCTGCTTGCCGGTGGACTCGGCGACGAGCTGCTCGGCCCAGTCGCCGAAGCCCTCGATCGCGGTCCCTGACCCCGGCTCGGCGTCGGCCAGCGCCAGCTTGTCGTGCCCCTGCACGGCGGCCGCGCCCAGGACGACGCCCAGCTCGAAAGCGGGGTTGTCCTTCTCCGCCAGGTGCTCGGCGAGCTCCGCGGCCTCCTCGAGCAGCGCGCCGACGTCCGCGCCGGCCAGCGCCGAGGGCACGAGCCCGAACGCGGAGAGCGCACTGTAGCGCCCGCCGACGGTGGGGTCGGCGAGGAAGACGGCGCGGGCGCCCATGGCCGCGGCGGTGTCCGCCAGCGGCGAGCCCGGGTCCGTGACGACGACGAAGCGGGCGCCGACCTGCTGCGGGTCCAGCCCGCTCGCCGCGAACGCGGCCTGGAACGCTCGTCGGTGGCTGTCGGTCTCCACCGTGCCGCCGGACTTCGAGCTGACCACGACGACGGTGCGCTCGAGGTCGGTCATGGCCGCGCCGACCTGACCGGGGTCGGTGGTGTCGAGGACGACCAGGGGCACCCCGGCGGTCCGGCAGATGACCTCCGGCGCCAGCGAGGAGCCGCCCATGCCGCACAGCACGATGCGGTCGAGCCCCTCGGAGTGCAGCTGCTCGCGCAGCTGGGCGAGCTGCTCCACCATCGACCGCGACGACGACGGCAGGTCCAGCCAGCCCAGCCGGATCGCCGCCTCGCTCTCGGCGTCGGGTCCCCACAGCGTGGCGTCCTTGCGAGCCAGCCGTGCGGCGACGTCGTCGGCGGTCAGCCGGCTGCTGATCTCGTCCGGGACCTCGAGTCCTTCGACGCGGACGTCCAAGGTCACTTCTTGTCCTCGAGCTCGGTGCGGACGGACTCGGTCAGCTCGTCCCAGGAGTCGACGAACTTCTGGATGCCCTCCACCTCGAGCACCCGGAAGACGTCGTCCAGGTCCACGCCGGCGTCCCGGACCGACTGCATGACGCCCGCCGCGTCCTCGTAGGCCTTCTGCACCGGGGTGCCCGGGCTGCCGTGGTCGGCATAGGCCATGAGGGTCTTCTCCGGCATGGTGTTGACCGTGCCGGGGGCGATCAGCTCGCTGATGTACAGGGTGTCGGGCAGGTCGGGGTTCTTCACGCCGGTCGAGGCCCACAGCGGCCGCTGGGGGCGGGCCCCCTTCGCCTCGAGCGCCTTCCAGCGGTCGGAGGAGAAGACCTCCTCGTAGGCCTGGTAGGCCAGCTGGGCGTTGGCGACGCCCGCCTTGCTCTTCAGCCCGGCGTCCGCTCCGGCCGCGTCCAGGCGCTTGTCGATCTCGGTGTCCACGCGGGACACGAAGAACGACGCGACCGAGGCGATGCCCGACAGGTCGGCGTCCGCGTCCTCGGCCAGCCGCTCCTCGAGCCCGGACAGGTAGGCGTCCATGACCTTGCGGTAGCGGTCGGGGCTGAAGATCAGCGTGACGTTGACGCTGATGCCCCGGGCGATCGACGTCTGGATCGCCGGCAGGCCGGCCTCGGTGGCCGGGATCTTGATGAACAGGTTCGGCCGGTCGACCAGCCACCACAGGTGGGCCGCCTCGGCCGCGGTGGCGTCGGTGTCGTTCGCCAGCCCCGGAGCGACCTCCAGGGAGACCCGCCCGTCGCCGGGCTGCCGCTCGGCGACCGGCGCCAGGAGGTCGCAGGCGTCCCGGACGTCGGCGGCGGTGATGGTGCGCAGCGCCTCCCCGACGGTCACCTTCCGGACGGCCATGGCGTGCAGCTGGTCGTCGTAGGACTCCGACCCGCTGATCGCCGCGGCGAAGATGGTCGGGTTGGTGGTGACCCCCACGACCGAGTGCTCGTCCACCAGCGCCTGGAGGTTGCCGCTGCGGATGCGGTCGCGGGACAGGTCGTCGAGCCAGACTGCGACTCCGGCCGAGCTGAGGTCGGCGAGGTTCTCGTTCTGTGCCATGACGGTGCCTTCCGGTAGGGGTGGGGGTCGGCCGGACGGCTCAGCGGTCGCCGGTGGGGTGGGGCAGGCCCCCGGTGGCTGCAACCGGGCCGGCCGGCACGGCGTTCCCGGAGGCGGCCGCCTCGATGCTCTCGCGGGCCGCGGCCACGACCGCCTCGTCGGTCAGGCCGAACTTCTCGTACAGGACCGAGTAGGAAGCGCTCGCCCCGTAGTGCGTCAGGCCGACGATGCGGCCGGCGTCACCCACGAACTCGCGCCAGCCCATCGGCACGCCGGCCTCGACGCTGACCCGGGCGCGGACCGAGGGCGGGAACACCTCGTTCTTGTAGGTCTCGTCCTGCTCGGCGAACCACTCGACGCACGGCACCGAGACCACCCGGGTGGGGACGCCGTCGGCCTCCAGCCGCTCCCGGGCGGCGACCGCGATCTGCACCTCCGAGCCGGTGCCCATGAGGATCACCTCGGGGGTCCCGCCGGACGCCTCGGCCAGGACGTAGGCGCCGCGGGCGGTGCCCTCGGCCGAGCCGAACTCGCCGCGGTCGTACACGGGGAGGTTCTGCCGGGACAGCAGCAGGCCGGCGGGACGGTCGCTGTTCTCCAGCACCGTCCGCCAGGCGACGGAGACCTCGTTGGCGTCCGCGGGGCGTACGACGTCCAGGCCCGGGATGGCGCGCAGCGCGGCGAAGTGCTCGATCGGCTGGTGGGTGGGGCCGTCCTCGCCGAGGCCGATCGAGTCGTGGGTCCACACGTAGGTCACCGGCAGCTGCATGAGGGCGGCCAGCCGGACCGCGCCGCGCATGTAGTCGGAGAAGGTGAGGAACGTGCCGCCGTAGACGCGGGTGCCGCCGTGCAGCGCGATGCCGTTCATGATCGCGCCCATGGCGTGCTCGCGGACACCGAAGTGCAGGGTGCGGCCGTAGGGGCCACCGGTCCACATCTTCGTCTGGCGGCTGGCGGGCAGGAACGAGGGTTCGCCCTTCACCGCGGTGTTGTTGCTCTCCGCGAGGTCGGCGGAACCACCCCAGAGCTCGGGGATCTCGGGGTAGAGCGCGGCGAGCACCTCGCCGGACGCCTTGCGGGTGGCGACGCCCTTGGGGTCGGCGTCCCAGCTGGGCAGCTTCGCCTTCCAGCCCTCGGGCAGCGTGCGGGTGGTCATGCGCTCGAGCAGTGCGGCGCCGTCCGGGTTGCCCTGCGTCCAGGCGTCGAACTGCTCCTGCCAGGCGGCGTGCGCGTCCCGGCCGCGGTCGACGGCCTTGCGGGCGTGCTCGATGACCTCGGGAGCGACGTCGAAGGTCTTCTCCGGGTCCATGCCGAGGACCTGCTTGGTGGCCTTCACCTCGTCGTCGCCCAGCGCGGAGCCGTGGGCGGCGCCGGTGTTCTGCTTGTTGGGGGAGGGCCAGCCGATGATCGTGCGCAGCACGATGATCGACGGGCGCTGCGTCTCGGCCTTCGCGGCGGCGAACGCGGCGTCGACCGCCGCGAGGTCCTCGCCGTCGTCCACGTGCTGCACGTGCCAGCCGTAGGCCTCGTAGCGCTTGCCGACGTCCTCGGTGAAGGCGACGGTCGTGTCGTCCTCGATGGAGATCTTGTTGTCGTCGTAGACGAGCACGAGGTTGCCGAGCTGCTGCGTGCCGGCCAGCGACGACGCCTCGGCGCTGACGCCCTCCTCGAGGTCGCCGTCGGAGCAGAACGCCCAGATGGTGTGGTCGAAGAGGCTCTCGCCCTCGGCGGCGTCGGGGTCGAACAGCCCGCGCTCGCGGCGCGCGGCCATCGCCATGCCGACCGCGTTGCCGACACCCTGGCCCAGCGGGCCGGTCGTGGTCTCGACGCCGGGGGTGTGGTTCACCTCGGGGTGGCCCGGGGTCTGCGATCCCCAGGTCCGCAGCGCCTTGAGGTCGTCGAGCTCCATGCCGTAGCCGGCGAGGTAGAGCTGCACGTAGAGCGTCAGGCTGGAGTGCCCCATGGAGAGGACGAACCGGTCGCGGGCGACCCAGTTCGGGTCACCGGGGTCGTGGCGGAGCCACTTCTGGAAGAGCAGGTAGGCGGTCGGAGCCATGCTCATCGCCGTGCCGGGGTGGCCGTTGCCGACCTTCTGGACGGCGTCCATGGCGAGGACGCGCGCGGTGTCGATCGCGCGGCGGTCGAGCTCGCCGAAGCCCTCCGGGAGGGTCGGGTGCGGCTGGCTCGGGGAGCCGGTCGACGTGTCGCTCGCGGCCTCGGCAGGCGCCTCGGGCTCGGTGCTCTGGGTGTTTCCCGTGCTCGTGCTGTCCGTTGCCATCGTGGCTCGGTGCTCCCTCGGGTCGGGCCTGGCGGGCCGCCCGGGGAACGACTGCGTCCGGGCGGACGACGTGCGCGGCGGCGACGGGCCGCCGCGCTCCCGGCTCCGTTGCCGGTACGCGAGCACGTCGTCGTCGACTCGGCCCTACCCGCTGCACGCGCAGCATCAACGCGATCAACCCTAGTCATCCCGGCCCGGAGCCGCGCCCAGGGAGGACGGCCCCGCGGGCTACAGTGGCCTGCGTTCCCAATCCCCGGCTCGGAGTAGGCCCCCTCGTGCTCCTCAACTGGCCTGCAGTGCCCCGTCGCCCCCGCGCCGCCGCGCTCGAGGGCACCCGGTGACGGCGCTGTCGGAGCGCTCCACTGCCGCCCGCCGGGAACGCCGGACCGCCGGCCGCACCTCCGCCGTCCGGGCCCGGGTGCTGGCCTACGTCGGCCTGACCAAGCCGCGCATCATCGAGCTGCTGCTGGTGACCACGGTGCCGGCGATGATGCTGGCCGCGCGCGGCTGGCCGTCGTTCTCGCTGCTGCTCGCCACCCTCGTCGGGGGCACGCTGGCCGCCGGTGCGGCGAACGTCTTCAACTGCTACTTCGACCGCGACATCGACCGGCTGATGCAGCGCACGCAGAAGCGGCCGCTCGTGACCGGCGAGGTCACCCCCCGCGCCGCCCTGGTCTTCGGGTTCGTCCTGACCATCGGCTCCATCGCGCTGCTGGCGGTGACCACCACGCTGCTGGCCGCGGCCCTCGCGGCGGCGGCGATCTTCTACTACGCCGTCCTCTACACGATGGTGTTCAAGCGGCACACCCGCCGCAGCACCGAGTGGGGCGGCGTCCCGGGGGCGGCTCCGGTGCTCATCGGCTGGGCCGCGGTCACCGGGTCGCTCGACTGGCCCGCCGTGGTCGTCTTCGCCGTCGTCTTCTGCTGGCAGATGCCGCACTTCTGGGCGCTGGCCCTCCGCTTCAAGGACGACTACGCGCGTGCCGACGTCCCGATGCTGCCGGTGGTCACCACCGCGCTGTCGGTCGGCCGGCAGTCGGTCGCCTGGGCGTGGGCCACCGTGGCGGTCTCGCTGGCGCTCTGGCCGGTGGCCACCGGTTACGGCATCGGCCTCGGCTACACGGTGCCGGCGGTCCTGCTGGGCGGCTGGTTCGTCGTGGAGGCCCACCGCCTGCTCGCCCGCATCAAGCGGGGCGGTGACATGAAGCCGATGCAGCTGTTCCACGTCTCGATCTCGTACCTGGCGCTGCTCATGGTCGCGATCGTCGTCGACGCCATCGTCTGACGTCCCCGCGCGTCAGTCCGCCGGAGGCCGGGGAAGGGCGAGCAGCACGGCCGCGAAGGCGAGTCCCAGAGAAGCGATCGCCAGCCCGTAGCCCACCGTGTCGCCGGAGAACATGCCGAGTTCCGGGAGACCCACACCGGGGAGGCTCGCGCAGCCGGTCGGCTTCTCGAGTTCCCCGCTGCTGAACGGTGTCGCCACGTCGCCCGTCGCGCACCGGACCGGGACGAAGAGGAGACCGGCCGCGACGAGGAACGCGCCCCCCACCAGGTAGACGTTCCGGGGGGTGAGCACCCGGCCCGCCAGAAGGCCGGCGACGGTGAAGAACAGCAGGAGCAGTCCGGCGACGAGCAGGTTCACGCCGGGCAACGTAACGGTCGCCGCACGTCGCGTCCGGTCGACATCCAGGCCGCCGGCTACCGTGCGGGCGTGCGGCGCGAGCTCCCGGACCGGGACTGGAAGGCGCTCGGCCCGGGTGCCCTGATCGGGCCCGACGGGCGCACCTACCGCCGGCGGACGACGCGGATCGAGCGCTCCGAGGCCGAGGTGCTGGCCGAGGGCGGCTGTCCGGTCGTGACCTACCTGCCGGGTGGGCGGCTGGTCTGGCACGACGAGGACGACGCCTGGCCGGCGTGGGCCGATGCCCGGCTCGCCCTCACCACCGGGATGCCGCAGCCGGACTCGGTGACCGGCGGCCGGTGGGAGTCGGTCGACGGCGGCACCGCGCTGGTCCTCGTCTGGCATGCCTAGGACCCGACATGGTGCGCGGATGCGCAGTTCCGGCCGCTGGACGTGCGCATCAGCGCACCGTGTCGCCCCGGGTCAGCGGGTGGCGACGGCGGGCTGCGAGGGGGCGTGCAGCGGCAGGTCGGACGCCGGGCCGCGGACGGACCAGACCAGCCGCGCGGTGAACGCGGTGACGAGCACCGCGCCCAGCATGTGCAGCAGCACCAGGGCGATCGGCAGTTCGGTGAAGTACTGGACGTAGCCGACGACGCCCTGGGCGAGCTGGACGACCAGCAGGTCGCGGGCCGCACGGCGCACGCGGTCGGGGGAGTCGGTCGCGTGCAGCGCGACCAGCAGCGCGACGGTCAGCCCGAGCAGCAGGAAGACGACGTCGGCGTGCAGCTGGCTGATCAGCTCGGTGTCCACGCCGATCCGGTCACCGGTCGGGATGTCGGCCTCGTCGACGTCGCCGCTGTGCGGGCCGCTGCCCGTGACGATCGTGCCGAGCACGAGCACCGCGGCCGTCGCGGCGGCGATGCCGCCGGTCAGCAGCACGAACGGCCGGCGCAGCAGGGGCTCGCCGACGCCGGGCTCGCGCGACCGCAGCCAGAGGGTGGTGGCCAGGGCGACCAGCACCGCGGAGACCAGGAAGTGCACGGCGACGGTCCACGGGTTGAGCCCGGTGAGCACCGTGACGCCGCCCAGGGCGGCTTGTGCCGGGATCCCGACGAAGGTCAGGGCGGCCAGTCGCCGCAGGTCGTGCCGCGAGGAGCGCCACACGGCGACGACGGTCGCGATCGCGACGGCCGCCAGCACGAACGTCAGCAGCCGGTTGCCGAACTCGATGACGCCGTGCCCGGCCAGCTCCGGAGTGGTCGTGAAGCTCTCGGAGGTGCAGCGCGGCCACGTCGGGCAGCCCAGTCCGGAGCCGGTCAGCCGCACGGCCCCGCCGGTGACGACGATCAGCCCGTTGGCGACGGCGTTCGCCAGGGCGAGGCGCGAGATGGTCGCGGCGGAGAAGGAACGGGGCAGCACCGGCACGCCTCCGATGCTAGGTGGTCGGAGGGCGGCCGCGGCCCGCTCGCGGGTGGGCCGTGAGCGCCGCCCGGTGACGCTGCTCACGGAACGGCGGACGGGAGATCGCTTCTTAGGTCGACCTTGGTTGCGGGGGTCCGGAAATAGGACACACTCGTGTTGTGGAAAGCGTTGCGGCACCTCCGCGCTCGTCGGCTCCGGCCGACGACGGGCGTACCCGCGACCGTGTCGGCGCCCTGCTCCTCGAGCACGGGCCGCAGACCGCCACCGAGCTCGCCGCGCGGCTGGGCATCTCGCCGGCCGCCGTCCGCCGGCACCTGGACTCCCTCGTCGTCGCCGGCCGCATCGAGGAGCGGGTGGCCCGCGATCCGCACCGCGGCCGCGGCCGCCCCGCCCGGCGGTTCCACCTCACCGACGCCGGCCGCTCCGCCTTCCCGCACGCCTACGACGACCTGGCGCTGACGGCGCTGCGGTACGTCGCCGCCGCGGGTGGCCCGGAGGCCGTCCGGGCGGTGGCCGAGCAGCAGCTCGCCGGGCTCGAGGCACGCGCGTCCAGCGCGGTGCAGAGCGCCGTGGAGGCCGCCGGCGGAGCGCCGGTGGACCGGGCGAAGGCCCTGGCCGGGGCGCTGACGGCCGAGGGCTACGCTGCCACGGCCTCCGCGATCTCCGGCGGGGGGCAGCTCTGCCAGCACCACTGCCCGGTGGCGCACGTGGCCGCGGAGTTCCCCCAGCTGTGCGAGGCCGAGACCGCGGTGATCGGCCGGCTCGTGGGCAGTCACGTGCAGCGGCTGGCCACGATCGCCCACGGCGACGGGATCTGCACCACGCACCTCCCAGGACCCCTGCGTCCGGGGAACAGAACGGCCCCCGCACGCCCTGTACCCGGTGAGCGAGCAGCGCCCCACAGCGCGCCCACCAGCCAGACCAGCATCGAAGCCGTAACCGCCCGACCCACCCCTGTGAACGACCGGGAGAGGACGCCCGCATGACCAGCACCCAGCAGCCGGCTACGCCGCTGACGCAGGACGAGCAGATCGAGCAGCTCGGCCGCTACGAGTACGGCTGGGCCGACGCCGACGTCGCCGGAGCGTCGGCCCGCCGCGGGGTCGACGAGGACGTCGTCCGCGACATCTCGCGCCGCAAGAGCGAGCCCGAGTGGATGCTCGAGCGCCGCCTCAAGGCCCTCAAGCTCTTCGGTCGCAAGCCCATGCCCGACTGGGGGTCGGACCTCTCCGGCATCGACTTCGACAACATCAAGTACTTCGTGCGCTCCACCGAGGCCCAGGCCGCCTCGTGGGAGGACCTGCCCGACGACATCAAGAACACCTACGACCGCCTGGGCATCCCGGAGGCGGAGAAGCAGCGCCTGGTCTCCGGTGTCGCCGCCCAGTACGAGTCCGAGGTCGTCTACCACCAGATCCAGAAGGAGCTGGAGGACCAGGGCGTCCTCTTCCTGGACACCGACTCCGCGCTCAAGGAGCACCCGGAGATCTTCCAGGAGTACTTCGGCTCGGTGATCCCCTCCGGCGACAACAAGTTCGCCGCGCTGAACACCGCCGTCTGGTCGGGTGGCTCGTTCATCTACGTGCCGCCGGGCGTGCACGTCGAGATCCCGCTGCAGGCCTACTTCCGGATCAACACCGAGAACATGGGCCAGTTCGAGCGGACGCTGATCATCGTCGACGAGGGCGCCTACGTGCACT
>Ga0210040_10010053_pt1 | contig 10914 bp, 9 predicted proteins | sample CryGeyCG12114_NA_FD_185462 | JGI IMG/M metagenome (GOLD analysis project Ga0210040, IMG submission 185462) | Groundwater microbial communities from aquifer - Crystal Geyser CG19_WC_8/21/14_NA (SPAdes) (version 2) | ecosystem: Environmental > Aquatic > Deep subsurface > Groundwater | place: USA... | reverse complement strand
GGACTTACATTGTAAGTATAGTCCGAGCAGAATTGAAACGGAGGGAATGCAATGCTATGGGACATGCATTTGTGTGTATTCGACGTCCGTTTGAGTTTTGAGAATAGAGTAAATACAAACCGTGTTTGTGTTAACATGCGTAAAAAAATTCAGCACTGTATAAGCAATTGAATTAAACATGTTTGTCAAAATCACCTGCAATATATAATCATGGGTGAATCTGAATCCCATAAACTTTTAGTTTGAGATGAAATGAAAAGAAGAGAATTAGTTATAGTACAGTTAGAGTATTCATTGATTTTAGATTTCCAAGTTGTGTAGGGCATAAGCTGTACATTGTTTACATAACAATTGAACTAGCTGCTCGGAATGATTTATGGATACGTGGCATTTACATTAAATTTACATGTATCTATAACTTTGAAACAAATATCTCTTTGTTCTGTAGTGATAAACCTATAAATGTTTTGGATTTGATAGAATTATTGTTCCATATTATTCACGTGTACTCAAATACCCATTATGCACACGTGTTGATTTACCCATAGTGCTTTTTGATTTCATTTTCTTTTATTTTGGCACGAGTTTCAGCCAAAGCACTTTAATCTTATTGATTTTTCACAACTTTTCTAAACCTCATTACAATTAATGCCCCAACAATGTCCTGGGCCATGCCAGCAATTTATTTATCAGTGCTAAACTTTTACAAAACTATCGCTCCAATAATCCTTATTCGTTCGGTTCACTTTATACGTTCCCAGTAGTTCCCTAAACGTAAGAAACTCCCAATCTATTTAGCCGGAAAGCGTGCAAATATATCTTGCTATCTTCTAAATAACTAAAGTGAGCGTGCTACAAAGCAACATAAAATTCCGTTTGTTCTTATTCAATAGTTTATTATATGCTCGACTGGAGTGGTTGGACTATGCTATGAGCATTCTCCAGCAGAAGGGATCGGTGTTTTGAACATTGTTGACGAGTTCTTGACAAAGTTGAAAGGAGAAGTGCACTGCACATCTGAAGATGGGGATATTGAGACTATCAAAGACAACGAAGCACTTGAGGCTCTTCCGCAACCAAAAATCCTACAATGGACAACTACAGTGGAAACAAAAAGTGCAGTCAAAGAGGCTGCTGCTGCCATCGACGAGTGAGTGAATCCTTGTACAAAATTTGCTTTCTCAATAGCATTTGTTAGTTTCCACCAATACTCGTTAGCTAGTTAGTTACGTAAAAACTGTAAATACTGGCACCCGCAGCCATACACATGTCAATACAAAATGGAGTTTGAGAATTTCAACTTAACCACCATGATTATGCTATATTATTGCATTTTTTCGTTTTCTGTAGACTCATTGATGATCTGGACTTGGCAGTTTTTCGTTTCACTAGCTATGGAAAAGATTTTATTAAGAAATGCAAAGTTAGTCCAGACGTGTACATTCAACTGGGACTTCAATTGGCCTACTTCAGGTAAGAAGTTTGCTGGTTCAAACATTTTACGTTGCACGAGCTAACTAATTACACGATGAATGAAGTTGGACGGATAGAGGGCCGTAGTTAGTTGTTTGTAAAGTAATCCTGCTTGGTGCATTAATTGATGGACGGTTTGAGAGGAACAATGTTTTACCCACGCAGTCTACATGGGAAAATGGTGGCAACATATGAGAGTGCCTCCACACGAAGGTTTAAGTTGGGAAGAGTTGATTGCATTCGCACAAATTCAATGGAGTCATTAGAGTGGGTGAAATCTATGGTGGACGGGAGAGCAGATGTGGACAGCTCAGAGAAACAAAGAAAGTTTCACGCCGCTGTGGAAAAGCATACAAATGTCATGGTGGAGAACATCATGGGAGAAGGATTGGATGTGCATATGTTGGGTTTGAGACAACAGGCAATGGAAAGTGAAGAGATGGAAGTTCCGCTACTATTTCAAGATGAAACTTACAAAATTGCAAATCATTTTGCTTTGTCTACCAGCCAGGTAAAGATGTACATAATTGTTGTTAGTTCGATAAAAATATACTTTTGTTTACATAGCGAGATTGGGTGAGTTATATACAGTGTTGCTATTCGGTCGCAACGTCAAAGCTCGGTTGCTCGGTTATTTGAGAAAACTTGGGTTTTCAAGCTTAGTTAGTTGGATGGATAATTTATTGACATTTGTTTAAAGGGAGAAATTATCTAATGCATTGTCACTTGATTGGAAGCAAGCGTATAAAGTTTATGAATAAATTATCGCTTTGGCATCTGTTGATGAGAAAAGAGATTCTCATGTTTTAATGCTAATTAATGATTAATGATTAATTTCTGCTTGAGAGCCTCCCTATTTGTGTTTTAGTCATCATATGGCATGGAGAATTCAGCAAATATAAAGATTAGTAGGTGGATCACTCACTAATTTTTCTGTTTACCTAACTTTGTCTTTCTCAGCTGCCAACCAAACATGATCAATTCATGGCGTACGGCCCAGTCGTAGAAGATGGATATGGGGCAGCATACAACCCACAGCCTGGATTCATTCTATTTTGTCTCTCAGCTTTCAAATCTTCCCCTAAAACTTCGACTCAAAAAATGAGTGCAAGCATTCAAAAAAGTTTTGATTCCATGCACCAGCTGCTCATGACATGAGAACTAATCAACACTGTTGGGAAAACAAGTAGATTGTAGATGCCTAGTCGGATTCAGTGATGAGAATCACGATACTATTGATCTCGTTTCATCCATTGCCACAGCTGGGTAATAGGTTAGCTCTAGCCAGTAGTTTGTAGAAATAGTGCATCCCAATAAGAATCCATATCATACAATATATCATGCGAACTTATACTCACGCGTAATACCAGTCCACATATCTTCATGTGATTCAAATCTTGTGAGCATTCACCGTGAAATAAGTATAATTATTTAGGTATAGTAGAGCTATAACAAAGCTATTGACATTCAAGTCTAAAATCATGTAACTTTACAATCCTATGCTAGACTTTTGAAACCTGTAATTTCTCGGATTTACTTCTACTAGTGCACAATTGCGCTTAGAAACCGGTGTGTGAATGTTATTGACAGAATCAATGTACCTTTGAAAATTCATGTGTGAGTTTAAAAACAGAGAAATATGAAGAAGCAAGTGTACCTATGCTATTGTAAAAGTTTATGAAACACGTATTGAGTATGTGTAAAGAAATATTGAGCAAATTCTATGAATATATTTGACATTGTCATGATAGTAAATATTTATTTATTAGCATTTAATTGGGTGTGAATGGAGTGTGCTTGCAGGACAAGAAAAATGCATGCATTGAATTACTCTGTAATATTTTATGCGCTATATGAACGGAATATAATGTGGCATGAAAACTATTTATGCAAACGTGAATAAATTGAAATTATAATATTATGACGAAATTACACTTGACTTACAGTATATCGTTTAGTCGGGATAAAATAAAGAATTTGGAGAGCAAACAAATATGAATCCATTTCTACGTTAAAAACTAGAAAAATACGGAACTGAGAAAGCATCACTTTTGTATGCAAATGGCAATACACTCTTCTAATAACAGGCTCCAGTGCACAGGAAAATTGTCTTGTGCTGCTGCTGCAAGCAACAATATGAGATGACTTTGAAATTATAATGATTACATGATATACATAATTCTATTTTAAGGGAAAAGGAAGTTATTTTTCTTAACTACAGACTGCAGTCCTTCAAATTGTGCTTAAGCTAGCAAACGGGCAAACATGCGAGTATCATACCTCATGAGTTCACGTCGAAAGCCAAACCTTAAACCTTTGGCTCAAAATAACGCATAAGTAAATTCATCAACACATGGATTCGTCTAATATCTAGAAAAATGGAGCGAAAATTTTCATTGTGATCGAAAACGGTTTCAAATCGGGATTCACTGTACCAGTATTTAGCAACGAAGGGAACATTTCTATAGCTACGGCATTTGTGAAATTCGATTACTTTCCCCAAAAGAATCAACGAATCTAATTATAGCAGGAAGAGTTTCTCGCATTAGAAACTTCAGTGTTCGCATTAATTTCTTATGCACCAGAAAAAGTAGGCAATACTGATGAACTGTGCTGAGAAAGATGTCACCAACTAACTCCATGGTTCTACACAGAGTTTAGAGCTTTGTGAAAATAATGTTCAGAATATGGCTTGCACATAATGACCTGAAACGCTTTTTGCCTGTATTATAAAAGTGAAATTAATAATATCATGCATAATTCCAGCTATCTACACGATCACAAATGACTCTAAATTGCAAAAATAATTAGTCCTTGAACTAGCTGTTTAGTTTTATATTGTTTGGAAAATCTGGCAAATGTATCTCTTTAATGAGAACTGTTTCAAAGTAGTTGCATTCTTTTCATGCAAGACAATTGCAAAAATTGTTTAACCTTTAACTTCAGAGTACATAATCTCGGTCAATTTAAAACTCACAACTTCTGAGACACTGTTTATAGCTGTCATATTCGGTCAATTAAAGGGCAGAACATAATGTGAAATATACTTACTTTTAAATGACTTGTTTTTGCTCTGTGAACTAAAAACAATTTAGTCATACCCAAGACAGGATAATTAACGATATTAGCAATAAAAAACCTTGCACACAAGAAAAGGATGCGTGTTTGTTAGTTAGGTTTTGTTCACATAAGCCGTACCACATCAAAACGTCGAAAATAAAAAGGTCGAAAACGAAAAATGTCGAAAAAAATGATGTCGAAACAAATATGGTCGAAGCGAATAATGTCGAAAATAAAAATGACGAAACTGAAAAAGGTCGAAAGATCAAAAACGTCGAAAAAAACTATTAAGAATTCTGTCTGCAAAAGAGCAGCATGTGAGACTATGATTTCATTTAACAACCGAGAACTACGACGTGAAAAGGCTCCGCCCGATATGTAGGAGCTGCGCCCATGCTGGAGGATTATTTATAATCTGGCCGAGGGGGGTGTGGGGGGAGTGGGGGAGGCTTTTCGAGCACAGGCCCGAGTGCAGAAGGGAGCTGAGAAGGCCTTGGGTTCGGTAATCGCCGAAGGCGATTTCCGGCGGGACTAGACCATATTTTTTTCGACGTTTTTCATTTCGGCATTTTTTGTTTCGACGTTTTGATGAAGAGGGACATAACCCTCGTATAATAATGGCATTATTCAGCGTGAATGACTACATACAAAGTTGAAAAGCCTGTTCTACGTCATGGCGGATGACAAAATAGACTAACCAACATGTAATCTTATTTTGCACTCCGAATTTAAATACTAAGCTCCAAACAACAGCAATAACTGAGTTCTGTGTCATCTTATTTGTTGGCATCATTATTAAAAAACAGAATCAAACAATAATCCATTCTCCTTCTGGAGCTAGAGCAAGAAGGTTGTCTTTTCTTCTGCTCCTGTGCTTTGTCTCATGATTAACATAGCATATCGCTTGCTTTGCATGACTAGGCCCCCAACTCCCATAGTAAACGGTAATGATAAGTGAGAAGTTTAACTTACGCTTATCAGTGCTGGTTAATTAAAAGGGTTTCTTGGGTCCCTTCATAAAAAATACTCACGACCTGGAAGTTGGTCTAACTGATAGGCTTGTTCTGGTGTGCCTGCCGGAACAAGAGTAAGGAGATCAAAACATCTGAGCTACCTGGTGTTCCTAATATTTTGAACGATGGCGGGCATTGGAATTGAGGAAAAAGACAAACCAAGGACTGTTTATTTCATGAATGAGCTACTCTTCCATGTGCAGAATGCAAAAAACAGTGAGACCAAACAAGATGTTGTTCAAAAGTGTTCTGAGTTTTATAGTGAAACTGAAGTGGAAATTGCTAAAGCTTATTTGTGGAACAAGTGTAAAAACTACTATTCTGAAAAACTACTAAAACGAAAAGCACCAGATGAGTTAGTTAAAAATGTTGTAGATATTGTAGATTTTGTGTGTAATTTGAACTGGAACCAGTGTCCAGTAAGATTTGCAGCTATAGATGCTACAAGAGTCCCGTCTATGGTATGTAAAACTGTGAATATAAATGTGTGTGTGTTTTTCGCAGTGTTTTTATGGCGATCGCTAGTTTTTTTAATGCCTGTATAGCGCATTCTTGGCTACCAGAAAAGTTGCTAGAAGTAAATATCAAGCCTATTTTTAAAAAAAAAGTTTGAATGATAAGATGAGTAACAATTTTAGACCTATTGCTCTAGCAACTACATGCTCAAAAATTTTAGAGCACGCAATACTAAAAAATAGGCCCTCTTTTATGCACAGGCAAATGGCAATTCGGGTATAAACTAAAACATGGTACGAATCTAGCTGTATTTGCTGTCAAATGTGTGATAGCTAAATATAAATCAAAAGGTACTTCTGTGCTAGCTTGCTTTATGGATGCTTCAAAGGCCTTTGATTGCGTATTACACGCATAACTATGTCTTGAACTAGTTCAACGAAATGTTCCAATTTGTATAGTTAAAATATTTTATTGCTAGTGTAAAAACCATTTTTTTCGTATTTGACGAAAAATCTCGTTATTTTCGTTCCCAAAAATCTGTCCGACAGGAAGGTGTCCTTAGCCCCTACCTTTTCAATGTATATATGGATGGATTGGGGGAAAAATTAGATGCAAGCGGACTAGGATGCATAATGATGGGTAATTTTATAAACAATATTTGGTATGCTGATGATTTGGTTCTCTTAGCCCCTTCAATTTTTGCCCTCCAAAGACTAATTGACATTTGCTCTGACTATGCTTATACGCATAACATAATATTTAATAGTGGTAAAACAGTCTGCATGCGTTTTGAGTCACAAGGAAAGAATAAGATGACTTATGAGCCCAAGATAGTACTAAACTCTAGCTTACTGAGGTGGGTTGATAGCTATCCCTATCTAGGATATGAAATTTGTAATAGTTTTAAGAAGTATGATGACAATGAAATCCAACGTAAATGTCACCACATGAAAGTGCGAGCAAATATGTTGGCGTCTAGATTTTCTAAAACCTCTGAAACTGTGAAGAGACAGTTATTTATGACTTATTTTAGTAGCATTTATTACTGTAGTCTATGGATGGCTCAAACACAAAAAATCTACAATTTGGTACGAGTTGCCTATAATAACTGTTTCCGTATATTGTTTAGAATAAGGGGTCCACATAGTATATCACATGAGTTTGTAAATCGTAGGCTAAACACATTTGATTGTATGAGATGCCGCAATTGCTACTCTCTGTGCAATCGGATTATGCAAAGTCATAACATGATGATTAGCAGCCTAGTTGATGATGTACACTTTCGTTTCAATCCTATGTACAAAGAATGGAATCGACTGCTGTTTTGACTTTTGTGTAATTTTTCTTGACTAACTAACATATTGTAATGTGAACATATGGATTAAATGAAAATCTGCAATAAACGATAATATATATATATATATAATAAGCTTCAAAAATTTGCGAATGAGAGCAGTAGAACCAGTGTTGTACAGCCTATTCCAGTTATGGATGATTATAAATCCAAAATTGCCTATAAAAACACCTGCGAAAACAATGACTTTTTTTCGGTTACCAAAAATGTTTCCCCCTTTCTGGATTCAAAGCAATTTTCTATTTGACTTTCAAGGGGACGGTTCTGATGCATTATTTACCCGTCACTTGTTCAGAAAATAAGATTTATCATATCGAAGTTATGATGCTGTTATTCATGATCGCTCCTTCGAAAAATGATATATTATATCGCACACCACAGTAGGTTATATCGTAAAATTCTGCAAAAGTGCACACTTATGGAGGCCTATTTAGCCTATACTTTAGTCGAAAAATGTGCCTTTTGTTGTAATGTTAAAGTTGTATGTTATTTAATTGTTAATTTTGCAAAAAACACCTGAGAGCACATAATTTAAATCAAGAGATTAAAAAATAACGTAAGTAAGTTGGCATACAAAAAAATGACGCTAAATAGAATACACGATCGACACGAAACGTCAAAAATTATTAAAAATGACATTAAAAAAATGACAATAAACCAGTCAGCGTTACAAGATCTAACTCGAAATTTAACAAACTTCGCCAACGAAAAATTGACCAGACTTCAGAAGACGTTAAGATTAGAAATTATAATTTAACTGCAAATTTCTTGAGTTTCAAGACCGTAGATAGCTGGATCATGCAAGTTTAGTACAGCTCAAGACAATAGATTGAAAAAATACTTGATTGCGCTGCAATGATTATATTTTTAACGAGCATAATTTTCCTGTGCCTGATAGCATAATCTAATATCTTATTGAAATTTATGATTGATTAATGAACTAATATTATGATGAAATATGCAATATGCAATACTTTATGTGCTTCACTGGTAACCTGTGTAATTGTAATTATAATTATCTGTCATTTGAAAATCCTGTATGTAAAAGGAATTTGATGAGTAATAAATTAAATTAAATTAAATGGACAATGCGTAATTGGCGTATCTAATGCATCTATTCAGAATTATTTGCAGGCTTTTCTTCATAAAGTATACAAACTTACAAACCAAAATCTAAGTCAACAATTGTAAAGTTTTAGATGCAAGCATGCTGTCCGTGCATAACTCATGTTTACAGCTCGATATAAATTCAAAACAACTTATCATAAACTTTTTCGGAAAACTGTATTAGCATAAAAATAGCAAAGAAGCGCTGCTTAGGTGTAACCCCTGAAGTGAAAAAGCACGCTGAAGCTGGAAAACAATGTATCGTAAATCTTTCTACATGAACTCGTCAAATTTAAACTCACCGAATCAAAACTGATATAATTGAAACTTGTAAAACTTGTCGCGTACAACACTCACCGAACGTAAAACTCTCTGATTGTAAAACTCACCGCATGTAAAAATTACTTTCGATGACTTCAAGCTGCAAGCTCAACAATACGCCATTTAATATTTTTTCGTCTTTTTTATTTGTTGACTACAGATTATATTTTATACAACCATAGAAAACGAACCAGCCAAACTCGCTGTTCTATACCTAATCTATACCTGAACGAGGATCATATTAAGCTTATTAAGATACATATTCGCAGATTCCAAAAGAACGGGAACTGAAGATGTTTTGATGATAAGACCAACGATGAATTTACTAATTCCTTCACTCTGAACAGCAGGCAACGCTTTCCATCTTGTTTTAATTTCTTCAAAATTTGTAAGGCTGAATTTTTAGTTTGCTGGTTCTACGAATATACCAAAATCGTATCAGCTCGAGTCCAACTATTCTTGCCGGAATCCATTCACTCAACATTCAATCATTCATAGGTTTTTGGGTTTTAAAGGGAAAGCACCCAATTGATTTCGTCATATGGGCAATTTTGGGGTATTGTCGGCCTTGGAAGAGGATTTTGAGAAGCAATAGGGGAGAACCAAATTCGTTTTTTTGTCCACGCATTCTTTTTCGTCATGATATGGCAACGGCAACGACATCCAGGATTGAACGGAGGCTTTGCCTTTCAAACAATCTACCTGGAGGAAAAACTGTGTGTGTATCTTTCAAAGATAAATAGAGTTTATCAAATTTTGAAGTAAGTCGAGCGACCAAAACAGATCCATGTACTCCGCACTGAAAATTTTCTAAACCATATAAGCTTTGTCCAAGATCCTGTGAAAACAATCAAACTTAATTTACTGAGCTGAACTTGAAATTACACAAAAGATTAGGGCTCAATTTTCAGTTTTGAGTCGACGAAAAAGACCGAAAAAGTATTTCAATGATGATGATTTGGAAACTGACACAGATTACTTTAACAATAATAACCAAGGAAAAAACATAAGTATTATTGAATTGAGAACACCACACGAACCTTGAGTTTATGGGCTCCTTTTTCATCCCTATAAAAATCCTGTAGATCCTGATAATTTATCGTTTTAGAATCCAAATCTAGACAAACAATGTCATCTTTAACAGCTAGTCCCACACAGTGTTGGGTGTTGCCCGGGCGAAATTCAATTTTGCCCGGGCAGTGGGCAAATATGGGCCAAATCAGGCAAAATAGGGCAAAATAGGGGGAAAGGGGTCATAAAGAAAGAAACACACTATAACATATTTATTGCATGACTTTGTTGCCGAACAAACATTTTTTTGCTCAAATTTGATGTGAAGATTCGGTGGCGAAATTTTTCAGAGCACTAGTTTTGTTTGCGTTTAAACTGGTTGAAATTTTTTTAAAAGTTTAAGTTCATGGCAGTTTTTTTTAAGTTTATTAGATTGAAATGCCAAAAAAAGAGTTAAACGTATGTGTAATATTTTCGTACGAAGTGTAATATTTTCGGGAAGTGTAGTATTTTCGGGAAGTGTAGTATTTTCGGAAAGTGTAGTTTTTTAGGAAAGTGTAATATTTTCGGGAAGTGTAGTGTTTTCGGGAAGTTTAGTAGTTTCAGGAAGTTTAATATTTTCGGGAAGTGTAGTATTTTCGAGAAGCGTATTTTTTTCGGGAAGTATAGTATTTTTGGAAACTGTTCGCAAACTTCAGCAGGAACCCTAATGAGTAACCATAATAGAGTCATTCGATTAACTCAAGAGCAGTTTTACCGTTATATTCAAAATCTTTTTATCAGACTTTAGTACAGACAAGACTGATGTTAGTAGTGGGTTTTTGATTTGTGAAACTGCAAGCAAGTAAATTTCAACTTTCTTTTGCCAAAAGTCAAGTAACTAAACACTCGATAAGTTAAACTGTTCATGTCCGCTTTGTATTATTAGGGCTTACATTTTTTTAAGTCAACAATAAGCATTAATACCATAATTATAGATATTTTCTTTGTAACAACACCATATTGATCAATTTCTTAGTTTAAGATTGTTTTCAGTTATTTTCTTTCATTCATTTACCGCTTATACTTTTTCTATGTCGCATAATAACTCTATTGCTATTTGTCCATTAAAGCGTTTTG
>Ga0210040_10010052_pt1 | contig 10914 bp, 11 predicted proteins | sample CryGeyCG12114_NA_FD_185462 | JGI IMG/M metagenome (GOLD analysis project Ga0210040, IMG submission 185462) | Groundwater microbial communities from aquifer - Crystal Geyser CG19_WC_8/21/14_NA (SPAdes) (version 2) | ecosystem: Environmental > Aquatic > Deep subsurface > Groundwater | place: USA... | reverse complement strand
TGTTGTACTGCTGCTTTGCTTCAGTTCGTCGTGCACCATCAAACCTAAAAACCTAACCCTTGAGAAAGACAACATCAGGGACGCGTACTGGGTGCTCGTGTCGGTGGAAGGACAGAACGTGCAGGCGCCGAACAATACGCGCACCGCTTATATCCGCTTTGAGGAAAAAGAGAGCGATGTGAGCGGCTTCACCGGCTGCAACAAGCTTTCGGGTAGCTACAGCATCAACGGGCAGCGCCTGCAACTCTCGGAACTCAGCACCACCCGCATGGCTTGTACAGAGACGGAGACGGAGAATAAACTGGTGGATGTGCTGCGCCGAGTGAACCTCTACCGTATTTCCGGGGATGTGTTAACCCTTTTTGAAGGCGATAAAGCTGTCGCCACCTTTATGACAGGTAACCCAGCCAAAGCACGGGATGTGGAAGATAACCTGCACTTTGAGATCAGAGAATAAACCATTCAGTGAACAGTTTATATAGGCCTCCCAATTCTATTGATACTTACCCGCCTCAGCTCCTGCACGTGCTGTGGGAGCCGAGGCGGGTAAATTATATCTGCACCTGCCTTAACAGGCAAATGCGTTATTTAGCTTGCTGTGACGTTTTAATCAGCAGCTCGTTGAAGTTCTCCAGCAGCGCGATGTATTTGCGCTGCAGCTTTACAAGTTCCTGCTCGCATTCTTTCATATTATTTGGCTTGTAAGGCTCCTGGGGCGCACCATCGAAAGGCAGCAACAGGTTGTTACTTACTGGTGGCTGTGGCTTGGGGATTTCCTTTTTCACAGTTTTACTCAGATGCGGGAATTCCTGTGAAAAGTCATGGTGAATTACCTCACCCAACTTAAGAATAAAGCTATAAGGAATGCTCGACTCCTTAAATTTATTGTAGAGTGTTTTCCGGCTGATACCCATTTTTTCGGCGACCACACCTACCGCCACTCCACTGGTTTTGATGGCGTCCTTTATAGTTTCGCCCCGGTGGCTAGCTGTTTTTATATCTGTCTGCTGCATATTTCCGCTATGTATGAGGTGTTGTATTTATACAAATATAGGTAACCCCTATGCACGATTTGTGAATGTGGAGAAATTTTACACGATTACACAAATCCTGAATATTCGCTTTAACTATATCCTATTGATATATAGGTTGTTGTGAAGTGGCTGCCGGCAATTTGACTCTCCTGTCGCAGGTCTTATACACACTTTATCCACAGGATCGGCTCTTAAAGCTGACCCAAAGTGGCTGCTAACCGCACTGCAGAAGGTAACGGACGACATCATAACAACTGTCTGCATAATGAGCTGTGGGCTACGTTAGGAAGCTATAGCTGTGAATTTTGCGCGGTTCTGAATGGGGACTCACAGCAGTTTTGTAGTTCGTTAAACAGTATACTTGGAGTTCAAGTGCGTAAACACGTAGTCGCCTTGTAATTCTGCCTGTAAGAAAGAGTATTTATATATGCTTTAACCAAGAAGTACATAGAATATTAGAAGATTATAAAAACTAAAACCGACAGAATCGTATTTCCAAATATTGTTTTTTGCTTTTAACTTCTATGGGTTATGATCAGGAATAGTGCAAAGAAGGCGGTAGAGGATGTTTTAAGTATTGCCCTCGGCGAGAAGGAATCGCAGGAATTATATTACAGCATATGCAATTACCTGATTGACCACGACGACACGTGCTACATTGGGGTTATCCGGTTTAAATACTCCTTGCTTTGCGACGGCATCGGCAGTAATGTCAGCGACTACTTTATTATGGAATATATGTTGGAGAAAATGCGCAAGAAGCACCCCCTGATGCTAATGGCGCTCACTAATATCGTGATCAGCAAATCCTGAAACTGTGCGTGGCCTTGCGCAGCTTGCCCTGCCATGTAAGCACAGAGCGGCAGCGGTAGTAGGGGCACTCATCTTTTCGGCACCTTCTCCCGGACTTTTCTTTTTCTCAGCGCGTGCGTTCCTTGCGCAGTGTGTAAATCATTTATCATATATATCACAACGGAGATCTAGTGGCGCTGGCATAAGTTCAGCTATAGCAGTGGCTTTAAGCAGATTTAGCCAGTTCAGTTCTCAGCAGCAGCAACGTGTAAGGTACTTCCTCGAACGCCTGCGCAGTAACCAGATTTTACACGCGTCTGGCCTTTGTCATATAGGCGAAGCCCCAAGCTTCAGGAAGAGAGGGAAGAGAGGACCTGCATCGCCTGTGCTGCATCCTGCACGGGCACGAAAAGGTGGTCGTGGTGATAGGCCGCTACCACATTGCAACTAATGCCCGCCTGCGCCAAGGCAGTTGAGAAAGCAGCCGTAAGCCCAACGGCGGCCAGCGAAGAATATACCCGCAGTGTAATCCAGGCGCATATATAGCTGTACTTTAAGCCCGCCGCATCTGCTATGTGTTTGTGCACTACTGCCGTAGTGCCTTCTTCTTCCCGAAAGCAGAACAGTACCTCCCTAAAAGCCAATTGGTCTAACTCCTCCTTTGTGCAAAGGCAGAATACATACGTGCCTGCGTTCAGTTCTGGCCGCATATGCTGCAGAAGCAGTTTTAAGTCTTTTTCTCCGCTCATGCTTTTTCTCTTTACCTATTTTTTGCTTGAAGGCTGTAACCTTTCCAAAAATTAACAGTTTAATCAAAAATTTATAAAAGAAGGTAGCAGCGCTTGTCTAAGTATATAAACGGTCATGCTAAAATATTATAAAAAATAAAAGTAAGTATACCAAAGAGTTGATATATGGGCTTTAAGTGCAGTAATAAGCCTGTTTAAACTTTTATATTAACAATATAGCTTGCAGGATTATGTTGAGTTATGCGTATGAATACTTTATTTTAGTAAGTATTTGTAACATAGATTCGAAAAATGAGTTCAGTTAGCTACACGTGTTTACAACAGTGCAATCAAATATTCAAAAAGGAAATCCTTGCGCGGGAAGTAAAACATGTTTTTATGTCACAGAAGCAGAGAGTTGAGTAATGAATGAATTAATAGATTTTGCGGAGAAGTTGTTTGCCTGTGATTTTATTGCGCTTACTCCAGTAACCAAAGACCGTATGTACTGCCGGTTCTATGCCAACGGCCTCTACTTCGACCGGATGTTTGTATCTAACCTGAACCTGCTGGAAGAACTGGTGTATTTGTGTAAGGACGATGACGAGGTGATTGATGAAACCAGTATCACCCGCTTGAAAGACAAGTACAATAAAATGGTGAATGAACAGAATGAAGAAAGCTGCCGCACTTCACCTGAAATAGAGTAACAGCAGCGTGTAAAACGTATCAATGTCCGTTCATCACCGAGTGCCACGCAGGTATAAGGTGCACAAATTACAAAAGAGTCACAGCAAAAGCACTTATTTAGCCTGCGGGTGTTCTCCGTAATCCCTATTTTCTTCAAGTATATTTTTACCAGCGGGCGCTTACCGAAGTAGTTTCTGGTACTCTGTGTGCTGCTTGATAAACTTTGCGACAACAGGGCAGGAGGCAATTACCTTAAAGTTATTCTCTTCCGCGTAGCGCAAACCTTCTTTGATGAGTTCATTGGCGATACCGCGGCCCCGCGCCTTTTCCGGCACATACGTATGCGTGAAGTTTAAAACATCGGGTGCAGGTGTGGCATAGGCCAGTTCTGCTTCCTCTTCGCCCAGCACTGCCGTAAACTGCTGGTATTTCTCCTCGTGTACTACCTCTACATCCATAGCCGTCCTTTTTTTACCTTTGATGATACGCACCTGCGCCGTGGTGGTTTTAAGTACCGCTCCGTTGATATTTGCATTGCTTTCCCTTTCCGGCGATACACTCTTTCAAAAAATATTCTGTAAAAGTTATTGATGAAGCATATACACAGGCACCTGCAGAGCGTAAGTGGCTAAATATATTGCACCGGTTACAACTAACTTCACTGTTGTGTTGTTGTTGAATGTTGTAACTTTGATTATTTGTTTTTATGACGCGCAAACAGCATTTCGTAATCATATTGATTTTGGGTTCCCTGGCCACCATCAGTCCTTTTTCAATTGACATGTATTTACCGGGCTTTCCGGCCATTGCAGAGGACCTGAATACCTCGATTGAGCAGGTTCAGTTGTCGTTAACCAGCTACCTGGTGGGTATATCGCTGGGGCAGCTGCTATACGGCCCGCTCCTCGACAGGTATGGCCGCAAAACGCCGCTTTATGCCGGCTTGGTGGTGTACCTGCTGGCTTCGCTGGCCTGCGCCTTTACAAATTCTGTAGAGTCGCTGATTGCAATGCGGTTTGTGCAGGCAATAGGCGGTTGCGCCGGCATGGTGGCAGCCCAGGCGCTGGTGCGCGACCTGTTCCCGGTGAACAAAACGGCGCAGGTGTTTTCCCTGATTACCCTAGTAATTGCGGTGTCGCCGATGGTGGCGCCTACAGTGGGCGGTTATGTGACAGCCGTATTTGGGTGGCACTACGTGTTTTTTGCATTAGCCGCCATCACGGCGCTTATATTGATCGCCATCCACTTTTCGCTGCCGGAGGGGAAGCAGGCAGACGCGACTATATCGCTACGCCCAAAGCCGGTGCTGCAGAACTTCTTTACCGTGCTGAGGCAACCGCAGTTTCTGGTATATGCGCTGGTTGGCGGCACTGCCACCGCGGCCCCATTTGCGTATATCGCCGGCTCTGCGAATGTGTTTATGAACATATACCACGTGAGTGAGCAGGCCTACGGCTGGATTTTCGCGTTCCTGGCCTTTGCCATGATCGGTTCCACGCAGCTGAACCACTTCCTGCTGAAGAAGTTCACCAGCCAGCAGATCATCAACTTTACCTTGTTTTACCAGACTGCCGTTGGCCTGTTGCTGGTGGCCGGCACGTGGTATGGCTGGTACGGCATGTACAGCCTTATTTTGCTGATGTTCGTTTTCCTGACCGGGCAGGGGCTGACCAACCCGAATGCCACAGCGCTTTCGCTGGCGCCTTTCACCAAGTATGCAGGCAGCGCCTCTGCCCTGATGGGCAGCTTCCGGATGGCGATGGGGGGCGTGATGTCTGCCGCTGTGAGTGTGTTTCACGATAATTCTGCCTTGCCTATGGTGAGTGTGATGATGGCGTGTGCCTTGGTTGGCCTGGTAATCCTGCTCATCAGCAAAAGAAACGTGCGGTATCAGGCGAGCCAGCGCGAAGTGGAGCAGGATGCCTCTGTGGTGATGTAAGCGCAGGCAGGTCTCCCGGTATTGCAGCAGCCCCCGATCTAAGCCAGGGGCTGCTGCATTTTAGCCGTATCAGAACAGGTTTTGTTATATAATATTTGCTATACAGCGTTTAAACCGGCTACTTTAAGGTGTGAGCCGGCTTCTTTCGTGTGTGCGGTATGGTATATGCCGTGCTGGGGCTGCCTCGTAGTTGAACACCAACCAGAACCTTACATGAAGCAACAGGCTATTATCGGCATGGACATCGGTACAACCAGTACCAAAGCAGTGGCTTTCGGCAGCGCCGGTCAGGTGCTGTGCCAGGATGCGGTGGAGTATCCGCTTATCAGCACACAGGAATCCTATGCCGAGCAGGAGCCGGAGGTTGTGCTGCAGGCAGTGCTGGATGCCCTGCGTTCGGTTGCCAGTCAGTTACATACGGCCGGTGTGGCGCTCTCAGGTGTTTGTTTCAGCAGTGCCATGCATAGCGTTATCGCGGTGGATGCGCAGGGGCACGCGCTCACCAACTGCATCACCTGGGCCGACACCCGCAGCCTGGTGCAGGCGGCGGCGTTAAAGGCCAGCGCCACAGGCCACGACATATACCTGCGCACCGGCACGCCGCTGCACCCCATGTCGCCGCTGCCGAAGCTGTGCTGGCTGCGGGAGCACAAGCCCTTGCTTTTCGACAGGGCCGCGAAGTTTATCGGCATCAAAGAGTATGTCTTCTTCCAGCTTTTCGGGGAGTACAAGGTGGATTTCTCCATTGCCTCTGCCACTGGCCTGTTCGATATCTTCACGTTTCAGTGGCACCCGGCTTCCCTGAAACTGGCAGGCATCACCGCAGACAGGCTGTCGGAGCCGGTGCCGCCTACCTACATTTTCAGGGGCATGAAGCCTGCCTACGCCGCGATGCTGGATATGCCTTCCGACCTGCCCTTCGTGATTGGCGCGAGCGACGGCTGTTTGGCAAACCTCGGTTCCAATGCCGTCAGGCCAGGCGATGCGGTGGTGACCATCGGCACCAGTGGAGCCGTGCGGGTAATGGCGAAGCAGCCGGCCACAGACCTCAGGGAACGCATCTTCAGTTATATCCTCACCCCCGAGCATTTTGTGTTGGGAGGGGCCGTGAACAACGGCGGCGTGGTGTTGCGCTGGTTCCGTGATAATTTTTACCCCTCAGAGGCTGCAGCGGCCCGGGAAGCGCATATAGACCCCTACGAACTGCTGAACAGCAAAGCCGCCGCCGTGCCGCCCGGCGCGGATGGGCTCGTGTTTCTGCCCTACCTGCTAGGGGAGCGCGCGCCCATCTGGGATCCGTTGGCGCGGGCCTGCTTTTTTGGCGTGCACTACAACCATACCCGTGAGCACTTCCTGCGGGCGCTCATGGAGGGCGTTATATTCGGCGTGTACAGTGTTGGCCGTGCCTTGGAACAAACGGTGGGGCCTGTGGCGGCTATATATGCCAATGGCGGTTTCTCCCGCTCCAAACTGTGGGTGCAGATGCTGGCTGATGTGTTCAACAAAGAAGTGCACCTCACAGACACGCACGAAGGGTCTGCCCTTGGCGCTGCTATTTTGGGTATGTATGCTCTGGGCACGGTCAAAGACCTTGAAGAAGCCGCAGGGATGATTCGCGTGAAGCAGACCTTCCTCCCCAACCCGCAACTGCACGCCCGCTACATGGAAAATTTCGGGCAGTTTGAATTACTTTACCCGCTTTTGAAAGACGGCTTCCTGAAGAGTGAAGGCCCGATAGGTATATAATAGTAACGGAAATAAATTATTATCTATATATTAAGACGTTGCAGTGCCTGTGCTGCTGGTTCCAAATCCTTTAAACACCCACTAACACCTCAACTATGTCGCTCCTCATTGTCGTTCTTGGCGTACTCGCACTGCTTGTTCTGACGCTTGCTTTCCGGTTAAACGCCTTTATCGCCCTGGTGCTCGTGGCGCTGGGGGTAGGGGTAGCGGAAGGCATGCCGGTGAAGGAGGCGTTGAAATCGGTGCAGTTCGGCATAGGCGACACGCTGGGTTCTCTGGTGCTGATACTAGGCTTTGGGGCTATGCTGGGCAACCTGCTGTCGGAGAGCGGCGCGGCGCAGCGGATCACCTACGGACTCATCAAGCGCTTCGGGAAAAACAACCTGCAGTGGGCGATGGTGCTGACGGGCTTTATCGTGGGCTTGCCGATGTTTTACAACGCCGGTTTCGTGGTGATTATACCGCTGGTGTTTGCCGTGGCCGTTTCTGCGGAATTGCCCCTGCTGTACGTCGGTATTCCGGCGGCGGCGGCCTTATCCGTTACCCATGGCTTTCTGCCGCCGCACCCCGGGCCCACCGCCATTGCGGTTATATTTAAAGCCGATATTACCCGCACGCTCCTTTACGGCCTCTGCCTGGCTGTGCCCACCATTGTGGTGGCGGGGCCGCTGTTCACACGTTTCCTCACCAGAATAAAAACGGCTCCCCCGCAGAACCTGTTCGTCATCAAGCCGCTGCCGGAGGAGGAAATGCCGGGCTACGGGATAAGCGTGTTTACTGCGCTTGTGCCGATCGCGCTGATGGCTATGTCGGCGGTGCTTTCCATCATACTGCCTGCCGCCTCGTCGCTAAGGCAGCTGTTTGAGTTTATCGGAGACCCGGTAATGGCACTGCTGATTTCGGTGCTGGTCGGCATCGCGACACTGGGCCTGAACAGGGGGAAAACCATGCCTGAAATCATGAAGGTCTGCACCGACTCAATTGCGGGCATTGCGATGATTTTGCTGATCATCGGCGGCGGCGGCGCCTTAAAGCAGGTGCTGGTCGACAGTGGCGTAGGAAACGAGGTGACTGCACTGTTGAGCGACACCAATTATTCTCCGCTGTTTCTGGCCTGGCTGATTACGGCGCTCCTAAGGGTGTGCCTCGGTTCGGCGACGGTGGCCGCCATTACAGGCGCCGGTATTGTGCTTCCGCTGGTAGCCAGCACCGGCGTTAGCCCCGAACTGATGGTGCTTTCGATTGGGGCCGGCAGCCTGATGTTCTCGCACGTGAATGACCCCGGCTTCTGGATGTTCAAAGAGTATTTCAACCTGACGATTCCGCAAACCCTTGCCACCTGGTCCATTATGGAGACGCTGGTATCTGTGCTGGGGTTACTGGGCGTGCTCCTGCTGGAGCCTTTTATCTAAACCGCCTTTACACGAAGTTCCGGCCGAATTCTGTATAGCCTGCTATAGCAGCACCTATACAGCTTATATACCTTGCCTGAAAACGGGATATACATACAAACTCAACCAGCTTATAAAAGCAGTTTACTCCCGGCTTTTATAGGAGTTTGCACAAGCTAAGAAAGGCAAGTTAGCTCACGAATTAAAAACTGCTCATTAGACTTGGAGCCGGGATATGAAGACTATAGGATTCATCGATATAGGCCACTCCCTAGCCTCTCTAATATAGTCGAAGTTGCTGCCTTTACGCCGCTACTTTATAAAATCATATATAAAGTTGTTTACCTCGTCCGGCCTTTCATGATGCAGCCAGTGGGTAGCATCATCCAGAAAGATAAGCTTGCCGTCAGCGCATTTGGCAATGCTTGGCTGGGCCATTCCTTGGTTTAGGAAAGCGTCTTTTCTGCCCCAGAGCAGCAGGGTAGGCACCGTCACCTCACGGGTGGTATCCAGGGTGCTGTATTTATAGGCCCGGTACCAGTTCAGCATGGCGGTCAGGGCGCCGGGCTGCTGCCAGGCCTTCTTGTAGCGGGCTATTTCCGCCTTCGAAAAAGTGCCCCGCTTTGCTGATGACGTCATGCTTTTTTCCAAGGCCATAAAGTTGAAAGCCCTGCTGGCCGCCTCCGGCAGCACAGGCAGCTGAAAGAAGCCCGTGTACCAGCTTTTCAGAAGTTGCTTCGGGTTTGCTTGGAGATGGTGTTGCATGACTTCCGGGTGCGGCATGTTCAGGATGAGCAGCTTTTTCAGCAGGTGCGGGTAGTGCTGGGCCACTGCCCAGGCGACCGCACCGCCCCAGTCGTGCCCTACCAGGTACACTTTCCGCGCAATAACCTGCTGGCTCAGGTCGGCGATATCAGCCGTGAGTTGGGAGAGCATGTAGGCTTTTGTCCCGGCCGGTTTGCTGCTGCGGTTATATCCCCGCTGGTCAGGTGCCAGCACCCGATAGCCTTTGGCAGCGAAGAAGTCCAGCTGTTTATGCCAGCCGTACCAGAACTCCGGGAAGCCGTGCAGGAATAAAAGCACTTCCCCATCCGGGTCACCGTTTTCGGCAACGTGCAGCCGGATGCCATTTACAGTATAGTCTTTTTCGCTCATCGCCATATACCATCATACCGGAAAGGAACGCATCAGGATGCGGACCCATGGAGGAACTTCGTGCCTGATCAGCCGGAAGAAATAAAAGGTATGAAAGTCTTTCTTGAAGAGAAAGCTTTCGCATGGCGGGAAGTGCCGGAAGTATCCCTGCTATAGCTGCTTGGGAGGCGCTTGAGCAATGCATTGGCAATGCCTGTAAGGCCGGGGCTATTTGGGAACATTGGAAAAAATTAGTAATATGTTCCCAAATGCAAAATGAACTTTTCAGGATGATGTAGTCTTACATAATTGGACTGCACCACAGCAGGTGCTGCGTACACTTCCCTTGTCCTGCTACGCTTCGTTAGTTGATGATTCAGTGACAGATCCCCGGTTAGATAAGCTTAAAGGCAGAAGTGGGCGCTCAACCGCCAGCCGGTTTTCAGGGCAGGCAGCTGCCAATCAGATGGCTGAAAAGCATGTTCTGTTGGCTTCATATAAAGGCAAACATTCTGCAACAGGAAAAAAAATAAATGATTTAAAGCATATTTTGCCCGCATGAACAGACGAGTAGTAATCAGAAATATGGCCTTAGCCGTTACAGGCCTGGTGCTTCTGCCGGGGTGCGACCTCAGTACCAAGAAAGCCGTTGCCCATGAACTGCAGCCATATCTTTCACCCAGCCAGGAGGGACTGCTGGCACAGGTGGTGGATACCATCATCCCGGCCACTGATACGCCCGGTGCCAAAGACCTGAACGTGCATCTCTTTGTCCAGAAGATGGTGACTGACTGCTACGAGAAAGAAGCGCAGGAAAATCTTGTGAACGGGCTGGAAGCCTTGAAAACGAAAGCAAAGAAAGCGCACGGCAAAGCGTTTGACGCCTGTTCCACAGCAGAGCGCATTGCCCTGCTCCGGGGGATGGAGCAGTCGGGCGAGGCGATGGAGCAGGAATTCTATAAACTGGTGAAGGGGCTGACCGTGCAGGGCTATATGAGCTCTGAGTACGTGATGATGAACCTGACCCATTATGAAGCAGTGCCCGGCCATTACTATGGCTGCGTTCCTGTTAATTCTAAAACCCTTTCTTGATACAACATGGCTAATTTAGCGATAGACGCAGTAAAAGGTATGACCTACGATGCCATCGTGATCGGGTCGGGCATCAGCGGTGGCTGGGCCGCTAAAGAACTGACCGGGCATGGCCTGAAGACACTTGTGCTGGAGCGGGGCAAAGACGTAAAGCATATAAAAGATTATCCTACCACTACCACCAACCCGTGGGAGTTTGAGCACCGCAACCAACTAACGCTTGACGTTAAAAAGGATAACCCCATCATCAGCAAGTGCTATGCCTTTTATGAGGGAACGGAGCATTTTTTGTGAAGGACAAGGAGCAACCTTACGTGCAGGAAAAGCCCTTCGACTGGATTCGCGGCTACCAGGTGGGCGGCAAGTCG
>Ga0210040_10010051_pt1 | contig 10914 bp, 8 predicted proteins | sample CryGeyCG12114_NA_FD_185462 | JGI IMG/M metagenome (GOLD analysis project Ga0210040, IMG submission 185462) | Groundwater microbial communities from aquifer - Crystal Geyser CG19_WC_8/21/14_NA (SPAdes) (version 2) | ecosystem: Environmental > Aquatic > Deep subsurface > Groundwater | place: USA... | reverse complement strand
TACATGTTGCGAAGATCAAGATGAAGCTTAGTAAGAATGGCAGTCGAAGCGGCGAAGGAAGGTAGTTGTGACTTTGGGTCCGCCGCCGGGGCACAGCTGTATCAGGCTGTCCTTGATCCGAGCAAAGTCAGTGATTAGTTCGTGCTATATGCTCTGAGCTTAATTACCGTCGCTTTCTACCGGCACGGCTGCATACGAGCGCCCCTTGACCGCTTGCATTGTCCTTGAGGCTGCGCGCAATAAAGTACACGCTTTTCTGGAGTGGAACGGCAGAAAAAAAGCTGAAGAGGCATTCTGCCTAAGAAGTGGTCCATTTATGGAAGGACAGCAGTCGGTGCAACGACTTTATCTGGTGTAGCTTGGTTTCAGTTAGCACACAAAGCACATGCACTCAGGGTCGAATGTGTCAAGCTAGCGAGGAAGCCTGCCCGGGAAGGCCTTTAATTTGTTCATTGTCGGCGCCCGATGCAGAAAACGGATGTCGCCGGAGCGCGAGGGGTTCTGGCGCCTTGGCATGCAAGCCACAGCAGGCATTCAGGCAACCTGAAGGAGCACTTGATTGGCTGTGCTTGTGAAGCCTGCAAGGGCCCGGTACAGCATGCATGAGTTTGTCCAGGGGTGGTGAGGTTCAACCCCGCTTAAGTCGCGGAGTTCTGGCTGCACTTCTGTTGCTGGTTACAACATCAGACCCTTGGTATGACTGTCGCAGGCGCAGATCCAGCCAATACTACCATGTCGGCAGAGAAAGTCAGATTAGCAACATTCCAAAGATGTAATTGCACAAAATGTCCATCCAACATTACCGGCAGGAATGGGGGCACTTGAGCATACCAAATGAGGAAGCCGAGCTCAATGAGGAGAACGGCGTTGCCATATCATACACATAGGGCGAGTTTGATCGGGCCAAACACTGCATCGGACACAGAAATGGGCATTCTGCAATCGAAGTCTTCCTCAATCTAGTGGAGACTTGCTTCCGTTATCGAACGCCTTGCACAATTGACTGAGCAGTGGAGAGCTTGCTGGGTCGACCAGATCTGTGTACCGCAAAAGACTGGGTCAATCAGAAAGACTCTAGCACAAATTCCGACAATTTTCGAGACACTGCCGGTAATTGTGCTCTTCCCAGGTTCTCTTTGCTCGGTGCTTAAGGAAGGCATGGAATGCATGCTTGAACGTAGAAGCAACTGGAGAATTTGATCCACGTTACTTGAGTTCTGCATCAGACATCAAGTCCGTAAGAGATTCACATGGCCGGTTCCGTGACTCGATTTCTTTGTAGCACTTTTTGCCACGAAGTGTCTCAACTCAAATGTAGCCTGCTAATCGCCACGTAGGATCTGGACGTACCAAGGGTACAGGTCCGCCAGATTTGTCAAATTGGTTCACGCCAATCCCGACGAGGCAAATGCTGCATCTGGGATAAGTCATAGGTACTGCCACCACGAGATCTGAATGACTTTGCCCGATCACATCTTAGATTCGTGTATACTAGCTACTCCTACTGCTCTTCGGCTACATATGCTTTAGCCACACGATCATTCCTCCTCAAGCGGAGCATCCACGTGGTTGTTGAGGTCGCCATTAGGATTGATAATGAAGCATGAAGCTGCCGAAGAGTCAGCTATCGATCTTCTTGAGGCCACCTGTTGGGGCGTAGTGACTTACCGATGACTGTGACACCAGAGATAGCGGCAGCAGCTATCCAGACACCTCTGAAACTTATGAGGTAGGCACCTTGTAGAGCATGGACGCCAGCTCCAATGATCTGCGGAGTAACACCTGGTATCTGTGCCAAGGCTGCTTGATCGTTGGCAGCTAATGTACCGATGAATGCCTCCAGCTGTTGAGCAGGGAGGCCCAGAGGGAGGACGGCTGCCGCAATATCGTGTCCAAGGTGCTTGGACACGCTTGAGTTGAAGATGGCCGTATCTGAATGTGTCAGTGTTACTCATCGGGGCATCGAATGTAGTGTCCTTACAGATAGCCAGGGCAACTGAACCACCGAACGATCTGGCAGCCAGCATGATACCGCTCGTGATAGCGATCAGGTGTGGCGGAGCACTAAGCTGCGCTGCCGTCACCAGGTAAGTCAAACTCCAGCCTAACCCGATACCGAGGAAAACAGGATAGCCCCAGACAGCTGCAGAGCTTGAAAAGCCGGTGGTGGCCATAAGAGCTGGTATCTGTTAGTGTGTAGCGCGTATGTCGAGGGCCGAACCTACCATAGAAGATGGTGAACATGATGAAAGAGGCCACAATTGGCTCCCGGATAGCCTTCGTGAAGGTGGAAATCAAGGCGACGCTGGCACTAGCAGCAAAGGCGGTGAAAAATGCTATACAGAAGTGCAGACCAACGAGCATTGAGTCGGTCTCGTACAAAGTCGAAACTTGAAACGCGAAATAGTTGTTAGCCGCCCAGAATATCATGCCATCCGCGAAGAAGCACCCCAAAGCCACTGCGAAGTTGCGATCCTTCTTGAACAGATCGTGATGAATCAGGCCATCCCTCTTGAAGTAGGTCTGGTGGACGATCAGGCCGATGAAGAAGCAGAAGCCGACGATGAGTGGTGCAAGGACGTGAGCATCCGACCACGGATATGGGTTGTCGCCCCATGACAGTCCGATCGTAAACAGCACAAGACCAATCGTAAGCAGAATGGAGCCAATCCAGTCCAAGCGAGCGAGCTTCTCTCGCACAGTCAGTGATCTCTGCAATGGGCGCGGTGGTGGATTGTAGAGGATGCCGATGATGATCGCTGATACCCCAAGCAGGGTCGTCACCATGTACCAGTAGTTTCGCCAGCCATAGAGACTCGCTGATGTCAATGCACCGCCAGCTAGGATGCCGACAATCGCGCCAGCCGCACCTGCTGCATTGATGCCAGCTTGGGCTACAGGTCTGAGCTTTCTTGGAAGGATCTCTGAGCCAACAGCAAAGATGAGAGGCTGTCCGATGTACATAACACTGGAGATTACCTGTCCCCCGATGGCCTGACCCATAGAGTCTGCTCGTGACAAAATGATGGCACCAACAAAGCCGAAAGCTGAGGAAATAACAAGCAACCACTTGCGCCCGAAGAAGTCGGCAGCCTGGGAAGCCGGAGGACCAAGGACGACCGTGACAATGACGATGGCTTGTGCTAGCCAGACCGTCTTATCCGCACCTCCAATGGCTGTAGCGATGTTTCGGGCGAACTGAAAGACAAGTTGTCAGGACTCGAGTAGTGCGAACCGAAGTCTACTTACCGCACCAGATCCAACGACGTTGACGAGCTGCGTGAACGAGAGAAGACAGAGAGCCTGCGATCAATCAGTCTCGCAAGCCATACCCTTTCGGAAAGAATGCTCGTACGATATAAACAAGAATCGTTCTCGGATGAATCCCATGGTAGTTGTCAATGTCGACAGTAGCAACTCTTTCAACGGCTTGGTCGCCACGAGGTCCTTTCTCGAGCATCGAGGCTGGCTTCTCCTCCATATTTAATGAGGCCATCTTGTCGTCAACGCCCATATTGTGGTGAGTGTGGCCTTCACTGCCGTCCAGTGACTGGGTAAAGAGGGCGTAAGGAGGTAGGTAACGCAGTCGCCGAATATCTGGCGTAATGGGAACGATATGCAGGAATCACGCACATGGATTTGCAATAGTGAGATACTTCCGTCTAATATACAGCTGCAAGCAAAACTGATCTTTCCCCAGATCGAGCTCCAGCTTAGCTGGTCGTCGCGCTTGCCCTGCCCGGAGATACGCTCCACAGCTGGGGTACCAGGCTTGTGGCCATGGGGGTCTGGAGGTGCTGGGGCCGAAGGGCAAGGACGAATGAAGACAGTCGTCTCTCACTAGCTGCAAGCCACTCGCCGGACAGAGTAAGGTTGCTCGAGTACGCTTCCGAGGCGGTGTTTCGGTAGATAATCTTTTGTGCCGGAGCCGACGGAGTGGTCCCGAGCGAGCTTCTCACGTGACCAAAGTAACTGTAGCAGGCATAGCCTTGTGTCTTTCGTCGCGTATATATGCAGTAGCAAAACCCAGGTGTCAGATCAGAGACTCAGCCTTCCCCACGATGCCGCCGACTCCCGCTGAAGACGAGGACGCTCAATTTGGATTTGCCAATATACCATTCGGCGTTGTATCAACGGACGACGATCAGATACCGCAAATAGCGACCAGATTGTTCGGCCATGTCTTCAAACTTCCAACTCTCATTCGCAAGGGTTTGTTGGGGTCGTTAGAGGAAGAGACGAGGTCGGCACTGCTCAAGGTATGTCCCTTTTACCAGCTACCCGACGTGAGCTAATTTACGAGCCCACACTGAACGGCTTTGCAAGCTTAGGTCGTGTCAAGCATCGACAGGTTAGGGAGCTGTTACAGGCTGTTCTCCGGCGGCATCAGGATGATGATGTTGCTCCTTGTGCAATCGCGACCACAAGGGTAACATACCATCTTCCTGTTACTGTAGGCGACTTCTCAGACTTCTCATGCTCTAAGGATCATGTGCTGAACGCTGGGGAAGTGGTGACAGGCGTTCGACAGCTCCCGCCAGGCTTTCCTTACTTCCCAGTCGGCTATGGTGGGCGCTGTTCGTCCATTGTACTGCCAGGTACCTCAATTCAAAGACCGCTGGGACAGTTTCGAGCGTCGGAGGGTGTAGTGTTCGGTGCTTCACATGCTGTGGATTTTGAGCTCGAGATGGCGTGCATAATAGGGCGGCCATCAAGCCTCGGAAAGCCCATTAACATCAATGACGCTGATGAGCACATCTTCGGATTCGTACTGCTCAACGATTGGAGTGCTCGAGATATACAAGGGCTGGAGATGAATCCTCTTGGGCCCTTCAACGGCAAGAGTTTTGGCACCTCGATCTCCCCTTGGATCATCACAGCAGACGCGTTGGAACCGTTCCGAGTTTCAGGCCGGATCAAAGAGGAGCTGCCCGCGCCCTATCTGCGAAGCAGGAGAAACACGAATCACTACGCGATTCAACTCAATGCTGAAATTGAGGTGCACGGAGCACGAAGCATGGTATGCCAATCCCGCTGTGAGTGGCTATATTGGTCAGTGAGCGACATGATTGCGCACCACACCATTAATGGCTGTCCTTTGAACGCTGGTGATATTCTCGCTACAGGTACTGTCTCTGGGAACGAGGTTGGCAGCCATGGATGTCTGCTGGAGATAACAAAAGGCGGTAAAGAGCCTCTAGATCTGAGCAAGGGTGTCCGCAGGACATATCTTGAGGATGGAGATGTAGTCTGCTTAACAGGCTGGGCTGGTACTCCGGGGACTGATGAATATGTCGGCTTCGGGCTGTGCTACGGTCAACTCCGTGGTTGAGAGTATGCGAGCAGTCTTTAAGCCGCAACCAGGGCCGCAACCAGCATTGTCTGCCAACAGGTGGGGCATCAGGTTTGACGCTGGATTGGGCCTGTGGACATGACGAGCTAGCTGGCCGACACGTGGGATCGGTCGAAGTCTTGAGTCACGTGGAATACTGATGTCACGCGTCTGGGCGCGTTGAGTTCGCGTATCAGCCCAGCACCGGTATGCTTTACACTGGCAGAAGAAGATAGCATTAGATGATGCTTGGAGCAGTGGATAGACTTTACACTTCTAGCAATCTATCAATGTTATGGACGGGTGATTCAAGGCCGGCATCCAAGCAGCTCAAACGTCTCGTATCGATCGAGCTGCATTGCCCAAGGAGCGCATCAGCTTATTCAGGTTCTCAACAAGTGGCGGACATTCTTCTCCTTTGCATGCGTTTTGGCTCTGTAACAGATCGACCAGGCTGCTCATGACACGTCTTGCATCGCTCAAAGGAATAAGTTGCACTCTCCGTGAAGACGATCCATAATTCCTGATTGTAGGGATGCCCCGACCAAGCATGACGAAGCGCTCGAGGTGGGGGCTAGCTTCATCATCTAAGATGACCTCTTGCGGTGCTGGCTGAATCTCTTTAGGTGTCTTGTCGACGTTGGTGAGGATGGCGTAAGCCCAAAAGATCAAGCCAGAATGATCGACAGCAACGGCAGAGGCGTCACGCAAGGTTTGTACAGGATAGCCCCTTGCGGCTCGAATAACCTGTCCTGCGTGCCAGACAGCTTGCCGCGAATCAGAGCTGCGAGCCCAATGTTTAAGAGTGGAGAACGTTCTGCGCGCTTCTTTCTCGCCAGCCTTTCCAGCGAGCAATTGGACATCCTCCAAGGACACGTATAGGTTGATCAGCAATCGCTCACATGTCAGGATAGCCTCAGGCATAAAATCTTGCCACTCGGATGCCACGAGCCTGAACTGCTGAAGCCGCTGAACAGCAACCTGCTTGATGGAAGTCGATAAGAGACTGCTGCTCTTCTGTATATCTTCCCACGTGTGCCTGAGCACAGCTTCCACTTGGCGATGTTGCCAGCAAAATCCCCAGAATGCATTGGATACTGTCAGGATAGCAAGCTCAGTATCGAGCTGTTGTCCGAAGCCCGTGGCAGAGTTAATGTCATGTAAACACGATCGGACCGATGGAAGTTGCTGCGATTTGCTGTCACCGTATGACCGCATTCCTTCAGCCCACTCCTGTGCTGTCCGCGCCATCCACAGTCGCCTCGGTGCTGGTAGCACGCACGTCATCTCGGCAAAGGAAATCATAGGTGGTATGAGCAAAGATGCCAATGTCTGGCAGTCACGTATCAGTAAATGTGTTGTCATACGGCGCAGAGACTCGGTCTCAATCCATGAGACCCATTTGCGCTCGATTGAAGCAACATCGTCGCTGGGTAAAGATAAGGTGGGAGACCCCTCGACCCTGGCGAGATAACCTCCTCTTCTGACCATTGTGACTAAATTCTGCGCGAAGCCTTCGGCAATCTCAACTTTGCGCCGGTCGCCACTCCACAGCCCGATATCGAGCATGAGGACCAGGGATTGGTACGGTTTCAGTCTACGGATGTTTCGATTATCGACTTCGAACTTCTGACTGTTTACAGCTCTGAGAGCTTCTTGGAACGCGTACCCGAGCATTCGAATCCTAGGACTTTTCGATAGAGCAGCTCCAGCGGCTGCGATACCGATAAGTATCTCTGGTGGTTCTGTGTTGGGGTCGAATCGTGCGAAGTGGAACCAGGAATCGACTTGAGACGTATGATACACAGACCACCTGTGTATTAGAGTGGTCAGAAGCTCCGCGGAAGGGAAAGAGGACACAACACTGGGCGTCATGACGCTATCGCAGGTATCCAATACCATTGCGAGGACCTGGTCTCGAGCTGTCTGTCCCACCCTTGGAAAGGGCGGAGAGGGGAGGGCAGCCTTTTCTCTGGACACTAGCTCTTCAACTGGGAGTGAGAGATTTGCATGCTCGGCTTTGCTGTTGTCACCTTGCTGAGGAGTCCACAGCCACTGTGATTCCTTGAAGGCTTGCGCGCTAAGGCTCAGTCCGTTCCTGCCCGTAGGAGTGGCATGACCACTTCGAGCAATATTGGCAACAGGTTGCTCGGGCCTGCAACTATAGCCACCACCGTTGATCGGTAAAGCCGTGTCTTCGTTATTGCCGAGATGGGGTAAATCGTAGCCGTCGAGATACTCATATGAGGTTGGAATGTTAAAATCCAAGAAGTCCCTTGGAGCGAAGGCAAGGTCATGCTGATCCGCAGCGGCATCTGCTGGATGAAGAATATCCCGCAGAAAGTCGGCAAGATAAGAGTCGTCGAACTCAACAGCGGATGTTGTTGCTTCTACCGACGGCAGGTTGTCTGGCAAGGCTACGAGTATTAGCTAGCATGATAAGCAATTGACTCTGCAGTTCACGTACCATTCTCCAACACGGGCAGGTTAGGATCCTGCGCGGCATGCCATTGATCACTTGGCTGGAAACTGGTGACTTCACGGGAGCTAGTCAGCTGAGCTGCGTTGGTGCTGGTCTCTAGATCTTGTATGACATCGTTGTTTTCGACCTGAATCATCTGCTCCGTTCCACTCGGTGTCATCAATGATTTGTACACGCAAGTAAGATTCTTCTTACTGCACCTTGAACAGGGCACAGCACCATCGCAGCGCAGCTTAGACTTCGCACAGGCTACGCAGGCTTGAGCAGCCCTCGGCCGAAGCATGTGCGACGTTTTTTGCCGCTTGTTGACGCCGCCGCCTGGATCATGCACCGAGCCATGTCGTCTGAGAAGGTCTCTGAATGCTACCTGTCAGCATCATTGATACAGGCGTGAAGATCTGCCAAAAAGTGAGAGGTACACAGTCCTAGCAAAAGCCTTTCTTGCTGGCATTACAGAAAATGCTGTTGGCCACTTTACAAGGCTTCTCACTCCGTCCTGGCCGGCTTGACAAATGGCACTACTTACCCTCTGGCAAACGTCTTTCCGCAATGTTGACATTCAAATGGCCTTTCTTGTGTGTCTAGATAAGCGAATCAGCTTTGCAAGCTCACCATGAGCCGCGCCGACTCCAAGGTTAGTACTCACGGGAGCGTATATGTCTCATCAAATGATCCGGTCGCGTGTACTTCTGCCCGCAAATTTCGCAAGTAAATGACTCAGCTTGTGGGGCCGACGTATTCAGAGACTGCATCTTCACGGTAACACTCTGCTAAGTGAAGGCGTCCACGCCCGCTCGGTATCGCAGCCTTTGGTGTGCCTCCTCCGCATCATTGAACGAACTTCGGAAGACCTGAAGTCTGGAGCAGACAAGCCAGCAACAGCGACAAGGCATGAGATTGTGGAGCAGGCAGTGGGGAATCTCGGAAGTGGAAGCGCCAAGCTTCGGAGCAGGGCATACCCCGCCGGGTATTCCCTTGCTCCAGTTCCGACTCACTCCCCCACGTCCCGAGACGTCAAGCCGACATGTCTCGTATCGAGCACACCCTTGCGAACCGAGTAGTCCTGCCAGTATTATATGCTATTTAGTCGATCACGCTAGAGAACATCCTTTCACACAGATACGAAAAACCTAGCAGCAACCTACGAACAGAATAATTATAACTTGACGCTTTATCGCGTAATAATAGTAGTTACCACCGAAAAGTTTACTAACAGAAGATAACATCGTTCTAATAGCTTATTCACGCCAGTTATAGTTCACCTACAATATCTGAGTAGAGTTCCGACTTGCCACTCTTATTATCGATCCTCATTCGCACTCTGACATGCTCTGCAAGATTGTACATGCCAAGGGAACTCTCATAGTCGTGGCCAGTACCGTCTCCCATAAAATGCTCTCGGGTGGAACTGTCGAATCCGTGAAAGAGCAGAGCGAGCATGTTGTTCTTCCACAGTCGAACTTTCGTCCTTTCACTTTGGATAATAAGAAGTAGTGCAAACATAGGCACGCAGATGGCCACAATTATAGGTAAAATTAGCCACGGCCACCTGACCGAGAAGTAGGTTTCGCTCGTGTAGGTCCTGCCGAGAACAACATTGCTGCCTCCACTGCTTGGGTCACGCAGCTGCGTCGACATACTCGCTGCCAGATAATCCATCACGGCTGATATGTCGAAGCTCTTCCAAAACGCCATGAGCACGTCAGATTCGTACGTCATGCCGGAGTCAGAGGTAGTAGTTGCGGTACCATTAATCAGCTCTCCCATTGTATGCCCCAGTGCCGATGAAAACCAGTCATTCACGAAGAATGAGGTATGGTTCGATTCTGGCTCGTTTGGAGTCAGCACCATTCCAGAATCCGTGCCATAGTCCACATATTGCCATTTGCCTTCGACTTCATTCTTGTTTTCTGCGATCTGATCGTTGTGAGCCTCAACTTCAATCTTGTGAAGGCAAAGCCTTAGTTTGCAGTCTAAGGCTGTCGCTTCTGTCGCATTGGCCAACGAGTTGTTCACCAACCCAATATGCAAGAACGAGTCATTTGGTGAAGGTCCCCAGCCCCATTCTTGAAGCGATGTGATATTCATTGTTGTGTAGGGGTGACTGTCGTAGTTCACCCATCCCTGCACGCTAAGATTGTTGTACTGGGTTGGCAGGGTCCACCAGATAGAGCTAAACTCCTCGTCGCTATTGACAGCGATCCCATGGAGGAGATTGGTTATATTGGTGCATTCACTGCAGACTCCAAGTGTGAGAAAGGGGTCCCATGTACAATTGCCAGTTGGGCAGCTAAACGGTGGATCTGAAAGACTACCGTTTGTGGAAAAGCCGAATATTGCGTTGTACATTGCTGCTCTCATTGGTAGAGTTGCGGTCACATCTTGAGTATGCGTCAGTCTGCAGCCTATCGTGGGATGGGGGTGGGAGGCTGAACCTCTGCGACATACAGCTTCCTGATCGTGCCACATATTCAGTAGCATTCATGGCTCGGCCTATCGACCCGTTCATCGAGAAAGATTGGTCGAGAGAGACCTTGAGCACTTGCTGAGCAAAGGGACCGACAGCTAGCATGAGAACAGCAATGATGGCACCAACAGAACCGATAAAACTGCAACGATTCAGCCACCGTCTTGAATAATCAGGCTCGGTGTGTGTACGTACCCACCTTGGAGAGAAAGCAATAGGTTAATACTACCTGCTGCGCTTCTGCTTGCAAAATCGAGTTGTTGCATCCTTGGTAAGGGTTGACTTCTGCGTCTCAGCATGATCCATTTCAGCTGACCGAAGCCGCTGGCCAGTGGCAAAGCAAGAGCGGCATCCATAATTGTAACAAGTATGGATATCAGGGCGTTAGGTGTGATGCTAAGTGGCCAAGTATGAACTGGCTTCTTGTCGAGTAGTACAAGCATGACAACAAGCGCGACCAGGCATATGACACCGATGGCGATGCCCACGATCTCTTGCAACCAACTATCTTGGCCTAGACTTGACCACTTTGACCTCAGCCTAGACCATGGTGAATTGCGAGGACTAGTATTCTTTGTGCTTTCATTGCATTGAGGAGTTGCTTTCTCACTCGTGGAGGGCTTGCCTGTCTCT
>Ga0210040_10010049_pt1 | contig 10916 bp, 8 predicted proteins | sample CryGeyCG12114_NA_FD_185462 | JGI IMG/M metagenome (GOLD analysis project Ga0210040, IMG submission 185462) | Groundwater microbial communities from aquifer - Crystal Geyser CG19_WC_8/21/14_NA (SPAdes) (version 2) | ecosystem: Environmental > Aquatic > Deep subsurface > Groundwater | place: USA... | reverse complement strand
CTACGTCACCAATGCGGTAAAGCACTTCAAGTTCGTCCATCGCGGCAAGCGCCGGCTGCACCAATCGCCCACCGCCAAGGAAATCGACATCTGCCGCTGGTGGAACGAGGCCGAGCGCAGCATCGTCCAGCCAAAGGTGGTGCTGGCGCTGGGGGCCAGCGCGGCGCGCGGGCTGCTGGGCAAGACGGTGAGCATCTCCAAGGCCCGCGGCGAGCCGATCACGCTTGAGGACGGCAGCGAATTGTGGGTCACCGCGCACCCTTCCTACCTGCTGCGGCTCGACGGCCCCGCCAAGGAGGAGCAGGAGCGCCTCTTCCAGGCGGACCTTGCCGCCGTGGCCGAGCGGTTGGCGGAGCTGTCCTTATGAACGTCATTCCGGTGAAGGCCGGACTCCATTTATCCGCCCGGTGCTTGTGGAGCGATGGATCCCGGCCTTCGCCGGGATGATGAAGGTGCGCGCGTGTGCCCGACATCCCCACACCCGACAAGCGCCGGATCGAGCTTGACCCGGACCTGATCGACGCGCCGCCGCGCGCGCCATTCGTCGAGCTCGGCCTGGTCAGCAATTTCAGCTTCCTGCGCGGCGCCTCGGACGCGGTCGACCTGGTGCTCGCCGCGCGGGCACTGGGCTACGATGCGATCGGCATCGCCGATGCCAATTCCATGGCCGGCGTGGTGCGTATCCATACCGAGGCCAGAACGATCAAGCTGCGGCCGGTGATCGGCACGCGGATCGAGACGGTGGAGGGCCTCGCCTTCCTCGCCTATCCGGAGACCCGCGCCGCCTATGGCCGCTTGTGCCGCCTGATCTCGGCCGGCCGGATGAGCACGCTCGACGGCGAATGGCAGGAGAAGGGCGCCTGCGACATCAGCCTCGCCATGCTCGCGGCCCACAGTTCGGGGGACGGCGAGGGCGATGTGCAGCTCATCCTCCTGCCCCCGCGCGAGCTGGAGGCGGAATTCACCATCGCGGTGCCGAGTAATGTCATCCCGTTTCCCGCGGAGAAATCGCGCGGAGCGGAGGCGCAGAGGGACCGGGCGACCCCTGCTTCATCTCCGGGCGCGCAGGGCTCTGCAGGAGGGCGAGGCTCGTCCCGGTCCTGCGATAGCGGCTCCGCCCCGGATCATCCCGATGGCGAAGATGCCGAAGCGAAGGGCGAGGCCGTCTCCGCCGCCGCGTGCGATATGACCGCCCCCTTTGCCGACATCGTCCCGCATCTCGCTCCGCAACTCCCTACGCTGCGCCACCTCGCTGCCAGCTATCTCTACACTGGCGACGACGTTGCCCGGATCGATCGGCTCGATGCGCTGGCCCGCGCCAACGGGCTGAGCCTGCTCGCCACCAACGACGTGCATTACCACGCACCCGACCGGCGGCCGCTGCAGGACGTGATGACCGCCATCCGCCACAAGACCATTGTGGCGAAGGCGGGCCATCTGCTGCACGCCAATGCCGAGCGGCACCTCAAGTCGCCGGCCGAGATGCAGGCGCTGTTCGCCCGCTGGCCGCACGCCATCGCCGCAGCACGCGAGGTGGCGGACGCCTGCACCTTCAGCCTCGACGAGTTGCGCTACGAATATCCGGAGGAGATCTTTCCCGGAGGCCAGACCCCGCAGGAGCACCTCGTCGAGGAAACATGGAAGGGCGCAGAATGGCGCTATCCCAATGGCTTGCCGGACGCTGTTGCGCAAACGCTCGAACGCGAACTGGTGCTGATCGCAAAGCTGGACCTTGCCCGCTACTTCCTCACCATCAAGGACATCGTCGATTATGCGCGCGGCGTGGAGCCGCCGATATTGTGCCAGGGGCGCGGATCGGCGGCCAATTCGGCGGTGTGCTATTGCCTGGGCATCACATCCGTCGACCCGGCCAAGCACGCGCTGCTGTTCGACCGCTTCATCTCCGAGGAGCGCAAGGAGCCGCCCGACATCGACGTCGATTTCGAGCATGAGCGGCGCGAGGAGGTGATCCAGTACATCTACGGCAAGTACGGTCGCCATCGCGCCGGCCTTGCCGCCACCGTCATCCATTACCGCCCGCGCATGGCGATCCGCGAGGTGGGCAAGGCGATGGGCTTGTCGGAGGACGTCACATCCGCGCTCGCCCGCACCGTGTGGGGCGGTTGGGGCAAGGAGATCGGCGAGCGGCATGCTGCCGAGACAGGCATGGACGTGGCCGATCCGCACCTCATCCGGGTGCTGAAACTTACGCAGCAAATGATTGGAATGCCCCGGCATCTTTCGCAGCATGTCGGTGGTTTCATTCTCACCGACGGGCCGCTGACCGAGACCGTGCCGATCGGCAACGGCGCCATGCCCGAGCGCAGCTTCATCGAGTGGGACAAGGACGACATCGACGCGCTCGGCATCCTCAAGGTCGACGTGCTGGCGCTGGGTATGCTCACCTGCATCAAGAAGTGCCTCGACCTGCTGGAGGATACACATGGCCGCAGCCTGACGCTCGCCACCGTCCCGCGCGAGGACCCCGAGGTCTACGCGATGCTGCGCAAGGGCGATTCGCTCGGCGTGTTCCAGGTGGAAAGCCGCGCGCAGATGAACATGCTGCCCCGCCTGCGCCCGCGCGAGTTCTACGACCTCGTCATCCAGGTGGCGATCGTGCGTCCCGGCCCGATCCAGGGCGACATGGTGCACCCATATCTCAAGCGCCGCCGCGGAGAGGAGACCGTCGTCATCCCTGCGCCCGCGCCTGAGCACGGCCCGCCCGACGAGCTTTCCAGCATTCTCGAGCGCACTTTGGGCGTGCCCATCTTCCAGGAGCAGGCGATGAAGATCGCGCTCGATGCGGCTAGGTTCTCCAGCAAGGAGGCCAACCGGCTGAGGAAGGCCATGGCCACTTTCCGCAGCCGCGGCATGGTGGACGAGCTGCAGGACATGATGGTCGAGCGCATGGTCGATCGCGGCTACGACCGTGACTTCGCCCAGCGCTGCTTCAACCAGATTCGCGGCTTTGGCGAATACGGCTTTCCCGAAAGCCATGCGGCCAGCTTCGCGCACCTCGTCTACGTGTCGAGCTGGCTCAAGTGCCATTTCCCGGCGGCGTTCGGCTGCGCGCTGCTCAACTCGCAGCCGATGGGCTTTTACGCGCCCGCGCAGATCGTGCGCGATGCGCGCGAGCATGGCGTCGCGGTGTTGCCGGCGGACGTGAACCATTCCGAATGGGATTGCACCTTGGAGGAGGTGCGCGAGCATGCCGCCACTCGTCAGCCCGGCGGAAGTCGGGATGACGAAGTGGGACGGGGTGAGAAGGGCCGGCTCGACAGGCATGTCGCCCTGCGCCTGGGCCTCAGGCAGATCGACGGCTTGCCCGCCCATGTCGCGGCCAGGCTCCTCGCCGCGCGTGCCGAGCACGGTCCCTTCACCGATGTGGCCGCCCTGCGCGACCGCGCCGGCCTTTCGCCCGCGCATATCGAGCGGCTCGCCTCGGCCGATTGCTTCGGCTCGCTCGGCCTCCCGCGGCGGCAGGCGCTGTGGGACGCGCGCAGCCTGATCGGCGCGCCGGACCTGCCGCTGTTCGCCGCCGCCCGGCAGCGCGACGAAGGCGCCGAGGGCGCGCGGACAAACCTGCCGCTGATGCCGCTCAGCGAGGAAGTTGTGGCCGATTACCAGACCACGCGGCTCAGCCTGAAGGCGCACCCGATGGCCTTCCTGCGCGCGCCGCTGGCCGAGCGCGGCTTCGTGCGCGCCTGCGACCTGAGGGAGCGCAAGTTCCGCTCGATGGTGAACGTCGCAGGCGTGGTGCTCATCCGCCAGCGGCCGGGCAGCGCCAAGGGCGTGTGCTTCATCACGCTGGAGGACGAGACGGGAGTCATCAACCTGGTGGTCTGGCCCGATCTCAAGGAGAAGTACCGCAAGGTGGTGATGGGCACGCGGCTGATGGAAGTGCGCGGACGCGTCGAGTACGACGACGAGGTGATCCACGTGATCGCCGCGCACATGGTGGACGCCACGCACGAGCTGCATCGCCTGTCCGACGACCTGCTGAGCGCGCCCGTCGCCCGCGCCGACCATGTCAACAGCCCGCTTCCCGCGAGGTTCGGCCCGAGCCAGATGCGCGAGGGAGCGGACGATCCTCACAACAAGGCCATGGCCAAGCCGCTCGACCCGTGGGAGCCGCCGCCCTCGGGCAACCGCGAATGCGGCTTCCTCAGCCAGGGCCATCCGCGCGATGCCAGGATCATTCCCAAATCCCGCGACTTCCATTGAGGATGCGGATTTCCCGGACCATCGAAGGCTTCGCGTTGGACATCGCGGTGATCTGGCTGATGATCCTTGCCGCGCTGCCGGTGGGCGCGCGCGCCTGGCTGGCGGAGAACCCGCAGAACGACCCGTGGGCGCCGCTCAACCTCAACGATCCGCCCGGCTGGGCCACGCAGACCAAGCTGGCCGCGCTGCGCAGCGATCCGGACGAATGCCGCGCCGTGCTTGAGCGAAGCGGCGTCGCCTTCGAGACCCGCGCGCCGGTGGGCGAGGGCGAATGCGCCCGGCCAGATCGCACGGTGCTGACCGAAACGCCGCTCGCTCCCTCCGGCCGGCCCTCCACCTGCCCGGTCGCCGCCGGGGTCGAGCTGTGGCTGCGCCAGGGGCTGCAACCGGCAGCGCGCGAGATCCTGGGCTCGCCCGTCCAGCGGATCGAGCATCTGGGCATCTACAGCTGCCGGCGCATCTATGGCGGATCGACCGGCAATTGGAGCGAGCACGCCACCGGCAACGCGATCGACATTGCCGCCTTCGTGCTGGAAGACGGCCGCCGCATCAGCGTGCTCGCGGACTGGGGCGAGGATGATGGCGAAGCGGACGAGCAATCCCGCTTCCTCCACGCCGTGCGCGATGCTGCCTGCGACATCTTCGGCACGGTGCTCTCGCCCGATTACAACGAGGCGCATGCCAACCATTTTCACCTCGACCAAGCGGCCCGGGGCTTCGGCGGCGTATGCCGCTAGCCGAGGCGGCGGGCCGAGGACCGGGTCAGGCGGCTTCGTGCGGCTCGGCGGCCAGCGGCTCCATCTGCGCCGCCATGGGCGTGGTGCGCGGCAGGATTTGATAGGGCTGCTGCTCCTCGCCGGGAACCGGGGCGCGGGCGACCTGCCGCCACAGCGCGAAGACCAGCGTCAGCGTGGCGCACACGCCGATATAGACGAACAGCCCGCCCGCACCCAGGCCCGCCATAGCGGCTGAACCCGCCATCGGTCCGATCGCCGCGCCGACCGAATAGACCAGCACCAGCCCGCTGCTGGCGCCCACGCGCTGCGTTGGCGAGAGGTGATCGTTGGTATGCGCCACGCAGAGCGGGTAGATCGCAAAGGCCAGTCCGCCGAACAATACCCCCAGCGCGATCAGCAGAGGCCCCGCCGCCTGGACCATCGCCAGCGCGAAGCAGGTGAGCGCGAACAGGACCAGCGTGCCCACGATCACGCGGCGCCGGTCGATCCGGTCGGACAGCCAGCCGATCGGCCATTGCAACGCCACGCCGCCTGCGATCACGGTGCTCATGAACAAGGCCGTCGCCGAAAGCTCGAGCCCCAGCCGCCGGACGAACACCGCTCCCAGCGAATAGAACGCGCCCAGCATCAACCCGGTCATGCCCACGCCCACCATGCCCAGCGGCGAGGCGGCATAGAGGTTGCGCGGCGAAAGCGCCTGCTGCCGCGCCACCACCGGGCTCTCCAGGTCGGTCAGCGCGATCGGCAGCACGGAAAGCGACACGAACAGCGAGGCGATGATGAAGGGCAGGCGGGGATTGTCGGCCAGGTTGATCAGGAACTGCCCCGATGCCTGCCCCGCATAAAGCGCGATCATGTAGCCGGCCAGCAGCGTGCCGCGCGTCGCGCTCTCGGCCCGCTCGTTGAGCCAGCTTTCCAGGCACACGAAGATGCCGGCGATGCAGAAGCCGTCCACCAGCCGCAGCAAAGTCCACAGCGCGGCATTCTGCGCCAGCGCATAGACCAGCGTGCTGGCGGAGAGCAGCGACACCGCCACCGCGAAGGCGCGGATGTGGCCGACGCGCCTGATCAGCGGCAGGAAGCGCAGCGAGCCGATTGTGAGCCCGGCGTAATAGGCGGTCTGCACCAGCCCGATCATCGGGGCCGTGAAGCCCGCGCTCTCCAGCTGTACCGAGATCAGCGAGGTGACGAAGCCGGTCCCCGCCATGGCCATGAAGATGGCGAGGAGGATGCTGCGGGCGGAGGCGACGGCGTTGAACATGGAGCCGGCAGATGGACCTTCGTGCGTGCGCTTCCAACCTTTTAGCGGCTCGTGACCAGCGTCACCCGAGGCAGCCGAGGCAGCCGATAGTGTTTCGGCGAGCCGAAGTGCTCAGACCCGTTCGAGCGGCATGTGCGGCGGCGCAGGAGCATGAGGCGTGATCTGGTCGCCGGTCCTGACCGTGCCGCCCCTGCGGACGATCGCCATCACGCCTGCCTTCAAAACGGGCGCGCCATCGGCGCGACGGTCGATGACCGCCGCGAGCAGGCCCGTCTGGAACCGCTCGATTTGCGCGCAGGGATTGCGCAGGCCCGTCACCTCGAGTTCGGCGTCTTTCCCGATCCGCAGGAGCGTGCCTCGCGGCAGGGAAAGCAGGTCGATACCGCGGGTCGTGATGTTCTCGCCCAGATCGCCAGGACGCACGGCAAAGCCGCGTTGAGCGAGCTCATCGAGCAGTTCTTCGTGCAGCAAGTGCACCTGGCGCAGATTGGGTTGGCGCGGGTTGACCTTCATACGCGAGCGGTGCTGGACGGTGCGCCCCAGATGCGCATCGCCCGCCACGCCAAGCCCCGTGAGCAGGTCAATCTCGGTTGTCGGCTGCTTCGAGAAATGATGCTCGTCGCTGCGGGAGACCGAGACGATCAGCCCCGGCGCGCGAGACAGGCCGCTCACCCGTCTCGACCCGCCTGCCAGCCTAGACCGGCTCCAGCGCGTAGCCCGCCGAGCGCACTGTGCGGATCGGGTCCTTGGAATTGTCGAGCGAAATTGCCTTGCGCAGGCGCCTTATGTGCACGTCGACCGTGCGTTCCTCGATCTCGCTGCCGGTGCCCCAGACCGCGTCGAGCAACTGGTTGCGGCTGAATACGCGGCGCGGGTGCTCCATAAAGAATTTCAGCAGCCGGTACTCGGTCGGGCCGATCTGCAGCTGGCGGCCGCGCCGCTCCACCCGGTGCGCGACGGGATCGAGCTTGATGTCGCCCGCCTCGATCGTCTCGCCGGCCAGAGCGGGGCGCACGCGGCGCAGCACCGCCGAGACGCGGGCCAGCAGCTCGCGCGGGGAGAAGGGCTTGGTGACGTAATCGTCGGCGCCCGTCTCCAGCCCGCGAACGCGGTCGTCCTCGGCCTCGCGGGCGGTGAGCATGATGATGGGGACATGCGCGGTCGCCTTGTCGCGGCGCAGGCGGCGGCAGACTTCGATGCCGGTCGTGCCCTCGATCATCCAGTCCAGGATCACGAGGTCGGGCGCGTCCTCTGATGCGAAGACCATCGCCTCGTCGCCATCGGCCGTGACGCGCACGTCGTAACCTTCCGATTCGAAGCGGTATTCGAGCAGTTCGGCAAGGGCGATATCGTCCTCCACCAACAGCAGTTTCGGCGCGGACATGGTGCTTGGCCCCTTTTTGGGCGGGAAACGGCCCGCTCCCCGATCACGAGCGGCCTATTACAACTATGCGACAGATATGTTGCAGGGCCCGCATTCCAGCAGACGAGGGTCAGCGCTCGATGTCGGTTGGGTAGGCGCCGGTCGCGGCGAAATACACCATTTCGGCAACATTTGTCGCATGGTCGCCGATCCGCTCCAGATTACGCGCCACGAACAGCAATTGCGCGGCACTGGAGATGGTGGAGGGGTTTTCGACCATGTGGCTGACCAGGTTGCGGAACACCGAATCGTAGAAGGCGTCGACCTTTACGTCGCGCTCGATCACCTCGCGCGCCATGAACGGGTCGCGCGCGGCATAGGCGGTGAGCACGTCGTGCACCATCTCGGCCGCCAACTCGCCCATCGCGGGCAGCAGGGTAAGCGGCTCGAAGCGCGAGCGGCCCTCGATCCGACCCACGCGCTTAGCGATGTTCTTCGAATAATCGCCGATCCGCTCCACCACGCCGGCGATCTTGAGCGCGGCGATGATCTCGCGCAGATCGTCGGCCATCGGTGCGCGCAGGGCGAGCATGCGCACCGCCATCGTGTCGACCTCTGCCTGCAGCGCATCGAGCTTCTTGTCGCGGATGACGACCTGCATGCCGCGTTCCTCGTCGCCCGTCACCAGGGCCTCGAGCGCCTCCTGGATGGCGAGCTCGGCCAGGCCGCCCATCTCCGCGATCAGGCCGCGCAGCCGCGTGATGTCCTCATCGAAAGCCTTTACCGTGTGTTCCATCATCATCCGTAGCGACCTGTGATGTAGTCCTTGGTGCGTTCTTCGCGCGGGTTGGTGAAGATCCGCGAAGTATCGTCATACTCCACCAGATTGCCCAAGTGAAAGAACGCCGTTCGCTGCGACACACGGGCGGCCTGCTGCATGGAATGCGTGACGATCACCAGCGCATACCGGCCGCGCAATTCATCGATCAGTTCTTCGATCTTGGCCGTCGCGATGGGGTCGAGTGCCGAACATGGCTCGTCCATCAGGATGACTTCGGGATCGACCGCGATCGCCCGCGCGATGCACAGGCGCTGCTGCTGGCCGCCCGAGAGCGCGGTGCCCGAATCGGTGAGGCGGTCCTTGACCTCCTCCCACAGACCGGCGCGGCGCAGGCTCTTCTCCACAATCTGGTCGATTTCGGCCTTGCCGCTGGCGAGGCCATGGATCTTGGGTCCGTAGGCGATGTTGTCGTAGATCGATTTGGGGAATGGATTGGGCTTCTGGAACACCATGCCCACGCGTGCGCGCAACTGCACGACGTCCATGTCCGAATGGTAGATGTCCTCTCCATCCAGCTCGATGCAGCCTTCCACGCGCGCAGAGGGGATGGTGTCGTTCATGCGGTTGAGCGCGCGCAGGAAGGTCGACTTGCCGCAGCCCGAGGGGCCGATGAAGGCCGTCACGAATTGCGGGTGGATGTCGATCGAGACATTGTCGATCGCCTTCTTGGCTCCATAGAAGACCGACACGTCGCGCGCGCACATCTTCACCTGCGGCGCGGGCTGTTCCTCCGCGACAATGGGCGCGGGGACGTGCTGTTGGAGGCGCTCACGTGAGGGCAGTTCGGCGGTCTGTTCGTTCACCATCTCTTCTCAAACTTGTTGCGCAGATAAATTGCCAACCCATTCATCAGCAAGAGAACGCCCAATAGCACGATTATCGCCGCGCTGGTGCGTTCAACGAAGCCGCGGTCGATTTCGTCGGACCAGAGGAATATCTGAACCGGCAGCACGGTGGCGGGATCGGTGAATCCGGCGGGCGGCGTGGCGACGAAGGCGCGCATGCCGATCATCAGCAGCGGCGCAGTCTCGCCCAGCGCACGCGCCATGCCGATGATTGTGCCCGTTAGAATGCCCGGCAGCGCGAGCGGCAGAACATGGTGGAACACCACCTGCACCGGCGACGCGCCTACGGCGAGCGCGCCGTCACGGATGCTCGGCGGCACCGCCTTGATGGCGTTGCGGCCGGTGATCACGATTACGGGCATGGTCATCAGCGCCAAGGTCAGGCCTCCGATCAGTGGGGCCGAGCGCATCGAGGGAAACAGCCACAGGAACACGGCCAGGCCCAGCAGGCCGAAGATGATCGAGGGCACAGCGGCAAGATTGTTGATCGATACCTCGATCACGTCGGTCCAGTGGTTCTTGGGCGCGTATTCTTCCAGGTATAGCGCGGCCAGCACGCCGATGGGGAAGGCCAGCAGCAGGGTGACGATCATCGTCAGCACGGACCCCTTGAGCGCGCTCCAGATGCCGACGAGCTGCGGATCTGTCGCGTCCGAGCGGGTCAGGAAGCCGGGATCGAAGCTGTCGTAGAGCAGGCCCCGCGCCGCGAGGTCCTGCGCCAGCGGCTGAAGCTCGCGTGCGCCGTCGCGCGAGTAGGCGGAGGAGAGCGCTTCGCTCGCGGGCAGGGCGAAGTCCGCGCGCGTGCCGAGCAGCGACGGATCGGCGACGATCGCCCGCCCCACGATCCGCCAGGCGTCGGTGTTCAGTTCCTCGGCCGCATCCTCGCCCAGCGCGCGCCGGGCGGAGGCCTCGACGATCTCGGGCAGGCCTTGCGTCTGCAGGGCGCGCACGGCCACGGCCTCGTCCTCCATGCCGGGCGGGACCGTGAGTGCGGCTTGCGACAGATCGACCGGCACCTCGATCACGGTGCGCTGGAAGCCACCGATGCCGTTCACCGCCATGTTGCCGAGCAGGAACACCAGCACCGCCAGCGAGAACACGACCGCCGCGGCTCCGGCATAGCGGAACCGCCGCTCGGCCTTGTAGCGGCGCTTGAGCCGGCGCGCGTAGGCATCGCTGCGCGTGGGAGCCACGTGTGTCCCGTCCGCCGGCTGGTCGAGGTTATTCATAGGCTTCGCGGAACCTCTTGACGACGGTGAGGGCGAAGAAATTGAGCGCCAGCGTCACCAGGAACAGCACGAAGCCCAGCGCGAATGCCGCAAGCGTGGCGGGATGATCGAAACTGCCCTCGCCGGTGAGGAGCGCGACGATCTGCACCGTGACCGTGGTCATCGCCTCCAGCGGGTTGGCCGTGAGATTGGCGGCGGTGGATGCGGCCATGACGACGATCATCGTCTCGCCGATCGCCCGGCTCACCGCCAGCATCACGCCGGCGACGATGCCCGGCAGCGCGGCGGGGACCAGCACGCGGCGGATCGTCTCGTTGGTGGTGGCGCCCATCGCCAGGCTGCCGTCGCGCATGGCGCTGGGCACCGCGGCAATGGAATCGTCGGCCATCGAGGAGACGAAGGGGATGATCATCACG
>Ga0210040_10010048_pt1 | contig 10918 bp, 5 predicted proteins | sample CryGeyCG12114_NA_FD_185462 | JGI IMG/M metagenome (GOLD analysis project Ga0210040, IMG submission 185462) | Groundwater microbial communities from aquifer - Crystal Geyser CG19_WC_8/21/14_NA (SPAdes) (version 2) | ecosystem: Environmental > Aquatic > Deep subsurface > Groundwater | place: USA... | reverse complement strand
TGCTCCAAATTGTCCAAAGAACGATTACGTAAATTGCTAATTTTTTAAATGGATTTGTTCGTTTCGATTTATGCAATACACTGTTGTGTGTTTACAATTGTAAACAGGGTGGGACTTATAGGGTTAAACTATGGCCTTACCGATCTACATCACTGCAAGCTGACCCATACGAGGTAGATCTGGCTAGATAAGGATTCCGTCTCTTCAGATGCGGACTATTGTATTCATCTAAGGGTAAAGTTCGAACTGGAATTTGTTGTGCAAGGTTCAGCTCAATCTCCTCGACAGATAGGTTACTTTGAAGGAACCAATGAAGTGCTGAATCCGATAAGAACACAGATGAACGCATGACCCTGTGTAAATTTAAAGTAATTTAAATTCATTACATTAATATTTTTTAGAAAATCATAACTATTATACTATTAGCATTAGCTCAGGCAATTAATTACCTCTGAAGAAATTTCCCAAGTCCTGCTCTACGTTGCTCAATGTTACGAGAATCATACTTGGATAAATGAAGATATTTTTTTGGTGGCAGTGGTGGAACATCTCTGCAAGATTTAGAAATGGAAAGTTAGCATATTTACATTGTTACACTTTTAATGCAAATATTGGATTTCAGGCGGATTGAATTGCTAGCTTACTTGTTTGGGTGGTGATATGCCAATTTTGCTCTTAACCAACAAAATTCAGAGTATCTTCGTCTTACTTCTGAGTATGGCAGCGAAAATGCGTAATGATTGGTCTATGTAAAAATTGCTTGATAAGAACTATTTTCCTCCGTAAATTCTGCAATTAATTATTAAGCTACTTATAAACTCTTACCTCAATGCGTATGAGATAGGTCGTACAGGTTGATTTGATTCCCATAAATTCTTTGGCCGTAATGGTTACCGGCTCCGTCACCTCCAATTTGATCCATCGCTAAAAAAATAGAAAAAATATTCATCAAAATTATTCACGTGCATAAAATGCACCAAAGGAATCATCAACCCACAAATTACGCTTTAACTTTCAACCATTTGAATGAAACACAAGTTAGATTTGAAAAATGAATGAATAGCCTTGAAAATGATGCCATTTGTGGCATAAGATTAGAAAAAAACATGCTTGCTTTGCAATATGAAAAGCATTTTTTAACACAAAATTTATTGGTAAGCTTTTGATGGTTACCTAGTTTCACCAATTTCTCCCTTTCAGAAGACAGAAAAGGGTCCAGCAATATATGGCTGAAAAAATGTAACAAACAAATACGGTACACTAAAAATAAATCCTAAAACTAACTTTTGCATTCATTTTTCGTTTTTTACCAACTTTCAAAAAAAGCATATTAAGCGACTCGTATCTTAAACAGTAATTTTACCCATCTTTGAACCAATAAAACAATGATGATTACATGATCACACAATGCTTTAAAAACGACATACCTTGATTCCTCTCGCGTGAACTTCTAAAACCAATGGATTGTTAGCTCCTGACGCCATTCAAAGAATTTTGTAATGCACAATTCAGACACTAATTATCAATTAATGTAGTCTTCGTTGTTGCTGGAACGAAATTTTCAAACTAGAAAAATATTATCCTTGTGGACTAGACGAGCACAAAAACTCAACTGTATGTTTTACACTACACTATTGAGATAATTAGGTTCAGTCTTTAACACAGTGAAGTAGTTAGTCTTATCGCTTAAGCAGTTAAATCTAGAGAAATTGTTCGCTGAACTCGCTCGTTGCCGTGAACTATGGGTTCTTCCACTAACCAAGATGAGAACTGATACCGTCTTTCGATTCCAATTCAGTTTTCGGGTACTACTTTGTCGAATAAAATTCAAGTAAGAACACTGGTCACGTTTGTGATGCTTCTTATTCGTATGATTTGATTTGGTTGACTGAGGACGATGATTATTATTTTGTTGATTCCGATTGAAGCGAGATGATCGACCAAACCTCATCACTTACTGGACGAAAATGACCTGAGCGGGAAAAGAAGGAGCAATATCATCAATTGGTATGGCACCCAGCTAGGTAGCCTCAAAACTTTGATGAATTGTGAGCTTCATCAAGAAAGCAGTCATAAATATAAGTAAGTTGTAATTAGTTATTCCTAGTGTTTGGTACAAGGAATCGGAAATTCGACTAGTTCTTTCACAGCGACTGAATGTGCTTTTACAAAAAACGGCGATATATGTGTATCGCTTGCGTTGTTATTGTTTACTTGGAGCAGAAAAAATGCTGAAGGAATACAATTGTGCTCGAGCAAATGCTAGGCTAAGACTGGAAGATTTGGAAACCACCAAAGCCCTATTTATGCAGATCGTTTCACCACAGCATACAAAGTGGTATGTGTAACTAAAAGGTTCACACAGTACATATAGTTAAGTAACTGACTAACTATATGACTAACTAAAAATATTAGTAGATATAATCAAAAGATTTGTTAAGCACGCACTAAAGTTATAGTTATGGACCTCGTGTTCTAGCTATAACTATTACTAAAAGACAGACAGAATATGACACATGTGGCAATGATCGGATAAAATATTTTAGGTACTACTGACTAGAGATATGGCGAGACATTTTTTATACTCTAGTCGAATCCATTAAAAAATCTGGCGCTAAATTTCACCTATCTTACTATGCTATTGATGTACAGGAGAGAACGTCTATTGATTTTTGCAACCAACGGCTGAACTATAATAATGGCAGGCTATCATTAGGAAGGAGCACATTTTGAGTGTGAATGTATGAAGTTTAAGTGAGTATCTGAAAAATTTACATCGTGTGAGTGTGAGAACGACGTAGTTTTTGGATTGTGGAAATATTATTTTATCATCTTGCGTAGATAAATTGAAATCAATTGATTTTCTCATGATGGTTCTGGTACAGTCTGCAAATGTTAAAGGTCATATGTCCTTCCCTTGCTGTACTTTTTATGTACCCAATTTCATACGAATTAGTGGAAATGAGTTTGTATCACTGTTAATAGGTCTATTTGTCCATGTGTAATTTTATACAGGGAAATTTGAAGGCGACAATTTATAGTATTTACCACCCTTAGTATATTTCCTTATGTGTGAATGGAAAGTTTTACATCAGTCGTGTTGATTATTTGGGACTTTTTATTTAGTTTTCAAATTACACAAAAAACTGGATTACTAGGCTAATAATGGTTAACGTGTCGGCAACGCTTTTACCGGCATAATGATTTATTGACGATTCAATGACGTAGTTGTGTTTATTTATTCGGATTTTTAACAAAATTATATGGTTTGCGTGCGTGTAGCCGCATACTTACTTGACGCAATTCTATTTGGCTCGTGATGTCTTGCTCAAGCAATGTGGACAACCGTTTGCGATAGAATCAATAGAATGAGTATAGGTTTGACGTGAATTCGAATTTCACATGTTATCACATGTCAAAAATTCTCGCTGTAAAACCAATAAACTATAGTAGTAGTAGCGTTAAAAAGCCTTGCGAAATGAATAGTTAGTTATCTCTAATTTGAATCACTCACACTTGGAAAGTATAAAGTAAGACACAGGTTCTAAGAATTTTCATATCTTTATTCAAAAACTATAAAGTTTTAACGATTCTTCAAAGTTGTGACTAAACATGACCAGGGCAAACAAAATACACGAAATTGGCCTTAATGATGTTGTAAAATCATGCAGCTGCAACTGATTGAATGAAAAATTTCTTCTGTTTACTAACATCTGGATACCTTCTGAAAAGACACTAATTCAAAATCTAATGTATTCTCAACAATCCATCGATAAATTGTGCTATTGTTGGTTCTTTCATGAAGAAACAAGCACGGGATGTGTAAACAAACGTGGAATTTTCCATTGATACTAATCCTCAGGGGATAAAGTTCAGTCCACACGAATGTGTAAACTTTTGGGTCACTGCGTAGTATGTAAATAGGTTTTATTCCAATTCTCAAAAATTCTGCCCTCAATGTTATAATCCACCTGAAATGAAATCAATCAAATGTTTTCATTTGATTTATTTGAGCTCTTTATTAACGCTTTCGTGTTGTAAAATCCAACACCTAACTATCTTATTGGAAATTAGTGTGCAACAATGAAAATGAAAACAGATTCAATTTAGAAGGCTGCTTTCGTCATGGTAGTTGTAGTCATGTAAGTCATGTTACCAATTCTGTTCAATGTCCAAAAAAACATACGATCCAATAGCCCTGTGGTTAAAGCTAATACCAGCATTTTCCACAAGACCGATGAAAAGAGGCGCCAGTCGAGTTTAACGGAGCGTAATTATTGCATGTTTAATTGATGACCTTTGCCTAAGATTTCAACCTCTTCTACATAAATCATCCATCTATATTTCACAGATTTGGATTATTCATATGTTTTCGTATACAGCAGCAGTTTGGATATTCAAAAGTTTACAGTTTCGAAATAACTGTTTAAAGAACTTTACTTAGTTAGCGTTTTACATTAAACCGAACCCTTTCTATCAAAATGAATTTTTCGTGAAAATTAGTAAAAATTTTAAAATGTAAGTTTCTCGAAAATTTCAAAAAAACAGATTTTTTGGCTTATACTTGTTTTCAACTCTATCCAGCAGATTAAAATACAGACAAATCTTTTTCCGGCTTTACTTAACTATTGCTGCAATAGTGGTTTAATTCTCAGCCATTTTAACTCTGTATATTGATTCGATTTCACTGACTGAGGTCAACTGCTGGCGCCTCAATGACTAATTACACAACTCAGCCCATTTACTGTTTAATTGCACTCATTAAGGACCCATACGATTTTTAGAGTCCAGTGTCCACTCTAACGACGATTCACGCTTATGAATTGAATAAGTTAAAGAGCTACCTAAATTTTTCTCTACTACTATTCTTTGAATATCACAGGGTAGATTCACGTAACTTGCATCCACTTCCTGCATGTAACTAACTATAACTGATATTTTTGAATGACTACCATTCAGGGAACTTTTATTTCGCCAAATATTTATATCTATGTTATCGCAATTTGGAGCCAGCTGAAAACCAACTCACCGACTATGAAAAATTTGCAAATATATGGAAACTTATAAAGTGACCTGTTGGACCTCTCGGTGAAAATCTATTCTAAGTTACATTTATTACATTCACTCACCTCTCCCTTAGAACATACAAGTCTAATAAATTTATCTTCCCTGAAATTATTGAACCCGTGTAGCCATTAAACTTTGAACTGTAAACTAATAATTTTTCCGTAGATCTATGTTAACGGTTCACTTTGGGGGATCGTTCATTACACAAACGATAGTCTGTTTCATGCAGCTGATTATCATCGTGCGTATTTTTCATCCATTTCTAGATTTTGCACATGTGAAGCTTACTTTTCGTTGACGCAACTTAAAACTTCAAAACGAGTGATAAGATTCATTCGATCTCAATGATTCAGTGCCAGTCTACGTTAAGTCATGCCAAGCATTACATTTTCCCTGATTCCTGATCCGTTGAGTTGATAACCTAATTGATTGACGTGACTAAAATAGCCTTTTTAATCAAGCTGATTGACTAGAGTCAATTAGTCAATTATCTTGTCAAAGGGCTAATATTGATTGATAGCACATTGAGATTCTGCATATACAGTCAAAGAGTGCTTACAAACCCTTAATACAGTTGAGGAAACTGCTACAGTACAGTTTGAGCGTTAATTTTATTGAGTGCGTAAAAGTCCTTGACAAGAAATGAATCCACAATAAAATTCTTGTATTTGAAATCACGTTTTCACCATGCCTGCTGCCTTATAGGAATAGGAAGTAGGACGGAAGTTTTATGACATTATTCCGAATCCCATAAAAATGACAAATTTTTATTTAATAGCCACTTTTGTGAAATATTTCCGTTAGCTTACGTAAATTCATTCAACTAAATAACACAGTTCAAAGTCTACATACTTTGTCGCATCTTGTCATGTGATGCAATAATATTAGTAAATTAGTAATCCTTAGTTAGTTAGGTAGTTCAAGTCAAGGTTGGATATTTTAAATTGCGTTGTTTTAGCCAGCAGATGTAGGTTGCAATTGTGTGTAAGGTGGCACAGTTTTGAATATTGTGGAATGGTGGATTAAGAAGATTGTCATATAAAGCAAGACTAAATGTGCATACGAAATGAAGGAGTGGTTTTTCTCGCTTCATGCAGCTGGGAAGGGTTTTGTGACTCTATGTCGTCCTCAAATTGAGGCTGGAGCCTTTGCATTCATTCATATGGAAGATAAATTTGACTGGGAATCCAGTTTTTCATGGTTCAAACTAGTTGTGTAAAACTAACTGCATTTTGTTGTCAAGATTTGTGATCACCCTATATAAACGATAATGTTTATTGTGGTTTTGGTTTTCCAACCCTGCACAATACTATAGGGGTACACCCGATGGCGTGTAAAGTCGTACATTTCTACGTACGTAAATCTCCCAGCCAATCAGATCAGTACGTAAAAGTTGGAAGTCTGCTCTGATTGGCTGGGAGATTTACGCACGTAAAATTGTACGACTTTACACGGCATCGGGTGTACCCTTTATGTGTATGTGATTGAGTTCCAGGATGTAAGTGAATGAATTGTTTTTTTCAAAACTTGGGCATTTTCAATTGAACTTGACCTGAATGGAGGAAAATGACCGTGTATTTTATGTGAATACGTCAGCTTTGATGGTTCATCCAAGGCATGAATGAATTCCCAAGGAGAAATAGAAACCCCTTAACAAGGCTGTGAAATTCAGCTATAAAACTATGCAATAATGCCTTCAATGAAATACGTAGACTCTTATATTTAACTGATATTAGAACTCACTTTATTAGAAAACTTGGGTTCTTTCTCTCATGTAAGAAATGCACTCTTCACTGTTAAACATGGTAAAAGCATTTAGAAAAGTTTGCTACTTTAAACATTCATTATTTACCCACTAAACGATAATTTGTTGCGTACATTGTTCCCCTGTAAAAGATCGAGTTGATAAATAATCTCTTGAGTCTACAGCTTGTTAGTTAGCACATACTTCCAACTTTCAGTACCTATTTTTCTTTCCGTTTCTGAATTTAAATCCACCTTATATCTCAATTAGCTACTCGTAACTGTTATTACAACAGTTAGAAATTATAAACTTTTATGGTTCCCTTGTACAAGAAAAGCTATATAAACCTAAGCACTATACACCACAGTTTAGTGTATTAGGTAAAGAAAGTAGATAAAACACAAAGTATAAAAACAGGAGCATTATTATAATATAATCTAACTCTCAAATTACATTCATCCATCACGAAAAGACATTGGTAGCAGAATTCGCTCCATTCGGACCAATTCGAGGGAAGAATCCACTTGTCTCGAATCCATTCCTCAGTCCTTCCACAGAAGTCCTATTAGCGAACCCAAAAAACCGATCATTAGTATCGCTTCCGATTTTCACCCATAAAGACAACAATGCAAGCTGCTTTTACTTACCGTCCACATTCAGAAATGCTGCTCCCGCATTCCGAGTCACCCGAGGAATATGAGATACTGCGGGCCAATACTTGTCCATTCTGTTTGAGTCCTGTAGAGGAAGCAAATGAGCCCAAAGATTCTGTGGAATTTGCTGCCCCCATTTTCTTAGCATGGAGAGCCGTCTCGATTTCCTCTATGGTTAGATCAGTCTGAAGGAAGTAATGGACACACGGCTCCAATCGCAAGCATGGAGTTTGCAATATTCTGGAAATACAAAAAATATCAAACTTATAAAACTTGTAAAACCTAACTAAAAACAACAAATCACATGCCCAATTAACTAACTATATAGCTAGCAAAATGTTACCTAGAAATAAAGTTAGTAAGTCCCAGGCGCCGATTTTCCAGAATTTTCGGATGGAACTTAAAAATGTGTAGGTATCGTTTTGGCGGCAATTCTGGGATGATCCTGAAACAATAGGGAACAAAATTCAGTTAGTTAGTTATTTAGTTGATGTCATCAACCTTCAATGCAACACAAACAAAGAAATTCGTTTGACAAACGGAAACAATGGTACATATGGCACTTACACATGAGTGTTCTCATACAGCTGAACAAGTTGGGATCTTAGCCAGCAAAATTCCGAGTATCTTCGTCGCACTGCTGAGAATTGTTTGGGAAATGCCAAATGGTTTGTCTACAATGCAATAGTAAAAAATTTCTCCTTACAGACAATCCATATTTAGTTAATTAGTTAGTTAGTTTGTACACAATCTTGCATAGTTTAGTTTACATGTATTTAAATGTAAGAACAACTTACCTCCAGTCGGATTAGAAAAGAAGTAAAAGTGCTCGTCGAGCCCGAAACATCTTTTGCAGTGATTGTCACCGGTTCACTCACATCTTGAAGAAACCAAGTCTAAGCCCCAAAAAAATTACAAATGAAAATTTTGAAGCAAATCAAAACTCGACATATTTCAGTAACTTCAGAAAAGCTAACAACAAATAACTAGCGGGAAAAAATCAACTTACCCCATCGCGTTCATCTCGAACTTCCATAATGTCAGTATGATGATCCATAATAATTGTAGTTTAATATAACACGTACTATATTTCACTAAAAATATTATGCTTTTTTTGTATTTTTGGATAAAATATCTGGAAGATAAGTTATCGTTTTATTTACAAAAAAACTTGCTCTACCTTTTTTCCATATGAAATGGAAGATAAGGAGACCTAACCCAAGAAAGAAAACGGGCTGTTAGCCTAGCTCTGTACAAATCCGACTAGCTTCTTAAGACCTGTGGAGAAATGACTTGGTCTTAAATAGTATTAGTGCGGAGATAAGGAGCTCCGTGCCTCAATGTATTAGCTTTGCTTCCTCACTCACTTGACACAACATGCCCATTTCTTTGGTTGGTTAGTTGATTTAGATGGCGGCTTGAATTTCTTAATAGTCGGTTAGTTAGTTAGTTAATGTACCTAACTGAGTGAGTGTGTTTAGAATTTATATTGGTTTTTGTGCTTTACCTAACTAACTTATTAATACAACTGACTACGCCTCATGACCTGGAATCCAATGATATTTTTCGGAAATGACAAGAATTTTTAGTAGTTTACAAGCATTTTGATTATTTGTGTGAGTTTGAGAATTTTAGCGGATTTTGTTTTAGCAATCAACCACCCTATATTTTGATTAAACCATAAAAAATTTCATGTCAGAGGACATTTACCAAGTCATATAGTTCCAGTTCATACGAGATCTAATTGAGCACACACTGATTCTTGTTACGTAAAGAATTGAATGGAACATGTGTGTACACATGTACAGCAGCTATATAGGATGTCAACACAATTTGTAGTTAGTTAGTTATAGTATCATCAATCATTACATTGCAGAAATTAAAAGGACATTTGCTCCCCCATCTACTTCCTAAATCTTTGTCAGCTGATTTCCTAGCTAACTATATGGACACTTAAATATTTGATTTACGCCCAAAGCCGCATATAATTTCTATCATGTGGCCATCATCTGCGTGTTGGAAAATCTTGAAAATTCTAACCAAAACCAAACCGACCCTTAGACTTACTAACTACATAGTAAAAATCATAGTAGTAACAGTAACAACTATTAATCTTTACATAATCTTTACAAACTGTAAGGAGTGATACGTTGTTGACATGGACGATATAATAATGTAAACTTTTGATCATGAGTTTTGTTTACTCATTCAACATGTCCTTCGATCCACTGGCATTTGTCAATATAGTGCATGTTATCCCTCACTCTGGATTTGGAAACCAACTGTGGAACTACTAAACTTGGATCCTAAATACACCACTGGTTTTACTAGCTGAATAACTAGCTATAACTATTCAGGCTTTGTTAGATTTCTGATCGTTATCAATTATGTAGTTAGTAACAAATAATTTTCCATTGTAAATTACTCATCATGTACAATACTGTTTGCATTAGTTAAGCCAAAGGATTTTAAATTCACTCTTCAGCTTTTGTTTCGTTGGGCCTAAAATAATGAGAAAATTCCAGTATATGGATTAGTAACTTGAAGGGACTCGTTCCTTTTGTAAGTTGACTCATCACCATAAGCATAACTAGCTACCTAATATCTTATAGGCGTGATTTGTAGTTGCTGAAAAGACCAAAGTCTGGCTCAGAGGGCTTATGTAGTGTGTGTTACTTTAAATGGTGGGTTGGTAAACCAATAACATGATTATGTAATCGTAATCCTACTAACCACTGTAAGATGCAAAAATGGATGATATTTTTTGTACCAGTCCAGCCTACAATTCCAATGATAGTTTCATTTGATTATGTAAACTTAGGACGAATGCCTTTGATTCATGTAGGAAAAAATTTCATGATCTTCTTGACCTACCCATAATCGAAGAAAAAAAGAATGCATTTTCATGAATGCTTCCAATGTGTACTGTGTTTGATGGAAAGTTTACACATGCGAATATTTATGAGAAAATCGTGATACACCGGTCCAGTTTTATTGCCCTGAAGTCAATTAGCTTTAGTTAGTAGTACACACGGGTCAGTTTGATGTAATAGCATGGATTGTTGACGGTTCATTTGCACTAGTGACTAGTACATTATTTTTTTGCACTTTGGACTCGTTGTATTACTGCTTGAACCTGAGTCTGCAAGTCTGCACATTATTGATGATGGCCGTAAATAAATTATTGCGACAGTTTTAGAGAGAGATTAAGGGATTTTATAATAGTATTCGCATCGTCAAAACCTGTCTGTAACAATACTACCTGTTGCGAATTACTGTCTAATGATTTTTTAAAAGGCCCTTCGCAAAATATTATGTTTCATTGCAAAATGAATGACTAGGAGATGAATTCAAAATCCGATAAAACACTATTTAATATTCAGAAGTCAAGTTAGGCGTAAAACTAAATTCATTTTATCCTTTACTTTTAGTTTTCAGTTAGCTACTATTATTT